>Ga0272441_10009346_pt1 | contig 15182 bp, 13 predicted proteins | sample SSMProp6N_FD_193582 | JGI IMG/M metagenome (GOLD analysis project Ga0272441, IMG submission 193582) | Marine sediment archaeal communities from Little Sippewissett salt marsh, Falmouth, MA, United States - SSM-Prop-6N | ecosystem: Environmental > Aquatic > Marine > Wetlands > Sediment ... | reverse complement strand
CGCTCCACCCGCCCGGTAAACGATAAAGTCCGCCAGAAAATCGCACAGTACACTAATGTTCCGCTCGAACGTGTCTTCAGTATGCACGATTGCAAAAGCATCTATGTTATTCCCAGTATGCTGCGCGACGCCGGGTACGACTTTGAAGTCATCCGCCTTTTGAAACTGGAACAGCGTATTAATTTACGCGCAGAAAGACAAGCCTGGCTTACCTGGTGCGATTTCCTCGATCGTCTCGAGGCCCTCCGTCACAAGGTCATTATCGGCATCACCGGCAAATACACCACGGTCCGCGACAGTTACGCCAGCATAATTCACGCGCTCGATCACGCCGGCGTTCATCTAAATTCCCAGGTCGAAATCCGCTGGATCGACACCACCGACATCAACGCTGACAACGCCGCCGAACATCTGGCCGACCTGCACGGGATGATCGTTCCCGGTGGTTTTGGGGTCCGCGGCGCCGAGGGTAAGATCGCGTGTATTCGCTGTGCCCGGGAAAATAACCTGCCATTTTTAGGGATATGCTTCGGCTTCCAGATGGCGGTGCTCGAATTCGCCCGTAACGTCTGCGGTATCGAAAAAGCCGCCAGCACCGAAATCGAACCCAACACCAACAAACCGGTAATCAGCATCCTGCCCGAACAGAAAAAAATCGAAGGACTCGGCGGTAACATGCGCCTCGGCGGTAAAGACGTCGAAATCACCGGCGACACCAACACCTGGCGCCTCTTCGGACAAAAAACCAAAACCCGCATGCGCTTTCGCCATCGGCTTGAAGTCGATCCGGAATACATCGAAACCTTGACCGATAAAGGTATGAAATTCACCGGCAAAGCCCCGGGCCAGCCGATCATGCAAATTATGGAATTGCCGAATCATCCCTATTTCTTCGGCACCCAGGCCCACCCCTGCATGACGTCACGCCCCCTGCACCCTCAGCCGCTGTTTCTCGGGCTGGTCGCCGCCGCCAAAAATCGCGCCTACCCCCAGCTTAACCTGCCCGATCCCATAAAAGCCGCCGAAACCGTTTTGCAGCAAACCAAACCTCTTCAGCTTACTACGGAGAAAAAATGATGACCGACAATCAAAATGAATCCTCGAAAATCGTGACCGATGAAAACTGGAAAGAGCAGGCCCAACGAGAAAAGGAAAAACTCGACCAGGAAGAAAAAAAGGCAACTCCCACCGATCAAAACGGCGAACCGGCCGCCCCCGCCGGCCCGATGCCGCCCGCCGATTTCACCACCCTGATGAACTCTCTGCTTATCCAGGTCATGTTCTGCCTCGGCAAACTCGGCGCCCCGGACGGCTCGGCGCCCGAAATCAATCTCGACCTGGCCAAACACCATATCGATCTGATGGAGGTCCTCGAAGAAAAAACCAAAGGCAACCTTACCAACGACGAAAGCAAAAAACTCTCGCTGGCCCTGCACGAAGCTCGCATGCAATACGTTCAGGCCGCCGGCGGATAACTTTAAGGTAAAATTATGAAAAAGAAATGCTTAGCTAGTCCCTGTTGCCGAAAATCTGTCATTCCCGCGAAGCTTGTCCCCGACCACGATCGGGGAGCGGGAATCCATTGCCACCTTACCGGCTTTCCGTCCCATATTTTAAATTCTCGCTTAGGCGTAAATGCCAAATATCGCTTTCCGCCACACCTACTAGGTAACAGCTTAATAATGGGATTGGTTTTATTACTCCTGGTCGGTTGCGGCAACAACGCCCTGCTCATCCGTCCGGTTTCGAATCAACAACACCTGAAAGAAACCCGGATCTACCGCGGTGCGGGGTTATTCGTCTCGGATAAAATCGTCATCATTGACGTCGATGGCGTTATGACCAACAGCGCCGCCGCCGGCCTGCTGCAATCGGGGGAAAATCCCGTCAGCCTGTTCCAGGAAAAAATCGACAAAGCCCGTTCCGATAAAAATGTTAAAGCCGTCATCATTCGCATCAACTCGCCCGGCGGCACAGTCGTCGCCAGTGATTTGATGTATCATGCCCTCGGAACCTTCAAAGAAGAAACCGGCATCCCCGTCATCGCCTGCATCCTCGACGTCGGCGCCAGCGGCGCCTACTATCTCGCCTGCGCCTGCGACACCATCATCGCCACCCCCTCCAGCACCGTCGGCTCCATCGGCACCATCTTACAAACCGTCAACCTCGCCGGCATCATGTTCAAACTCGGCATCGCCACCGAAGCCATCAAATCCGGCGAACTTAAAGACATGGGCACCCCCTTCCGCGGTATGAAAGCCGAAGAAAGAAAAGTCCTCACCGACATCATCATGCACCATTACCACACCTTCGTCGATGTGGTTCACCAAAACCGTCGCGACCGCGACCTAACCCGCGAGCAAATCCTCCAACTCGCCGACGGCCGCGTCTATACCTCCGAACAGGCCCTCGAAAATAAACTCATCGACCGCATCGGCTACCCCGACGACGCCATCGAACTCGCCCAAGAACGCGCCGGCGTCACCTCCGCCCACATCGTTATGTATCGCCGCCCCGTCGGCTACAAACCAAACTACTACGCCTCCGCCGATTCCCTCAATCCGCCCACTTCCCTGATCAACCTGGAAATCCCCTTCTGGCTCCGCGCCGAAGGCCCCCAGTTCCTCTACCTCTGGCAGGTCGGCGATTACTAAGAACAACCGCACAGCTTCATAATTAAACTCCTGTAATTTAACTACTTACATCATTTTCACTTCGACGGAAATTTACGATGGGACTGTTTTGCTTTTCATCATAAACTCGGGGACCGTATCATAACTTTTGGGATTATTTCTTTTTTTGTGGTTGACTTAACTGGGTGTCTGCCTTAATTTGGTAGCACGAATATAAAAAACTTATGCGCTCAAAGATTTAATCAGGAGGAAAAATGATATGAAAAAAGTTATGGGAATCGTCATTTTTAGTTTAATTTTATACTCCGGATCGCTGGGGCAGGCCCCTCAGGCCGTCACCCATTGGGATTTTCAGGCCGTCCAGGTCGATGGGACGTCCGCTTTTGGCGGATTAAATCCCCCCGAAAAAGTCGTCCTCGAAGGGATCCTGCTCAACAGTCCCGAACACTTGCTCTGTCCCGATCCCGCGGCGGTGGGTTTTATGGGGGGTCAGTGGCAAATCTACCTCCAGGGCGAAGGTGCCGACCATGCCGGCACCGCCATCTGGATGGGCCAATATTATGGCAAACTGGACTGGCTGACGCACCCGGACGACAGCTATTCCGACCAGGAATGGCTCGACGAAATATGCCGCGTCAACCATGATCCCAATACCGCCTATTTGTTTCATCCGGGCGATCGGGTCCGCGTGACGGGCAAATACCTCTTTTATAACGGTAAAAATAACATTAACGAGCAGCACGACAACCTCCCCCAAAGTGATTTCACCATCACCCTGCTCGAACCGGCCCTCGGACTGCCCCAACCCGAAACGGTGACCCTTGACGCACTCAAAGATCACAACGACAACTTCATCTTTGATCAAACCCGACTCACCGGCTGCGAATATTATCAGGCGCGCCTGATTCGCATCAATGACGTGTCTTTTACCGATCCCGCCGCCTGGGGACCTAACGCCGATATGGAAATCACCGACGGCCACGGTAAAACCTTACCCGTAAAACTGGGCATTGGTCCCGGTATTATCGCCGGTTCGAATAATCTGCCCGCTGTGTTCGACATCATCGGGATCTTTGATCAGGAAGGCTCTTATCCGCACACCGGCGGTTACCGGTTATGGATTCCCAACTATGACGGCAACGGGCTGGTGCTGACCGATCGCGGATTCCGTCGAGGCCGACTTAAAGGCGACATCAACCAAGACGGAAAAGTTGACTTACTGGATTTTGCGCAATTAGCCTCCGAATGGCTTGACTGGACCCCCGGTCTGGCGCCCTGCCGCCGATAATTATGAAGTATGCCGTGAAAAAAGCGTTTACCCTGGTCGAATTGCTCGTCGTGATCGGCGTCATCGCCCTGTTGTGCGCCTTTATTCTGCCCGCCCTCGGCAAGGCCCGGGAAAGCGCCAAAAACACCGTCGTCAACGCCGAACTGCAGCAGATCGCCCTCGCCCTGGAATGTTACGGGCACGATCACAAAGATACATTTCCTCCCACTTATGTTTCCTGCATGTTGCAAGAACATTATTATCAGTTGCCTTTCGAATTAACGAGGATGAATTACCTGCCCGGCAAGCCCGACGCCAACGGGCCGATGTCCTCCGCTTTTGAGGATCGTTACAATCCCGAACACACCTACAAATATCTCGCGCCCGGCGATCTGATTATTAATCAGGGCGTGCGCCCTCTCGCAAATAAGTCCCGCATCTGGATCCCCGATAATTTCAACACCGATCATGAACTCGACGCCGGTCAATTCTGTCGCGTTCCCGAAGAAGCGCCGGTTTCCTGGGTGGTTTACAGCCTGGGTCCCAACTTCGATCCCACCGATCCCGATGTTTTGAATCTTCATTATCCCGTGCCCCAAAAAACCTGGTATAATTCCAACCGGCGTAAAGGATTCCTCACGCGCATACGATTACGCCAGGGAGGTTATACCGGAACGTTTCAAAGAAATCGTTAAAAAAGGAATACATGATGAAAAAAAGGGTTTTCTTTTTCCTGATGGGGCCGGTTCTTGCCTTGGGACTAAACCAACTTCACGCTCAAGACCAAACCGAGGATCACATCCACGGTCCGATTATGATCATCGACACCGATATGGGCCTTGACGACGCCGTCACCCTGGCCCTGGCCCTGCAATCGCCCGACATCCACCTGGAAGCCATTATATGCAGTACGGGAGTATGCTCGGCCGAACAATCCTCCGATTTCCTCAATCGCATGATCGTCGAGTTTAACCGATCCGATATTATGCTGTATAACGCCTCCAAACGCCAAGCGGACGCTCCGCCCCCGCCCTTTCGGGATTTCGCCAACAACGCCCTGGCCGCCGCCCTGCCTGATGCCGTCCCGAACATGGCGCATTTATTCAGTGCTTACGCCTATAAAGCCCACAACAATTCACCCGTCACTCTGCTCGTTCTCGGGCCGCTGTCTAATCTCGCCGCCGCCCTGGCCGCCGATCCGGCCGTCAAAACCAACATCCAAAAAATTATCCTCCCCGGCCCACCCGACCCCGAGCAAAACTGGAACCTCCAATACGATCAACAGGCCTATGAAATCGTTCGTCAATCGCAAATCCCCATGATTTTTATCTCCAACGAAACCAACGCCGCCAAACCCGACGCCTGGCGTTCGGGCCCCCTGGTCATCGGACCCAATACCTCACTGGGGGAAAATTTCTTCCGGCTGCTATTAATTCCCCCGCCAGTGCGACAACATTACACCACCAAACTGGATACCTTTTTTGATGAACTGGCGTTCCTGGCCGCGGTCAGGCCCGATCTCTTTCAAGAAGATCGGCAAAAAAAACTTATGCATCCCATCGATCAGGCCGAAATCGCCGCCGGCTTTTGCCAACTGCTCTCTGCCGGCCGCCAACACAAAGCCCGCGTCGTCTTCACCGAACAACCCTTCCCTGAGGACATATTCAATCCGGAACTGCGGAAAATCAGACAGCGCATCATCGACAAAAACGGACCCGACGAATGGTTCGCCCAACTAATCATGAACGAATTCCACGATCACCTCGGCGCCTACTCCATCATCGGCGTCAAAATGGGACTCCGCGCCGCCGAACTGCTCAACGCCCCGCCCCACAGCCTCAAGGTCGCCTCGCACGTCAAACCCGGACCCCCGCTGAGCTGCCTCAACGACGGCGTCATCGTCGCCACCGGCTCCACCCCCGGACGCAACCTCTATTTCCAGGGATCCATCGACGAAGGCCTCGCCCGTGTCTCATTCAGCTATAATGGCAAAACCGTCACGCTCACCCTGAAATCCGAATATCAACAACAGGTCCGCCAACACATTGAGAACCTCCTGAAAGAGTACACCCTCGACGATCCCGAATACTGGGACGGCGTCCGCCGCAAAGGACTCGACATCTGGGAAAACTGGCACCGCCTCGACCTCTTCGCCATCACCGAAAGCCCCGGCACAGACCTGCGCTAATTTTATAGACCTGAATTATCCAAAACCGTTTCATATACTTTGATAGTCTGCTGCGCCAGGTTTTTCCACGTTAAATCTCTCACGGCCTCCCGGGCCTTCGCTCCCAGCCGCCGCCGCAAAAGCTTATCCTTAATCAACCGCCTCAACTGATCCACTAAATCATCCCGGTCGGCTCGTAACAACAATCCCGATTCCTCCGTCGTCACCACTTCGGGTATCCCCCCCACCGGCGCCGCCGCCACCGCCAGTCCCGCCGCCATCGCCTCGATCACCGTCAGCGGCATCCCCTCGTTCAACGAGGCATTGACAAAAATATCCGCCGCCACATAATATTGCGATACTTCCCCATGCCCCACCGGCCCGGTCCGCCGCAGCCATCCCACCTCCTCGAATCCATACCCCGGCGCCGCCAGCAAATACACATTCGTAAATTCCTGCCGTAATTCCTGCACCGCCGCCGTCACCGCCGCCGCCCCTTTCACTTTATCCGCCCCCCGCCCCACAAACAACAACACCACATCATCAGCCTCAAACTTCAACTCCCGCCGCACTTCCTCACGTGCAACCTGCCCCACCTTTTCCAGGGCATACCCATTATAAATCACGCTGATTTTATCCGGCTTTAACTTAAAAATCCCTAGCGCCCGCCGCCTCACACTTTCACTGACCGCTATCACATGATCCGCCCGCCGACTGCAAAACCCTTCCACCGCCAAACCCGTATAACATCGCCAGTTCAGCCACGCCCGGCAATTCACCAAATAATCAATCGCCACCCCATGCAGTGTATGTACATGCCGCAGATCTTTGCTTCGCCGCAAAATCGGCTTCAACAATCGCCGCGAAAAAAAACTCCCATGCGTATGAATTATATCAAACCGCTCCGCCCGTAATTCCTCCAGTCCCCGCCGCCCCTGCTCGCCGTCCTTACTAAAAATCTCCACCTCCACCCCCAGCTTCCGCAGCGCCCGCGCCAGTTCCACTATATGAACTTCCACCCCGCCGGGCCCCGTCAAATCCAAAGGCGCCGCCACCGCCACTCTCATCGCTGCTCCAGCCATGGGTTTTTCCCACATCCCCGGTCCCGCAGGGCATTGCGCCAGCCCGCCGCATAACCGCCCAGCATGCTGAACAAATACCGAAACCGACCCTGCACCCAACTGTAGCGGCCGACGTCGATTAAAAATCCCAACGCCCGCAGCCGCCACCATTTCACGTGCCGCCGCAAAAATATAATGTGGTTATGGGCAATCCAGAACAGCCGCCGCCCCACCGACGCTCCGTGCCCGCCCTCGCTCGTTATGTGATGCCGCACCCCCATCCTCGGCTCATGCCACAACCGATACCCCCGCGCCCGCAGTCGCGCATGCACATCCGATTCCTCCCGAAACGAATGCCCCCCGTTCAAACCATAAATTCCGTCATACCCCCCTATCTCCAGCAGCGCCGCCCGCCGCACCAGATACACCTGGTTAGGCCAATCCACCTCCCCGCCGGCCGCCTCACCCCGCACCAAATCCCCGCTGTACCCCGTCAACCGACCCACCGAAAACTCCGCCGTCCGCGCCCGCCCGTTTTCCCCTGTCACATCCATCTTCCGCCCCGCCACCAGCGCCACGCCCTCCTGCCTGCCCAACACCTCCACGCCCCGCCGAATAAAATCATCCCCCTCCAGTTCAATATCATCGTCCAGCATCAACACCAACTCCCCCCGCGCCGCCGCCACCCCCTCGTTCCGCGACCGCTGCGCCCCCAGCGACCTCTCATGCCGTATCACCCGCACCCCCTGCCCCAACTTATACGCCGACGCCGACCCGTCATCCACCACCACAATCTCCAGCCTCCCCGCCGGATACCCCTGCCGCCCCAGATCCCCAATCAAACGCTCCACCCCCGCCCGCCGGTCCTTACTCGCCACCACCGCCGACACCATAGGCACATCCGCCCCCTCCACCGCCGAACAATCTGCTTTATAATCTCGTATCATGCAACCGCTCTATCCGCGTACACTCTTTCTGCACCTTATCCACCACCATTATCGGACACCCCCCTCCACACCATGATTAATAGTGATTTTCCGCAATATTAACACTATAAAAAACCGAAGTAATATATACATATAGCTACAGAAAGCGTGACTGAAATGAAAAAATGCCCTTACTGTGCCGAAGACATCCAGGACGCCGCCATCAAATGCCGCTACTGCGGCGAATTCCTCGACAGACCCCGTTCCCGCTCCACCCGATCCCCCACCGGCCTAAAATGGTATTTCAACACCTCCACCATCGTCATCACCTTCATCATCTTAGGACCTCTCGCCTTTTTTGCCCTACCCCTCGTCTGGTTTCACCCCAAATACAAAATTGCCACCAAAATCATTGTCAGTGTCTTGGTTTTTATTATATCCACGGTTCTCATCTTGCTCACTATTCAATCAATAAATTTTATGCTGGCACAATATCGCCAACTGGGCCTATTCTAATAATCCCCCCAAAAACTTTTTTCCCCATTCGTCATTGATTCTTAATTCTGGTTTCATAAATCGTCATTATTTTAGAATTTGGAATTTAGAATTTATCATTCCCTTGGCCTTTGGCCTTCAACCTTAAACCTTCTAAATAGTGCCAATCCTCCAAAATTACCCGCTGCCAAATTCCCCCTTTACTTCCCCAACCAACCAAATATAATACCCTCATGTCTCAACTAATATCCAAAAAAGACCAACCACCCCAAACACCCCAATACCTCCCCCGTTGGATCGTCTTCGCCATCATCTTCGCCTTACTGCTCCTGACCTTTTTCGTTCATAAAGGCCACCAGAAAAGGCTCCTCGACGATAAACTCCAGTCCTACCGCGACGCCGGCCTGCCCGCCGACGCCGCCGACCTGGAAAATTGGCTCCCCAATCCACCCGACGATGAAAACGCCACCCTCCAAATTATCAACGCCACCGCCTACTTCACCTCCTGGAGCAATAAATCCTTACCCAACGATCCCAACCTCACCCAAATGTACCCCCTCCTGATTCTTTCTGGTCTCGAACGCTCGGATAACCCACCATCCGATTGGAACCGGAAAAATGTGAACCTTTTACCCGTGGTCGGCAACGCCTTATCTCCTCAACCCGGTGAAGCTCTCGATGAAAACACCAAAAAGCTCATCGCCGATTTCCTCGCCGACAACGCCGAGGGCATGAATCGACTGCACCTGGCCCTTCAACTAAACCAATACAGATTCCCCGTCGATTATTCCCAGGGCATTGCAATGGTCATGCCGAATTTGACCGATATCCGAATGGCCGCCAAAAGACTCCAACTCCAAACCCTGCTCCACCTGGAAAACAACCGTCCCGACCTCGCCGCCCAATCCGTCGCCGACTCCTTCCGTCTGGCCCGCGCCCTCTGCTCCGAACCCATCCTCACCATCTACCTCGTCGGCGTCGCCTGCGGGCCCATCGCCGTCAATAACCTGGAATACACCCTCGGCCGATACCCCCTCAACCACGATCAGCTTAACGATATCACCGCCGCCCTCACCGAGCTTCAATCCACCCCCGGCTTATCCATCGCCCTCATCGGCGAACGAGCCCTGACCACCGACACTCTTTATAATAATTCCCAAAGCTTCTTTATGGCTAATTCCGGCGCAAAATCATTTTTCGCCGTCCTGCTTCTAAATGCCTTTGGTCTGGTCGATATGGATCACTTGCTTTATCTCGATTTCATGGACCAGTATAATGCCGTTCTGAACCTGCCCTTCGACCAGCGCATGAATGCCGTCCACGACATAGAAACTCAAATACAAAACCTTTCCGGAATTCACGTCTTGGCGAAAATGGTAATGCCCCCCTTTAACCGCGTTTTTGAAATCGACCACCGCACCCAGGCCCAACTCCAAAACGCCCGCACCGCCCTGGCTGTCGAACACTACCGCTTCGACCACGGCGACCAACGGCCTGTCACCCTGGACGATCTGGTCCCCGATTATATAACTTCCGTCCCCATCGACCCTTATGACGGTCTGCCCATCAAATACCTCAAGACCGACAACGGCTGCCTCATCTACTCGGTCGGAGAAGACCTGACCGACGACGGCGGCGCCCTCACCGACGCCGACGGCGAAAAATTCACCGCCGGAACCGACATCACCCTAACCATCAAACGAAAATAGCCACTTCTTTTTCAATCGCAGTATGTTTTACCGGTGATGATCTGTTTTTTGTGGACAATTCCCTTCGATTCGGATATTTTCAGACCTCCGGACTATAATAGTATGCCGTTTAACGACAAATACTTAGGAGCCTGATCATGTTAAGAAAAACTGTGGCTTATATCTTTTTGTTGGTCATTTGCCTGTGTTGTGTTTCTGTTGGGCAGACAGAAACCAAGACCGATTATTATGCTATCTTCATGGACGGTCAAAAAGTTGGTCACAGCATCGATACCCGCGTCGCTACCCCTGAAAAAGTGACTAATACAGAGGAAATGGTCATAACTATCGCCCGGGCCGGGATTTCCTTAACCGTCACCGCCAAAGAAACTATGGTCGAAACCCTTGATGGTAAACCAGTTAGCTTTGAAAGCGTTCAGGATCTCGGTATCATGAAGATGGTCGTATCCGGTAAGATGAACGATCAGGGCAAGCTTGAAATTATCGCATCGGGTCTGATGGGACAAAGTGAAACGGTTGATTGGCCCGAAGGTGCTCTAATGTCCGAGGGGATGGATTTATTAACCAAAAAAATGGGGCTTAAGGAGGGGACCGCGTATAAAGCGAAGATGTTTGTTCCGTCGATGCAGCCCAATTATTTTGTCGATGTTGACGTAAGTGTCGGTGAAACCAGGGAGATAGATATATTAGGGCGGGTCGCTCCCCTGGCTGAGGTGAAAGTGTCGATGGTGATGCCTACCGGCTCGGTAGAGACCATCAGTTACGTGGATAAAGAGAATAATTATCTTAAAATGGTCACCCCGGTAATGGGGATAAATCTTGAGGTTTTGGCGTGTGATAAGACGTTTGCGTTGAGCGAGAACGATACGGCCGATTTTCTGGATCGGTTTTTGCTGGCTAGTCCGGTCATCATTAAAGATGTAAATGCTGCTAAGGAAATAACTTATCATTTGGAACCGGTGAATACCGAGACGCTTAATATTCCGGTCACAGATAATCAGACGGTGCGTAAAGATGATAAGGGCCATACCTTAGTGACGGTTAAACCCTTGAAAGCGGCGGCTGGTCAGAAGATACCCTATACGGGACAAGACGCCAAAATCCTACAGGCGCTGAAGCCTAATATGTACGTGCAAAGCAACGACCCGGAAATCGTAAAGCTAGCCAAGGCAGCGATTAACGGCGCGACCGACGCCGCCGAAGCGGCCAAGAAAATCGAGAAATTCGTTTATGATTACATCGACGAGAAGAACTTGGCGGTGGGGTACGCTACAGCGTCTGAGGTGGCTTTGAGCAAGCAGGGAGACTGCTCGGAGCATGCGGTGCTGACGGCGGCGCTGTGCCAGGCGGCGGGGATACCGGCGCAGGTGGTGGTCGGTTTGTTATACGTGGATAATTTTGCCGGCAAGGACAACATATTCGGTCCTCACGCCTGGGTGCAGGCATATATAGGGGGTAAATGGATTGGTTTGGACGCCACCCGGGCGGATACCGGGTTCTCGGCGGGGCATATTACGATGGGTGTGGGCGATGGGAGTTCGGAGGGATTTTTTGGGATGGTCAATACGTTGGGGTATTTTAAGATAGTGGCGATTGAGCAGAAATAAGACGGAGCATGGAGGCTTAAGTTATGCGGAATATTATATTTACGGGTATTTTGTGCGGGGTGATGATAGTCGGCTGCCGGGGTCCGGTCAGTGAGACCAAAATGCAGGTATTGGGTGATTATTCGAACATCAAACTGCCTTTAAGTCGTTATAAGGCAGGGGTTTCCTTTGAGAATCGGCCGATCGAGTGCATTGTTTTGGGTGAGGGGGAGGATGTGACGTTTATATTGGCGGCGATTCATGGCAACGAGGTGGCGGGAACGCCTTTGTGTCATAAGCTGATTAGTTTTTTGGATGATAATCGCTATCTTATGGCGGGAAAGAAGGTTGTGGTTATGCCGGTGGCGAACCCGGACGGGGTGGCGGCGGGAGTGAGGACGAATGCACGGGGGGTGGATTTGAATCGGAACTTCGAGGCGGCGAACCGGCAGAACAATGCGCGGAATGGGATGACGGCGTTGACGGAGCCGGAAAGTGTTGTGATTAAAGAAGTTATACGTGATCATGCGCCGGATCGGATAGTGAGTTTGCATGAGCCTCTGGAATGTATTGACTGGGATGGGCCTGGTGAGGTTTTGGCGCGTCGGATGGGGGAATTTTGCGATTTGCCGGTGAATCGGCTGGGGAGTCGGCCTGGTTCGTTGGGGTCTTATGCGGGTCTGACTTTGGGGATACCGATTATAACTGTTGAATTTCCAAGGGGTTCGGGGGAGTTGGCTGATGAGATTTTATGGGCGAAGTATGGGACGATGCTGGTGACAGCGGTGGTGTATCCGGCGTTGCCGGCTTTGAAATAGCAGTTAGTAGTTAGTAGTTAGGAAATTTTGGATTAATATATCGCAGCGTGATGCTGTTTTGATGTCCCCCGATTTTACATCGGGGGCTTGTGCCAGGGGGTGGTTTGAGGTGGGAAAATGGTTTGTAAGTCTTTATTTTACGTGGACAGAATCGCGGTGGTTTTTTAAAAATTCTTAAATAATCTTAAAAAATCTTATAAAAATTGCGCGTGAAAGTGCGCGTGATTTACTCGGAAATGACAGTGATTTACCGGAAAAAGACGTATTGGTTCAGCGTGAATTGGGTCCTTTCAGGGCAGGCTCACGCATGGTTTGAGAACCCATTCTACAAGGCTGGATTATTTCGGCGGGTCTTGGGAGATTGTCGCAGGGTGTGATACAACAGCCGGGGGTGCTGTGCAGACGTTGGTGATGGTAATGGTTCACAAAACGGGTGGCGACCTGTCGGGCGTTTTGGAGAGACAGGGGTGCCCGTGTGCGGATACAGGTGGTTTTAATGGTTTTGTGACAGCGTTTTAATTATATTGCAGAGAATTTTCCGGTTTTTTCGTTCCATTTCACGAACAAATACCAAAGAAGTATGATCGCCAGGAATATGAGAATTGATGAGCCGTAGCCTATTTTAGCGGGAAGAAAAAATTGCTGTTTCATACTTGGAGGCAGCGCTTCATAGAGAGGGGGTGCAATGTACTTGGCGGTAAGCGGCATGGCGACAATCATACCGACCAACGAGGCCCAAAGCTTCATGTGTCCTTCCCCTGCGCGCCATATTGAACCAACGACACAGCCACCGGCTAAGGTCATACCGATTCCGAAAATCACCCCGCCGATGATCGCCGTCACCCAGAAGTGCGGCCAGACCCACATCATTTCTTTGGGGGTGCCGGCTCCCATAAACTTGATAGTGGCAAAACCGAACAGGCTGACCAGAATGCCCGCCATGACGCCGACAGGGGCGGAGGATTCACCGGTCATAAACGGTTCTCGCAGCGCTCTGACTATGCAGAAACGCGATCGCTGGCAGACAAATCCGAAGAAAAGACCGATCAGTACGTAGCAGACTAAAACTTTGTTATCACTTTTATTGTAGTAAAATGCCATTACCAGTGCAACGATCAATACCACGGCGCCAATCAATGGCTGCAGCGAGACTCTACCAGTTGGGGCGGACAGGAATTGCGCCGTTTTTCCGGTACTGATTTTCGGAAATTTTTCCATTTCAAACAGCAAGTATCTCAGGGCGGCATACGTCCCGATCACCAATCCTATCGTGAACACTACAGCCCCGAGCGAAAGAGCGGGCCATCCGCTGAAAAAACCTCCGATGGTGCAGGATTTTCCTACAATGGCACCCAATCCCATTAGCGCTCCGCCGATGAGTCCCTTGATCATTTCTCCTGCCGGAGCAAACCGAAGAGCGAATTCTTTAGACATCAAGGCCGCCGCAAAAGCACCCAACAGCATCAAAAAACAGAGGACCGAATACGGATGGGCGCTAACAGCGGGCAGCGGTTCCTCGGCGCTGCCAAATGCAACTATGTGAAGCGAGTTGCAGATATTCTGTCCCCAGTTAAGTATCCCCCCGCTGGCGCCCCAGGGTTTTAAGACGATGAACAAGCAAATGTTGCCTACTCCAAGAAGGATACCACCTACCCACATGGGCCACGCCTTTCCAAATAACGTAAGAAATAACAGTCTCATGCTTCCGATTTCCGAGTCGGATTTAGACATAGGTAATCTCCTGATTGATTTTTAGGTTTTCACCGGATACTTTTATTTAACACAGCGAATATAGTATTTGTACACTCCATTTTCCTCGACAGATTCTATAAGCTCATTTCCAGTTTTTTTGCACCATGCCGGCACATCGAGTTTAGAACCAGGATCGGTGGCCAACAACTCCAACACCTGGCCGTCATCCATCTTTTTAATCCCTTTAGCAAGATTAATAATGGGCATAGGACATGAAAGTCCACAACAATCCAAAGTGTGATCAACTGCGACTGCCATAACTTTACCTCCATAATATTATTAGTGATTTTTCTTCAAGCAGTTTTTTATTTTTTTCAAATAGAGTGATAATCTTATGCCATTTTAGACATTGAGCAATCAGCCCGCTGCGTTTGAAGTTAACTTCCAAGATTCACGCGTTTGTGCATAGATTCACACGTTTGTGTACAGATTCACAGTAATCGATCATTTTCACTTTATGCCTGGTTTTGTCAACAGAATTTTAATTATTTTTTTGTTCACGTCGGAAAAAGTTAATTTTTTTCACGGTTTTGGTTTTAAGCTCTTTAAAATATGTAAAATATGGTGATAATAGGTAGTTTATTATTTGATATACTAGAAATTCCAGAGGAATACTAGGAAAGAATACTAAACAGCAGGGACAGTTATGCAGGAGGTGAGGAACAAGGCGGATATGGGAGGAGAGAATGCACCAGGGACGGATGAGAGGATGAAGATGTCTATGAGGGCCGACAGTTTGATTCAGGTTTTTTTGAAAAAAAATATAAA
>Ga0272441_10009345_pt1 | contig 15184 bp, 12 predicted proteins | sample SSMProp6N_FD_193582 | JGI IMG/M metagenome (GOLD analysis project Ga0272441, IMG submission 193582) | Marine sediment archaeal communities from Little Sippewissett salt marsh, Falmouth, MA, United States - SSM-Prop-6N | ecosystem: Environmental > Aquatic > Marine > Wetlands > Sediment ... | reverse complement strand
GTAGCCGGCTTGGAGTTTCCACTTGCCCGGCCTCGGCGGGAGGTTCAGCGCGCCCGCGTAGTCGCCCTGGCCCATCGCCTGGATGAAGATCAACTGCCCCGGCCGGAGCGCCGCGGTCGCCCAGGGCCCGAAGGCGCGCAGGTCCATCCGCTTCAGGGCCTCGTAGAAGTCAGTCTTGATGGCCTTTCCGTCCGGCTTGGTCGCGGTCAGTGAGAAGAAGCGGTCCTCGGGATAGACGGTCACGGCCACCGGCTTGGCCGAGACGTTCCGCAGAGCGACGAGGTACTGGACAGGCGCCCAGGTCCGCGCCGGCGCGGGATGGAATCGGCGGTCCTTGCCGAGGACGCGCAGACCCGCCGTCTTCGTGATCCGCACCGTCCGCCGCACCGGCAGCAGGGCCAACCGCAGGCCGTCCTTGGCCTGGCCCCACGGCCAGTTGCCCACATCGGCGGCGCCCCAGACCTCGGCGACCTGCTCGGCCTTGGCCGGACGGCAGTTCTTGAAGTACCCCGGCAGGAAGTACTCCTTCCGCCCCCGCAGGCGCCGGAGGAGCAGCACGTACGACTGCCCCTTGCGGAGGTTGGGGTAGAACGGCCCGTCGGCCATGATCGGCCCGGGCCCGGCCCCGGCCGGCCGAGGGCGCGGCGTCGGGGCGATCACGCGGATCGTCTCGATCTTCGCTGCCGGCCGCGTGGTCGGGGGGAGCATGCGCATGGCCGGGCGGGTCGTCAGGGGCTTGGCCTTTCCGACCCAGTTTTGCGCGGCCGCCGGGACGTGACGGATCACGCGCGTGACCTTCAACGTCGAGACGCGGTACCAGCCCTTGGCTGCCTGCTTGGCGTCCGGGGCCTTGATCTCCATCGGCCGGGCCGGGCCGGCGTCGGTGACGGTGCCGACCACGATCAACTCGCTGCGGGCGGCCAGGATCGGCAGCGGGATGTCCACGACCATGCCCCAGGCCGCCCCCGCCATCGCCACCGCCGCGGCCGCGGCCGCGGCCGCGAAACGCCATCTGTTTGCCATGTCTGGTGCTCCCAATCGTGGGGGCGCGGGCCTCGCCCGGTCTGTTGGACGTGTCGCGGGCCGAAACGACTTGCGAAAACTCCCGCTCACTGGCTCGGTGCGGTGGCGGGCGCCTTGGGCAGGGGCAAGGCCTTCAGGACGACGCCCTTGTCGGCCGCCGTGACGTAGTAGATCCGCCCGCCGGCGACGGTGACGGCCTGGACGCCCTTGGCCAATTCCCGGCTCTTGCCGTCCGGGCCGATGAGCACCAGCGTCTTGCCGCCCGCGCCCCGCCGCGTCGCCAGGACCCGCCCGTCGTCGGTCACCGCCTGCAAGGTCGCGCCCTCGGCCTTGACGGTCCGCTGCTTGCCCGTCCGCAGGTCGAAGACGTTGATTTCGCCGGAGCCCCCGCCCATGAAGTCTTCCAGGCCGCCTGCGCCGCCGGCGGCAGTGCAGGCGCAGTAGAGCCCGCCGGCGCTGACGGACGGCAGAGCGAGCAATCCTTTCTGCGGGGTGATTTTGCGGACGACCTTTCCCTCGCCCGACAGGACCGCGATGTGACAGGCCGTGATGCCATCCCTGCGACTGATGGGCTTGTCCAGGGCGTCGGGCTTGCACAGGGCCAGCAGGCTGTCCTTCTCGGGCCCGGGGCCCAGGACCAGGCCGACGAACGGCAGCCGCGTCGTCTTGCCCGCAGCCGGGTCGGCGCGTCGCAAGGCCGTGAGGGACCCGTCGGCGCCAAAGAGTCCCACATACAGCCGCCGCCCCACCCAGGTCGCGTGGACCCGCGCGGCCTGGGCGACCTTCGTGACCTTGCGGCCCTTCAGCCGCACCACGCACGCCGCGGCGGAGGGAGGCTTGCCTTTCAACACCACCGCCGCGGCCAGGTATTGGCCGTCGGGCGAGAAGGCCTGGTCGGTGACCTCCTCGATCTTGCCCTTCACGGCCGATGCGAACAGGGCCTCAACCTTGGTCGCCCGGGCAGTTTGCAGGTCGAGCAAGGCCTGGACAAACATGTACTTGCCCGGCTCGGGCATTCCGCTGGCCGAGTAAGAGCAGTGCCGCGCGTCGGCCGAGACGTCGATGTGGATTACCTCGCACCGGGCCGGCAGGGGCAAGATCCACTGCGCCGGCCCGGAGGCAGGACGCGTCGTCTGCGCCGCGCCGAGGCCCGCAAACCCCCACACGCCCGCCAGCACACATCCCAGTATGATACCGCGCGCAATCTTCATGGCGATTCGCTCCCGTTGGGGCATCCCACTGATCCCGCCGCGTATTCTAAGCGCACGCCGCGACGATGTGGGTGCGAAAAAACAAGCCCGCGGATCGGGGGTCCGCGGGCTCGATTCACGCCTCAAGTTCACGTCGCGCGTCGCCGGGGCGCCGCGGCGGCGGGGATTACTTCTTATAGAACGTCACCATTTCCTTGCAGGTGACCGGCTTGATTTTTCCAGCGTTGCCGGCCTGGCCGAAGGCGGTCATGCGGGCGACGCAGACGCCCTGCATCGCGTCGCGGGCCGGGCCCAGGTACTTCCGCGGGTCGAACTGCTCCGGATCGTCGGCAAAGACGGTCCGGATCGCCCCGGTCATCGCCAGGCGGTTGTCGGTATCGACGTTGACCTTCCGCACGCCGTGGGCGATGCCGCGCTGGATCTCCTCGACCGGCACGCCGTAGGTCTGGCGGAGTTTGCCGCCGTGGGCGTTGATGATGTCCTGGAGTTCCTGCGGCACGCTGGACGAGCCGTGCATGACGATGTGCGTGTCGGGCAGGCGTCGGTGGATTTCCTCGATCAGGTTCATCCGCAGGACGTCGCCGGTGGGCTTTCGGCTGAACTTGTAGGCTCCGTGGCTGGTGCCGATGGCGACGGCGAGGGCGTCCACGCCGGTGGCGGCGACGAACTTCTCGGCCTGGTCCGGGTCGGTCAGGTGCTCCTGGGCCTCGGCCTCGCTCAGCCCGGCGCCGTGCCCGTCCTCGATGCCGCCGAGGGCGCCGATCTCGCCCTCGACGCTGACGCCCTTGGCGTGCGCGGCGTCGACGACCTGCTGGGTCACCTCGACGTTGTAGTCGAAGGTGGACGGCGTCTTGCCCGCCTCGTCCAGCGACCCGTCCATCATCACGCTGGTGAACCCCTGCTCGATGGCGCTGAAGCAGGTGCTCGGGGCGTTGCCGTGGTCGAGGTGCATGGCGATGGGCACGGCCGGGTGCAGTTCGGCGGCCGCCAGCATCAGGTGGCGAAGGTAGGCGTCCTGGCTGTAACTGCGGGCCCCGCGGGACGCCTGGATGATGACCGGCGAGTCGGTCTCCTTGGCCGCGGCCATGATCGCCTGAATCTGCTCCATGTTGTTGACGTTGAACGCCGCCAGCCCGTAAGCGTTTTCCGCGGCGTGGTCCAGGAGGATTCGCATCGGCACCAGTGGCATGGGGATGTCTCCTTTGTTGTCCGGTAAGGCCTGCCCCGGCAGGCCGACGCATTGTAGGTCAAGGCCGCCAGAATGCAAGCGCCGCTTCGGGCGATTGGGGTCTCCCGCCGCGGTGATGGCGTGTTGCAGAGCACGGGCGGTCGTGCTATCGTGCCCTGATCGACCTGGGAGTGGCGCATGGATGTGGTCTGGACGGCATTTCTGTTCGCGATCGGCGCGTGCGTGGGCAGTTTCGTCAACGTGGTGGTCTGGCGCCTGCCGCGCGGGGAGAGCATCGTCTTTCCGCCCAGCCATTGCCCCGCTTGCGGGGAGGCGATCCGCTGGTACGACAACATCCCGATCGTCAGTTGGCTCCTGCTGCGGGCGCGGTGCCGGTCGTGCGGGGGGCGGATTTCGCCGCGGTACCTCCTGATCGAGGCGTTGACGGGCACGCTGGTGGCCGGGCTGTACGTGTGCTACTTCGTGCTGGACCTGCGGGACGGCGCGGGGGACTTCGCGGCCGAGTGGCCGATGTTCGCGGCCCACGCGGCCCTGCTGTGCGGGCTGCTGGCGGCGTCGGCGGTGGACGTCGAGCAGTTCATCGTCCCCCTGCCGGTGATGTGGTTCTGCGCCCTGGTGGGGATCGCGGCGGCGGCGTTCCGCCCGCACCCGTTCATGCCGGCGGTCCACCCGGCGGCGGCGGCCGGCGCGGCCGGGGGCGTGGTCGGGCTCATCATCGCCCAGGTCCTCCTGGCGCGCGGGTGGATCCAGCCGAGTTTCCTCGATGCCGAAGACCGCCCCACCGACGACGATAGGGCCACAGATGCTTCCGACGGCGTCGCCATCACCGCCGCCCACGGCGTCAACCCGCGCAAAGAGATCCTGCACGAGGTGGTGTACCTGGCCCCGGCGATCGCGTTGGCGGGCCTGGCGGCCCTGGCGGCGACGCACGTGGCGCCGTTGCGGGATCTCCTCGGCCGATGGCTCGGCGGCGAGGCCGATCCGACCGGCGGGCGCCTGGCGTCGGGCATGGGCGCGGTGTTCGGCATGGTCATCGGCGCCGCGTGGATCTGGGGAACCCGCATCCTGGGGACCCTCGGCTTCGGCAAAGAGGCGATGGGCATGGGCGACGTGCACATCCTCGCCGCGGTCGGGGCCGTCCTGGGCTGGAAGGCGGTGTCCCTGGCGTTCTTCGCCGCCCCGATGTTCGGGCTGCTGTGGGCGCTGTACCTGCTGGCGGCCAAGGGCCGGCGCGAGTTGCCGTACGGGCCCTGGCTGGCGGCGGGCACGCTGGCCGTGATGCTGTTTTACGACGCCATTGTGGGCTTCATCCATCCGCCGGGCGCCTGAGGCGCCGCCGGCCTGGGAGACGTCAGATGAACTGGAACCTTCTGAAGGGCTACCTGTTGGCGGCGCTGGTGCTGGCGGTCCTGGCGGCCGGGGGCATCCTGGTGCTGAACAACCTCGGCGGCGCGTGGCAGATGCAGGTGTTCTGGAAGCCGGTGACGATGCGTCCTGCCGCGTGGCTTCTGTGCGCCGCGGCCGGGGGGTTGGTGGTCTGGTGGACGCTGACGAAGGTCCTGCCCGTCGCCGTCGCCGCTCTGCGGGCCGGTAACCAGGTCCGCCGCGAGCGCCAGACCCGCCGGGACCTGAAGGACATGAAGCAGCGCGGGCCGGGGTAGGCCGTCCCGGCCGACACGCCCCGCCGGACGCGGAACGGCGTGGATTTTGTCATGCAACACGCCGCCGGTGTGGGTATAATCCTCGGCCCGGCTGGGGCATCCAATCGGCAGCGGAGAAAGGAGACGCACATGAACCGCTTCACCGCCATCTCGATCCTCGTAGTGCTTGGCGTCAGCCTGGTCACCACGGGCTGCGACCAGCAGAAGAAGGAATTGCAGGCCGTCCGGCAGCAGTACAACGCCCTCCAGATGGACAAGAAGGCCCTGGAACAGGACCTGGCGACGGCGCGGGCGACGAACGTGGACCTGACGGCGCAATTGGACAGCAAGAACACCGACCTGCTGTCGATGACCGCCGAGAGGGACCAGTGGAAGGCGAAGGCCCAAGACGTCGCGACGCGCCCGGGTCCCGCGCCGGCCGGCTGGCAGACCACCGCGACCGGCGCCAAGATCACCCTCAGCAGTGACATTCTCTTCGCCTCGGGCAAGGCGACGCTGTCGTCCCGCGGGTTGGCGGAGGTCCGCAAGGTCGCCGCGGCCATCCGAAACACCTACCCCACCGGCCGCGTCCGCGTGTACGGATTCACGGACAGCGATCCGATCCGCAAGACGAAAAACCTCTGGAAGAACAACCTGGACCTGTCCTTTAATCGGGCCATGGCGGTGACGCTTCAACTCCGGAACGCCGGCATCGCCGACGACCGCATCGAGACCATCGGGATGGGCAAGACGCACCCCGTCGCGCCGAACACCTCGGCAGCGGGCAAGGCCAAAAACCGCCGTGTGGACGTGGTCGTGATCAAGTAGCCGCGCCCGGAACGGCCCGATGGAAATACTACCCGCCATCGACTTGCGGGACGGGCAGGTGGTTCGTCTCGCGCAGGGCGACTACGACCGCCAGACGACGTACGCGGCGGACCCCGCGGCCGTGGCGCACGGGTTCGTCGAGGCCGGCGCGCGGTGGATTCACGTCGTCGACCTGGACGCCGCCCGATCGGGGACGCGCGCCAACGCCGACGCCATCGCCGCGGTCGTCACCGCCGCCGGCGATGCCGCCGCGGTCGAACTGGGCGGAGGCATCCGCGACGACGACGCCGTGCAGGCGGCGCTGTCGCTGGGGGTCGCGCGGGTGGTCATCGGCTCGGCGGCGCTGAAGGACCGGGCGTGGTTTCAGCGTCTGACGGCGCGCGAGGACCTGGCGGGCAAGGTGGTCCTGGGGCTCGACGCCCGACGGAGGCGTCTGGCGGTCCACGGTTGGGCGGACCAGACCGAAGTGACCGTCGCCGAGATCGCCGCCTGGGCGCGGTCGCTGCCGCTGGCGGCCATCATCTACACCGACATCGACCGCGACGGCATGCTGTCCGGGCCGGACCTCGCCACGACCGCCGAACTGATCGACACGACGGACCTGCCGGTCATCGCCTCCGGTGGGATCCGAAGCATCGCCGACGTCGCCGAGTGCCGGAAGGTCGGTTGCGCGGGCGCCATCGTCGGGCGGGCCTGGTATGAAGGGCAATTCGACCTGCCCGCCGCGTGCGAGCTGGCTCGGAAGTGAATCCGGGCAGGATACAATTTTCTTGATTTTTCCTGACCGGGAGGTTTCCTTGGGCCCCGCGAAGGCGATATGATGATTCTGGATGCGGCGGGGACGAGAGGGCTCTCTCAGGCACAGCCATAGGTCGATGGACTGTGGGCTAATCGGGGTGATGCCGCAGCAAAAGGATGTGAAAGACCCATGACAGAGACCAAGAGCAACAACCAAGTTGCGCCCGAAACGGTCGTCGCTTCGGGTGTCCTGGAAATCACCGAGAAGGGCTACGGGTTCCTCCGCCGGGAGGCCAACGACTTCCGGGCGACGCCGGGCGATGTGTTCGTCTCGAAAGACTTCGTGGGCGGCGACCGGTTTCGGACCGGGCTGTTCATCGAGGGGGAGGCGATCGCCGCGGCCAAGAAGAAGGCCGGCCCGAGGCTTCACAAGATCCTCCGGATCAACGGTCGGGCGTATGAGGAATGGCCCGACGTCATCCCCTTCCCCGACCTGACGGTCATCGACCCGCAGCCGCAGATGCAACTGGAGACCTCCGGCGGGCCGATGGAAATGCGCGTCCTGGACCTGGTCTGTCCCCTCGGCAAGGGGCAGCGCGGGCTCATCGTCGCCCCGCCGCGGTCCGGCAAGACCATCCTACTCCAGCAGATCGCCAACGCGATCCTCGTCAACAACCGCGAGGTGCACGTCATCGTCCTGCTGGTGGACGAACGCCCCGAGGAGGTCACCGACTTCAAGCGCAACGTCAAGGCCGAAATCGTCCACTCGACCAACGACCAGGACGTCGCCAATCACGTCCGGATCACGGAGTTCACCATCGAGCGCGCCAAGCGGATGGTCGAGTTCAAAATGGACGTGGTCATCCTGCTGGACAGCCTCACGCGCCTGGGGCGGGCGTACAACCGCTACATCGAGACTTCCGGACGGACCATGACCGGCGGCGTGGACATCCGCGCCCTGGAAACCCCCAAACGCCTCTTCGGCGCCGCCCGCAAGATCGAGGAAGGCGGCTCGCTGACCATCCTGGCGACCGCCCTGGTCGAGACCGGCAGCCGAATGGACGATCTGATCTTCGAGGAGTTCAAGGGCACCGGCAACATGGAACTCCAACTGGACCGCCAGTTGGCCGAGAAACGCATCTGGCCGGCGGTGGACATCTCCCGCTCCGGCACGCGGAAGGAAGAACTCCTCGTGCCCGAGTGGGAACTGCCGAAACTGCACATGCTCCGGCGGTTCCTCAGCACGCTGAACGTCGGGCAGGAAATGCCCCAACTGCTGCGGGTGATGGACCGGTTCAAGACCAACGAGGAGTTCCTCCGCCAGTTGGACCTGGCGGATCGCTGATCTGCCCCCCGCCCGACCGGGACGCCAGAGACGCCCGATTCAAGCCGCAGAGCCCCCTCCGCGCGGATGCGTCGCCACCGGCGCGCTGCCGCGCGCGCAAAGACAAGCCCACGGACCGCGATCCGTGGGCTTGGACGCAACGGTTCGGCCATCGCCCCGGAGCCGCTACAGCACGGCGTCCTTGGCGGCCTTGGCGATCCGAAACTTCAGGACCGTCTTGGCCGGAATGTGAATCGCCTCGCCGGTGGCGGGGTTCCGCCCCATCCGAGCCTTCCGCTTCACCAGAACCAGTTTGCCCAGCCCCGGGATCGTGAAGCCGTTCTTGGCCTCCGAGTACGCCAAGGACGCCAAGTCTTCCAGAAACTGTGCAACTTGCTTCTTCGTCAGGTCGGTCTTCTCAGCGAGTGTGGCGATAATCTTGGACTTCGTGAGTGCTTTGGCCATCTGCATCGCTCCTTCCCAGTGCAGGTCCCCGGTCCCGACGCATCGAGGCCGGACCCTTGGGCCCTCGCCCGTCCACAGTGACGAACCTTGTTTCGATTCCCGACGCAGCGCTCGTCCTTGACTGCGCGGAATTCCATGTACACCCACCGGGCCGACGCAGCCCGCAACCCGGACATGGGCCTTGTACGGCCACCGGGTTCGGAAGATATCTTGGCGGTGGCGACGAAGACCGTCAAGTTAATTTGGGCCCATTTGACGGGCATTTTTGCATCGTTCGACCGCCCCCGGGCGCCTTCCGCCGCCGACGCGACTTCGCCTGTCCTCTTGCGTGGCGATTCCGCCGCCGCTATCGTCCGCCGTACGCCCTTGACGACTTAAGGAGTCTGCGACATGACCAAGGCGATTGCCGTTACCGTCTGGAATGAGTTCCGCCACGAGAAATCCAACGCCGAGATCGGCAAGATCTATCCGGAGGGCATGCACGGCGCCATCGCCGCGCACCTCAATGCCGCCGGCGGGATCGAGGCCCGCACCGCCACGCTCGACGAACCCGAGCACGGATTGACCGAGAAGATCCTGGCCGGCACCGACGTGCTGACCTGGTGGGGGCACATGGCCCACGGCGAGGTCGCCGACGAGATCGTCGACCGCGTCCAGGAGCACGTCATCGCCGGCATGGGCCTGATCTGCCTGCACTCGGCCCACTTCTCGAAGATCTTCCGGCGCATGATGGGCACCACCTGCTCGCTGAAGTGGCGCGAGGCGGCCGAGCGAGAGGTCCTCTGGGCCACCAAGCCCGGGCACCCCATTCTCGCCGGCGTCGAAGATCCGATCATCCTCGAACACACCGAGATGTACGGCGAGTTCTTCGACATCCCCGAGCCGGAAGCGACGATCTTCATCTCCAGTTTCGCCGGCGGCGAGGTGTTCCGCAGCGGGTGCGTCTGGGCCCGCGGGGCCGGGAAGGTCTTCTACTTCCGCCCCGGGCACGAGACGTTCCCGATCTTCCACGATCCGCGCATCCTGAAGGTCGTCGAGAACGCCTGCCGGTTCCTCGCGCCCGCGGCGCGGTCGGAAGTGACGGTCTCGCACCGCAAGGACATCGGCTGGTTCGAGAAGTAGCCTCCGGCCCCGCCGCGCGGCCGGGGCTCACGGGGCAGCGACGACGTTCTGCGGGCGCCCGGCCAGGAAGGCGTGGACGTTCTCAAGCGTCGTATCCACGATCCGCCGCACTGCCTGTTCGGAGTTGAACGCGACGTGCGGCGTGATGATGACGTTCGGCATGGCCAGCAGTGCGTGGTTGCCGACGATGCTGCGCAGCGTCTGAAGGTCATAGGCGCTGGACAGGATTTCCGCCTCTTCGGCGATGGCGTTCTCGGCTTCCAGGACATCCAGCCCGGCCCCGCCGAGGCGCCCGCCGCGGAGGGCCTCGATCAGGGCCTCCGGGTCGATGATGCCCCCGCGGGCGGTGTTCAGCACGATGGCGCCGGGCGGCAATTTCGCCAGGGCGGCCGCGCCGATCAGGTGGTGCGTCCGCTCGTTGTGCGGCACGTGGATGCTCAGCACGTCGGACCGCGCCAGCAGCGTGTCGAAATCCACGTAGGCAAAGCCGATCTGGGCCGCCAGGTCCGCCCGCGGAGCCACGTCGTGGGCAATCCGCTCCATACCGAACCCGCCGGCGATCCGCAACACGTGCCGCCCGATGTTCCCCACGCCCAGGCAGCCAAAGGTCTTGCCGTGCAGGTCCGTGCCCTGAAGGCCCTCGATGCTGAAATCGCCGCGGACCGTGCGCTCGTAGCACCGGTGGACCTTGCGCGTCAGCGCCAGCAGCAGCGCGAAGGTATGCTCGGCGACGGTATTTTCGCCGTAGTGCGGCACGTTGGACACGGTGATGCCGCGCCGCCGGCAGGCCGCCAGGTCGATGTGGTCGAAGCCCGTGCTGCGGGTGGCGATGAACTTCAAAGCGGGCAGGCGATCCAGTTGCCCGGCGTCGACGCGACTGTGGACAAAGACGCTCAGCACGGCGGCGTCCGCCGGCAGGTCCGCGTCCGGCAGGTCCTGGAGCGTCTCGGGTCGCGAACGCACGTCGCAATGTCCCCGGCAATGCTCCACGAGGCGCTGGCGTTCCCAGCGATCCGCCTCAACGATCAGGATCGCCGCCGCCGACGTCGTATTCGTCGTCCGCTCGCCCATGGCTCGCCCCTTTCCCAGAACATTATAGGCCCGATGTCGCGGGCGGTCAGGGGCCTTGCCTCGGCGCGCCGCCGGCATGGGTGTTTCGCGCCGCCTCGCTCACGGGGCCGACGGGGGCGGCCCCTTGCGGGTCGGCAGGGCGCCGCGTATGCTGGGTTGATCGGAAAGGGCCTGCCATGAACGCGCGCGAGGGAGTTTTTGTGCTGCTGGCCGGAGCGATCTTCTGCGCGTCCGGCCTGTCGTGCCGGCGCGACACACCCACCGTCAGTCGAGGCCTGACCGAACAGAAGTGCCGCCGATGGGCGGAGAGAATCGAGAAATCGATCAACGCCGGCGACGCGGGCCTGCTGAACCAAAGCCTCGACATCCAAGCCCTGATGGCCAAGGCTTCGGCCGGGCTGGAACTGGCCGCCAAGGACAAGGCCGAATTCCTCAACGGTTTGCGGCCCATGCGAGAGCGGTTCGGCCAGGAGGTCTGCCGGTCGCTGGGGGACTTCGGGACGTACAAGTGCCTGCGGATTCGCAGGGGGGACGGCCAGTACCACGCCCTGTTCCGCAAGACGGGGGAGGGCGTGAACTATCACGACCTGCACCTGTCGGCCGACAGGGCCGGGAAGGTCTGCATCCGCGACGCGTACCTGTACTTGGCCGGCGAGAACCTCTCCGACCTCTGCCGCCGCCTCTTAATTCAGGTGCTCAAGCAATCCCGCGACCGCCCGGGCCTGCCGAACGAATGGTTTCAGGCCCTGCCGGCGGTCGAGGCCATGCACGCCCATTTTCGCCACCAGCGATGGGCCGAGTACCTGAAGGCCTACGAGACCCTCCCTGCGCCCGTCCGGAAGGAAAAGGGCATTCTGGTGCAGCGGCTGATGGTCGCCCGCAACGTCAGCGAGGAGGCCTACGGACAAGCCCTGGCCGACTTCATCAAGACCTGCCCCGCCGACCCGACCGCCGACCTCCACAGCCTGACCTGGTACAAGACGACCGGCCGGTTCAACGAGGCGCATAAGGCCGTGGACCGGCTCGAAAAGAGGATGGACCACGATCCTTACCTGAAGGTCCTCCGCGCCAACGTCTGCATGCTCCAGGCCGATCCGGCCCGGGCGCGGTCGCTGCTGGAACAGGCTGCCCGGGAAGAACCCGACCTGCCGGAAACCTACTGGAAGATGGTCGAGGCGGCCGCGGCGCAGAAGGACTATCCCGCGGCCGTCCGCGCCCTGCGGACGCTGGTGGCCGACCTGAAGCGGGCCCTGCCGGACCTGAACAACGACCCCGCCATGGGCGATTTCCTCCAGTCCGACGCCTATGCCGAATGGGCCGCCGCCCAGGGCCCAGGCGGGCAATAGCATCGGCCCGCGCCCAGGCCGGAAGCACGCCTAGTGATGCTCCGCGTGGTCTGTTGCCGGATTGTGGTCGTGGTACCGGCCCAGGCGGTGCATCCGGTTATGCAGGCGTCGATGGGCGCCGGTCAGGATCAGTCGCATCCGCTTGTACGCGGCGGTCTCAGCCCGGGTGCCGACGGTGTCCAGGAACGCCAGCGTCCCCTCGATCTGCTCGAGGATCGTCACGGCGTCGGCCGCCGCCAGCAGCGGGGAGTTCTTCACGTCGATCATCACCGGCGAGGAGTGGGCCGCGATGACCTCCGGCTTGCCGCGGTAGCGCCCGCGAATCAGCAGGGCGATCCAGCAACTGCGATCGACCTTCAGCGAGAAATGCCCGCGGTCGGCGTCGGGGCGGATGCGCCGGGACGCGCGGACCTCGCCGTTGACCATGACCTCCACGCGCGTCATGGGCATGGTCACGGTGGCGGCCTCCCACGTCACGTCCACGGTCCCGCCGGTGGATTTCATCTTCATCCGCGTCCCGGCCGGCTTGCCCTCGACGGCGAACTCCATGAGCGGCCCGTAGGTCACGAACGTCTGCCCGCGCCGGACCGCGTCCTGCCAGGCGGCGTAGGTGAACGCGCGGTTTCGGTTGATCCGCGCGTACGTCCGCACGGTTCCGACGGCCGTGCCGGCGCTCATCTTATCCGTGCCCCCGACGGCCGGAACGAGGTAGCCGCAGTTGAGATACCGGTACCAGTCGCCCAGCGAGTACGGGTCGATCCCGCCGTACAGGTCGCCCCAGGAGGTCATCTCCACGGCGTCGGCATCTTCGTTGACCAGGATGGCGGCGCTTTCGGCCCGCGGGCTGGGGAAGTGCGGCATGACGACCAGCCCCCCCTGGGCGCGGCACTGGCGGGCCCAGTCGGTCATGAGCACGCCGACCGGGTCGCCGATGGCCGATTCGTCCGGGCCGCCGGTGGTGGTCGGGGCGATCATCCGCCCGCCGTAGCCCAGCAGCGAGATGTGCCCGAGGATGTGCTGGCGGTTTTCCGTGCCGACGCGAACCATGTGCTCGCCGTCCCCGCCGGCCTCGCGCGAGCCGAACGTCGTCTTGCCGTCGAAGTCGCCCGCGTTCGTGACCAGTTCGCCCCACTGGGTGGCCAGGAGGTTGACAATGTTGACGCCCTCGCCCGCCCCTTCCAGCAGGGCCGACAGCGGCGACAGGAAGTGCACGTGCGTGTCGGCGCTGACCCAGCCGGCCTGACGCCACGGGAGGACCTTGGCGACCTCGATCGTGATCCGCCGCGTGCGGCCCGTCACGCGCAGCACGCGCCGGACCGGACGAATCTCAAAGCCCTTGGACACCTCCAGGTACACGCGCCCCGGCGGCAGGAACACGTCCGTCTCGCCGTCGATATAGGTGCACCAGTGCATCCCCTGGTGGAGGAAATCGACGCTGTAGTCCTGGAAGTGGAACGGGTTCGGGATGCGGTGGCGATCGACGGGAGCGAGGTACTCGCCGGCTTCGCCGTGCAGGTGCAGTTTGACCGGCACGGGGCGGCGCGTTTTCTTGTCGACGACGCGGATGGTGACGCGTTGCTCGGACGGTGCGACCGCGCGGATGGGCCCGCTGCGCCCCGCCGATGCGACCCTGGCGGCCGGGACCGTCTTGCCGCCCGGCAGGTGAAACCGCGCGTCCGGATGAGCGGTATACTCGACGAGGATCTCCCGGTCGGAGATGTCCGGCAGGGCGTTGTTGGGCGTTCGTGACCAGGTCCGGTCCGGGTAGATCGGGCGCCGGATCGCCGAGATGACTTGCCCCATGTCCAGGCGGATCTGTTTGAGCATCCCCTCGCCGTCCAGGGCCGGATTGAACTTGACACCCTTCGGCAGGGTCAGGATCGCCTTGCGGCGCCGCTGCCAGCGGAAGGGCATGTCGGACGCCCGCCCCGCCGCCAGGCCGAGGACCACCACCGACCCGACCCGCGGCTCGAAGCGGATCGCCGTGATCGCCTTGCGCGGGTGCGGGTTGGCCCAGGCCCACAGCCAGTTCAGCCAGGGGCGCCCTTCCCCGGTATCGACCCGGGTCTGTCGCGCCCCCCACTCGCCCATGCGTAGGATATCCTGCCCGCCCATCCCGGTCGGGCGGGGCTTAGAATCCACGACTGCGTCGAAGCAGTTCTCGCTCCAGCGGCGCTGGAACATGCCGATTTCGCGCCGCCGGCGGATCGGGAGGCGCTGCTCGGAGCCGTCGGCGTACACGACGACGTACTCGGCCGCCGGTTCGCCCAACTCGCCCCCGCCGCGTTTGGAGATCAGGAAGCCCTTGGCGTCGGTGGTCCGCGGGCGGACGTCCGAGGTGTGCAGGAACACCACCCACGGTGCCTTCAGCGGGGCGACCTTGACGGTGACCGGTTTGTTCGTGACGGCGACGACCTTGCCAACGCGGAACGGCACGCCCCACGCCACGACCGCGCCAGCCGGGGCGTGCTCGACGGCCGAAGCCATCTCCTTCGACACCCCCGCCCGCCGCAAACCCGACAGCGCCACGTTGCCCCGCAGCGTTACGGGCTTGAACTGCCTGGAACTGGGACCGTCTTTCCTGATCGCCATGGCTGACTCCTTCGTCTCGGCGGGCCCGCGTTTGCGCAGGCCCCGATGCGCCCTTCACTATGCGCATCGCGGGCGGGCAGTAAAGGCTCTAGGCGGCGCAGCAAAGCGCGGCAGGCCGAGGGCTCGACCCGCCGCGCCATGTCGGTCGCACCACGGGCAAGATGCCCGCGGGACGGTGCGAATCAGTACATGTCATCCATGCCGCCGCCGCCGGGGGCCGGCGGGGCCTTCTTCTCGGGGATTTCCGAGACGATCGCGTCGGTGGTCAGCAGCAGGCCGGCCACCGAAGCGGCGTTCTGCAGGGCCGTCCGCTCGACTTTCGTCGGGACAATCACGCCGGCCTTGACCAGGTCGCCGTACTTGCTCGTCATGGCGTCGTATCCGAAGTTGTCGGTTTCGGCCTCGGCGACCTTGGCGGCCACGAGCGAGCCGTCCAGCCCGCTGTTGGCGGCGATCTGGCGGATCGGCATGACCAGCGCCCGGCGGACGATGTCCACGCCCGTGCGCTCGTCGTCGCCGTCGCAGGCGATCTTGGCCAGGGCTTTGATCGCCCTCAGGACCGCCACGCCGCCGCCGGGCAGGATGCCCTCTTCGACGGCCGCCCGGCAGGCGTGCAGGGCGTCCTCGACGCGAGC
>Ga0272441_10009343_pt1 | contig 15185 bp, 14 predicted proteins | sample SSMProp6N_FD_193582 | JGI IMG/M metagenome (GOLD analysis project Ga0272441, IMG submission 193582) | Marine sediment archaeal communities from Little Sippewissett salt marsh, Falmouth, MA, United States - SSM-Prop-6N | ecosystem: Environmental > Aquatic > Marine > Wetlands > Sediment ... | reverse complement strand
GTTGGAAATGAATGTGTCGGAATCGGCAAAATCCTGGCCGCTGAAATATATACCGGAAAAAACCCGGCTACGGCGTATCGTTATACCGATTCAAAAGGCAATACAGGCTATTACGACAGCAAAGGCAAATCGCTTAAGCGTTCAAACTCCTTGTTTGTCAAACCGTGTAATTATTCCAGAATCTCAAGCCGTTTCGGTTACAGAACCCACCCTGTCCTCAGAAGACGCCACTTTCATGGCGGGATCGACCTTGCAGCACCAAGAGGAACACCGGTATACGCGGCTGCTGACGGAAAAATCCGCTTCCGCGGCAGAAAAGGCGCTGCCGGCAACATGGTTACTATAGCGCACTCGAACGGTTATCATACAAAGTACCTTCACTTAAGCCGTTTCAGCGCGAACGCCAGACACGGGAGCAGGGTAAAGCAGGGACAGGTTATCGGTTATGTCGGTTCTACCGGACGTTCCACCGGGCCGCATCTTGATTTCAGGGTAATTCGGAATGGAAAGCCGCAAAATCCTCTCATCGCGTTGAAATCGGTGTGCGAAATAAAAGGAGTGCCAAAATCTGAAATGGATAATTTTCTCGCGCAGATCTCAATTTTCCGTATGCAGCTTGAAAACCGTGATATTCTCGTCGCGGGAATTTCAAAGCCCTCTTCCCAGAACGCTTCTGCTGCTGTAAACTGATTGCCTCAAACTCAAACAGTCTGAAGGGGCGGCCTTACCATATGAGGCCGCCTTTTTTTACCTCCCTTGCACTCAACGTGTACTCAAGAGATTCATAAAGCTCGCAAGGCATACTGCAGAAAAGCGCCTGTCGATAAACAGTTAAGCGCCTTCAGTCTACAGTCTGACTAAAAAGAAGACACAACTGTACCGGATGCGCCGTGTCACAACTGACGCAATCGCGTCATTTCGCAACAACATCATTCTCGCTCACGTTGATCATGTTTTATCCCTCACGATCAAGAAAAAAATAATTCATTATATAATATAGTCTTAAATACTTTTTATGCGTATACACAGCATTTTGGCATACCCTTTGCAAATAGATGGTAAAAGTCACCAAATAAAACAACTACTTACTATCACAACCAAAACAGGGAGGCCATCATGAAAACCATCAACACCTTCAAATCAATTCTTTTAAGCTCTGCTATTCTCGCGGCAAGCGCTCTGCCGATGAATACAGCAGCAGCAAATCCTGAAGACATAAGCGGTGCATCGTCCAGCGGGACAGCGAAAGTATCGGCGACACTTCCGGAGTTCATAATTCTGCACTACTATTCTGCCGTCGAGCTGAATTTCGAAACCCCATCATCGGAAACCATTGACGAAGGAGGCAATGCAATGAATGTCGCGTGGTCAGGCATCGTAAACGGCAATGATGAACTCAAACCCAATGACCTCAAGGACGCAAAGCTCGAGCTTGACAAGGATCTGGTTACCGTTACTCTTCCTGACGTCTGGGCGGTAAGAGGGTTCGCGCCAAACGGAAAAGCCACAGTAAGTATCGAAATCCCGGAAGGCGGCGATGAACTAAAACAGGACAAATCTGTCATAGCGATGTCTAACATGAACGTCACTCAAGGAAAAAATGCAGGTTCGTCTCTCGATGTCGAGCTCAACGGTATAGCAAAAAGCCGTGCCACGACAGGCGGCGTCACTCTGGATCTCAACTTTATGCAAACAACTCGTTCAGGTGAACACATCGGAGGACTGTACAAGATCACAGCAAAAACCATCTGAAAAACATCTTTACACCAAACACCAAAAAGAGGCTGTCTCAAAAGGGGCTGCCTCTCGTATTTTGAGCAGGAAATGGTTAGCAGCATCCCTCCTGGTTGTCATCCCCGGGCTTGACCCGGGGATGCATCTTTTGCCGGAAACCCTATAGTTACCGTATCAACCACGTGAAATCTGAGTATCTGTTTCAGAGATCTTACACGGGAATCCATCGTTAGTGCTGAGGTCTGCATGGATGCCGGATCACCCCGTGTAATAACTTGAATAGTACACAGGGCGGCATGACTGTATGTGGTTTTGAGCTTTTTTATGTAGTTTGAACCATAGGTGAAAGGCTCCCAAACAGGAGCCTTTTTCATTTAATCATCCACCTTTTTTCGCAATACTTTTATCCGTCCCCTCCTTGCCTTGCCTTCAAGCCGTTTTTCTCTTGAGCTGCCGGTTGGGCGTGTTCTTTTTCTTGCTTTCCTTACTTTCGTTGCGTTCTGAATAATCGCTTTCAGACGATCCAGAGCCTCCTGACGGTTTTTCTCCTGGGAGCGATGTTCCTGCGCCTTGATGATGATGACCCCATCCTTCGTGATCCGTCTGTCATGAAGAGTCAGAAGCTTCTGTTTGCAGAAACCCGGAAGCGAAGACGCATGTATATCGAAACGCAGGTGAATTGCTGTCGCAACCTTGTTGACATTCTGGCCTCCTGCCCCCTGTGACCTTACCGCCTGTATCTCAATCTCGGCATCATCGATCGTTATGGTATGAGATATCAGCATATTGCACTATTGACGCCATACGGCATATATTACTGTTGGTACGAAAGTAACTGTTTACTTCTAAAGGGAATCTCTGAACATTAAACACAAACCCATGGACCTCAAAGATCTGCTTGAAATAGGCGCGTCGGTTATTCAGAACAACAGTGATAACGCCACGACATCTCTCGATATGGGTCAGCTGTCATCAGCGCTTGGCAGACTTTTAGGCGGAAAGGAAAACACGCTTGATCTGGGAACGGTGCTTGGTAAAATGAAGGATTCAGGGCTTGATGATATTGCCGCGTCATGGCTTGGAAACGGAAAAAACTCATCAATCTCCGGTGAGACCATCAAAAACATTCTCGGCTCCGACAAAGTAGCAGATTTCGCGAGCATGCTCGGACTCTCGGAAAAAAGCGCGGAAACCGCCCTTGCAGACGCTCTTCCGGAAATGGTCGATATAGCAAGTCCTGACGGATCACTGCTCGAAAATCTGATTGACAATGCCGGTGGACTCGACGGTCTGATCGGTCTGGCGCGTAAGTTCTTCTGATAAGCAGTGTAGAGACAGCATACCGGTTTCCATGCATACAGGTAAACCGGTATACCGATAAGCTGTAACGAATCAAGGGAATGAAATCAGAACACCGCTCTCACAGACGAGCGCAATGTGTAAGCTATTTCATTTTCCAGAACTTGATCTTCCGATCGTCACTTCCGCTGACGATCACTTTACCATCCGGAGAGATATCCACCGACTGCACTTCAAGCACATGACCGCGATAGGAGTGTATCTCTTTTCCTGACTCTACATCCCAGAGTCGCACCGACTCGTCATTGGCTACACTTGCGGCTTTTTTGCCGTCAGGACTGAACCGTACACTGCGAACACCGTCATGGTGTCCTTCCATGATATGCTTGATATCTCCGGTAGCCGCATCGAGAATCTTGACCATCGCGTCCCTGCCGCACAGGATGATCAATGAGCTGTCCGGGCTGAAACAGGCTGAATAGGTATGCCTGTCGCGGGTTTTGTAGTTCGCAATGTTTTTTCCGCTTGCAACATCCCAGACCCGGATCACCGGCTCTTCACCGCAACTGACAAGTTTTTTCCCGTCAGCGCTGTAAGCGACGCACTCTATATACGATGTATGACCGGTCAATGTTTTCAGTTCCTTGCCCGACTCGACATCCCAGAGCTTGATCGTCGTATCGCGTGAACAACTTGCAAGCGTCTTGCCGTCAGGGCTGAACGCGACCATGCGCACCTCGGTATCATGACCTTTACACTCATGCAGACTCTTTCCGGTTTCCACATCCCAGATCCTCACCGTGCTGTCGATGCTGCCGCTTGCGACTTTATCGCCGTTGGGGCTGTAATCAACGCACTTGACCCAGGTTGAATGGCCTGACATGGTATGCAGTATAGTACCGGTTTCCACATCCCACAGCATGACCTTTTCATCAAAACTGCCGCTTACCAGTTTCTTGCCGTCAGGACTGAACCGTACACCAAGAACCCTGTCTTCATGACCTTCAAAAGTCTTGATCAGCGCTTCATCCTCCTTGACCTGAGGAAGTTTTAATTCTTCTTCTTCTTTCTTACCGAACAATTTTGATAACAAACCCATGAGACTGTTGAAGTTTTGGATTACCTGGTTGAAAAATGGCGCTCTTTACAACGATACGTGCTAAAAATAACAAAAAAAGACGGATTGTTTGAGGGATCGTCCTGTTTCGTGGAGTTTTTTACCGTAGAGTCATAGACATAACCCCCATGGGGCGGTATAAAACCTTTAGGAAACCTCTATCCCCTCCCTTCCCCTTTGGTCACTTATGTCCCTTGCGTCGTTAATTTTCCCTATGCTTTCTCATGTTTTTAAGAATCCCCTGCGTTTGCTTCCCTGATTCCGAAGCAGAATGAGATTTCCACAAGACCGCTTTAAGCGTCAGCTTTCTCTCATCGTTGTTGCATATCTTCCATTCATCTATAACCTTCTCGGCTATTTCTGTGAGCATCTGTACAGTGGGGATGTTTGGCAATGATTACCGATTCAACCGTAGGGGCAACCCCCTGTGGTTGCCCGAACGTTGGTGACAGACAACATGATGAACAGCAATTCGGGCAGGCACAGGGGGCTGCTCCTACACCTTACCATATTGTCTGCAGCAGTTCCGACTGCCGGAGATTCTCGTCGGCAGTTATCAGCGAAGTTTTTGTAATGAGGGATGAAGACGCAATGATCCTGTCTGCCGGATCGCCGTTGATCGTATCAGGCAATGTTGTTGAAAGATACGCTATTTCAGGGGTTATCTCCTGAAAAAAATACCTGTTGGACGATAACAGAAGATCAACAAAATCCCTATAGGGAACGCTGATCTCGATCCTTTTTTTCCTGATCAGCATCGCTATTTCCCACAGGGAGATCGAGCAGAAAAAAATACCGTCAGTTCGGTTAGCTTCCGCTAATGCTCTTTTCGCCTTACCACTCAACATCTCCGGCTTAAGGGCATCCCATAGTATCACATGCGTATCAACGGTGATCATTGCTTTTCAGCCTCCCACGGCACATCCAGAGGAGAAAGAACATCATGCAGAACAGCTTTTCCTGCTATTTCATTCAGTTTCTCTCTTGCTTTTTTTTGCTTGTTTTCAGTAGGAACAAGCAGCGCGACCACTTTTCCCATCGAGGTAATCTCAAGGGATTCACCGCGCTCGACACGCCGCATGACTTTTTTCAGATTAGCTCGCAGTTCACTTACTGCAATGGTTCCCATGGTTGCCCTCTCTTCTTTTCCGGATTACCTGAGATGTACAATAACATTGTACAAAACCTTATCCGATTTTCAAACCGTTGCAACTTATGGTGAGGCAGAACAACCCGAGAGAGAGCAAAGATATGAGCAGGAGCAAACAGGAATAAAGATTATCCAAAAACAAACAGCGAGAGAGAACTAAACCTTCTTTCCGGAAAAGTTGTACCGCCTCCCTTTCCATGGCGATCCCTTGCCGAAAGTCACGAGGTAAAAGGAGTTCGCGGCGATTCCGAGCAGCGCCATCTGTGAAAACACATGCAGCAGCGCTCCTGACAAAGGCTGGCTGAAGCGGCCGGCGATCAGCAGCCTGCAGAGCAACGCTATGGAGATCTGCAGCAGGGGCAGGAGAAAGTAGACCGTTGAATAGGTACCGGTTGCAACGGAAGTGATCACAAAACCATACGGTGCGATATAGACCAGAACCGTTATCAGCATGAGCACGAACAGGCCTGCTGTATTATACCCTAAACCCGCAAACAGATTTTTTGAAAACCCATCCCAGACTTCGGACAGGTTACGGTACATTCTACAACTCACCGTTTCCATCCCGTTATAGCTTGCGACCTTTCCTCCCTTTTTCTTAACCGCCTTGCATAACCATACATCCTCGACAAGATCACTGCTTACGGCACCGTGGCCGCCGATCATGCTGTACATTTTTCTCCTGAACAAAATGAACTGGCCATTGGCGAAACAGAGCACGGGAGATGCCATGGCATAGACAAGTTTCACGGGAAGGTAACAAAGCAGAATGAAATAGATCAAGGGCACGATCAACCGTTCCCAGAATGATTTCAGTTCCTGATGAGGCATCATGGAAAGCATATCGGCTCCGCTCTCCTGCATGGCAGCGACCGCGCGTGAAAGGCATTCGGGAGCATGAGAGGTATCGGCATCGGTAAAAAGAAGCATGTCACCAGCAGCCTCTCTGCCCAGCTGGTCACAGGCCCAGGCTTTGCCGTGCCAGTTTTCAGGCAGTGGCGCTCCGTGAATAATCCTGAGCCTTGAGGAAGTGTCTGCCTGACGCAGGGACTCCAGAAGCTCCAGGGTACGATCAGTTGAGGCGTCATTGAGAACGACAACTTCGAAGTTCGGGTAGTTCTGGCCCAAAAGGGAGGAAATACACCGCTCGATGTTGTGCGCTTCATTGCGGGCAGGTACAAGCACAGAGACGAATGGATGATCGGTTTGGGCTCCCTGGCGGGGCAGTTCAGGAAGCGCTCTGAGATTCCAGAGCAGAATCGCCAGAAAGGCAAGAAGCAGAAGAAGTATGGTCAGTTGATAAACAAGCATCGAATATGTGTAGTGAGAAGGGAGTGACGAGTAACCAGTGACCTGATCTTCAAAACATCCGGGACTCTCTGTGACCTGTCAAAACGTTTACCGTTCCTGAACTGCCACACGAAATATACCGAACGATTTTCTTATACCTAAGTACGTACATTTGAACACTAGTCCAGCATGATGGAAATGCAAGGCTTTTTTACCAGCAACGGGCTCCTCTATTGAATACTGTCAATCTATGCAGACATAGACAACAGCTACACTGCAACGAATACATATTTTGAACTCTCCTACCCTGACTAATTCACCAAGGGAAGAAAAAAAAGGCGCACAAGGACGGGAAACGTTCCCTTTTCTGTCATTCCCGAGCCTGACCCGTGAAATTTGAGCATCTATTTCACAGGTCTTACACGGGAATCCATCGTTGGTGCCGGGAATTGCATGGATGCCGGATCACCCCGTGTAATAGTATTACACAGGGCGACATGACTGCATGTAGTTTTTAGCTTTTTCACCGGTTTTCAGGAGAGAATCCGGGTACATGATCGGCTCAATGTATATTTCTACAATTCGGGTTTTCGAACTCTCATGAATTATTCAGGCTAAGAAAGCCTCACCTGAATTGAGCAATAGTCCAGCATGCCGGAGATGCAAGGCACAGGGAACGCAGCTGTAGTGAACTACCGCAAGTTTCCTGCAACGAAGCAGATTCGGTATGATCGGCTATTGCTCAATTCAGGAATTAGTCGATCAGCTTGCTGATGCCATACTCAAAAATACCTTCCGCACCGGCCCGCTTCAGATCGGGAATCACTGAACGCACGACCTGCTCGTCCACAATAACTTCGAGCGCAACCCAGTTCTCGTCGGCAAGATTCGAAACCGTTGGCTGACGAAGGGAGGGAATGATCCCCGTGATTTTCTCCAGCGAAGCTTTTGGCGCGTTCATTTTCAGACCAACCTTACCCTGCGCGTTGATCGCTCCCTGCAGAAGCATGGCCATGTTCTCGATCTTCTCTCTTTTCCATGGATCGTTCCAGGAGTCTTTATTGGCGATCAGCTTGGTATTGGATTCGAGAAGAATATCGACAATACGAAGCTTGTTGGCACGGAGCGAACTGCCGGTTTCGGTAACCTCGACAATCGCATCGGCAAGTTCAGGAGGTTTTACCTCGGTAGCGCCCCAGCTGAACTCGACATGAGCGGTGACGCCATGTTCTTTGAGGTACTTGTTGGTGATGCCGACAACCTCGGTGGCGATATGCTTGCCTTCAAGGTCTTTTACAGACTGGATCGGAGAACTTTCCGGAACGGCGAGAACCCATCGCACCGGCCTCATTGACGCCTTGGAATAAACCAGATCGGAAACTTCCACGACATCCGCGTCTGTCTCTATGATCCAGTCCTTCCCGGTAAGCCCGACATCAAAAGCGCCAAGTTCTACGTAGTGAGCCATCTCCTGGGCACGAATAAGTATGGCTTCCAGTTCATCGTCATCTATCGAAGGAAAGTAGGAACGGCTTTTTACGGAAAAATGAAACCCTGCCTTTGCGAAAAGGTCAAGTGTCGAATCCTGCAGGCTTCCTTTCGGCAGTCCAAGTTTCAAAATCTGTACTGAATCACTCATATTGATCTAACTGTTGTTTATTAGGAGAGATGGCGCAACGTAAACACTCCTTCTTCGAGGACTCCGTAAGGGAAGCTTCCGTTGATCCATGTACCGAGGTTTATGTATTCGCCACGGGAACCGCCAAGTTTCTTTCTTGCCTCTTCGTGACTATGACCGCAGACAAAATAGTCAAAATCTTTTTCCTTGACCAGAGCATCCGCGTATCGGAAAAGAAAATCGGACTCGTAGTCGCGGTCCGGTCTGCTGTGCTTGCGGCTCATGCGTGAAAACGCCCGCATGACAGCAATAACCATATCCGGCTGAAGCGCGGACAGAAGAGAGAGATTGAAACGGTTGCGAACAAACCTGACAAACAGGCGATAGCCTCTATCGCTCCTGTCCAGTCCGTCTCCATGGGTGATACAGAGTTTTTTGCCGTCGATCGCGACTTCCTGCATCCCGTAGCAGACATGCACCCCGAGCTGATCATGAAAAAAGCTTCCAAGATCGAAATCATGGTTTCCGGCGAAGTAATGCACCGCTATTCCGTGACGGGAAAGATCCCTCAGAACGCAAAGAAAACCGTCGAAATACTTCGGAACAACATGGCGAAACTCCATCCAGTAGTCGAGTATATCCCCGACCATATAGAGCATTCCGCCCTCATTTTTCACTATTTCAGCAAGCTGCTCGAATCGCTTTATCTTGACTTGTTCTTCTTCAGCCCCCTGCAGCCCGAGATGAAGATCGCTGATAAAGAAGCTTTTCGGCATGAAAAGAGTGTTTGATCCCTTCGCTCAAAGAAGGAAAACAAGAGCAATTACAACAACGGGAATAAGGATATTGTCAACTTCTTTCGGGCTCATCCCCTCGACAATCGTTGCGACAAGCGCAATGATGAGAATGGTAGAAAGATTGAATGCAGCAGGAATAATCAGCCAGACAAAAAACATTCCGGCAAGAAGGCTTCCGGCAAAAAACGCCAGACTGCCCTCAACGGTTTTCTTGCATAAAACCTTGTACTCCATCTTACCGAGCTTCAAACCGACAATAGGAGCAAGCCCGTCTCCCCAACCAAGAACCGCCATCGCGAGTACGCCCGGAAGCTGTTTATAGAATACCGTACCGCAGATTATACCCACGACCACAAAATAAAACGTGCCTTTCAGAAGCTCACGCCTGTCTCCGGTGCGGGTCATGGTCTTTATCGCCTGATCATCATCGGCGGCAAACAGACCCTTTTGAATAAACAGCAGTGCCCATATGACGTAAACCGACACATTGAGGTACTGGCTCCAGTGACCGTCCTGAAAAAGAGGGAGAAAGATGATGACCGTCCCGGCACAAATATGAGTGATTTTACGGCTGATATCTCTGGACAGATTATGATTCGTGACCAGATAATCCATGAGAGGAGGCACACTGAAAACATAAATCAGCGTCATGAACGCTATCAGAACGTTGTGCCATAAAACCGGCAGTCCAAAAAAAGTCGCTTGCAGAGTCCCCATATGACAAGAACTGATTGCATCGGCAGACGATCAGTGCATATACTTGAGTCCTATTGCACCGGCTGCCAGAAGGTTGTTCACAAGAAACAGCACGTTATTGATAACCTGGAACTGCAGGAAAGCTTTGTGTTCGACCACGTCACTTTTTCCGATTGCGTTTCCAAAGCCGTCTTCCACGGTAGCCTTTAAAAAAGAAATGTCACCCGTCGGATCTCTGAAGAGCTTGACCTGAAAATAAACATTGAGCAGAAGTCCGCCGAGCATCATGTAGACAAGCGGATACAACCCCCAGGAGTACTCGAGCCATGCGAAAACAAGAAAGATCATGTCGATGATAAAAAATGAAACCAGAAAGGTTTTCTTTGGCCCGATCATCACCGTCAGAGACTTCATGCCTCCTTCCTTGTCACCCTTGGCGGATTTGAAGTCATTGAGAATAATCAGCGCGATAGCCATGAAAAAGTTGAGACCTGCCATCCAGTATACTTCAGGCCTGATCTCGCTGAAAAGCGCGTTTGCGGAAAACCAGGTAACAAGACTGTAGGCAAAGCCGACCGCCGGAGCCGAGGTAAGAATATTCTTCTTCAGTTTAAGCGGCGGGGCGGAGTATATGTAAGAAAGAATCAGAGCGGCAACAATCGAGACCAGTATAATCAAACCCCTTGTCCCGCCAATAAACAACCAGAGAAACACACCGAGTCCCAGGGCGAGTGAAAAAACCACAATACTGTTCAGCAAGGCTTCTTTTTCGGTCAGCCTCCCGGAAGGAATAGGCCTTGTCGGCTCGTTGACCCTGTCAAGCTCAAGATCGAACAGATCGTTGATGGACTGGCTGAAACCGGTTCCCAGCGGTCCGAACATCAAAAAAACAGAGAGAAGAAGAAGATAGTCCTGAATCGTCGGCTGCATGGCGCCTGAAGCCATAACGCCACCAGCCAGGCAGGGAAATACGCTGATCCAGGTGACTGGATCCAGAATCTCTATATGAGCTCTTACCTTGTCGGTAAAACTGACATTTGCGGTAACTGACATTATTACATCTTCAAAAGACACTCGCGTAACGAGTGTTGCATTCATAAATTATTTAATTTTCTAAAAAACTAATTTACAAATACGCCCTGACATAAAAAAGAACCGAATGGAATCATGCAGGTGTGCCGATAAGCGTTGCCGAAGTTGCCGACCTGATACGTACCTTAACCAGATCGCCCGCATCGAACCCATGGCGGTCGAACACGACAACCCGGTTGGTATCTGTTCTTCCCATCAGCATCTCGCTTGACCGCTTGCTCTCCGATTCGGCAAGCACCTCCACAACAGCGCCAACCTCAGCGGCATTGCGTTCCCCTGAAATGCTGCCCTGCAGAGCAATTATCTCTTCGAGACGGCGTTTTTTCTCCTCTTCGGGCACATCGTCAGGAAGATGTTTCGCCGCATAGGTACCGGGTCGCACCGAATAGTAAAACATATAGGCAAAATCAAATCGTACGTCCTCCATCATGCTCAGCGTGGCCTGATGATCTTCCAGCGTTTCACCGCAGAACCCCGCTATCAGATCTGTCGACACCGTGACCCCGGGAATAGCACTGCGTATCATGGCGATCTTCTCGAGGTACTCCTCCCTTGTATGCCCTCGGTTCATCAGTTTGAGCATTCTGGTTGAGCCGGACTGAACGGGGAGGTGAATAGCGTTGCAGATATTGTTACGGGCTGCAATAACCCGCACGAGTGATTCGGAAATATCCTTGGGGTGGGAAGTAGTAAACCTGAAACGGACTCCTTCTGCTGCAACAGCCACCCTGTCAAGCAGTTCAGGAAAATCACACGCAGCCTCATCATCACTATAGGAATTAACGTTCTGTCCGAGCAGAGTAATCTCTTTGTAGCCGGACGCGGCAAGGCGCCCGACGTCATCAAGCACAGAGCGAAATGGACGGCTCCGTTCCTTTCCCCTGGTAAACGGCACCACGCAGAACGCACACCTGTTGTTGCACCCCCGCATCACGGGAATAAACGCACTGATCGTGCCTGAACGGGCCGGTTCGATCCCGCAATAGGTTTCATCAGAAGAAAATCCGAAATCGGCTCCTCGAATCCCCTGCCCGGCATTTGCTATCATCGCGGGAAGCTGACGGTAGGTATCAGGGCCAGCGAGAAAATCGATACCGTCCGCCATCCCGAACATCTTTTCCCTGTAGTACTGCGGGACACAACCGATCACGCCAACAAGCAGCCCCGGTCGCGACCGTCGTTTTCCTTTCAGATGGTCCAGAGTATGCAGAATCTTTTCAACCGCATTCTCTCTCACGGCACAGGTGTTGAGTATCACCAGATCAGCGTTCTCTTCCGATCCCGTCATGACGTACCCCTCATCCTGCAGCAACGCTGTAATTATCTCCGTATCGGCCTGATTCATCTGGCAGCCGAAAGTTCGTATGTAGACCTGTTTGGTCATCAGAAGTGAGCTCCCTTTGATTAATACTATTCAAGGGCTCCTCTCTGTATTGTGATGAGCGTTTCAAGGAGAAGGCGAGCGGAGCGCAGAACTCCCTTTCTGTTCGTTCAACGAAGCTATTGAATTCTCGGAATATATACAGAGAGATGCTCTACATAGTACACGGACCAGCAAGATTTTCAAAGGATTAACAATTTTCTGCGTATTATTACAAGACTGTCTTGATGTATTACTTCTCCGTGAGCGATCTTAAGTCAAGTCTCCACAGAGTACTATCCAGCTGATCACATGCTCGATCGCCTTATCGGTTTCTTCATCCACCGCCACCTGCTGACCAACATGGTCTTTGCGCTTGTTCTTGTCGCAGGCGTGCTGGCGTGGTCAAACCTGAAAAAGGAGGAGTTGCCGGATATCACCTTCGATACCATACGGATTTCGGTGAATTATCCTGGAGCTTCAGCCGAGGAAGTTGAATACCATATCACGGAACCCCTTGAGGAGGCCCTCGGCTCGGTCGATGGCATTTACCGGCTCTCCAGTTCGACCGCCTCCGCAAGCAGTATCATTACAGCTGAACTCGAGCCTCAAACTGACGACATAGAGGCGGTCGTAACGGAAATCCGCCAGGAGGTTCTTGCCGTCGATCTCCCTGATGAGATCAGGGACGATCCCCGCATCAGAGTGTTTAAAACATCGCGCAAAGCCATTCTCGATATCGGCCTGATCCTGACCGGAGCGCAACTGCTCGATACCGAACAGCGCCGCCTGCTGCAGAACCGTGCTCTGGATCTCGAAAAAAGGCTCCTTGCTCTTCCCGAGGTCAGCAGAGTCTCCCGTTCAGGATACCTTGACGATGAAATGCATATCAGGGTAGATCCTGAAAAACTGAGAGCCTACAATATCCCCTTCAACACGGTCATGAACGAGATCCGCCGGAACAACGTGCGTCAACCGGCCGGAAACATCGAAGCCGTACAGGAACCGAAAGTAACCCTCTACGGCGAACTGCGCACGCCTGAAGAACTTCGGGCGCTTGCGGTTCAGGGAGGGTTCGAAGGACAGGTTGTCCGGCTTGGTGATATCGCGGAGGTCTCTTACGGACATGAAAAAAATACGGGTGTCCTGAAAATCAACGGGCATGAAGGCCTCTTTCTGAAGGTATCCAAAAGCTCACGGGTTGGCATCCTCGTGGCTCTGGAGGCTGCCAACAAGGAAATTGAGGAGTTCCGGTCCCTGCAAATAAACACACCTGAGCTCCAGCTGTTCATTCTTGACGACGAATCGGTGGACCTGCGCAACCGCCTCTCCATCATCGGCATGAACGGGGCAATAGGCTTCGTTCTTATCGTGATCATCCTGTTCCTCTTCCTTGATTTCAGATCCGGATTCTGGGTGGCCGCGGGAATCCCGTTCAGCTTCTGTTTCACGCTCGCGGGAGCCCTGTTGATCGGTTACTCGATCAACAACATCACCCTTGCAGCGGTCATTATCGTCATGGGTATCGTCGTAGACGATGCCCTTGTCGTCGCGGAAAACATCAAGCGCAGGGCATCGTCCGGAATCCCCCTGTATCAGGCTGCCACAGAAGGCACCTCAATGGTGTTTATGCCGGTGGTCGCCAGCATCCTCACCACCTGCATCGCCTTCGCTCCTCTGCTCTTTTTTCAGGGCCGCTTCGGAACTATGGTTTCTTTTATCCCTGCGGTCATTGTGCTCATGCTCGCCGGAAGCCTGCTTGAAGCCCTGTTCATCCTTCCCGGGCACCTTACCCTTTCTGCCCGCGGCCACGACAGTTCGAATCGTGAGCACTGGTTTGAAATCTGGGAATCCTTTTATGAAAGAATACTCAAGCGCCTGCTTCCATTCAGGTGGCTGCTCCTGACGCTGTTCCTGCTTGGTTTCGGAGCCGCTCTCCTGCTGGCTGGTTCTACCATGACGTTCGTCATGTTTCCCGATGAGGAAACCAGGGAAATCCGCCTCAGCGGACAGGCGCCTCAGGGAAGCCTGCAATATGAAACCGCCCGTCTCACGCAACCGCTCGAGGATCTTGTCCGGGGGGGACTTGGCAGTGACGTAGCAGGATTCCGGAATGAAATCGCAAAGTCCCGCCACGGGTCGGCTGTTCAGGACAATGTTTTCAGGATGAGAATTGAACTCTTCCCGAAAGAAGAGCGGGAAAAAACCGCCGACCAGCTGATCAGGGAGTGGCAGCAGGCCATGGATTCCTCAGGAACGCTGACAAAACTGAAATTCAGCAAAACACGCCATGGCCAGGACAGCGGCAGTCCCGTTGAAGTTGTTGTCAAGGATAATAATGAATCCATCCGGAGAACGGCTACCGAAGCGCTTGCAGCAGCAATGCGGAAAATCCCCGGACTGACCAATATCGAAACGGATCAGCCTAAAACCTCGACGGAATACCTGATCACGCTCAGGCGGGACAAAGTCAAACGCCTTGACATCGATCCCTCGGAAGCGGCACTGACCCTCAGGGCCGCCCTTGAAGGAACCGTCCTGTATGAATTCAGCTCTGATAACGAACCTGTCGGGGTACGGTTTTCCGTTTCCATTCCGTCAAAACAGTCGATTGCATCGCTGCTGGAGCTACCGGTGGAGAACAAAAGCAACTATCTTGTCCCCCTGCGCAACATTATCAACGTTGAACAGGTCGAAAAACCCAACTCGATCGTCCACCTGGATCGAGTGCGCTATACATCGATCTATGCCGACATCGAGCGTGGCAGCAAGCTGAGCCCCTTGCAATACGCAGAAACACTTGAAAACGATATTTTTCCTTCCATCATAGCACGTCACCCGTCAACCACCCTTGAATTTGACGGAGAAATCCGTGACAGCCGCGAGTCCGGAAGAAATTTTATCACCGCGGTCTTTTCAGTGGTGATGCTTATTTTTATTGTTCTTGTTCTGCTTTTCAACTCTTTGCGTAAAGCCCTGTTGATCATGCTGACCATCCCCTTCGGCCTTACAGGAATCATCGTGGCTTTTGT
>Ga0272441_10009342_pt1 | contig 15190 bp, 12 predicted proteins | sample SSMProp6N_FD_193582 | JGI IMG/M metagenome (GOLD analysis project Ga0272441, IMG submission 193582) | Marine sediment archaeal communities from Little Sippewissett salt marsh, Falmouth, MA, United States - SSM-Prop-6N | ecosystem: Environmental > Aquatic > Marine > Wetlands > Sediment ... | reverse complement strand
TGAACCGCTTTTCCGTCAATAATAATTTTCACTGTATCTGCCATGGCTCATCTACTCCTCTACATCGTGGAACTTGCGCCCGGTGACCGCACCGTACTCGCTGAAGGCGCTCTCGATGTCGAAATGGGGAATGAAATCCTTCTCCGTAATGCGCTGCTTGTACAGGGCGGGGAAGTTCTGCAGGGTTGTCAGTATGGGATTGGCCGCGGTCTGTCCCAGTCCGCAGCGGCTCATTGTCTTAACGGTGTTGCCGAGTTTTTTCAGCTCCTCCAGGTCGCTCGCCGTGCCTCTTCCGTCCAGGATCTTCTGAAGCTTCATCTTCAGCAAGGTGGTTCCCACCCGACAGGGCACGCACCAGCCGCAGGATTCTTCGGCAAAGAACTCAGTGAAGATCAGTACCTGCTCCAGCAGATCCCGCTTGGGTCCGAACACGATGATCGATCCCCCGGTCGGCATATCCTCGAAGCTGATCTTGCGACCGTAGTCCTTGGGGGCCAGGCACTGACCCGAAGGCCCTCCGACCTGCACCGCCTGGGCATCCTCGCCACCCACCAGATCCAGCAGATCATCGACGGTGATACCGTAATCCACCTCGTACACGCCCGGGTGCTTGCAGTCCCCGGACACGCTGAGCAGCTTGGTTCCCGTGGATTCCTGGGAACCGATCTTGGCGAACCACTCACCGCCCTTTTCCAGCACTCTAGCCGCGGCGCAGAGTGTCTCCACGTTGTTCACCGCGGTGGGTTGGTCCATATACCCCTTCTGAACCGGATAGGGCGGGCGGTCCCGGGGAGCGCCCCGTTTGCCCTCCAGGCTCTCGATCAGGGAGGATTCCTCCCCGCACACGTAGGCTCCGGCGCCCAACTGGATGCGGATATCGAAGTTGAAACCCTCCCGGCCGCAGACAGACTGACCCAACAGACCGTTTCGGCGGCGGCGGGCCAGAACCTGCTCCAGATGCGGCCAGAGGTAACTGTATTCGGCGCGCAGGTACAGCAGGCCTTCGGTGGCCCCGATGGCGTACCCGGCAATGGTCATTCCCTCGAGCAAAAGATCCGCCTGTTCGGTGAGGATCAGCCGGTCCTTGAAGGTTCCCGGCTCCCCCTCATCGGCGTTGCACACGAGGTAGTGGGTTCCTTTGGCCTTGCGGCAGAAGCTCCACTTCATGCCTGTGGGGAAGCCCGCCCCGCCCCGGCCCCGGAGCTTGCTCTTGTTGACCTCTTCGATCACATCCTCCGGGCTCATGCTCAGAGCTTTGCGAACGGCCGTGCCGTTTTCAAAGGGGGCCATGATCACCGCGCCGCCTTGGCGCAGGTTCGGCTGAACCTCTGCGTTGGGGAACAGCTCGCTCTTGCTGACCCTTCCCCCCTCCTTCTTGATCGCCGCCACGATAGCCGGTACATCCTTGGGTTTCAACCCCGTGACCACCATGCCGTTGATCAAGCCGCCGGGGGCCTGGTCACACATGCCGGTACAGGAGGTATACTTCAGGGAGATCATCCCGTCCGGCGTGGTTTCCCCGAAGGCAATCCCAAGCTCCTTCTCGAAAGCCTTGGCAACCGCCTCCATACCGTGCATCTGATCCACCACACAGTCACTCAGCCGGATCGTACACTTGCCCGCAGGTTCGCGGTCGAAAAACGTGTAGAAACTGGCCATGTCCGCCACCTGCACCCGGTGTATGCCCAGTGCCTTGGCGATTTCATCTACAGCGTCATCCGACAGATAGCCTGCCTCCTCGTGAACACCCCGAACGATGTCCATCAGGCGATGAGGGTCCTTGCCGCATTCCTCCACAACCTTTGCGATCACCGCAGTAACTTGTTTAGACATGCCTCTTCAGCCTCCTCAAGCTCTGTATAGCTTCGCTTTAGCTTCTGCCAAAGCTTCTTCTATTTAGATGTAACGGTTATTGATGCAGCTGTATCGTGAATATCTTCACATCTGCCGTATGCAGCATAAGCACTGATCGGGCATCTGTCAAGAAGTGTAGGGCGGTTTTAACAGTAATTTAGTCATATTTTTTGGTAACTGAAAACCGGCTTTTTTCGGCATTTTTTCTGTCTTTTGTCGGCTTTTTTTGGTTTTCAGGCGAAAGCCCGGGCGGTACGCCGGATTATCAGCGGCCGCCGCCGGCTGATCAACCGGCCGATCGGCGCCAGCCGGTCAGCGCCGGCCGATCAGCCCGCCGCCAAGCGACAGCACTAGTCTAGTACACGAGAAACGAGGGATTGACGAGCTTCTCCTTGTTGTAGACCAATTCCCGGCCGCTGTCGAAGGCGACCATGCGCTTGCCCACCCCCCGGACCACGGCGTGGGGTGCGGCGGTGTCCCATTCCATGGTGGGCCCGAAGCGGGGATAGATATCCGCACTCCCGTCGGCGACCAGGCAGGGTTTGAGGGCACTGCCGCTGGTCCTGATCTCGACCTGTTCGGCGTAGCGCTGCTTGAGCGTGAGGACATAGTCGGAAAAGTGCGGCCCCCGGTGGGAGCGGCTGCCGATCACGGTGATGGATTTTCTTTTTTGCGTTTCATCGAAGTTAAAAGGCTCACTGTGAGGCAACTTGACCGCCCGCTCGACCAGATCATCCGGTATTGGAGCTGCAAGTTTCGAAAATCCTTCGAGCCTATACGACCCGCAGCGCCCGCCACTGCTCTCGTGGTTGAGGGAGACGTCTCGCGGCTGTGCATCACCGGACCGCGCGCCGCTTTGCTCCCAGGCGAAGTACAGCAGATCCGGCAGGGGCGCGTACACCACGCCCAGGATCGGAACGCTACCCTCCACCAGGGCGATGTTTATGGTGAACTCCCCGTTTCTCTTCACAAACTCCTTGGTTCCGTCCAGGGGATCCACCACCCAAAAGCGCTGCCAGTTGCGGCGCTCGGAAAAGGGGATGCTCCCGCCCTCCTCGCTGAGAATCGGATAGGGGCTGTTCTGGGATAGCTCCTCGGTGATGACCTGGTTGGAGCGTCGATCCGCTTCGGTGATTGGAGAGTGATCCGCCTTGGTGTCAACCGAAAAGGACCCCCGGTACACCGAGAGTATTTCAGGAAAGGCCCTGGCCGTAGCCCGCAGGGCGATAAACAGGAGGGATTCCATCTCTCTGAGCTAGCTCTTGAGCTAGCCCTGGAGCGCTCCCACGGTGATCTGGATCTTTTCGTCCGTGTCCACGTGCTTGAGAGGCTTGAGAAGCCCCGTCACGGTACTGATGATGATCCGCCTTGCGAACTCGTTGGTGGCGACCCGCTTGTCTCCGATGTATATCTCCAGCTCCCGCTCCATTGCTCTACCTCCGGTCATTCGATTTCCCGCAATGTACTCGATTCTGCCCGGGGGCTGCAACCGTGAAACGCCAGGTTCACGGTTGCGGGGGCCGGCAGGTACCCGCCTGTGAAGGCAACCAGGCTCCCGCGTGTGGAGGCAACTGTATTCAGTGCTCGAGGTGTCTCGAGCTCTTCAATCTTTCCGGTAGAGATCTACTAGTTGCATGAACCGCTTCTCTACGAGCGTCCGGCGGCCTGGGGACGCAATACGATCAACTATCTGAGTTGCTCTAGTGAAATCGAAATTATCTGGAAATTCTAACTCGGGTATCGAACTGAACAGCCTAGATTTCGCAGGCCCAAGATAAAGAACATCGATAATAGCTTTTTCCGGAGAAGCCATACTGAATCCGGCCGCGTTATCAAATCCGAAAAAGAACGAAGGATGAACGTGGTGAATTGAATACGTACCGAGGGATATTCTATATACACGGGTTCGTGCAACAGAAACAACATACACAAGATCAGGAATCTGCGAAATCATGCCGTGGAAATACAAGGCGCTCTGCAGAGAAACGTAACATGGGAACGGTGCGGTCAAATGTTCAGAAATGGCCATGGCTTCAATTGCCCCTGGGAACACCCACAATCCTCTCTTGGCACGAACGAGATGTCCGGAATTCTCGAGACGAGCCAACAGCTTGCTTGCATGAGCTTTATCCACATTTAAGCAAGCCATGACATCGGCGGTTCTCAAAACCGGTTCTCCGATTCCCTTAAGCCGTGTCAGCACATCGACCAGTTTCATCCTCAACCCTCGACAATCGCTTCAACAACGTTCAGCACAATGCTCTCCCATACAGATTGCGAATCGTACTGATCACGATATTCGGGATGCAAGTAGGAGAGGACTTGGCTCTTGAATACGTTGAAATCTATCGCCAACGCATTGGACTGTGCCTCTGGAAGCCGATTTTTCAGGCTGTGATTCGATATCGATACGTCGACCCCACTGTTTATGAGCAGATACAGGTCAAAAATATCTCTTGCCTGAGTTGTACTTCTGGTAATCAGGGCTTGAAGTTTTTGTTCGTAAGCGGTGTGTGGGTCGTAGTGATTTAACAAGATGGGAGATAGCTGATAGTCGTTAATAATATTCGCATCGATCGGCTCGAACACTGTACCCGGATCCATACCTCTTCTCGAAAACTCAATTTTTGTTGGCAGTGTCAGATCGTATTGAGGTACGGTCAGATTGAATTTCCATGGTTGCGTTGTTTCTGTCTGCTTCGAATCAGTCCACCGCTTAATAGCGATACCCCTTGTTTGGAGGATTTGCCGGAACGGGACTGAACTTAATATGGACTCCACCCTGTCCTGAAGTTTTTCTTTTGGATATTCCTGATCCACATCAAGTTCAGCATCCTCGGAATAACGAAAACTCCTAAAGTAGAATCTGAGATTGCAGCCCCCCTTCAGGACATAGAAGCGTTTGTCGAGCTTACGTCCTAGTTGGTCGAGAAGCAGAAGGTGAAACAGTTCGACATACTGTATTGCGGAATGTTCTTTCATAAATCTATAATACTTATAGTTAACATATTTGTCAACTATAGGTATTTAAAAAACTATCCGCGGGCGGGGGTATACGCGGCTCAGCCGGGCGGGATAAGATCGGGGGGTCGTGAAGCAGCTGAAGCGCCGCCCCTATCTGGTCTGTGTGACGGGCCTGAAGAACAGCGGCAAGACCACTGTCTGTACCGCGCTGATCGAAGAGCTGACCGCCCGGGGCTACACCGTGGCGGCGCTCAAATCCAGCCACGTGTCCCGCCTGACCCTGGACCATCGCTCCGGGGACTCCCACGCCCTGGCCGAATCCGGCGCCTGCTTCGTCCTGGTGCAGGGACCGCAGGAGAGCCTGATCCTGGAAAGAGGCAGCCGTTCCTTCGAGCAGATGCTCGAATGCGTTCCCGAGGGCATGGATTTTATCGTTTCGGAGGGAGGCAAACCTCAGTCCGCCGACGCGGTGATCGTCTGCCTGAGCGATTCTTCGAACTGGCAGGAAACACTGCGGGTTCGGCGCGTGCCCAGGGATAGGATCCTGGCCGTGGCCGGAACATTCGTCCTCGGCGCGGGGGTTGAAAATAGCTTCTCGGGATTGCCAGTTGTCGACGCCACCCGAAACCAGGACAGGCAAGCCCTGATCGAGCGGATTGTGAAGGGCCCAGAGCGAAGGCAAAGCCTGGGCCGAAGCTGAGAAGATTGCCGGCCTCCGGCTCCTAACGCTGGCCCCAGAAGGAACTGAGGATGTGGCGCAGCTTCACCTCCAGGATCCGGTAGGAGTAGTGCTTCAGACAGAGGGCGTAGTTCTTCTCCGTCATCGCCCGGACCCGCTCCGGCGAGTCCAGGACTTCCAGGGTCTGGCGCACCGTTTCCTCTGTGATAAAGTCGTCCATCTCGATCACATCAAATCCCTTGGGCTTGATGTCGAAGAAGTAGATCGAGTAGTTGTTCACCAGGATCGGGCGCTTGAAGTAGATCGCCTCCAGGAAGGCGTTGCCGAACCCCTCAGACAGAGAGGGATAGGTCACCAGATCGGCGTAAGGATAGATATCCTGCAGCGAGTAGATCTTGCGGCCATCCTTGGTCGTTCCCCGCTCATCGGAAATGATATCCTGCACGAAACGGGCATCCACCTTCAGCATCTGCGCGTACTCCCTGACCCGCTGCTGGTACTCGTAGCCCTCGTCTCCGGAGGCGTGGGAGATGACCAGAGTCGCCGGCCTTCCCAGCCGGGCGACCAGCTCGATGGCGTGCTCGATCCCCTTGCGCTGCACCACCCGCGTGGGCTGCAGGATCAGCAGCTGCTCCTCCCCGACCTCCAGGTCTTTGCACACATCCTTGGTGTACTCATCCGGCGGTTCCGGGGGATGCTCGAAATCCATGACGTTGGGGATCAGGGTGGCGCCGATACCGGTGCGCAACGCCAGCTGGTTCTGGCCCGAGGAGTTGATCACCACGTGCTGGATCGTATTGAGGTGAGGGGGATAGCAGGAGTTGAGGTAGTCCCACACGCAGTTGTTGAGAAAGCGCTTGCGCTCCCAGAAGAAATCGTGGTGGTGGGCTATGGTCATGATGCTGGTCTCCGCAATGACCTCGGTAATGGCCAGGCCCAGGGGCACGTTCAGGGGAATGGTCAGGGCGTTTTCCGGAACCAGGATATCCACGTTGAACTTGCGGATGAACTCGTAGACCTTTCGCTTGAACATCTCCCGGTACTCGTGAATCCTCTTGGTCACCGCCGGCGGACGGCTCGTCTGGCTGAAACACTCATCATAGATCTCCCGGATATCCGGATGCTGGAAATGGGCCTCTTCGACCATGAAGGAATCCTCCGGTGGGGTGTCCAGCTCCCCGCCCATAAACACACAGCGGTATCCCCATCGGCGGAACACGTCGGCCATCTTATCGGTTTCCAGACTGACCCCGTCGGTTCCGGCAAAACGGAAGGAGATGAATCCTACTGTGCGATGATTGTTGAAGTTTTTATTTTTCATGATGCCCACTCCTAAAGCTGTATCTCTTTTTGTTGTTTATCGACTGTTTCCCAGCGACTCATCAGCCGTTCTCGGCGGTTCGTGATCGCCTCCAGCTGTTCCTTGATCTCCCTGACCCGCTGTCCATCCCGGTACACGTCCTCCTGGGCCAGGAGATGCTCCAGGCGCGAACCTTCCTCCTCCAGCTGCTCCATCGTGGCCAGCAGCTGCTGCTCCTCCCGCTCCAGGCGGCGCAACTCCCGCTGCTGAGCCTTGCCCTGCTCCCGCATTTCCTGAAAAGATCCCCGGGGTTGCCCGGGCTGCTCCGGAGGAACCGGCTCGGATCGATCGGCGGACTGCGCACCCTGTTCCTCCTGGGCTTTGCGCCACAGGTAGTAGGAATAATCCCCGCTGTAGGGGCGGATCCCCCCGCCCCCGACCTCGGCCACCCGTTCGGCCAGGGCGTCGATGAAGTTGCGATCGTGGGAAACGAACACCACGGTACCGCTGTAGCGTTTCAGGGCATCCAGCAGAATATCCTTGGACTGCAGGTCCAGATGGTTGGTCGGTTCGTCCAGGAACAGCAGGTTCGTCGGCTGCAGCAGCAGGCGCAACAACGCCAGGCGGCTCTTCTCTCCACCGCTCAGCACCGCCACCGACTTGTACACCTCTTCGCCCCTGAACAGGAAGGCGCCCAGCAGAGAGCGCACGTGGGGAACCATCTCGGTGGGTGCCCAGTCTGTGACCAGCTGCTCGACTGTCCTGCCCTCTTCCAGATTCTCCACCTCTTCGGGGCTGTAGTATCCCACCTGTACGCCGCTGCCGTAGCGGATCGTACCGCAATCCGCCTGCTCCCGGCCGGCCATCAGCCGCATCAGGGTCGATTTTCCCACGCCGTTCGGCCCCACCAGGGCCCATTTCTCTCCCCGGGAGAGGGTGAGCTCCACCCCGGCGAACACGGCCTTGCTCCCATAGGTCTTGGCCAGGCCTTCGATGTGTGCGCTCATCCTACCGCTGCGGGGGGCCTCGGGAAAGGAGAAGTGAAGGGTCTTGTGCACCGGGGGCGCTTCGATCAGCCGCAACCGTTCAAGGGCCTTGACGCGGCTCTGGACCTGTCGGGCCTTGGTCGCCTTGTAGCGGAAGCGCCGGATGAACTGCTCGGTGCGGGCCATCTCCTCCTGCTGCTGTTCATAGGCCACGGCGATCTGCTGCAGCTCCTGGATCCGCCTGCGCTCATAGCTGCTGAAGCTGCCCGGATAGATGTTCAGATTCCCCTGATACAGCTCCGCCACCTCATTCACCGTGGTATCGAGGAAGTAACGATCGTGGGAAACCACCAGCACCCCCGCGCTGGTTTCCTGCAGGAAACCCTCCAGCCAGATTCGAGCCTCCAGATCGAGGAAGTTCGTCGGCTCATCCAGCAGAAGCAGGTCCGCGCCTTCGCACAGCACCCTGGCCAGGGCGATACGCATCTGCCAGCCCTGAGAGAAACTTCCGATCGGTTGTTCGAACTCATCCCTGGCGAAACCCAGGCCCTGGAGAACCCGCTCTATTTCCGCAGCCCGGCGGTAGTAGCCTGAGTGCTCCAGACGTTCCTGAAGGTCGTGATGCCGCTCCAGCAGCCGGTTGAGCTGTGCCGAGTTCTCCCGGTGCTCGCTCATCTCGTGTTCCGCGTCGCGCAACTGCTGCTCTATCCGGGCTTCGGCGGCAAAGGCCTTTTCCACGTGCTGGTAAACCGTGCAGCCGGGGTCCAGGCTCAGGGAAGAGCTTCGGTCCCCAGAGCCGCCGCTTCCCGACTGGGGCATGTAGGAGATGCGGGTGTTCTTCTCCCGGGTAACGGTGCCCAGATCGAGCTTGAGCTCGCCGATCAGGATGCGCATCAGCGTGGTCTTGCCGCTTCCGTTGGCTCCGGCCAGGGCGAGCTTTCGGCTCCTGGTTAAGTTGAGATTGACGGATTTGAGGATGCTGCGTTCCCCGAAGGCGAGCTTGGCCTCCGTAAGGATGACCGAAGGCATCAGGAACCGCCGTAGTTGAAGAAGATCACCAGCGGCGAACTGTCCCGGCGTACCACCTCCAGATTATCAATGCCCTGGGGCCGCACGTACTCGAAACGTACCCCCGAAGATTCGAAGGAGTACAGGAAACTGATCCCCTGGTCCGGTTCGAATTCGGCGAAGCGAAAGGTGATGACCCCATCGAAGGAACCACTGAGTCGATCGGACAGATAGTAGGGGAAATCAACGTTTCCCCCTCCCCGCACCTCTTTGAGGAATATCTGCTCTGCGAGTCTGCCGAAATCCTCCCAGCGGAAACGCGTATCCTCTTCGAGATAGATATTTCCGTAGGCACTGCTGCGCAGAATCCGGCTCTTGGAGCTGAACACCTGTGCCAGTCGCTCCCGACGCTCCCTCTCCTGGGTGACGATCTCCTCGATATCCTCTTCAAAGACGATAAAAACCGAGCTGAGCACCTGGTCGCCCACCGAATAGGTACACACGATGCGCCGGCTGGACTGCATGTTGATGCGGATACCGCCGCTACCGGTTTCAGGGCCCTCGAATACGTAGCGGTTGGCTCCCACGTTTTCAACACGTTCATAGGGCCAGCTGTAGGAGCGCTTGCCCGTGATCAGACGGATCTGTCTCTGCTCGGCGTCAACGAAAAAACCGAAGCCGGGGCCGAAGCTTGTCAGATCGATTCGCCCCTCATCGACCATCTCCCGGAAGTACTCCGGTCTCCACTCCGTGCCCAGCAGGGCCTCCAGCATCGGATCCCGGGCAATCAGCACTTCCACCTCCGCCCTGGGGTCGCCGCCTGAGGTAAAGGCCGGCAGGTAGTAGCCGAAAACGTAACCCTGGAAGCCGTCCTCGGTCAGGACCAGATACCAGTAGTCCTGGTAGCTGCCGATCATGACCTGCTGCTCCCCCCGGGACAGCACTTTCACCAGCTGTCCCTCGGCCAGCTTGTACACCCTGCGGGCTTCCTGATCCGCCTTTTCCCGTAGCGGCAACCCGTCCCGCCGGGAATAGGCGTACATGTTCTGGTAGGGGGCGTACTCCTCGGCTCCCTGAACGGCCTCTTCCTTGGTCTCAAACAGGCGCATCGCCCAGGTGGGGATCTCGACAATCTCCTTGGTGCCGGGAAGCCGGATCAGGTAGGTGCTCTGCACCCGAGACTCCTGCTGCACCGGCAGGATCTCACCGGTTCGAACCGGGCTGTCATCTACGCCCCACAACATCAGTCCGTAGCCGATGTTCCGAGCGCAGGAGCTGAACAGCAGGGCAAGGGCCAAGACCGTGCACACGATCAGCGCGGGGTGAAGAGGTTTCGGTTTACCGGAACTTGTGGTTGGACTCATGAGTCGGCGAATAGGATAACCAAAAAGGTTATCCCGCGTCAATCTTCAGGGATAACGATCAACACCCGCCCCTGGCTGAGCATCTCCCGATTGGCCTCCCGCACCAGGAGTCGAGCCACCGCGTCATTGGGCAGAAGCAGATCCGTGGCGTTGATACCGAATACACCGCGGGCCACCGTGCGCAGGGGAGCCGCGCCGATACGCTCCAGAAGGGCGCTATCCGCCTCGGAATCCGAATAGGCGACCATGCCCCATCGCTGTAAAAACGCGGGATCGCACATCTGTACGGAGAGGATCGGATTCATATCCTCATCGTAGAGCGTGGGAAACACGGCGGGCCGAACCTGCTGGCGGATATCCTTGCCGTGGGCGGGAAGCTCCCCCTCGGCGTAGATCACCAGGCCCGTGAAGTTCCGGGAGGGGACAAAGCCGAGCTTGTGTTCCACCGGATAGGGCCGGCTGTGGGCGATCAGGGGAACCACGAATCCGCCCTCGCCGTAAAAGGGAAAGCGGTACTGGACATGGATCTCCTGCAGATCCTCCCGAACCCGGGAGTACTGCTTGGAGACCGAATCCACAGCGGTGGCCTCCAGGCGCTGGAACAGCAGCCGATCCTCCTTGAGGCGCTCCCCGATCGTACGGTAGGAGTCGAAGGGAATCTCCACGACCGAGGACATAAAAAGGCCGGGCAGGAGCCGCTCGATCTCCTGCTCCGCTTCAAAACGGCTGGAGGGATTGAACTCCTTGGCCTGGATAGCCAAAGCCGCCTCCAGGATCAGGATTCCCCGCTGCCAGTCGATCTGTTGCGAAACGACAATCTGGCTCTCCTGGCTCTCCTGGGCCGAGAGCAAGGCGCCCAGAGGCGCAAGGAGCAGGAGGAGAATGATGCCGATCCTGTTCACCGTATGTCTCCTTGCTCCACCGGCGTCCGGGCGGGCTTCGGGGAGGGCGCCGGCGGAGGTACCTTTAGAGTTTCTCCGGGTTTCAGCAACGCGTCAAGGCTACGTCCGTTGGCCCAGGCCAGAATCTCGGGCGTGGTTTCGTAGAGCCTGGAGATACCCCAGAGGGTGTCCCCGGCCACCACGGTGTGCAGGGCGGTAAAGGCGGCCGCCTCGTCTTCCGAAAGGCTCACGATCGGCTCGGCCTTGATGGGGCGCCCTGAAAACACGGGGATACGCAGCTGCTCTCCTATCCTCAAGGCGCGGGGCGGGGCCTCGGGATTGGCCTGCATCAGCAAAGCGGCGCTCAGCTCATAGTACTCAGCCAGGGAGTAGTAGGTATCTCCCGAGCGGATGCGGTGAAAAGTGTAGCGCAGCAGCTGAACCCCGGGATCCGCCAGCAGAGCTTCGATCCGCGCACCGTACTCCTCGGGGACCTTGAGGTGATAGGGCCGGCGGGAAAGAGGCGGGGTGATCGGGGTCTGGAGCTCGGCGTGCGCCTCTTCCATCAGGGACAGGGGCAGCTCCGCCTTCTCGGCCAGCAGGGCCAGCTCCACGCTGCGCTCCAGGGGTATGCGCTGCCAGTTCGGCGCCTGCTGCCAGCTCACCTCCAGCCCGTGCGCCGTGGGGTCGCTGCAGATCGCCACCAGGGCATGAAACTTGGGCACGTAGGCCGCGGTTTCCGGTGGCAGCAGGCCCTGTTCCCGGAGAGCCCAGAAGTCCCGGAGGCCGGCGGAGCGGATCGTGCGGGTCATCAACCCGGTGCCGCAGTTGTAGGCGGCCAGAGCCAGATCCCAATCCCCGAAGGTCTCGTAGTTCTCCTGCAGCTTCCGCAGGGCCCCTTCGGTGGATCTCCAGAAATCCCTCCGCTCATCCACCCAGCGGTCCGTAACCAGCCCCAGGGGAGCGGAGGTATTGGCCATGATCTGCCACAGGCCGGTGGCTCCGGAGCGGGATACGGCCCGTACCCGGTAGTGGGATTCCAGAACAGGCAGGTAGATCAGCTCCCGGGGCAGTCCCCGCTCTGCAAGCTGCTCCGCGATGAAGCGGTGAAAGATCAGCCCGCGATCCAGGATCTCCTGCAGGGCCCGGCTCCCCCAGCCCAGGAAGCGTTCCTGCCACTGCTTGACAGCCGGGTGATCGGCGACCGACAGTTCGAGCAGGGGGGCGCAGCTGCGCGTGTGAACGGCTGCGCTCGGCCCGGCGGCCTGCCCCGCTGCGCTCGGCCCGGCGGGCTGATCCGCCGTGGTCGCGCCACCTGCTCTTCGCTGATCCGCCCTGACGAACAGGGATCCCGGCTCCCCCCGTGCTGAGGGAGATACCACAACAAGCAGGGAGATCCCGAACAGGAGGGTGAAGAGGGGCAGATCTACAGTTTTTCGCCTAAAAATATCCCGGCCCATTCCCATCGTCCGTTGATCTCCGGATCCGGCAGGAACTCGACTTTACGGAAGTAGAGATACCAGGTAGGGATCCGGTAGGACCACCGGGTGGTGCGCAAAAAGGCCTCCCCGGCGTTGGAATCGATATCCAGTTTATCATCGGTCAGAACACGGGAAGATTGAAGGAAAGAGCCGATATCAAAAGCCATGGTGATGATCTCATTCGCGTCGGCCTGAGCCCAGGACATCGTGAAGAAGTTCACCTTGGCCTTGTAGCCGAGCAAGCGGCGGGCGTTGCGGGTTCGGATGGATCGTTTGATCTCCTCGACCAGTTGTTCCAGGTTCGCCACTGTCCATTCCTTGTCGGAGAAGTAGAACTCCACCTTCTCCCGGACCTTCGCGTGGGCTCGAGGAAAGCCGGAGATTTCGGTATCCGGGTACTTGAGGAACTTCTGGTAGGCCCGAATAGCCTGCTCCCACTCGCCTGCCTGCTCGTAGGCCTCGGCCAGGTAGAAATAGATAACTCCCGGATCGATGTACTCGCTGAAGCGGGAGATCAGCTCCTTGTAGTAATCAATACACACGCCGGGATCCTCCTCCAGGCTCAGCAGCTCCTGGAGACACTGGTAGTGAACAGTGGTCCCGGAGACCAGCAGGTCGGGGTAGTTCATCAGGATCCGTTCGTAGTAGTGCACGGCCATGGGCTCGGCTCCCATGTCCCGATAGGCCGTGGCCACGATGTCGAGGTAGTAGGCGTTGTAGGGATCGTTCTGGTTTTTCTCCACGTAGCTTGTGAGAAACAGAATAAGTTTCTCCAGTTCCCGGGCGCCGTACAGCCGGTTGGTGATCTGCTGGATGATGATGAAACGATTCTCCCCCACATCCTTCTCCTGCTCGAGCAGGTCGAAGAGGGTGTGGAGATCCCGATTTTCTTCCACGTTGCCTACAAGGAAGTGGGCGTAATCCCGGCGGCAGGCCAAGAGGGAGAGAAAAACGATCGCTGTCAGAATCACCACGCGCCCGATTCTTCGCACGCTTTGTGCGCTTTGTGCGCTTCGCACGCGGGTTGCGCGGGTTGCGGGGATTGCGCGGGTTGCATAGGTTACGTCGGCTTTTCGCCGCCTGATGGGAAATCTCATACGGATCAGCAGTGTATCACGGAGGGGTAAGACTTGGCAAGAAAGCTGCAATCGTGCTACACCTGGGAAAGCTGCCCATGGGGAAGTAGTACAGATTAAGCAGGGCAGCGCCGATACAACAAATGCGGTTCAACATTTCAAGACTCAGAGCTATGAGAAAAGGCTTTCTCTTCCTTGGTTCATTCTTCATGCTGCTTCTTTTCGCCGGAGGCATGCTGTTCCTCCTGGGGGCTCAGGAGCGCGATCCGGAGGAGGTGATCGCCCAAACCCAAGTCGAACCCTCCGATCCCCGTCCCGTGCTCAATCCCGGCTACTCGCCGGCCAAGGCATTCACGATCGAGCAGATCCTGGAAACTCCCTCGGGCGTGATGTATGGCATCTCCAAACAGCGGGGATTCCTCATCTCCTTCGACCAGGGCAGCAGCTGGCTGGAGCACAACAAAGGACTTCCCCGCCGCGTGGTCTATCCCTTTGACCAGGCCGAGGGGCGCGTCCGTCACCTGACCGCGCTGAACATCGATCCGCTTCACCACGGCAGAGTGGCGGTCACCACCGCCGACCAGCTGTACCTGTCCGAGGATTTCGGAAGCAGCTGGCAGCAGATCCCGCTCGGCAAACCCCTTCGTTCCACCTCCTATCTGACCTCAGTAGCGTTGTCCCCGCGAGATGCGGACACCCTTCTGGTGGGCACATCCTTCAACGGTTTCTTCGAGACCAAGGATCGGGGCGCCAGCTGGCAGGATCCCTCTCTCTCGGCCCGCTTCCTGTACCGGGGCGCCGGCTTCTATGAAGAGGTCTCCGGGCTCAGCTACCACCCCACCGAGGAAGGGGTGATTTTCTTCTCCTGCGGATTCGGCCACGGGATCTACGAGGGAAGCCCGGACCGCAACAGCTGGACCCGCCTGGAGTTTCCCGGGGATCGAGCCGCGGAGGCGATCTACCGTCTGGAGATGTTTCAGACCGGCAACACCTGGAAGCTGGGTGTGCAGACCCATTCGAACCGCTGGCACTACCCATTGCTCAGCCGCGGTTGGATCCGCAGCGACAACCTGGCTGGCTCCCTTCTGGCCGCCTCCGCCGCGGCGCAGCCGCAGGACCCTTTCCGGCGGGAGCGGATTCGCAAGGCTTCGGACCGATTCGGCATCTACGTATCCTCTTACCGTGCGCAGGGAGAGTATCTGGACAACCACCTGAAGCTCATCAAGGAAAACGGCATGAACTCCCTGGTGGTGGACTGCAAAGACGACATGGGTTGGATCGCCTACGACACGGAGCTGGAGTTTCCCAAGCAGATCGGCGCGGTAAACAAGCGCTTTTCCCTGGAGGAGCTGCTGGACAAGGCGCACAGCCAGGGCATCTACGTGATCGCCCGGCTGGTGGTGTTCAAGGACCGTCAGCTGTACAACTACAACGACTTCGAGTACGCCGTATGGAACGGGGTGACAGATCAGCCCTGGCGCTACATCGTCAGGGTGGAGGTCCCTCCGGAGCCCGAAGCAGAAACTGAAAGCAGCGATCCGAACGGCGAGCCGGGACAATCCCGGGACTCCGCTGGGTCCGAAGACGCGGAGGGCAC
>Ga0272441_10009341_pt1 | contig 15192 bp, 15 predicted proteins | sample SSMProp6N_FD_193582 | JGI IMG/M metagenome (GOLD analysis project Ga0272441, IMG submission 193582) | Marine sediment archaeal communities from Little Sippewissett salt marsh, Falmouth, MA, United States - SSM-Prop-6N | ecosystem: Environmental > Aquatic > Marine > Wetlands > Sediment ... | reverse complement strand
CTAATCTTATACAATCACGTTATCGGTAAGATTTTGGAGAAGCAAAAGTATTGAAATAATATGACAGAGAATAAACCTCGATTATTAGACCAAGGCGGCATAGCGGTCTTGAAGTGTCAGGACCAGAATCCACCGGGAGCAATCATGCTGATGAAGTGGGCGCTCACACTCGCAAGCCTGGTCGTCGTTTCGGCGTGCACTGCGGGGAAGGCCGAGCGCTCGCCTTACCAACGCGGCGCCGCGTCCGAGCTTAAAGCGCTCCTGGACGAGGCCGTCGCCTCTGGCATTCCCGGAATCTCTGCCGCCGTGGCAACGGGTGACAGCGTCCTCTGGACGGGGGTTGCCGGTAAAGCGGACCTGCAGACGGGCGCGCCCGTACGCCCCGAGATGCTCTTCGGCATCGGCAGCATTACCAAGACTTTCGTGGCCGTCGTGATTTTGCAGCTGACGGAGGAAGGGCGACTGGATCTCAACGCCACGGCGGCGAGTCTGCTGGGGGCGGCGGTGGATGGAATACCCAATGCGGAGAAAGCCACACTAGCGCAGCTACTTAACCACACTGGAGGAGTGCGCAGCTGGGAGGACGACCCCGCCTGGATCCACGAGGGTCGGGGCGACCGGCTCGAGCCGGCCCGCATCTGGGACAAGACGGCGACGCTCCCTTACATCAAAGGGCAAGCGGCGCTGGCCCCGCCAGGTGAGAAGTTCAGCTACGCGAACACGAATTTCACACTGCTCGGCATGGTCATCGAGAAGGTGACCGGCAATCAGGCGGTGGACGAGATCCATCGGCGGATCCTCACGCCACTCGGCTTGAAGGACATCCATCTTGAAGGCTTCGAGCCCATTCCCCCAGGGCAGCTGGCGCACCGGTATCACTGGGCGACTCCGACCTTCCAAGAGGACGCCGGAGTGAACGCCGCCTTCCCCGAGGTTCGCCCGGGCTTGATCGACGCCAGCAGCTCAAATCTCTCGGTGGAGTGGACGGCCGGTGGGATGGTGGCGACAGCGCGGGACCTCGCGCGCTACGCCGCGGCGCTGCGCGATGGCCGACTGCTCAAGCCTGCGAGCATGAAGTTCATGACCGAGTGGTTTCCGGCGGGCGAAGGGGAACAGGTGGGGCACGGCCTATTTCGCAGCGCGTATCCGGGCGATCTCGCGGTCATCGGGCATGACGGTGACGTGCTGGGGTTCACTGGATCGTTCTACTGGGTCGAGGGCGCAGACGTGGTGGTGGCCGTGGTCAGTAACGTGGGATCGATGCACTCGACGAGCGCCGGCACTGGCTCCGCCGCGGCGGGGAACGTGCCAGGGACGGCGTACCTGGTGGCAAAGGACAAACGGTTCATCGACCTGGCGATGAAAGTGGCGGCAACAAGATGACGGAGGCGCAGCGTCTGTCTGCCCGTTCGTGCGTAACCGTGAACGGCAATGGGTCAACCCTGAGCTGCCGCAAACGGAGCATTGCAATCACGCGACCGTCCTTTGCGCCAGTGTGCTCAGATACTGCGCCCAACGGGGCCGCGCCTCCTTTTGCTCGTGGCTCCCGTGTGCCGCCTAACATTGCTTGCAACTGACAGCCGCTCGAAGGTGTGCTCGCTCCGCTCGCTGCTATGTGATTCGGCTGCAGCTGAAGCTTGTCGTTAGCAAAAAAGAAGAAAATAAATAAGGAATATCAAAAATCCAACCGATAACACAGGCTATATGCCATTAAAACGGCACATAGCCTTAACCGTTAGCTGTAATTACACCAAAACATATTTTTTACCGGTTTTAATACTGTTCGACCCCATCAATTTGCCCTTCTCCAAATCAACTTCCATTGAGACATTTATATTTTTTAGATATTAAAAAACCGATTTATGGAAATTTGGAGATTTCAAGCATTACACCTCCTTAAAACTTATGGCCAATGTGCTGGGTATTCCTTCACCCAAAGAAGATATAGATGGTAGTATGGTCAGAGCTGTTTATTATGAAGAAGGTGATTTGGATCGCATTGTAGCTTATTGTGAATTAGATGTTATCACTTTAGCACAAGTCTTTCTCCGGCTTCGTAATGATGAATTATTGACGGAAGACCAAATCTTTCATATTTAGAATAATGCTTCCATATAATCTAGTTTTTTAATGGGGTGTAACATTTATGCATAAATGTTATCTATTTAATGTAGCCTTCATATGTAACCCTAACAAAATTATGCCGAATCAAACCATCCAGGCATGGTCAAAATTAGGGATTCGAAAATTGATTTATTGAAGGCAATTATCCTGATAAAAAAGTATCTAATAGTTCAAATATCAAAAATGAAAAATATAATCCTTCTAATCATTTTTCTCACACTATACTCCTGTGATTTCGGATTATCCGGCAAAAAGGAAGATAAAATCAATGCTGATTTTACAGCAGTGGCAGATAGTATATCATTACTGATGTCTGCATACCATTACAACCCTGCAGAGCTCGCTACAGATAAATATCTCGTATTGGAAAAAAAGGTCAGCGTTCTTGCAAATATGGTCCAAACAAAGCAAGAATTTATCAATGGGTTTAATGAGCTTTGGAAAGATGGCCCATTTTCTCATGTTACACTTGGCATTTCAGAAAGGCGCGCAGAGGAAATGGCAGAATTTGTAGATACATTACGTGTAGGGGATTATAGTGTTTCACTGGAATGGGTTGAAGAAACTGCAATACTCACGGTGACAACGATGACCGGTCTTGACACAAAAGAACGCGTATTTAGGGCATACCGCGAGATAGCCGACAATAAAACCAAAGCTCTTATTATAGATGTTCGCAACAATGGTGGGGGTACGTTTGCAGGTGTTCCTCTTATTGGTCATGTTTTAACTGATTCTATTGATGCTGGTATATTTGTTTCACAGAAATGGTGGAAAAATAATACGAAAGCCCCCAATCTAGCCGATATTCAAATGTTAACTCCCTGGCAAGGATGGTCGCTGAAATCCTTTTGGCATGATGTACAGGAAAAGCCGCTTACTCGAGTAAAGTTTGGACCAATGCATCCACACTTTGACGGTCCGGTATACGTATTGACAAGTAATAATTCGGCCAGTGCCGCAGAGTTTACCGTGGATGCGCTGGCTCATGAAGAAAATGTAACAATTATAGGTGAGACCACGGCAGGCGAAATGTTATCACAAAAAATGTATGATTTGCCACTTGGCTTTCAATTATCTCTGCCCATAGCAGAATATTATTCAAACCGAATTGGAAGAATTGAAGGAAAAGGCGTAGAGCCTGATATAGCTGTTGATCAGCGTGTGGCAATGGATTTGGCTGTTTCATTGATCAACGGAGAGAGCAGTGAGGAAGCTTTGGCCATGGTACAATTGGAGCTAGATAAAATGAATGAGCAACCCTTCGGCGGTGAAAAGATTTATCTGTTTGGCAACATGAATGATTGGGGTAAAAAGCGGAATATCACTCCTCAATTTGAGTATAAAGGGAACGGGATTTTCGCAGTGTCATCTACTTTAGAGGCTGGCAGTTATGAGTTTAAAATAGCTCCTATGAACTGGTCCTTTGATTATGGCGCACATCCCAATCAGGAAAAAACGATTATCGGGAAGAAAAAAGATTTAGCAAGAGTGCCCGGAAGCAATAATTTGATTATCAAAATCGAAAATAAAGCCAAGATCACATTTGAACTGAATGTAGCTGATGAAATGGCCGGTAAACTATACGTTTATCAGGACTGAGGTAAAGTGAACAAATTGGACAGTTAAACATTTATGTTTTTAGTTATTAAAAGACTGTTCTTTTGAAATTTGGGACTTTAACGCTTAATCTTATCACCAGCATTCTTGGCACACCTTCCTCAAAGGAAGATATAGATAGAGCATGATTCGGCAAGTGTATTATGAAGAAAAAGACCTGAAACGCATCATCCATTATTTTAAAAGGGATGTGATCACTTTAGCACAAGTCTTTCTAAGGCTTCGTAAAGAGGAGTTGTTGCGGGAGGATGAAATCATTCACATTTAGAGTATCCTTTGAAATATCCCTGATCTTTATTAATTGTACTTTAATTGAATATATACAGGAAAATGGTCACTGTATCCTCCTTTATACTTTTGGCCTACATACGTTCTGAAGGGATTTCCGGCGTATTTGCCATCCCATTCTTTAAGCTGATGGTCGTCAAAAATATTGGCATGTGCAAAACTATGTGTGCCTTTTTCATAATTGAAAAAACTATGAGAGACCAGAATCTGATCAAAAAGTGACCAGCTCCTTCTGTAGTTTGCGCTACCTCTTTCGGGGGTCAATAGTTTTTCCATAGGATTGTATAACAATTTAGATTCAACCAAGGTGCGGATACTAATTGCATCAGGACCATCATTAAAATCTCCCATGACAATGTAATTTGGAGTTGAATAATTTTTTTCAATTTTATTCATATAATCCCTAAGGGTCTTGGCAGCTTTTATTCTTTTATAATCTGTTTCAATATCCCCGTCTCTGCGTGATGGCCAGTGATTAACAAAAACATGAATTTCCTCACCGTTCAAAACACCGTGAACATAAAGTATGTCTCTCGTTGTGTCTCTTTCTCCTTCAGGATTGATTATCAACAAAGGAATAGGCGTGGAACGTAAAACTTTAAAATTTGATCTGAGATATAACAAAGCGGTATCTATTCCCCGTTCATCCGGAGAATCATAATGAACGTAATCGTAATCCTCATTTTTTAAAGCCCCAGTAGATATCAGGTCCTTAATGACCTCTTCGTTCTCAACTTCTGCTATTCCAACGAGCACAGGTGGCTTGTTAGTAGTTTTAACACCTATTCTTGAGATGGTATTGGCTAGTTTGAGCAACTTCTTATTATACTTCCTTTTGGTCCATCTTTTCTTTCCTTTTGGGGTGAAATCTAAATCAAGTGTATTATGATCATCTCTTACATCAAAAAGATTCTCCAGGTTATAGAAGACAATAGTATGATCGTTTTGGGGTTTATTTCTTTGCAGAAATGAAAAAATCATGAACTTTTTATTTGGTTATCAAAATTACGAAAATCACTTGGTTCCAATTACTTAGATTTGTACTATAATTTATAAGATGTTAGAGAAGCAAAATATAGAATACGAAAAAGCAATTCTGGTGGGTGTTATTAACAAACAGCAGAATGAAAAGAAAGTACAGGAATATCTTGATGAACTGGAGTTTCTTACTTATACAGCAGGCGGCGAAGTATTGAAACGTTTTGTTCAACGAGTCGATTTACCCAACCCAAAAACATATATTGGTAGTGGTAAAATTTTGGAAATAGAAAAATATGTAGACGAAAACGAAATAGGGTCAGTCATATTTGATGATGAACTTACGGCTGTTCAGCAGCGTAATATTGAGAAAATACTGCGTTGTAAAATACTGGACAGAACAGGATTAATACTTGATATTTTTGCGCAAAGAGCCAAAACCAGCTATGCCCGTACACAAGTAGAGCTCGCGCAATATGAATATTTATTACCACGCCTTACCGGCTTATGGACGCATCTTGAAAGACAACGGGGAGGTATTGGAATGAGAGGTCCAGGAGAAACCGAAATTGAAACCGACCGTCGGATAGTCAGAGATAGAATAGCGCTGCTAAAAAAGAAATTAACTAAAATAGACCGCCAAATGGGCACTCAACGAGGAAACCGGGGAGCCTTGGTGCGTGTAGCTCTTGTAGGGTATACCAATGTTGGCAAATCTACCCTTATGAACGTCATTAGTAAAAGTCAGGTTTTTGCTGAGGACAAATTGTTTGCGACATTAGACACGACTGTTAGAAAGGTGGTGCTGGGTAATTTGCCTTTTTTACTAAGCGATACTGTTGGGTTTATACGTAAACTGCCTACACAATTAGTAGAGAGTTTTAAAAGTACTTTAGACGAGGTTAGAGAAGCAGATCTATTGCTTCACATTGTAGATATTTCACATCCAAATTTTGAAGATCACATTAATTCTGTAAATCAAATCTTGAACGAGATTAGTTCATCTGATAAGAAAACAATAATGGTCTTTAACAAAATTGATCTTTACGAACAGGAAATTTTAGAAGAAGATGATCTGGTGACCGAAAGGAGTTCAAAGCACTTTACGATTGAAGAATGGAAACATACCTGGATGCAACAATTAGGTGAAAATGCTATTTTTATTTCTGCACTGAAAAAAGAGAATCTTGATGAATTCCGAAAGAAAGTATATGATGCAGTAAGGGAAATCCATATTTCGCGTTTCCCTTATAACAATTTTCTTTATCCTGAGCACCTGGATGAATATTAGTTAAAGTTCATTATTTTTTAAATTATCCATACGAAATTTAAGTGAATTATGCCTATGCAATTCATAGGTCATCAGGTCATTCATCTGACATCTGATACACTTCATATTTTTCACAACATTATAACTCCACTTCACAACAATAATTTAGAGATTCTTAAGAACCGAACTACATTTACATTGTAATTAAGTGATAGTGTTTAACCCCAAATCAAAGCATAACTTAATTTAAGTGTTATTCTTCCCGATGTTAATCGGGATGATCGGATCCCAAATCGGCACTTAACCAAAGTATTAGATTAACAAACCAAGTTTTACAAACCTACTTTTCTAACAAAGCCCCGACGGAAACGCCGGGGTTTTTTGTTGATTAAAAGTTTGAGATATATTATCCTGGGAATTGCGGCCATAAATTTTTGTCAATATATCTTGAAAATTTAAACAATTAATGTAACAAGATGGATAAATTAAAAGTATAATATGCATTTCACCGATGTAAATAAACCACTCATATTTTTCACAACATCCGGAGATAGATTCACAACATATTTTATGATCAAAAGTTTGTTCAACTTATCTTTACGGAGTAATTAAGTGATAGTGTTCAACCCCAAATCTAACCCTGAACTTAATTTAAAGTGTTCGATTCCCCAAATCGTCTCTTAACCATAATAATAATTAACAAACCAAATTTTACCATCCTACTTTACTAAAAAACCCCGGCAGATTTGCCGGGGTTTTTTAGTTATAAATATATTCAGGTCGTGCTAAAACTTATAGCTTAACCCCAGCGTATAGTACGTTTGTAGATCGTTATTAATATTATCAAAAGTAGCATCCGGGTCTCCCAAAGTAGTAAGGGCATAGTTAAGAGCCTCTTGCTTATTATCCCTCAGGCCAAAATCAAATCCAATTCCTATGTTTTTCCATACTGTATAACTAAAGGAGTTCGTCCAGGTCCAGTTAGAAAAGTTAGAACTCTTATAGCTTTGGAAAACAGACAGGTTTGTTTTAAACTTTAATGCGCCAAATTCCTTACTGTAATCAGCAACGATCTTTGCACCCAAAGAGGACTCGAAAACAGAATCTCCACTACTAAATACAAAGTTATAGTTTAATGGATGGATCACTACAAAAAGATCTTTTACAGGCGTCCATGTAGCCCCCACACCGACATCCAGATAACCCGGATCGTTAAAGTTGCTTAAAATAGTGGTCCTGTATTCCACAAGTCCCGAAAGCGCAAACTTTTCACTTAATTTTCGTCCGTATAAAGAAGAAATATTAAATACATCTGTGGCCTGTCTAAAACCACTTTGATCATCAGGATCATCCTTATCATCAAATTTTACCCAATTGAGATTTAGAGTAAGGGCATTTCTCCAGAAGTATTTACTTTCATTCCGATTGGCAAAACCATTTACAGTAAAACCTATTGTGCCAGCCGAATTATTTGGAGATTCCTGTGCGTACCAATTATTAAACCCGGAAAAACTACCTCCAATAGTTCCGAATGCTCCAACTTTCCAACCCGGCAAAGCATCTATCTGAGCCTGGATAGCATCTACTCTGCCCTGAATAGCGGCTATGGAATCATTTTTACTTGCCTTTTCTGCGTCTAATTCATCTTTGGTTTGAGCAAAGGAATTAAAAGCACTTCCCACGAGGGCCAATATTAATAATATTTTTTTCATGATGTCTAGTGTTTCTTATTTAGAACGGCAAATGTAAGAATTGTTGGGAATATTTAACAAAAATGTATTTTATTTCCTTTTAAACAAAGGCACGGAAGAACAAGCTTCTCCATACATTATACTTTTAGCTACTGGTTGAAGTTTAATAGTAGCCCATAGATAGGCATTTGGCGGCACTGGTTTATTACTACAGCCTTTAATTATTACAGGTTTATCTTTAAAATCAGAGATATCTAAATCTTCTATAATAGCCTGAAAAAGGGTAGTCTCCAAATCTTCCAAAGAGCCTAAAACCACTTTCTTTGCATAGGGTTGTAATTTTGTAGAGACTAACATATAGGCCCAGCCAGGAATTATGGCTTCTGTCGAGCAATAAAGAGCTACATAGGCATCACTATATTGTTCCCAATCATGATTTGCTACATGTGCTCTAAAATCTTTTTCTTTCAGGATAATTTCTTCGTAAAGCCACTCTTTAATATCTAAAAGCACTCGTTTCCCAGCCGGATAATAATCCTCCAGATCAAATGTAAGGAGTTTACTTTGGGCTACACGATTTACTATTTCAGACATACCTGAGAAGTTTTTCTTAAGTAATAAATTAAAGAAGTCCCAGCTCCAGTTTGGCTTCTTCGCTCATAAGGTCCTGGGTCCAAGGCGGATCAAAAGTTATTTCAACTTCCGCACCTTTAACAAGATCCAGTGATTTAACCCTTTCTTCTACCTCAACGGGTAAAGTTTCGGCTACCGGGCAGTTGGGCGAGGTTAGTGTCATCAATATTTTTACATCATTGTCCTCATTTACAAAAACATCATAGATTAATCCCAATTCATAAATATCCACAGGAATCTCTGGATCATAAATTGTCTTGAGAACGGTTACTATTTTCTCGCCTAGTTCCTGTGTATTTATTGTTGTTTCACTCATATCTCTCGGATTAATTATTTAATTCAATTGTGTTTGGTATGCAATGGCGTACAATTTCAATTGTTTTATCATACTTACCAACCCATTCGCCCGGGTTGGAGATAAATGCTCTTTAAGCCCTATTTGATCTATAAAATCTGTATTTGCCTCAATAATATCCATCGGCTTTTGATTACTAAAAGCTCTAATTAAAATGGCAATAATACCTTTAGTGATAATGGCATCACTATCGGCTGTAAAAACCAGTTTGCCCTCCTCCAATTCTGCATGTACCCAAACCTTACTTTGGCAACCTTTGATTATATTGTCTTCTGTTTTATATTGCTCTTCAATTAATGGAAGTGATTTTCCTAATTCTATCATATATTCATACCGCTGCATCCAGTCATCAAACATGGAAAACTCTTCTACAATTTCGTTCTGAATTTCTTCAATGCTCATAAAAAGGTTTTCGGCTAAAATACAATAAGTATCAGTGGTTTTCAATAGTTTGGGAAAATGATAACAAGCATTGTTTAGCTTAGCATCTGTATGGCCTTTTTTACTCCTTCTACAAGAATATCTACTTCATTTTTGGTATTATAAAAGCTAAAACTCGCCCTTACCGTTCCTGGTACTTTAAAGTAATCCATAACAGGTTGCGCACAATGATGACCTGTTCTTACCGCAATTCCTAATTTATCCAGAATCGTACCTATGTCATAGGGGTGAATGCCTTCAACATTAAAGGAAATGACTGATGTTTTATGCTCGGAAGTACCATATATTTTAAGCCCTTCGATCAATGTAAGTTCCTTGGTAGCATATGCCAGGAGCTCTTTTTCATAACTGGCGATTGCCTCGTAACCCAAAGAATTCATATAATCCAGCGCCGCTCCAAAAGCTATTCCTCCACATATATTTGGAGTACCTGCCTCAAACTTATGGGGCAAATCGGCATAGGTTGTTTTTTCAAAGGTGACCTCTGCTATCATCTCTCCTCCGCCCTGATATGGTGGTAATTTTGCAAGCCATTCTTCCTTCCCATACAAAATACCTACCCCAGTGGGCCCACAAATTTTATGTGCAGAAATCGTATAAAAGTCCACATTCAACTTTTGAACATCTATTTTAATGTGTGGTGCCGCTTGCGCGCCGTCAATCAGAACGGCTGCTCCAACCTCATGTGCCAATGAAATAATTTTTTCTATTGGGTTTATAGTACCCAACGCATTGGATACATGATTACAAACTACCAATTTAGTACTACTCGAAAGCAACTTGGAGTATTCCTCTATAAGGAGTTCGCCTTCAAGGTTCATTGGAATTACTTTTAAGATAGCGCCCGTTCGTTCACATAGCATTTGCCATGGAACTATATTGGAATGGTGTTCCATAGCAGATACCAATAATTCATCTCCTTTTTTTAAAAAAGAAGCAAAGCCATTAGCTACCAGGTTAATGCTATCTGTAGTGCCTGAAGTAAAAATAATTTCATAAGGTTCAACCGCATTTATATGGTTTTGAACCTTTATACGTGCGTTTTCATAAGCATCTGTTGCCTCCTGAGATAAGGTATGCACGCCCCTATGAATATTAGCATTATAGCGAGAATAATAATCTACAATAACATCTATGACTTGTTTTGGTGTCTGCGAAGTAGCCGCATTATCAAGGTAAACCAATGGGTATCCATTAACTTTCCTTTTGAGAATAGGAAAATCCTGGCGAATAGTTTCAATATCCAATTTGGTTATAATCATAAGGCCAGAGCTATTTAAAGCTAAACTAAATATTAAAGATCAAACCCCAGTTGAACACCCAATTTATTGGCAATCAGCCTATTAATTCTCATTTTTAATTCAGGGATTCGAACACTCGCCAACACATTATTGGCAAACGCATACATCAAGAGGGCTGCAGCTTCCTTTTTTGGTATTCCTCTGGTTTGCAGATAAAAGAGTGCCTCTTCATCTAGTTGTCCAATAGTGCAGCCATGAGAACATTTTACATCATCCGCAAAGATCTCTAATTGTGGTTTGGTATTGATAGTAGCCTTATCACTAATCAAAATATTATTGTTTTGTTGAAAGGCGTTGGTCTTTTGGGCAATCTTATCCACTATGATTTTGCCATTGAATACTCCCATAGACTTTTCTCCATAAATTCCCTTATAATCCTGATGACTTTCGCAATTAGGTTCTCTGTGATGCACCAGGGTATGATGGTCTACATGCTGTTTTTCACCAAGTATGGTTACCCCCTTCATGGTAGAATCAATATATTCCCCATTCTGGTAATAATTAAGATTATTCCTGGTTAACTTTCCTCCAAAGGAGAAGGTATGGACCTTCACTACGCTGTTGCTCTTTTGAGAAATGTAGGTGTTATCTATTAAGGATGCATTATCAACGTCATTTTGAACTTTATAATAATCTACAATAGCATTCTTTGCAGCGAAAATTTCAGTGACCGAATTTGTTAATACTTCATTCGAAGTAAGACTCTGGTGACGCTCTATAATCTGAAGTTCGGCATTTTCTTCTGCAATAATTAAATTACGGGGTTGCAGTAACAATGCAGCTTCATTACCTGTAGCAAAATGCAATATTTCTATTGGCTTTTTGGGCATTTTATTCTTAGGGATATAAATATAAGCCCCCTCTTTACTAAATGCGGTATTTAATGTAGTTAGCGATTCATCTTTTGAGGCTACCGCATTAAAGTAAACATCTATTATCTGCTTATACATGGGTTTGCTTAGAGCAGCGCTCATAAGGCATATATCTACTCCGTCATGTGTCGTTTCGGAAAGGAATGAGCTATATACACCGTCAATAAATACAATTTTATAAGTATCTATCTCATGAAGAAAATACTGCTTAACATCCTTGTATTCCAGGGCATTTATTCCTTTAGGAAAGATGCTGAAATCTATCTTTTGTAAGCTGTTCAATGAGGTGTATTTCCAGGCCTCCTGTTTTCTATCAGGAAAACCTTTAAGTTCGAAGTTCTTAATTGCCTCCGCGCGTATATCATGAACGGGATGTTCCACATCTACATTATTCTCAAATGCCAGGAAAGAAGAAACCAGTTTATCCTTTAAATCCATAATTTTGTTTTCTGTTTATTGCCTTTATAAAACAATTTCCTTTCAAATAATAAATTAATTCAACCGGATTATTAGACAACCGATTCATTTTTTAACCAATCGTATCCCTTCTCCTCCAATTCCAAAGCTAATTCCTTGGTGCCGGATTTTACAATTTTACCGTCATGCAGGACGTGTACAAAATCGGGAACAATATATTCCAACAATCGCTGGTAATGAGTAATAACTATTATAGCGTTGTCTTTGCTCTTAAGTTTATTAACCCCGTTGGCTACAATTCGCAAGGCGTCAATATCCAGACCAGAATCTGTTTCATCCAAAATAGCGAGTTTTGGTTCTAACATGGCCATTTGAAAAATTTCATTTCGTTTTTTTTCACCACCTGAAAATCCTTCATTTAAAGATCGAGATAAAAATTTTCTGTCTATTTCCAGCAATTCGGATTTCTCACGGATAAGTTTCAACATTTGGTTGGCCGGCATGTCTTCTAATCCGCGTGCTTTCCTGGACTCATTTATTGCCGTTTTCATAAAATTGGTTACGGAAACCCCCGGTATCTCAACAGGGTACTGAAACGAAAGGAAAATTCCTTTGTGCGCTCTTTCTTCAGGTGAAGTGTCTTTCAGGTCTACGCCATTCAATTCGATATTCCCTTCCGTAATCTCAAATTCTTCCTTTCCGGCTATCACCGAGGCAAGGGTGCTTTTTCCTGAACCATTTGGCCCCATAATAGCATGTACCTCTCCTGCCTTTACTTCCAGATTTATTCCGTTTAATATTTCATTCCCTTCTACACCTGCGTGCAGATTATTTACTTTTAACATACTCTCTTTAGTTTAAATATTCAGGTGCTTTTGGCATCTTATTAAAGTCGTCCTTTTGGTGTTGCAAATATACCTTGGCCTCTTTTTCCTGGGCAAAAGCTTCAAATTTTTTCATGCTCTCCCTGGTCTGCGCTACATCATAATTAAAAATTGGAATTCTCTTATACTCCCTGTTTTCATAAAAATGATAAAGGTCTCCGGATAATAGCAGAGGGCCGTGTTCTTTTAAATCAAGAAATAAAGCCTGATGACCTGGCGTATGGCCTGGCATATATTTTAAAACTACAGTGCCATCCCCAAATACATCATAATCGCCATCGATCTTTTTAATGTTTTTTAAGTCCTGAATCGCCTTGTACATATCCGGGTTCTTTTCTTGCACCTCTTCTCCTGTTACAAAATCATACTCATCTTTCTGCACAAGCCATGTTGCATTTTTGAATACATTAGCGTGCCCGCTATGGTCAAAATGTGTATGAGACAGAGATATGTATTCAAAATCGTCCGGGGTCATTCCAATTTGTTTTAATTGGTTTAAAACTGAATCCTTGCGGGAAACAGTAAATGCGCCATCAGGTGAAGTATACGGCTCTGGAAGTCCAATCAAAGATTCAGGAAGTCCTGCATCCCACATTAGGTTGCCTTTTGGGTGTTGAATTACATAAAATGCATCTGCAAATTCCTTACTTTGTCCTTTGTATGTCTCATCCTGTGAAAAAAGGCCTAATGTGTTTACGACAACAGTACCACCATCAAAGGAATAAAGCTTCACTTCAGCTTTAGAGATTACTTCCTTACTTTCAGACACATTAGCTACTTCCTTATTCGCTTCTTTACAGGCAAACAGGAAGACAATTACTAAAAATGTTATATACTTTTTCATAGTAACTAACTAACCAACTGAACCTTCAAGGCTGATTTCCAATAGTTTTTGGGCTTCAACGGCAAATTCCATTGGAAGTTTGTTAAGTACTTCCTTGCTAAAACCATTTACAATTAGGGCAATGGCTTTTTCCGTTTCTATTCCTCTCTGATTGCAATAAAAAATCTGATCTTCCCCAATTTTACTCGTAGTGGCTTCATGTTCAATCTGTGCCGTTTTATTCTTCACTTCTATATATGGAAAAGTATGTGCCCCACATTCATTTCCCATCAACAAAGAATCACATTGCGAAAAATTTCTGGCATTCTTAGCCCTGCTGTTCACTTGTACCAGACCTCTATAGCTATTTTGCGACTTCCCTGCGGAAATTCCTTTCGAAATAATAGTGCTTTTGGTATTTTTTCCTAAATGGATCATTTTAGTTCCTGTATCGGCTTGCTGATAATTATTAGTTACCGCGATGGAATAGAACTCGCCTATAGAATTATCTCCTTTTAAAACACAGGATGGATACTTCCATGTAATAGCAGATCCGGTTTCTACCTGTGTCCAGGAGATTTTGGCATTTTTCTCGCACAACCCTCTTTTTGTGACAAAATTGTATACGCCCCCTTTTCCTTCCTTATCACCGGGGTACCAGTTTTGAACCGTGGAATATTTAATTTCCGCATTATCCAGAGCGATAAGTTCGACCACTGCAGCGTGCAATTGGTTTTCATCTCTCGATGGTGCCGTACAACCTTCCAGATAACTAACATAACTTCCCTCATCAGCAATAACCAGGGTACGTTCAAATTGGCCGGTGCCAGCCTGATTTATTCTAAAATAAGTTGATAATTCCATAGGACATCTCACCCCTTTTGGAATGTAACAAAAAGATCCGTCTGAGAATACTGCAGAATTTAAGGCGGCATAGAAGTTATCCTTTTGTGGGACAATAGTACCAAGGTGCTTTTTAACCAAATCCGGATGTTCCTTTATTGCCTCTGAAATAGAGCAAAAGATTATTCCTTTTTCTGCCAGCGTTTTTTTGAAAGTGGTCGCAACAGAAACTGAATCCATTACAATATCGACCGCAACCCCCGCCAGCTTTTTTTGTTCATCTAAAGAAATTCCCAGTTTTTTAAATGTATCCAACAATTCAGGATCAACTTCGTCCAAACTTTCGTACTTCGGTTTTTTATTAGGTGCCGAATAGTATGAAATATTTTGAAAATCAGGTTTTTTATAGTTGATATTAGCCCATTCGGGTTCAATCATTTCTTTCCACGCCCGAAAAGCTTCGAGTCGCCATGAAGTCATCCATTCCGGTTCTTCCTTCTTTTTAGAAATGGCGATAACAATGTCCTCACTTAACCCTTTGGGAAAAGTGTCAGACTCAATATCTGTATAGAAACCATATTCATATTCTTTGGTTTCCAGTTCTTTTTTTAATTCTTCTTCGGTATATGCCATAGATCTTTAAACCCCTAAA
>Ga0272441_10009340_pt1 | contig 15192 bp, 11 predicted proteins | sample SSMProp6N_FD_193582 | JGI IMG/M metagenome (GOLD analysis project Ga0272441, IMG submission 193582) | Marine sediment archaeal communities from Little Sippewissett salt marsh, Falmouth, MA, United States - SSM-Prop-6N | ecosystem: Environmental > Aquatic > Marine > Wetlands > Sediment ... | reverse complement strand
TCATTTTGTGGCACTACATTTCACCAGCCAAAAACGCAAAATCCTCATTCCTGACTCAAGAACAAAGATTTTGGCGGTGGATAACTGTCCTTACTGTAGAAGATGGGTCAAGCCTTCTTCTGGAAAAATGTCACTATCTTGTGAGTGTCGCGACATCAAGGGTGATAGTCGCGAGGTGTGTCGCAGCAGGACGGTTACGGTATTGTGGGGCCGTTGGTGGTGCCCGGGTCGGGGTCAGTGGTTGGGTCGGACGGGTCTTGCTCGGGGGCGGTCCAGAGGGGTTGGGGCCAATAGCTGCGGGGGGCCGGCAGGTTGAGCGAGCGGATTTCGATGGGCGGGTCCTGGGGCGGATCCCCCTGGGGTGCATCCTGGCAGGGCGGTTGGGATGGAGGATTTTCGATTGGGGATTGGGGATTGGGGATTTCGGATGGATGGTCCTCTGTAGGGGCCCCGACATGCTGCGAACCTGTAACGGCGTCGGGGGCGGAACCGTGGCTCTCAGGGGCCGGGTCGGCGTCGGCGTCAGGATGGACGTGCGCGTCGGATTCGGTGTCGGTTTCGACGGTGACATCGGCCGGGACCTCAGATTCGGTATGGCCCTCAGCGGCAGTGTCGGCAGGGTCCTCGGGTCCACGCTGCGGTTCGGTGGCGGAATCGTCCGGGGTCTCGGGCTGGGGGTCGGGGTCGAGGCCGAGCATGTATCGGGCGACCTTGCGGTAGTCCTGGGCGCCATTGCAGGTGGGGTCGTACTCGAAGATGGTCTGGCCGTAGCTGGGGGCCTCGGCCAGCTTGATGTTCCTGCGGATAAACGTCGGCAGGACCTCGGCTCCGGCCCAGGCGCTGTCGGTGCCGCGGGCGGCCTCGAGAAACCGTTCGATGTCGGCCCGGACCTCGCTCGGCAGCGAAGCTCGCGTATCGAACATGCACAGCAGCACGCCGGCGACCTTGAGAGCGGGGTTGATCCGTTTGTTGACGAGATCGACGGTCTGGAGCAGCTTGCCGAATCCCTGCAGCGCCAGGAAGTGGGGCTGCAACGGGATCAGCACCTCCTCGGCGGCGGCCAGCGCGTTGAGCGTGAGCAGGCCGAGGGACGGGGCGCAGTCGATGAGACAGTAGTCGAATTTGTCCCGGCTGGCTTGCAAGGCCTCGCGCAGAATGATTTCGCGACCGACGACGCTGACCAGCTCGGTCTCGGCGCCGACGAGATTGATGTTGGCCGCGAGGAGCCAGAGATTCTGGCGGACGAACATGAGGCTTTGCTCGAAGTCGGCAGATTGGGTCAGCACTTCGTAGGAGCCAGCCTCGACGGCCTCGGGCTCGACGCCGAGGTGGATGGTCAGGTGGGCCTGCGGATCAAGGTCGATCACGACGACGTTCAGGCCGACGGCGGTCAGGGCCGCGGCCGTATTGGCGACCGTGGTGGTTTTACCCACCCCTCCTTTTTGATTTAGGACCGCGATCGTTCTCAATCCGTCACCCTTTCTCAGCGGAACCGTTCCGTTGTCCGGCCCGCTGCTTCTTCAAGACGGCGTCCAGCACGCCGTTGACGAACGGCCCGGATTTCTCGGTACTGTATTTCTTCGCCAGCTCGATGGCCTCGTTGATCACCACCTTCGGTGGGATATCGGAACAGAAGGCCAACTGGTAGACCGCCAGGCGCAGAATACTCTTGTCTACGGGAGAGAGCCGGGAGAATTGCCAGCGAATCGTCGAAGCCACGATCTGCTCGTCACACTCGTTCAGATGGTTCCATGTCCCCTGGGTCCATTCCCAGGCGAGCCGGCGGGTTCGCTCGTCGCGTTCGGTTTCGAAGAAGAATTCGCCCCGCAGGCGCTCGATCAACTCGGTTCCCTGCACGTCAAGCTGATAGAGTGCCTGCATGGCAAGCTCCCTGGCCCGTGTTCGTTTGTCAATATGCATTCGCGTGTTACTGTCCCTGCGCCGATGCGCTGCTTTCTTTCTTGTCGTTTCAATCCGCACACACGCCGATCCCAACCGTCGCGGCCCGGCGCCGGGCGGTTCTCTTCGGCCCGGGCAGTTACATCTGCTCCATCACGTGCACCATTTCCATCGCGGTCAGGGCGGCGTCGGCGCCGGCGTTGCCCATCTTCGTGCCGGCCCGTTCGATCGCCTGTTCGAGCGTCTCACAGGTGAGCACGCCGAAGACGGTCGGGATGCCCGTGTCGTAGTTGATCTGTCCGACGCCCCGGACGACCTGCTGGCAGACGGCGTCGTAGTGGCCGGTCTGCCCGCGGATGACGGCACCGAGGCACAGGACGGCGTCGACCTCGTTGGTGTTGGCGAGTTTCCTGGCTGCGATGGTGATCTCGCACGCTCCGGGCACCCAGACGACGCGAATCTGGTCGTCCGCGGCCCCGTGACGCTGGAGGCAGTCTATCGCGCCGCCGAGCAGCTTCGAGGTGATAAACTCGTTGAACCTGCTGACCACAATGGCATATTTTGCCTTGCCGGCATTGATCCGGCCTTTGATTTCCTCAATCATCGTCCTGGCTCTCCAAATACTACGTGGCGCACCACCCGGGGACATAGAGCCGACGCAGCCGTATGGCCCGATACCGTGTGCACATTATAAGACCCCTGACCGCAGGCAGCCAGAAAAACAGCAGCCACGCCTCCCGCACCGGGGGCCACCGCACAACGTCAGCGACATAAACCAATTTATTATAAGAGCTTATCATGGGGATAGCCAGTGCAAACCGTCGCGAGGTAAAAACCGCCTCCGCCGGCGTCAAAAAGACTAAGGGGCCGCCCGATGATGGGCGATAAGCTCCTTGAGCAACAATCTCGTATCAACCCGCCTGGAGGTATAGGGCACTTATGCTGTTCGAGGACATGGAATTCGGTCCGTACGATAGAGCCGAGCGCAGCGCTCGCAAGGCGTACGAACTCTACGAAGACGGGCAGATGAATCAGGCTCTGGCGAAGCTGGACCAGGCGTTGGAGATCAATCCGGCCAACAGCGCCTGGCATTTCAACCGGGGTTTGACCCTGGATGCGATCAACCGTTTCGAGGAGGCCATCGCCGCCTACGAAATCGCACTGCAACTGAGTCCCAACGATCTGGAAATCCTGAACTCACTGGCGGTGGACTACACGCGCAGCGGATTGTACGACCGTTCGCTGTCGCTCTTCGAGCAGATTCAGGAGCTGGACCCGACGTTCGAGCCGTGCTACTGCAACCGCATCATCACGTACACCGAGATGGGCCAGCACGATTTGGCCGAGCAGATGTTCTATTTGGCCCAGCAGATCGACTCCGATTGTGCCCTGTGCTACTACAACATCGGCAACAGTCTTTTCGCGCGCAACGAGCACAAGAAGGCGGTTCGCTGCTGGCTCCGCACCGCCGAGCTGGAGCCGGGCCATCCGCAGATCAACTACCGCATCGCCCAGGCCTACTGGTCCGACGGAGACCACGAGCGGGCCCGCGAGCATTTCCTGGCGGAGCTGCGCGGCAATCCAGGCGACGTGGACGTCATCATGGATTTTGCCCTGTTCGCTCTGGAGCTGGGCGAGATCGACTCGGCCCGGGAGAAGCTCAACCGCGCGTTGGAGCTCGATCCGGACTTCGCGCCGGCGTTGTTCTATTTAGGCGAGTTGGCACTGGACGGAGGCGATTTCGAGCGGGCTGTCTCGTTGTTCGAGAAGGCGGCGGCGAAGGACCCGCAACTTCCCGGACCCAACTACCGGATGGCCCAGCATGCCTTGTTCAACGAGCGACCCAGGGAGGCGCGGGCGTACCTGCTCGAGGAGCTGGACCTGAACGTGGAGAACGCCGGCACGCTGGTGTCGATGGCTTCGATGTTGCTGAGTATTGGGGACCCGGACCACGCGGTGCAATGCCTGCTCCGCGCGACCGGCTACGACAAGAGCAATGCGGACGCCTACTACTATCTGGGCGTGGCCACCGCAAACAAGGGACATTTCGACGACGCCGAGCGGTTCTTCTCGCGGGCGCTGGAACTGCAAGCCGACCACGAGGGGGCCCTGCGGGATTCGGCCCTGATGTATGTCGTCATCGGACAGACGGACAAGGCTTCCGAACGAATCGCCCAAACCCGGGCGGTTCTGCCCAAAGATTTCGAGCTGCGGATGCTCGACTACGGGTTGCGTCTGATGCGCCTGACCGATTTCTGCGGGCATTTCCTGTCTAAACTCGATCCGCGCCGCGCATTGCGGCGTTGACGCCGCACCATCGTCTGCGAATACGCCGGGCGCCTTCCGTTTGTCAGCTACCCTCCGTTTTCAAGGTCGAAAACACGGAGTTGGATAGTCAAACGTCTTCCGGAGCCGTCTTCCGTGAAGCCGGATTCCGCGAATACAGGCGCCAGGCAAGCGTCGAGCCACCGTTGCCCGCCGCGTATGTGTGAAAACATTCTGGCATGGATGTGTCATCCGGATCTCCGTAGGGGCCCCGGCGCGCCGGGGTGCCTGCCCACCTGCTTGAAGCCTGTCGGGTCTTAGGCATGGCCAATCAGGGCAACCACAGGGGGTTGCCCCTACGGGCGCGCACGCCCTCTGTGGTCAAAACGGGCGCCGCCCGAAAATCTGCACCGGCACCTCGCCGCTGCGACGGCAGGTTTTCCTTGCTTTTTCCGTTACTCCTTCGATATAATGGAGTGAGTTTTCCGAGGAGAAAGCCATGAACGGCGGACAGACGTTTCCTGGGCTTCCATCTCGTCACAGGGAGCGGTGGAGGGAATTCACTTGTGTTGCAGCCTCTCGTGCCAATCGAGGCGCGCAACCGTTCCAAAGGGCACGGAGGCAACGACCTTTTGTGATGGGAGTTTTTTTCCTGAGGTGAGCGAAAATGTCGGCAAGAAATTCACAGGCCAGGGGCGTACGAAACGGAGCACTCAAGATGGTGGGGCTGGTCGGCCTGGTCGCGGTGGTCGGCGTAACCGCCGTCTGGCTCAAAGCGGTCAAGGGGGGCAGCGAACCGGGAGAAGATCTGGCGACGTTTACCGCCCAGCGCGGGCCTTTGACCATCAGCGTGCTGGAATCGGGGACCATCAAGGCCAAGGACCAGATTATCATCAAGAACGAGGTCGAGGGACGCCGCTCGATCATCTTCCTCGTGGACGAGGGGACTCAAGTCAAAGAGGGAGAGTTGCTGGTGGAGTTGGATTCCAGCTCCCTGAAAGACTCCAAGGTGGATCAGGAGATCTTGGTGCAAAATGCCAGCGCTGATTTGGTGGATGCGCAGGAGAACCTGGCGATTACGGAAAATCAGGGCAAGAGTGACGTCGACCAGGCCAGACTGACGCTGGAGTTCGCCCGGCAGGATCTGGAGCAGTACACCGCCGACGACGGTTTGTTCGCCAAGGACGTCACGGAGCTGGATGCGCAGATCAGTCTGGCCGAGGAAGAGTTGCGACGCGCCGAGGACGTCAACGAATGGTCCAGCCGGCTCTTCGAAGAGAAGTACATCTCCGAGACCGAGTACATGGCGGACAAGCTGCAAGTCCGGCGCAAGGGGCTCGAGCTGGACAAGAGCCAGACCAGTCTGCGGATTCTCAAGAAATTCACCTACGAACGGCAAATCGCGCAGTTGACCAGCGACGTGAATCAGGCCGAGATGGCGATGGAGCGGACGCTGCGCAAGGCCAACGCCAACAATACGCAGGCCCAGGCCCGGCTCAATGCCAAGGAGGCCGAGCATAAACGCCAGCAGGGCAAGCTGGACAAGATCATCGAACAGATTGAGAAGTGCCGGATCAAGGCGCCCGCCGACGGCCTCGTCGTCTACGCCACCAGCGTTCAGAGCAATCCTTTTATGAACAAGGAACCGCTCGATGAGGGCCAGGAAGTGCACGAACGCCAGGAGCTGATTTATCTGCCAAAAACCGATTCGGTCCTGGCCGAGGTGGACGTGCACGAGGTGAATCTGCACAAGGTCAAGTCTGATCTGCCGGCGATTATCACGTTGGATGCTTTGCCGGGACAGAGCTTCTTCGGCACCGTCAGACAGATCGCCCCTCTGCCCAACGCGAGCATGCCGCTGGCTCCGGACTTGAAAGTCTACAAATCCGAGGTCGACCTGCAGGCCAACGGAGCCGTGCTTCGCACGGGTATGAGCTGTCGGGCCGAGATCATCGTCGCCCAGCACGAGGATGCGGTGTACGTTCCCGTTCAGACCGTTCTCAACGTCGCCGGGGTCCCCACCGTCTACGTCCTCGAAGACGACGAGCCCGTGGCGCGCAAGATCAAAATCGGTCTGGACAACAACCGTATGGTCCACGTCAAGGAAGGTCTGGAGGAAGGCGAAGCCGTATTGTTGGCGCCGCCTCTGGATCAGGCTTCGGTCGAAGCAGCCTCCGGCGCCGAAGGCGCGGAATCCTCCACTCTGGAAGCCGCCTCCGACGGTATGGGGCAGAAAGTTCGCGACCAGCTCAAGACCTCGGCCAAGACCCCGGCCGCGCCGGCTCCCAAACCCAGCGGACCGGAAGGCAAGGAGACCGTCGGCCCCCACCCGGGCGGACCGCAGGGACAGGGGCCCCGGGGGCCCATGAATCTCACGCCCGAGCAGAAGAAACGCATCGAGAAAATGCAAAAAATAGTGCAGAATCTGTCCGAGGAAGAAAAGGAACAGCTCAAGAACATGTCGGCGGAAGATCGCATGAAGTTCTTCCAGGAAAAGATGGAGGAGAGCCCGTAGATGATGCGGCCCTCCCGCAGGGGAGCCGCCGGGGCAGTGAACGTGGAGGATACATCGTGAGAGGCACTCGCTTTTTCCGCAGTATCAGATCGGGGCTTGAGAACCTGCTGCTCCACAAGCTCAGGTCTTTCCTGACGATGCTGGGCGTTGTCTTCGGCGTCGGCAGCGTCGTGGCGATGCTCTCGGTGGGCGAAGGGGCGAGCAAGGAAGCGATCGAGCAGATCAAGAAACTCGGCAGCACGAACATTCTGATCTCGTCGCTCAAACCGGCCCAGGAAGAAAAGGCGAGCATGATGCGTTCGTTTGTGAGTATGTACGGCCTGACCTATGACGACCACGCGCGCATCGCCCAGGGCCTCAAGACGGTCGAGGGCACCGCGCCGGTCAAATCGACGCGTCAGGACGCCGGGCTGCACGGCCGGTCCATCGAGCTGCGGGTGGTCGGGACCACGCCCGAATGGTTCGACCTGGTTCCCCGAGACGTTCTGGCCGGCCGGATCATACTGGCCTCCGACAAGCAGCGAATGAGCGCCGTGGCGGTTCTCACCGAGTTCGGGGCGCGCAAGCTCCTGGCCACCGAACGCACCATCGGCCAGGGCATTCGCATCGGGGGCAACAGTTTCGAGGTTATCGGCATCGTGCGCAGCGAAGGGGGCCAGGCGGGCAGCATCCAGATGCCGGACGAAGAGGTCGATGTCTACATCCCCCTCGAGATGGCCCGCGCCTACTACGGCGACCTGCACGTACGCATGGCGTCCGGGTCCTTCAGCGCCGAAAGCGTCCAGCTCCATCAGATCATCGCTCGCGTGGATGCGACCGAACACGTCGAGGGGGCCGCCAAAGCGATTGAGGCCATGCTGACCCGATTCCACAAAAAGAAGGACTATGTGATCCACGTGCCTCTGGCGCTGCTGCGCGAGGGGCAGGCCATCAAGCGACGCTTCAACATCGTCCTGGGATCCATCGCGGGCATCAGCCTGCTGGTTGGCGGCATCGGGATCATGAACATTATGCTGGCCTCGGTAACCGAGCGCACGCGGGAGATCGGCATCCGCCGTGCCATCGGCGCCAAGCGACGCCAGATCATCAGCCAGTTCCTCATCGAGACGGTCGTTCTCTCCACCACCGGCGGCCTGATCGGTCTGGGCATCGGCGCCCTCATTCCGCACCTCATCACGCACTTCTCGGGGATGACCACGATCCTGACCTGGGAGGGCATCCTGCTGCCTCTGTCTATCAGTATTTCCATCGGTATCATTTTCGGACTCTATCCCGCCATGCACGCCGCCGGGGTCGATCCCATCGTCGCCCTCCGGCATGAATGAGGAAGCCGCGTCGCTGCCGATCCATTGCCTGGCACCGGCCCCGAGGCGGTAGGAAGCCCGCCGTGAACCGGAAACCCCTGTCTCACGTACCCCGCACAGAGGCAAAACGTGCAGGCCCCGTCGCGCCGTTATGTCCCGCCTTTTTTCCTTGGATCGACGGGGTTTCGGGCGTATAATGCCGCTGCCGGAACGTAGGGGGCTGGATAGGCTGGGTCAGCGTCGAGAAAGCGGGCTGATGGAGTCCGGACTATGGTGACCCTGTTTCCAGTCGATTGTAAGTCGATGTAACATAAGGATTTGGCCGAGTGGCGGAATGGCAGACGCTGGGGACTTAAAATCCCCTGCCCGCAAGGGCGTGTGGGTTCGAATCCCACCTCGGCTATGGGCGAATCGCGTGGTCGGCGCGACGCTGGGATTTTTGCTTCCGACGTTGCCCCGGCATCGCTGAAACACTTTTGGAGATACGATATGACAGATATGAATCACAAGCTCGTGGATGTGGATCGGCCGAACCTGTACCGGGATGTGTTTCCCTACAGTGAGTTTCCCAAAGTTGTGTTCGACGGTCAGAAGGTGGAATACGAGATTCCGGAGCAGGTCTGGATTACCGATACGACGTTTCGCGATGGGCAGCAGGCCCGCCCGCCGTACACGCCGGAGCAGATCCTGCGCATCTACGACCTGCTGCACGAGATCGACGGGGGCACCGGCCTGATCCGCCAGTGCGAGTTCTTTCTCTATTCCGAGAAGGACCGAAAAGGCGTCGAGCTGTGTCAGCAGCGCGGGTACAAATACCCGGAAATCACGGGCTGGATTCGCGCGGTGCCCGCCGATTTCAAGCTGGTTTCCCAGATGGGTCTCCGCGAGACCGGCATTCTGACCTCGGCCAGCGACTATCACATCTTCCTGAAACTGCGCAAGACGCGGTCGCAGGCGTTGCAGGGCTACCTCGACATCACCCGGGCCGCCTTAGACAGCGGAGTGCTGCCTCGTTGCCATTTCGAGGACATCACGCGGGCCGACTACGAAGGCTTCGTCCTGCCCTTTGCCGCCGAGCTGCTGAAAATCTCCGAAGAATACAAGCAGCCGGTGAAGATTCGCCTGTGCGACACGCTCGGTTTCGGCTTGCCCTGGGCCGGGGTGGCGGTGCCGCGCAGCGTGCCCAAGCTGATCCATGGACTGCGTCAAATCGGCGTGGCGCCCGAACAGCTCGAATGGCACGGACACAACGACTTCCACAAGGTTCTCGTGAACGCCTCCACCGCTTGGCTCTACGGGTGCAGCGCCGCCAACGCGGCCATCTTCGGTTGCGGCGAGCGTACGGGCAATCCGCCTCTGGAGGCTCTCGTCGTCGAGCACGCGCAGCTCAAGGGGATGACCGAAGGGGTCAACTACGCCGCTATTACCGAGCTGGCGGACTACGCCCGAAAAGAGCTGAACCTGGAGATTGCCCGCAACTATCCGCTGGTCGGAAGCGACTTCAACGTTACGCGGGCCGGCATTCACGCCGACGGGCTGCTCAAGAACGAGGAAATCTACAACTGCTTCGATACCGAGAAGCTGCTGCGTCGGCCCGTGGGCGTCGCTATCACGGATAAGACCGGCGCCGCCGGGATCAAACACTGGGTCGAGGCCCGCTACGATATTGTTATTCCCAAACACGACGCCCGGATTACGAAGATCAAGGACCGGATCGATGCCGAGTACGCCGCCGATCGCGTCTCAATGATCTCCGATGACGAAATGCACGGGTGGGTGCGTGAAGCCTTCGCCGACGGAGTTCCGGCGCGAAGGCAATAGGAACGCATCGGCCTCAGGAGAGCCAGGATGGCCCATCAGGAAATCAAAGCGGTGCTTTTCGACCTGGGCGATACGCTGCTGAGTTTCGGCAGGATCAGCACGACGGGCGTTTTCCTTCGGGGCGCCCGGTCTTCGTACCATTTTTTGAAGAAGCACGGCCAGCCGGTCGGCAGCTTCGCCTGGTACGCCTGCCGCAATCTCGTTCGATTGCGTCTGCGCCAGTTGCGGTCCGACCTGGCCGGACGCGATTTCGATTCGCTGAGCTATCTCCAACAGGCCGGACGTCGCGAGGGGATTCAACTTTCCCCCGAGCAGTGGCAACAATTCGCATGGGCCTGGTACGAGCCGCTGAGTAAGCTCGCCGACGTTGAGCACAACGTCAGAGAAACCCTGGCCTCGCTCAAACAGCTCGGACTCAAGCTCGGCATTGTTTCCAACACGTTCGTCAATCGCGAATCGTTGGAACGGCATTTGAGCCGGGCCGGCATCCTGGAGTTTTTCTCGGTGCGCCTGTACTCCTACGAGTTTGCGTTTCGCAAGCCCCATCTGGAGATCTTTCGCATCGCCGCCGAGCGGATCGGGACGGCCCTGGAGAACGTCATGTTCGTCGGGGACCGCATCGATAAGGATATCGAGCCGGCGTTGCAGAGCGGCATGATGGCCGTTCTGAAGGACGCCTACACGAACGCCGGAAAACAAACTCCGCCGGGTGCGTGGAGAATACGCGACCTGGCCGAGCTACCGGCGCTGATCGCCAGGGTCAACGCTGCTGCCGCAGAGCCCAGTCGGGTCTGATCCGGCGCATTTCCGTCTGACAATGAGGGTACGGTGAAAATATGCCCCTATCGAAAAAGCACTTTGTTCGGACGCTGACGTCGCGACATATTGGAACGATTCTGCTTTGCGTCTTAACCATGGGCGCCGTCTCCGGAGCCGCGCCGGACGAGCTGTACCAGGGATTCCGGAATCCGCCGGCCCAGGCCCGGCCCTTCGTGCGCTGGTGGTGGAACGGAAGCTGCGTTACCGAAGAGGAGATCCTGCGCGAGCTGGACGTCATGAAGGCGGCCGGTGTCGGCGGGATCGAGATCAACCCGATCGCCATGCCCCAGGAGGCGAGCCCGGGCGACGCGAAGCCGCTGGTCTGGCTCAGCGACGAATGGAACGCGATGGTTCGGGTCGCCGCCGACGGGGCGCGGCAGCGCGGCATGATCGCCGATCTCATCGTGGGAACGGGCTGGCCCTTCGGAGGCAAGTTCCTCGCGCCCGGGCAGACGATCCAGGGCATCACCCTGAACAAGAAACCGCTTCGCGGCCCGGGCGCCTTCCGCAGCCCGGTCGCAGAACTGCTCAAACCACCGAAAACGCCCTACAAGGTGGAAGACAGGCCGGTGCCGCAATTGCTGTTTCTGTGGCTGGTTCCCGACGATGCGCGCGGCGTGGGCGACGGCGCGGACATGATGGACAAAGTCCGCTCCGACGGCACCGTGGCGTTCGACGTCCCGGCGGGCAAACACACGCTGTACATCGGGACGTGGCAGCAGAGCTTCCGGGCCGTGATGTGGGGCGGGCCCGGCGCCGACGGCCCCGTGCTGGATCATTACAACCGCGACGCCGTCGAGACGTATCTCGGCCGCATGTCCGACGAGCTGGGGCCGGCCCTGGGTGGCAAGCTGGGCGACAGCCTGCGCGCGATGTTCTGCGACAGCATCGAGCTCTCGGGCGCCAACTGGACGGGGGATTTGCCCGCCGAGTTCGAGAAACGCCGCGGTTACGCGCCGGCGCCTTACCTGCCGTTGATCCTCGACAAGGACGATCCGAAGAACGACGGCGCGCTGGCCGATTCCGTGCGACGCGCCCGCTACGACTTCAGCAAGACCCTGGTCGAGCTGTTCCACGCGCGCTTTCTGTGGCCCTTCCATCATTGGTGTCATGAGGCGGGTACGCTGAGCCGCTACCAGGCCTACGGCCATCCCTGGCTGATGGGCATGCTCGACGGCTACATGGCGCCCGACATCCCGGAGGGCGACACCTGGCTGTTCAACAACTGGGACCCGCTGGACGGCATCCGCTACGCGGTGTGGAACAAGTACGCTTCCTCCGGCGCGCACCTGGCCGGCCGGCCGCTCGTCGGCTGCGAGGCGATGACCAACACGCAGGGCGTTTTCCGCGCCGCGCTCGAATACGTCAAGCAGGCGACGGACCTGAGCATCATCACGGGCATCAACCACTTCGTCCTGCACGGGTTCAATTATTCCCCGCCCGAGGCGGGTTTCCCGGGCTGGGTCCGCTACGGCACGTACTTCAACGAGCAGAATCCCTGGTGGCCGCACTTTCGCAAGTGGGCCGACTACTGCGGGCGCCTGTCCTGGGTGCTGCAAGAGAGCAGGGCCCACGTGCAGGTGGCGATTCTCGGGCCGACCGCCGACGTCTGGAGCCGAAACGGGCTCGATCGCTCGCCGTTCGTGTATGCGCCGCGCTACCTGCACCTCATGTGGCAGGCGATTCACCAGAACGGCTGCTCCGCCGACTACGTGAATCGCACCGTCTTGGAAAAGGCGACGTTCGCAGGCGGGAAAGTGCGTTTCGGCCCGATGGCCTACGACGCCCTGATCGTCACCGGCGCCGAGACGCTCGAACCGGCGACCGCCGAGGCGATCCGTCGGTACGCGCAGGCCGGTGGCAAGATCGCCTTTGTGGGCCAGCCTCCACACCGCTCCGCCGGTCTGATGAACGCCAAGGCCAACGACGAACGGGTCGTACGAGCCATGCGCGAGGCGCGCCAGGCCAGCGCGGAGCGCGTGGTGCAGGTATCCGAACCCAAGCCAGATGACCTGCTCGGTTGGGCCGGGGTCGTCCTGGCGAAGCTCGACGTGCCGCGTTCGGTGCGGATCGACGCGCCGCACGAACGGCTCTACCAGGTTCATCACAAGCAGGGAGATCGTGACATCTTTTTCCTGGCCAACCTGCACCGCGACGAGCCCCTCGCGTTCGAGGCCGCCTTCGATGCGCCGAACAAGACGGCGTGGCGCTGGGACCCCGAGACCGGCGCGCGCTCGATCTTCGCCCCCAAGGGCAAGAGCGACACGTTCTCGGTGACTCTGGAGCCGCTCGCATCTCTCTTGTTAGTGTTCGAGCCCGGGTCGTCGGCGCAGGCGGGCCGCGCGGAAATGCAGATGGACCGGAGCGATTACGTCACGCTCAGCGCTCCCTGGAACGCGACCTTCAAACACGCGATTCTAAAGACGGAATTCAAGCGGACTTTTACGACGCTCGCCGATCTGGCGCAGATGCGGGACAGAGTTCTCCATACGTTTGCGGGGACCGTTGTGTACCGCACCGAGTTTGAGCTTCCCGACGCCGGGCATACGCTGCTCGATTTGGGCAAGGTATGCGATGTATCCGAAGTTACACTCAACGGTCGGCCTCTGGGCGTTCGCTGGTGGGGTCGACACGTCTACGACGCGACAGAAGCAGTGCGGGCCGGACGCAACGTTCTCGAAGTTGCCGTAACGACCACCGTCTTCAACTATGCTCAATCACTTAAGGACAACGCCACCGCGGCCCGATGGACCAAAGGCAAAAAGCCGGTGCCGACCGGATTGCTCGGCCCCGTGCGATGCTACCGCACGAAATAACGCAATTTCACCGGCAGCCGTAGGGTGGGTCCTTGACCCACGCGTCTGAGTGCGCGTTGTCTTCACGTGTGGGTTAAGAATCCACCCTACGAATACGAGGCGTAGGGCCGGCAAAAAGAGGAATGCCGGAAATGAGGGCGAAACCTGATTGACAGGCCGGGCCCTGCCCCATAGTATCGCACGCTGGGTTGTATATTTGCATGAGACCTTTATCTTCGAGGAGAAATAGAATGGCAGAAGGCAAGACTCTTGATGTAACGGATGCCGATTTTGCCGACGTGGTTTTGGCGTCGGACGTTCCGGTGCTGGTGGATTTCTGGGCGCCGTGGTGCGGCCCGTGCAAAATGGCCGGCCCGGTGCTGGAAAAGATCGCCGGCGAATACGAAGGCAAGCTCAAGGTTTGCAAGATGAACGTGGACGAGCAGCGCCAGGTGGCCAGCCAGCACGGCATCATGAGCATCCCCACGATGTTCCTGTTCAAGGACGGCCAGGTCGTCGAGCAGATCACCGGCGTGACCCCGACGTTCGAGGCCGACTTGAAGGCCAAGATCGATTCCCACGCAGACTAAATGCGAAGGATCGTTTTCCCATGAGCGATACGATTTATGACGTCATCATCGTCGGCGCCGGTCCGGCCGGTTTGGGTGCGGCCGTCTATACGGCGCGCGACCGGCTCGGCACCCTGATCCTGGAAAAGTTCATGCCCGGCGGACAGATCAACAACACCGACCGGATCGAGAACTATCCCGGCTTCGAGCGCATCGACGGGCCCGGGTTGATCGAGAACATGCAGAAACAGGTTCAGACGTTCGGCGCCGAGATCAAGACCGGCGCCGAGGTCACCGGCCTCGAGAAACTGCCCGACGGCAACGTCGCCGTTCTCTGCAACGACGATCGATACGTTGCCCGCGCGGTCATTCTGGCCCCGGGCAGCGATTACCGCAAGCTGGGTATCCCGGGCGAAGAAGAATTTCGCAACGCCGGCGCGGGCGTGAGCTACTGCGGCACCTGCGACGCCCCCTTCTTCCGCGAGAGGCAGGTCGTCGCCGTCGGCGGCGGCAATACTGCGGTCGAAGAGACGCTGCATCTGTGCAAGTACGCCGACAAGGTCACGATGATCCACCGGCGCGACGAGTTCCGCGCCTCGCAGATTCTCGTCGAGGAACTGCTGGCCAAGGCCAACGAGCCCGGCTCCAACCTCGTGATCAAGTACAGCACGGTTGCCACCGCCATCGGCGGCGAGGGCAAAGTCCAGTCGTGCACGCTCAAGAACGTCAAGACCGATGAGCAAGAGGATTACCCCTGCGACGGCGTCTTCATCTTCGTCGGCATGGTGCCCAACACGGGTTTCCTCAAAGGCTCGGTCGAGCTCACCGAGCAGGGCTTCATCAAATGCGACGGCGCCTACCTGCGGACGAGCATGTCCGGCGTGTTTGTCGCGGGCGACTGTCGGGTCGGGGCGGCCATGCAGCTCGTGACCGCCGTGGCCGACGGCGTCAACGCCGCCATGATGCTCAAGAACCACTTCCGCGATCCGCAGTGGTGGGGCAGCGCCGTTAGTGACATGCTCCAGCCCGGCGGCTGGTAGGGCGACAACGCGCAGGGGAGAGACGATGGTCGAAGATCTCAAGCCCATCTTCTACAGTAAGGGCAGTTATCCACCGCCAAAATCTTTGTTCTTGAGTCAGGAATGAGGATTTTGCGTTTTTGGCTGGTGAAATGTAGTGCCACAAAATGAGGGCTATTGTAGTTT
>Ga0272441_10009339_pt1 | contig 15198 bp, 14 predicted proteins | sample SSMProp6N_FD_193582 | JGI IMG/M metagenome (GOLD analysis project Ga0272441, IMG submission 193582) | Marine sediment archaeal communities from Little Sippewissett salt marsh, Falmouth, MA, United States - SSM-Prop-6N | ecosystem: Environmental > Aquatic > Marine > Wetlands > Sediment ... | reverse complement strand
GGACAGACCGTCACTCCCGAAGACGGCCGCGAGACCATACGCAGGAGCCTGCTCGAAAGGGAAGTCAGCTTCCTGTCGGTCATGAAGAGCGCCGTCTACGGACATGCTCCAAGCCCGTACCTGTCCCTGCTCAAGTTGGCCGGCTGCGAATACGGCGACCTGGAGACAATGGTGCGGCGCAACGGTATTGAGTCAACGCTCGCGACGCTGAGACGTGAAGGGGTTTATGTCGGCGCAGACGAGTTCAAGGGTCGTAGGCCTATCGTGCGTGGAAGCACCACAGAGCAGTTTCACGAGGGTGACTTCAAGAATCCGCTACTGACAGGCATTCAGGCCAGAGGCAGTGGCAGCCGGGGTACACCCACGACGACAACCATGAGCCTTGAGCGTGCGCACTATCTGGCGGACTGCTGCTCGGCAACTCTCGACGCGCACGGTCTCGCCGGGAGTCCCACACTGCTGTGGATGCCGGCTCTCCCCTCTTCCGCGGGCACGGCTATGTTGCTCTACAGCACGAAGATGGGTACACCTCCGGTGCGATGGTTCTCCCCCGTTTCCAACGCACGAATCCGCCCTGACGTGTCCAAGCGACTCGCGACTCGCTATATCGTCCATGTCGGACGACTCCTGGGCAGGCCCATGCCCCGACCCGAGTACGTCGCCGCCGACCGGGTGCGCGAGGTTGCAGAGGAGATCAGGCAGACCGTCGCCCGATACGGTACGTGCGTAGTCTTCAGCACCCCGAGCAACGCCGTGAGAGCATGCTATACCGGTATAGATATGTCCGGTGCCACCTTTCTCGTTTCGGGAGAGCCTCTCACACCTGCCAAAGCGAGGGAGATTGATTCAGCGGGAGCGCGGACGCTGAACATGTACGCCTCGGCGGAATGTGGTGTAGTCGGATTCGGATGCGCAGGACAGAAGGGCAGTCTCGACGACATACACGTCCTCTCGGGCACCCAGGCCTTCATCCAGCACCGCAGACAGACCATCTACGGCGACGGAGAGATTGACGCGCTTCTCTTCACTACGCTCTCACCAGTGGCTCCAAAGATGCTGTTGAACGTGGAAGTGGGCGACTACGCCGTGGCTGAGACCCGGGACTGCGGATGCGCGCTTGGTGACCTCGGTCTCACTACACACCTCTCAACGATACAGAGTTTTGAGAAACTCACGGGTGAGGGAATGACGTTCGGCGGCACGGACATCGTGCGCATCGTCGAGGAGGTTCTGCCACAGGTATTCGGAGGCGCCTCGACCGACTACCAGTTCATCGAAGAGGAAGATGAGCACGGGAAGACTTATCTCAGCGTCATCGTAGACCCTGCCATAGACCTTGCCGACGATTCGGAGCTTGTTCAGATTGTGCTCAGCGAGTTGGCCAGGGGCAACGACACACGGCGGATGATGTCCGAAGCATGGGCAGAGGCAGGTGTGATACGTTTGAAACGCGAGCCTCCTCATGTCACAGCGGGAGGCAAGCTGCTACCATTACATATTCGCAAGACGCAGTAGTATCTTCGCGTCAGGTTGTGTAGGCGAAGGGGGGGCTGACCGCGAACACATCACCAGACAATCGACGGAGCACTACGCACATGAAACACCACTTCAGAACTTATTGGCTTTTGCTCGGTCTCGCGGCATTGCTGGCGGTCGTGCCGGGTTGTGTATCCGCACCAGACACAGATGATGGAGGTGGCATCTCCGTGTCAGTGTTCGGTTTCACCCCGGGCAGCACTACTCAATTGAGGGCTGACGCCATCGCTGAGGCCCTTCGCCTGGACCATCCAGACTGGCAGGTTAGTTCAGCGTCTGCGGGCAGCGAGGGACGCCTCACGGAGCTTCGCATCTCAGGAGAGGCCGATGTGTTCTTTCCCCCATCACCCCGCCCGCTCGAGCTGGAATTGCAGGAGCCACTGCATCCGGATCTGGACATCGCGGAGGCGACCGACTACAGGTTCCTGATCCCTTCATCCCACCTGTTCGTCCACTTTCTCACGCTTGAGAGCACCGGCCTGCAGACGCCCGCCGACATCATCGAGCGGCAGTATCCATTCAGTGCAGGCAGCGGCGGCGGTGTCTCACTCCAGCTTCTGGAGAAGATATTCGCCTACTACGGCTCCAGCATAGACGAGGCGAAGGCGTGGGGAGCCACGCACGAGGTGCTCTACATGTCGAGTCCTGATGGCGTTGCAGCCATGCAATCGGGGCGACTTGACCTGGGCTTCGCCTGGCTGGGACTCCCCGGCGCTCGATTTCAGGCTGTGACATCGGACCTGAAGTTGCTTCGATTCGATGATCCAGGCCTTATTCAGATGCTCGAAGAACTGGGGTGCGTCCCTCTTACCATTCCGGCAGGCATCTATCCCTTTGTCACTGAAGATGTGCCGACTGTGGCAGCACCGCAGCTAGTTGCAGCCCGCGCCACCATGTCCGACGACCTTGCCTACGAGATAACGAGAGCCGTATTCAATCACCTGGACATCTTCACGACCGCTCACCCGGGGTCCGCAGAGAACACGACCCCCGACGCCGTGGCAGCAGCCGTCCTGGCCGCCGGGGACTCTGGTCCGGCCTTTCACTCCGGAGCGCTCAGGTTCTACAGGGAGATGGGCTGGATATCCTGACGGGTTGGATGGCATGACCGTGGCATCACCTGACAAACCGGAGGCCACGCAATGAGTGGTGCGGTCCGCGACCTGATCGGAAGGGTCGCACATCCAACCCACACTCGACAGCTATCCCGGGGCACGGACAGCGCTGTCCGCGCAGTCTGCGTGCTGTTCGCCCTCTACCACATCGTTGCGCTCAGCCTCTGGTATGCGCCAATCGACCTGCATTCCATCGTCCACCTGACAGTGCTGGTCGCGCTAACGTTCGTGCTGCGCGGCCGCTCGGCCAATGCAACCGGCCGCCTGCCGGTCCTGGACATCCTCCTCCTCGTCCTATGCGCAGTGGCAGGACTCGTGATGCTGACGAATCTCGATGCATTGATGCAACGTGACCTCGTCATCACCCCTCTATCGCCGCTGCAGATTGCGGCCGGCTGTCTGCTTCTTCTACTGCTGATGGAAGCGGCGCGACGCGTTGTCGGACTACCATTTGTATTCGTTATCGCGACATTCCTCCTGCTCATGTATGCCGGCCCATACCTGCCGGGTGCATGGGCTCACCCGGGCAACAGCGTGACCGAGCTTGTCGACCTCACCGTATTCAGCAGGCTCTCCGGTATCTGGGGAACACCTCTACGCATGTCGGCAACCCTCATCGCGCTGTTCTTCATCTTCGGCAGGCTCGTCCAACACTCCGGCCTCGGCATACTGCTCTCTTCGGTCTGCCGGGTGGCCGCACGGGGAGCGCGGGGTGGCCCCGCCAAGGTGGCGGTCATAACCAGCGGCCTCGTAGGAAGCGTCACCGGAGGACCCGGATCGAACATGGCCATCACGGGCAGCTTCACGATTCCCATGATGAAGCAGGCGGGATACCCTGCGCACTTTGCCGGCGCAATCGAGGCGGCTGCCTCCACCGGGGCATCGATTGTGCCACCGGTCATGACCGGCGTCGTTTTCGTGATGTCCGAACTGACGGGCATTCCGCTGGTCAGAATCATGCTCATTGCTCTTATTCCCGCCGCACTGTACTACGCCTGTCTCCTGCTGCAGGTGCATTTCCGTGCAGTCAGACTGAATCTCGGCACACTGTCCGGTAGCAGCGAGGACCAACGCTCTGCGACGAGTCTGCTGGCAGACAGGGGCCACCTCCTGATTCCCGCGGCACTCCTCGTAGTCCTCCTCGTCGGCGGCATGTACCCCGTGACCGCCGTTCTCTGGGCAATCCCTGCCGTCCCGCTGGCGGCTGCCCTGAGGCGCAATACCAGGATGAGCCTGCAGTCGATAGCGTCCGCACTTGCCGAGGCGGTGCAGAGTCTCGTGTGGGTCGCGCCCGTCTGCGCGCTGAGCGGCATCGTCATCGTCGCACTGTTCCATACCGGACTGGGCAGCACGTTCAGCCACTATGTGAGTATCGCCGCCGGTCAATCGCAATTGCTGCTCATTATTCTTGGCGCCGCCGCGTGCCTCGTCCTCGGGACGGGAGTCCCACCGATGGCCGCCTACCTGATGACGGTCCTCATCGTCGCTCCGCTCATGGCGTCGTCAGGCACACCGGTGGTGGCAGCTCACATGTTTGCCCTCTACTACGCCAATCTCGCATTCATAACCCCTCCAATCGCAGTTGGCGCCTTCATTGCAGCGGGTCTTGTGGGCGCAAGCTACTGGAAAGTCAGCCTGGCGGCCCTGCGACTGGCGATAGTGGGCTTTGTCGTTCCTGCGGTGTTCGTCTACAGGCCTGGCCTGTTGCTTATCGGCAGCCCCCTCGAAATCACCTGGGCCATCGCTGCATCCGTCGTCATCGCTGCGTGCCTTGCGGCGGCACTCGAGGGATGGATGGTGACAAGATTGAGCATGCCTCTCCGACTCCTGCTCCTGTGTGCAGGACTAGCACTAGTCCCGCCCGATGTGGTCGTCAACCTGTGTGGCATCGCCGTCGCAGGAGGAATCCTACTATGGCAGTGCATGCAAGCGCGGCCATCAACCGGTTCCCGATCCGTTGGACGCAACTGACTGAGACCGGCGCAGATTACTCGACAGGCCGTACTGTCCGCCGATATTCCCATAAGTCCCAATGGTCTACGAGTGGAAGACTATTCCCATTCGCGTATCATGTTGCACCAATACTCGAATAGGAGGTCACACACATGGGCAAGCAACTAGAGATCTGGGAAGACTACCTGGCGCAGCGAGATGAGAATGCGAAGCTGCTGGGCGGCATCTGGGATGTGAAGGACGCATTGACGAAGGAAATCTACAAGGATGGCGCTCTCGATGCCAAGACCAAGAGGCTCATGGCCCTGGCTGTCGGCATGCGGGCCGGCTGCGAAATCTGCGTCATCGGTCAGACCCAGTTCGCCATCAAGGAAGGCGCCACCAACGAGGAGCTATTCGAGACCATCGGTGTCGCTACCGCAATGGGCGGCACGCCCGGCATGGCTGAAGGCGGCAAGGTCCTGGAGCTGCTGAAGGAACTCGGCAGGATCTAGGCACACTCGCTCCGCTACACTGACCCGCTCCAGACCAGCGTTGGTATCATGAGCACAGGCGCGGTGGGCGCAGCCCAGAGGGTGCGCCCACCGCAGCACGACACGTATGTAGAGGACCGACGATGGACGAGGTGATTGAAAGCCGGCGGCAGGAACTGCAAGGTAACGCTGACGAGCAGAAACGGTTGAGTGGAGAGCGCTTCTTCAATGAAGAGGTCAAGCTCCACGGACTGGCCATACCGACGGTCAACCGTCTGGCCAAGACCTACCTCCATGAACTCAAAGCTCGTAGCAAGCAGGACATCTTCGCTCTGTGCGAGGAGCTATGGAAGACCAACTACATGGAGGAGGCGATTATCGCCTGCACCTGGTCGCACTCCGTTCACAAGGCATACGAGGCCGAGGACATCGAGGTATTCGAGCGCTGGGTAGACAACTACGTCACCAACTGGGCGACGTGCGACACACTCTGCAATCACTCGGTCGGCGACCTCATCGACATGTATCCCTCTCTGGTTGAGAGGCTCAAGACATGGGCCACATCGGATAACCGCTGGATGAAGCGCGCTGCGGCGGTCTCGCTCATCGTACCGGCAAGACATGGCCGATTCCTCGACGACGTGTTCCAAGTAGCGGACATCCTCCTGCAGGACACGGACGACCTCGTGCGCAAGGGATACGGCTGGATGCTGAAGTCGGCCAGCGAGGCGCACCAGACTGAAGTCTTCGACTACGTCATGCGGCACAAGGCCAACATGCCACGCACGTCACTACGCTACGCCATCGAGAAGATGCCGCCGGACCCCAAGGCGCAGGCGATGGCGAAATAGGCAGTCTCAGGCAGGCAGACGCTGATTGCAGGAGTTCAGTCGACAACCGTCGGCCGCATGTACATGTTGTACATCTGGCTGCCCTTCATGCTGGCCCTGTTGTCCACAACAGCGGAGTCGACAAGGTGCGGCGTCGAGAAGTAGTTGTACATGCCTCCTCCTTGCCACGCGAAGTTATCGGCAACCGTGCACCCGGTCAGGACCGGTGCAGACCCGTTGTAGTTGAACATACCACCACCATTCCAACCCGCCACATTGCGTGACACCTGGCAGTTCGCGAAGGTCGGCGCGGAGAAGTAATCGTTCAGCACGCCGCCGCCATTCCATGCAGCAGCGTTCTCCACGACCACGCAGTTCGTCAGCACTGGGGCAGAGAAGAAGTCGTTGAACATTCCAGCACCGTCATCGGCCATGTTGGGTCCGATGGTGCAATTGGTCAGGGCAGGAGAAGCCGTGTCGTTGAATAGCCCTCCACCCTCATCCGCCAGATTGTTGACGAAGATGACATCGCTCAAGGTTGGAGATGACATGAAGTTGTACACGCCTCCTCCCTTGCCACTGACGCCAGGGCCATTCGCATTGCCAAGGGTGATTGTGAAGCCGTCCAGGACGGCACTTGAACTCAGACTGGAGCCCTCGGGGTGGAAGAAGACGTGGTAGCAGTTGTCAGTGATATCGCCGACTACGCCGATGTCGCCGCTCAGGACCGTAGGATTATCTTCGGGGTTCCGCTCTACCAGCGAGGTTTCACTACCGACAAAGCCCCCAAAGACCTCAACCCGGTTTCTGAGCGAGAAATGCGCCATGCGGGCATAGGGAGCGCCACCACTAGGCCATGAGGTCGGCGTATACGTCCCTGCGGCAACCCATACCTGGTCGCCAGGGTCGACGATATCGATAGCGTCTTGAAGACGATTCAGAGCGTTCGCCCAGGAGCTGCCATCGCCACCACGGGCGGTGGCCACGTCCACGTAGACGACGCCCCCAATGCCGGTGGTGGTCCCACCACCTCCCTCATCAGGGCCTGAGGAAAAGGCCTCAACGGGCGTGCCGGACAACAGCGACGCAACGATGAGAGCGATGAACGCGTGTGCTGTACCATTCACCGCGTGACGGCGCCAGGCGGACAGCGTTGCCATGGTCGTACGCTCCCATTTCCATGGTAGCGCGACGAAGAACCCACTTCAAAACGCCTGAGAACACGGGTGCCAGAGGCACCGGCGAGAACTGGACAGCAGTGACTTGCTGCACTTGACTCTCAAGCGACTTGAGGGTCCATACTGCTTCAAGGATGCGCATTCCGAGTACGAATAGAGGAAAGAAATGCTGAAGATAGGCGAGTTCTCCCGTCTGAGCATGGTCCCTGTCTCCACCCTACGGTACTACGACGACATCGGCCTGCTGAGTCCCGTCGACGTAGATAGCTTCACGGGTTATCGCTATTACTCATCCGAGCAACTGCCGAAGCTCAACCGCATCACGGTGCTCAAGGACCTGGGCCTATCGCTGACCGAGATAGTCCAGTTGACGGCGAATGGCGCGTCGAACGATGTACTGCGTCAGATGCTGGAGCGCAAGAAGCTGGAGAGGGAGCAGGCACTGGAGGCGGAGAAGGGTCGTCTGCAGCGACTCGAAGCCTGGCTGGAGAACCTCGCAAGGGAAACACCAATGGACGAGTACGAAGTGACGATCAAGAAACTGGAGCCGCAACTGGCACTCTGTCTGCGACGCGTGATGCCCAGCTACTACGACGAGGGCAGTCTATGGGAGGAGATGTGCGCGCACACCGACACCCTCAAGGACACCCAGTTCGCAGGCCCTCCCATGACCATCTTTCACGATGGCGAGTACAAGGACAAGGATATCGACATGGAGTTGGCAATGCCGGTGACGGACCGCATCGCCGAGTCAGGCGACATCAAGCTGCGTACCCTGCCGGGCCATGAACAGGTAGCGAGCATTCTGCACAAGGGGCCGTTCGATTCTATCCACTCTGCGTACCAGTTCATGCTCAAGTGGGTGGAGCAGAACAACTACAGACTCGCAGGACCGGACCGCGTTCTCTACCTGATTGACCCGAAAGAAGTACCACCGGACGAGATCCTCCAGGAGTTGCAGCTTCCCATCACGAGGTAGCGCGCTAACGATGATTCTGTTCGAACCCTCGGCGCCCGACATGGGCGTCGAGGGCCTGCTTTCTTTGACTAGGTGACGATCCTCTGCAAGCGCACATCCACGAAAGAGGCACAGTCCTTGCAGCCCAGCGCCGACATGGTCCGGCGCATCTCTGCCCCCAGCAACTCAACGAACCGCCTCACGCCGTCTTCCCTTCCGGCACCCCACGCAAGGAGGATGGAGTTCGCGAAACCGACCGCTCGTGCACCCATCGCGAGAGCCTTGACGATGTCGTTGCCGGTCTTGAAGCCCGTATCAACGTAGACCTCTACCTCGTGCCCGACCGCACCAACCACATCGGGTAGAGCAGCAACCGCAGGCATGGCAGCCTCAAGCGAGGCCATGCCGTGATTGCTGACTATGACCGCCTTTGCGCCAAGGTCTACCGCCTTGTGCGCGTCATCCACACCGAGCACTCCCTTGATGATGAATGGCAACTTTGTATGTGCGATAGCCTGGCGCAGCGTTTCGTCTGACTGCAAGCCAAATGTGTCGGTGAGTCCCACGACGTCGCCAACAAGCCTCCCCAGGCAGTGATCGATGTCCATCCCTACCGCAACACACCCACGCCTCTCCGCATCCTCTAGTTTCTGAAAGATGAGGTCGGTGTCTCGATACGGCTTCACTATCTTGGCAACGGGCACGCCTGTGTCGACCGCCTTCTGAACATCGTCGCTCCCCCCTATCCCGAGGGTCATCATTCCACCTGCGGCCTTCAATCCACGGCACGCTTCCACCAGCGCCATATCGCTCAACTGGTTCCACCCGGCCATTGGTCCACAGAACATCGGGACCTCCACGGGTGTTCCCAGAATAGTAGAACTGCAGTCAGACTGGACTGCCGAGAGAAACCGGGGCGTGAAGAACAGTGAATCGAGGTATGCCCTGTTGGCCTTGAGGGGAGTGCCCATAGCTGCATCCGGCGGCCACGGGCGTTGATAGCCTATCTCGTCGAGTCCTTCTACCCCCCTCTTGTACAACTCAGTCATTGACATCTGCTCCGCCATAGTTGCTCCTCCTCATCGCGTGAGTTGCCAGAGTCCCGTGTCTACCGAGCGGACTCCTGTTTGGAGCATACATCAGACTGGTTATGCGTGCTGCAGTGGCTGGAACGTGCGAGAGAAGAGTGCAAAGCGAGGAGAAGGCGAAAGCTCGGATGCCGATGTATTCGAATGACCCGGACGCAGTACCGAGGATAGCCTACGGCTTGCACATCATGCACTTGGAGGCGACGCCGCCGACCTGTGCGGCCTCGGACTGTGCGTACTCCCAGGCAGCGTCCTTCTTGTCGAAGGGTCCTTCCCACCAGTCCTGCGCGCTGGAACTCTCGCCCTGCCTTCCCAAAGCGAACTTGCAGGCCTTGCACTTTGCCGTATGGACCTGGGCCTTCTTCAGTGAGTTGTTCACGTAGACGTAGTACTGAGTTCCCATGTACGGCCACCTGTGGAAGCGAAGCTATTGTAAGCACACGCAGGGGTCCAGGTCGAGACCCGCTATGCGCATATGCAATCCCTATCGGAATCTATTGACACCTCAAATCTGCAGGTCTAGCATGGCGCCGTTGTCTGCTTTCGTCGCTCCAATCCTCCTGGCGCAGCAGGCACAATGGCGGCACATCCGCCCCTCCGAGTCCTCAATGTAGGACGGCGACTTGGGTTTCTCATATAGCGACCGCGTTCGCCAAATCTATTGCAGGGAGGAGAAGGTGAGAACAAGAGGACTATTCTTTGTTGTGGTTCTGCTCGCCCTTGCCGCGCTAGTCGTAGCCGGCTGTGCCCCCGAAGCAGAACAACCGGAGTCCAGCACTCCGGAAGCGGAAGAGACAGAAGAGGAGGAAGAAGAGGGTGCGCCCGCAGCCCCCGCCGCAGAGACCTACGAAATGGATCTGCAGGCATGGCCCGGCGGCGGTAGCTACCTGGAGCAGATAAAGATGTTCGCTGGCAGGGTCGAAGAGATGTCTGCCGGTCGCATCGATGTCACCGTGCACGCGGGCGGCGAGTTGTGTCCGAGCACGAAGGAATTCGAAGCGCTGGAGTCGGGCGCTATCGAATGGGGGGCAACCTGTTTCAACTTCAATCTTGGCCGCTTCGGTAAAGTCGCAGGCCTGTTCGGGGCCATGCCTTGCGGCCCCAATCCAACCGAACTGTACTCATGGCTCGAAGAGGGTGGAGAGCGTGACCTCATAAACGCGTGCATGGACATGTCGGATACGGATGTCATGGTAGTCGGTGGAATGCTTCACCTTGCCGGTGCCGAATCGTTCGGCTGGTTCAAAGAGCCTATCAACAGCCTCGATGACTTCAACGGAATGAAGTACCGCTGCATGGGTCTATACGGCGACGTGGCTCAGAAGCTGGGAGCGTCCGTCGTGAACCTGCCAGGCGGTGAGATCTACCAGGCGTTCGAGCGCGGAGTAATCGATGGCTTCGAGTACTGCACACCATCGATGGACTTCGCAGCGGGCTTCCAGGACCTTGACGCTGTGATGCATGAACCTGGTCTGCAGTCCACCAACGCTATGTGCAGACTGATGGTCCGGCAGGACACATGGGACAAGGTCCCAGCCGACCTCAAACCGATCATCGATGCTGCCTCGCGGATGAGCATGATTGACCATGCGTGGATCCACATGCAGGACGCGGCGGCAATGATCGAGTTCCAAGCGATGGGAGTTGAGGTACACCAGCTTCCCGCAGATGTGCAGGAAGAGGTATACAAGCTGGTTGACGAAGTGCATAAGGACAACTGCGCAGCAGACCCATTCTACAAAGAGGTCTACGAAGCGCAGCAGGACTTCCTCGACAAGTACCGCATCGTTGAATACAAGGTCCAGCCTTCCTACGAGTGGAAATACTAATAGCAGTCCCTGGCCAGGCGCGGTCGATAACCCTGCCCGCAGGCGGCCTCTTTGAGAGGTCGCCTGCGAGTCATACTACTGGAGTGATGCATGAAGACTCTCGACGCAATCCTCACAAGAATCGAGAACCTCGGTATCTGGACAGGCAAACTGGCAAGCTGGCTTCTGCCCGTACTCATCGCGTGCATCGTCTACAACGTGTTCATGCGCTATGCCCTGAACGCACCAACCATATGGTCGTTCGACATCAGCTACATGCTCGGCGGCACGATGTACCTGCTCGGGCTAGCCTGGGTCCTTCAAAGGGACGAGAACGTCCGGGTTGACATCATCTCGTCTCGTTTCCCAAGGAAGACAAGACTCATCATTGACCTCGTCATGAACATTTCATTGTTTGTGCCGCTGATCTTGTTTCTCTCGCTTATCTCGCTACGCACAACGATCCATTCCTGGAAGATCCAGGAACTTGCATCGACAACGATCTTCTATCCACCGCTGTATCCGCTCAGAACAATCATCACCATCGGCCTCATCCTGCTCCTGTTGCAGGGCATAGTGAACATCGCCCGTTCACTACGACAACTTATCAAGGGGGCCGACAGTGTTTGATATGACTCCGGAAGCCATCACCCTGTTGATGTTCGGCCTCCTGCTTGTGGCCGTACTCCTTGGATACCCGATGGCCTACGCACTCGCGGGAATCGCGATGATCGTGAGCCTCATGTTCTTCCCCGCCGAACGTACTTTCGCTGTCTTCTACGGGCGCATCTTCGGCATCGTGACCAACTACGTCCTGCTGGCTGCGCCCTTGTTCATATTCATGGGATTGATGCTTGAGAAGACAGGCATCTCGGACAAGCTGTTCGATGCGATATACCTCTGGACCGGGGGCGTGCGTGGTGGTCTCGCCATCGCCACAGTACTCATAGGTGCCCTGCTAGCGGCGTGCGTCGGAATCATCGGTGCATCCGTGATAATGCTTGGTCTTATCGCGCTACCTTCAATGCTCAACCACGGCTACAACAAGGAGCTTGCCTGCGGCGCTGTATGTGCGGGCGGTACGCTCGGCATTCTCATACCGCCCAGTGTCATGCTCGTGGTCTACGGACCCACCGCCAGCATCGGCGTGGGCAAGCTGTTCATGGCAGCCTTCATACCCGGATTTATGCTGGCAGGACTCTATATCCTCTACATCGCTATCGCGAGCTTCATCAAGCCGAGTTTGGCCCCTGCCGTCTCGAAGGAAGAGCGAGACGTACCATTCATGCAGAAGTTCACCGCTCTGACAGTCTCGCTGGCCCCCCCTCTCTTTCTGATTCTGGCAGTGCTCGGCACCATCTTCTTCGGCATTGCACCGCCAACCGAGGCCGCAGCGATCGGTGCGGTAGCTGCAACTCTGCTCGCCGTGGCCTACAGGAGATTCAGCTTCCAGGCCTTCAAGGACGTGACGTTCCATTCACTTCGAATCACCTGCATGGTAATGATTATCGCCATGTGTGCCGCGATGTTTACCAGCACGTTTCTCGCACTGGGCTGCGGCGACGTCATCATGAACGCCATCGTCGGCATCCCCATGGGAAGATGGGCCAGCTTCGCAATCGTGATGTTCATCGTGTTCATCCTGGGCATGTTCATCGACTGGATAGGCATCATCTTCATCATGGTCCCGATTGTCACACCCATCGGTGACGCGCTTGGGTTCGACACGCTCTGGTTCGCGATGATGATCATCGTCAACCTGCAGATGTCTTTCCTCACGCCGCCTTTTGCATATGCGCTCTTCTATCTCAGGGGCATCTGCAAACCCGAATGGGGAGTGGATACGGGTCACATCGTGCGAGGCGTGATTCCGTTCGTGCTTCTCATCGTTCTGGGGCTGGTGCTCTGCATCATCTTCCCGGATATCATCCTCTGGCTGCCCGCGCAGATGCTGTAGGCGCGAGGCATGCCCTGACATGACACGAGGCCTCGGGGGCGGTGCAACGCGCCGTGTCCGAGGCCTTTCTCAATCAACTACCCGCAGGGGCTTGGGAGAAACCGTACTGCTATTCCCTGTTCTTGCAGTACTGCCCAATAGCTTCCGTGAGAAACGCGGGGAAGCCCTCCCCGTACTTGCTGAAGAACTCGGCGAAGCGCGGGTCCTGGCTATACATCTGACCGAGTCCGAGCACGGCTTCGTCTGAGTACGACTGGAAGTTCTCCAGCCATTGTCGCCACTTCGTGACCTGCTCTTGCACTTCCGGGCTATCAGGCCCCTTGTTCATGTTGTCGGCTATCGCCTGGAAGATAGCACCTCCCTCAGCCTGGACCGCTGCGAACCCTTCCTTGCCCATTTCTCGCACCCGCTCTTCACTCTTTTCCAACGTGTCCTGACCCCATCGCTCTCGCACTTCCTGCCGGTAGGCTTCTATCTGCTCGTCGCTGAAACCCTTGTAGTAGTCCCTGATGTCCATGTCTCCCTCTCCCTGCAACTGTTGAATGGTCCTGTCAACGGTCTCGATCAATTCGCTGAGGCGTTCGGCTCTCTTCAGCAGTAGCGCACGATGGCTCTCCAGCGCCGAAACTGCGTCGAAGTCTGGCCTGCCCATGATCTCCCTGATGTCCCCAAGGCTGAATCCCAGCTCCCTGAAGAACAGTATCTGCTGCAGCGGCAGAATCGCCTCTTCGCTGTAGAGCCGATATCCGTTGATGTTGCGCTGTCTCGGCTTCAGCAGGCCAATCCGGTCATAGTAGTGCAGCGTCCGCACACTCACGCCAGCCAGCCGGGCCAATTGTCTGACCGTGTAGTCCATAGCGAGGACAAGCATAGACTATGACGTAACGTCATAGTCAACGGGGGGTCTTTCACAGAGCAACCCAGGCATACCCCAAGATTGACCTGCGATGTTGATGCAACTATCCTCGAATACATATCTTCGGCAGGAGAAGAGAGGATGAAGCCGCGCATCAGCATGATTACGCTGGGAGTCCGGGATCTGGATGCATCGATCAAGTTCTACGAGGAGGGCCTGGGTCTTCCCCGACTCGAGTTCGCACCGGGAGTCGCATTCTTCACGTTGAACGGCACATGGCTCAGCCTGTACCCGCGAGAGGCGCTCGCAGAGGACGCCACAGTGTCGCCTGAGGGGAGCGGCTTCGAGTCGTTCACACTTGCCCACAACGTACACTCCGAAGCCGAGGTGGACGAGGTCATGAATCATGCGGTGTCGGTCGGAGCCACACTGGTGAAGAAGCCGCAGAAGGTCTTCTGGGGAGGCTACAGCGGTTACTTCAAGGACCCCGACGGCCACCTCTGGGAGGTTGCCTACAATCCCATCGCCTGGGTCGGACCTTCTGACGAAGCGTGAGAGAGAAGTCTCTTCTCAACCGCAACACGGCACGAGTACACTCGATGGGAACGCGCACGGAGTTGACACGCTGTGAGTAGTTCCACGCCAGGGACTTCCTCCCTCGTGCGAAGGGCCACGGCCCACGCGAGGCAGCACGGCGTGCTTTCGCTTCTTCGCACGGCGTTCCGAAGGTACGTTTTCAACTCGCGGGCGATCTACGTGTTCATGTGTCCTCACGACCTCACTACTGAGGGCGTCGACAAACCATTGGTCGCCAACTTCAGGGCATCGTTTGTCGCGTCAAATGACGAGGCCGACGAGTTGGCGCGCGACTACGACGATTTCCGACTCTTCGACAAGAGAGCAAGGCCCGCGCTGGACGAGGGCGCAGTCGCACTATGCCAGTACTCGGGACGTTCCGTGGTCAACGTCGCATGGCTGGCTACCGACCAACCCGCACACGCAGCCATTGACTCCACCGGCCTGCCGTTCGATGTCGCAACTCACCGTGCATGGACCGGTCGCGTCAACACAGCGCCAGCCTATGAAGGGAGAGGGCTCTTTCGATATGCATGCGCAAGGAGATTCGAGTATCTGCTGTCCCTCGGAATCGACGAGTCTTGCACTTGCGTGGCCGAGGGAAACGCGCGTTCGCACGTTATGACAGCAAGTCTGGGATGTCGCCTTGTTGGAAAGGGACACCTGGTGAGGCTGCTATGGCGAACCTGGTGGCATACGGGCACTCTTGCGCGCGCAGACGAGGAAGCCATCCGCGAGGCTGTGGCCAGCGCACGGGCCAACCGACGCACGAGTTGAGCGCTCCATGGCGGAACACAATTACACGTCCCAAGAAGCGGCAGTCCCCGCGGAAGCAAACCCGTGAACCCTAGGAGACACCTGCGGCAGGCA
>Ga0272441_10009338_pt1 | contig 15198 bp, 12 predicted proteins | sample SSMProp6N_FD_193582 | JGI IMG/M metagenome (GOLD analysis project Ga0272441, IMG submission 193582) | Marine sediment archaeal communities from Little Sippewissett salt marsh, Falmouth, MA, United States - SSM-Prop-6N | ecosystem: Environmental > Aquatic > Marine > Wetlands > Sediment ... | reverse complement strand
ACTTTGTTCTCCTCACCAACGATCTTGTCGATGGGGCTGAAAATTACGTTCACTCCGGGAGGGAAGAAGTCATACTTGGGTTTGACCACGTCTTTTTTGCTGTAAATTCCGAAAGGAATGAACAAGAAGCCCGGTTGGTAATAATGGGTCTTGTATTGATCTACAATAGTGATTTCCCATTCTTCCTTGTCCAATTCGTGATGCAATTTGTTGAGCATCATCGTGCCTGCAGTACCGGCACCTAGAATCACTAATTTTTTCATGATATTATTGTTAGAAGTTATGTCTTACAAGATAAAAAATCCTTTTCGATAACTATGTTAAAATTATAGTACAAAGATAAAGTTGGGTCAGAGATCAAAACGTGACGAATATCATATTTTTGTGTGTAAAGTCACTATTTTCAGTAACTTATGTGACATATGTATATTTCAATTTTTGTAGGAACAGTTCATTACGGAAGAACTTTGGAAAAAAGAAGTATTTTTAGAATCATTTTTTTTCAACCCCTATGGCCTCTGTACAGGAAAGAATAATACAGCTCCGGGAGGAGCTTCGGGAACACAATTACAGGTACTACGTTCTGGATCAGCCTGTCATCTCTGACTACGAGTTTGACATGAAACTGAAAGAGCTTGTAAAGCTGGAGACCGAGCATCCTGAATTTTATGATCCAAACTCGCCCAGCCAAAGAGTAGGAGGCGAGGTAACCAAAAAATTCAATACCGTTGAGCACAAGAATCGCATGTATTCTCTGGACAATTCCTATTCTCATGAGGAGGTTCTCGACTGGCAGAAACGGGTGCAAAAATTATTGGGACGAGAGGATGTGGAATACACTTGTGAATTGAAATATGACGGAGCCTCGATCAACCTGTCCTATGAAAGAGGAAAATTGGTGCGCGCCGTGACCCGGGGTGATGGGGTGAAGGGTGATGAGGTTACTGCTAATGTTAAAACCATACGCTCGCTTCCCCTGGTGCTGAAAGAGGGAGAGCAGGAGTCCTTTGAGATAAGGGGTGAGATCGTTCTTCCCCTGGAAGGGTTTTTAAAAATGAATCGAGAGCGCATCGAAGCGGGTGAGGACCCTTATCGCAATCCTAGAAATACAGCCAGTGGCAGCCTGAAATTACAGGACAGTGCCGAGGTTGCGGATCGCCCTCTGGATTGCCTGCTGTACCAGGTCGTGTCGGACAATCTTTCGTTTCGCACCCATTATGACGCTTTGAAGCATGCCTCGGGGCAGGGCTTCAAAGTGCCAGAGACACTGCAGATTTGCAGGTCTTCGGATGAGATTTTTGAGTTTTTGACGTATTGGGACGAGCACCGTGACGGACTGCCATATGAGACCGACGGGGTGGTGATCAAGGTCAATTCCCTGGATTACCAGGAAGAACTGGGCTACACCTCAAAATCTCCGCGGTGGGCCCTGGCTTACAAGTTCAAGGCCGAACAGGCAAAAACCCGATTGAACAGTGTCAGTTATCAGGTCGGTCGAACGGGTGCCATAACCCCGGTAGCCAATCTGGAACCTGTTGAGCTTGCCGGTACCGTGGTCAAGCGGGCTTCCCTTCACAATGCCGATCAGATCGAGAAGCTCGATTTGAGGCTTGGTGATTTGGTTTACGTGGAAAAAGGCGGGGAGATCATTCCAAAAATCACCGGTGTGGATCTTGCGGCGCGGTCGAACGGAGCACAGCCGATTGAATACATTGCCGAGTGCCCGGACTGTCATACACCGCTTGAGAGAAAAGAGGGAGATGCCAAACATTTTTGCCCGAACGAGTTTGGCTGTCCAACTCAAATTACCGGTCGGATACAACACTATGTGAGTCGCAAGGCCATGGACATAGAAGGCTTGGGCTCAGAGTCGGTTGAACTGCTCTACAAGAATCACCTGATCAGCAACTACGCCGATTTGTACGAACTGACAGAGAAAGATATCATTCCGCTGGAGCGCATGGCTGAAAAATCAGCGACCAATATGATTCAGGGGATTCGAAATTCGACTCAGGTACCTTTTGAAAAAGTTTTATTCGCTCTGGGGATTCGATTTGTCGGGGAGACCGTAGCCAAGAAACTGGCCCGGCATTACAAGAATATTGATCAGCTCATGGAAGCCACTTTCGAACAACTGACAACAGTAGATGAAATTGGTGACAAGATCGCTCAAAGCATCCTCGATTTTTTCTCTCTTGAATCAAACCGGGAATTGGTTCACCGCCTCCGGAGCTACGGGGTTCAAATGACTCTGAGCGAACAGGAAATGAGTGCTCAATCAAACGTTTTGAGCGGGAAAGCCTTTGTCGTCTCTGGCGTGTTTGAGGTGCTGTCTCGCAATGAGTTGAAAAAGTCCATTGAGGATCACGGAGGGAAGGTCACGGGCTCCATTTCCAAAAAGACCACGTATGTCATCGCCGGTGAGAATATGGGGCCCAGCAAGAAGGAAAAAGCCGAAAGCCTGGGGATTCCGATCATTTCAGAACACGACTACCTGAAAATGATCAATTAGAATTCATTGACCCGCACCCGATTACGCGTGGAGTAGACCTTGCCATCGTTGTGCAGTTGCTTGAGAAGTCGGGTCACTACGACACGTGATGTATTGAGGTCGTCAGCAATCTCCTGGTGGGTAATCTCCAGGTCCTGCTTGTTTTGCACTTTAGCCTTGTCTCCCAGGTATTTCATCAATCTCTGGTTCATATTCATAAAGGCGAGACCATCTATTGATTCTACCATCTCGATCAGTCTGAAGTGGTAGCTGTCGATTATGAAATATCTCCAGGACTTGTATTTGGCGAGCCAATCGTCAATGTGCTCAACGGGCAGAAATATGGCTTCGGTATCGGAATCCACAACGGCCCTGAAGATGCTCTCTTTCCTGTTGATGCAATTGATGAAGGAGATGGCGCAGGTGTCCCCTTTTTCAAGGAAATACAGCACGAGCTCATCGCCTTCTTTCTCCTGGCGGATGATTTTGATCGAACCATTCAAGAGCAGCGGAATATGGGTCATGTTCTCCCCGATGTCGACAAGAATCTCTCCCGGTTTGAATTTGTCGAGAAACCCAACCTTAACGATCTCATCAATGAGATCTGCTTCAAAAATATCGGTGTAATAGTCGCTGAGCTTGTCTCTTAGTAAGGCTTCCTGGGCATTCATAGAATGGAGTTTAAAATAAAATCCCGGCAAAGTTAGTTTAAAATGGAATTCATACCAAGAATTCTGAAAAATGAGTATCAAATATTACCAAAAAAGAAAAACTCTTTAAACGAGTTAAAGAGTTTTCCACCAGAGTTTACTCTGATTGAATTCAAGCAAAACAAATAGATAATTAGAACCTAACTTGAACTTGGGCTAAGAATCTGTCGTTATCTTCATTGATAACTGTTTCGATATTCGCTTGATAGTTCAATTGAACTCTGACATTTTTACTAAAGAAATAGTTCAGGCCAATTGTCATCCTTTCGCTGTAAGCATTAGGCACGTCCTTCACGTCGAGATCCTGGTCGAAGAATTCATATTTGAACACGGGTTGCAAATTCCACTTCGTATCATACCAGATCATACCATAGGCACCGGCGCGTCGCTCCCCCAATTCCAAAGGTTCCGCTCCACAACCCGCATCGGCAGCACGGTTGTACGCACCCTCGTCCTGAATGTATTCCCCCTGAATATGCAGGTTGTTGAAGTCCATAAGGATTTCCCCACCCCAGGTGGTTCTGTCAGAATCATTGTCATTGGGTACCGGGTATCCATAGCGGAAGCTCGCACCGAGGTGCATCCAGTCAAAGAGCCTGTAGGTGGCGCGACCGACGAAATCCTTCTTGTTGTTTTCGTCCTTGGTCAACAATCCGCTACCGTTCATAATGGCCACAGCGTAGCTGAAACGGGTCGAATGCATGTTCCCCCCGAGCATCATGAGTCCATAGTCACGTTGGGGCACAACCAGCTGATCCGAAACAATGGCCCGGTCAATGGTCACCAGGTTGTGACACCCGGTCGCATAGACCTCCAGCCCGAAAGGCTGCTTGTAGGACCCGATGGAGAATGTGGCATATTCAAAGCGATCCCAACTGATAAAGGCATCCATGAGATAGGCTCCCGGGGTTTGGCCTCCAATGAAGGGGCTCGCTTCAAGCATGAAATAGTACGTGAAGTCATCTATAATCCGTCCTCGCACACCAATTCGCGCCCTGCGGAACGTAAAAGTGCTTTCACCCGGGTCCCCTTGGGTATATTGGTATTCCGGTTGGAGGTAACCGAAAATCTTTATCTTCGGTTGGGCCAAGGTATCATTGGGATCATCCACGTCACAACCCTGCGCAAACATGGAGGTCGTGAAGATCAACGTTGCTGCCAGCAGCAAAATCCATTCAATTTTTTTCATCTCTACAATTTTGAGTTTCATTTATTGGACCAAAGGAAGATTCTTAGGTACAGATGACCCTACTCCCCATTGGTTGGTGCTCCAGGCTTGATTTGAATGGTAGATACCATTCATTCCGAAAGTCATGCTATAAGCATCGTAGCCTAAAACTCTCAGCCAGGCGGTCATAACCGCAGATGTCTGACCCGTGTAGCAATAGGTGATCACCTTGGCATTCTCACCGGAGTTCAGAGCCTTGTAGCCATCTCCCTCGAGTTTTAGCTCTTCCTTGATCCTGAAGGCATTTTTGATATGGCCGAATCCACCGTAATCTGTAGCAGAGAAATAGTTGTTTACGAAATAGTTGGATGGGTTGGAAAGGACATCTCCTCCTTTCGCCGTTTTGAATCCAGCAGCCACAACATCTTCAACACGTTTTCTGAGAATTTCAGATCCGTCTTGAGACAAGCTCGTGATGTCAGGATCATCAAAAATGGTATTTGATGGTGCGCCATCGTAGGACCAGTTGGAGTTATCCTTGGCAGCATCGCCTGTATTTCCGTTCCATGGTCCTGCAGTTTCAGGGTTCCAGCCGGACATACCCCATTTCAGGGCCTGAGCTGTTGGGTATCCATACATGCGCAAAAGCGAAACAGCATAGCAAGCGGTTTGTCCTGTATAACACACGACGAGAATTTGCTTGGGTGCACTGGCGGCTTCGTCCAGGATATTGGAAAACGGAACATTTTTTGCTCCTGCAATATGACCTTTTGCGAAGTCACCGGCTGCGCGAATGTCCAAAATTGAATACTTGTTCAAAAACGCGTCCAAATCGGCCTCGGCGGGTGCGCCCGCGACAAACTTAGTGCCGCCATCGGGTCCTGAAAGAATATAGCCGATGTCCAGGTTGTTGGTCAACATATGATCCTTCAGTGTCTCAAACGTCGGCTTGAAAATTGGATTTTCTGCCAGTATATCGTCACCCCTGTCGCAGGAAGTCAAAAAGAACCCTGAAAAGAACAGGAGGCCGATCAGATATAAACTAAACCTTTTCATAATATAAATTTTTGAATTGAATGTGAGTTTTATTTTCATTGTTTTGAAACTATTCAACAACAGGGTACATGTTGACTTCTTTCTTGGTGAAAGCGCCCCAACCGTTGTCTTTTAGTGTGTTGTGCATGTAGCTGTTGGCCCCGTAGGCGATGTTTGAAGCGTCATATCCCAATACATCGAGGTAGGCTACGACATAAGCAGTTTCCTGACCGGTTGTTCCATTGACTACGATCTTTTTGTCAGCGGGAAGAGTCATGAGATCTGCAGAAGAGGTCATTGATCCATTGGGCTGGTACTGCACAGCATTTGGGATATGTCCTTTTTCGTACCGGTCCATTCGATTGTAATCCACGATGTAATAATTGTCTGGGTTGGCAAACACGTCAGAAGATTTGGCTATCGACTCCTTATAAGGAGTTGCAAACAATTCTTCCAGGCGGGCGCGGAGTATGGCTTCGGCTTCTGTTTTTCCTGTACTCAAAGCTGGCAAGTTTCCTTTGGGACCTTTGTCGCTCGCCTCAGTCACCACCTTGTCAGCAAAATCGTTCTTGGTGTTTTTCAACCAGGAATTCTCGGCAAAGTCGACTCTCCAGGAGCTCATTCCCCAGTTCATGCTGTAAACATTGTCATAGCCGGCAATTCTCAAAAGGCTTGAGAAGTAAGCAGCTGATTGGCCTGAGTAGCATACCAATACAATCTTGTCAAAATCAGCAGGAGTGATGGTGTTCTCAAAGTAGTTCAAAAGATCAGTCGACTGAACGTTGCTGGCATTTTTGATGTGTCCGTATTCGAACCAGCTTTCGGTGCGAATGTCAATGACGTGATACTTCTCGTTTTTAAGGTTCTTTTTTACCTCATCTGCGGGTATAATGGCAGGTGCGGCATCCGTGTTCACAAAATTGCGATTGCCTTCCAAAAACTCCAGAAGAATCTCTGTTTCCCCTGTTGAGACAGGAGGTTCAGAATTGTTGTCTTTCGCAATGGAAAATCCGCTCAATGCAAATGAAAGCGGAAGAACAAAAGCAAGTAGATAAAGAATTCGCTTTTTCATGGTTTCTAAGATTTATGATTCAATTAAATATTTGTTTTTACTTGGTGTAAAAGTAAAATTGGGGCTGTGTAATAATTATGACAATTGTCATTATAGCTTAATATAGAGTTAGTTAACTCAGTATCCTGTGTTACATTCTAATGAAACTACGGGTACCCTTTTGGGCCGATTTCAAAAAAAATACCCCGCGTTTAAGCGGGGTATCTATCAAAACAATCAACTAAATACTCAGGAGGTCAAATCAACAGCCTCCCTCGGGCATTTTCTTTTTCTTTTTCTTCACGGGAGCAACTTTTTTAGGAGGTGGCGGCGCCACTGTTCTTTTAGCAGCCTGTTTTTTGGATTCATTTGCTTTTTTTACCGAAGTTTCTATGAATCCGGCTATATCCGGGCTGGGTTTCTCGACTTCGGAATAGGTGGTTATGAGTTTGTCCTTCTCGAAGTAGTTCTCACTTTCCAGAATTTTGACGGGTCCCATGTCGAGCTGACACAGCATCATGAAAGCAGGAAGGGTTTCATTGGGATCTCTACCGTAGAGCAGTATAGTCTTGCCCTCCCGGAGGTACTCGTTCAATTGGGCGGTGTGGTCATTGCTCAATAGTTCGGGGGCATATATGTTGATCGCCTCCGGCAGATGCCCTTTCTCATAATCAAAAGGATTTCTCACATCGACCAACACATAGGATTCGGTTTCAAGCCCTTGAGGGGAGACCAGGTAGTCGGTCGTGTCCATTTTCATCAATGTTGTGGACGTGTTCTGCGCATAGAGAAAGCTGGGCTTCTTGTAGTTGAGCAGGGCAATCAATATCAGTAGGATGGAAAGCACTGCTGCGATCGATATCCGTTTTGTTTTTTCTAGTTCTTTCATGAGTTTCAGAATTGTTATGGATGGATGCGAAGCGTTTTAGCTATCAGCATCCGCCTTCTGGCATTTTTTTCTTCTTTTTCTTCACCGGAGCTACAGTTTTGGGCTTTGGACTGGGCTTTGGGGAAGGTGGGGTTGCTTTCACCTCGTCCTCGTAGGCCACGCCAAAGAACATACTTGCCGATTTTCGGAAGGAGTAAAGCTCATGCTCGCTGTTCGGCATCTTTTCATCCGGTTGCGGAGGATTGATCACCGAATTGAACCAATCTTGCATGCCTCCCTGAAGCACACGTAAATTTTTATATCCCAACCTGTTGCAAAGAATCCAGGCCTGATCCGCATAAAAGTTGTCATCTGAGCAAAGTACGATCTCATAGGCGGCCTGATCGAGATATTCTTCATTTTCTTCATCCAGGATATCTTCAAGGGGTATGTTGATGGCTCCGGGAATGGAATACGATTCGAATCGTTCCGAATCCCGAACATCAATCACAAGAATGGACGGATCTCCTGAAATGATTTTGTGCGCCAGCTCGTCGGAAGAGATATAGCGCTCGGGGCTTATGGCATTGGCCAACAGGGATTCCGGTTCGATGCCTTCGTGCTTTTCGTAGTTAGGAAGAAGGAGAAGTCCTCCAGCCAGAAGAATCAGGATCACAGCGAGAATCTGATAGCTGTGCGTAAGGAGTTTTGCCAATTTTCTGTTGTACATGATGCAAGGAATTAATTAATAAACCACTTTTTTGACCCGTTTTCTAACGATATCTGCGATTACAAAGGAGAGCACTGCCAGCAAGGTGAACGCGAAAACAAAAACATAGGGTGAGATCTCAAAGGCGTCCATAATGGTAATGTATCCCATGAATCCACCGTCGTACAAGGGTTCGAATCGGGAGAACAATTCTGAGAACAGGAAGATTCCGATCAGAATTCCTCCGACATAAACCAGGGCATCGATCTTGCCGATGGCAGCTGCGCAAATGCTGGTTCCCGGGCAAAATCCACCCGTGATAAAACCCAGTCCCATGATTGCGCCTCCGATCAGGGCTCCTTTCAAATAGGTCGGATGGACGTAAAGCGCTCCAAGATCCAGGTAGCCCATGTAATCCATGTAGAGAATTCCTATCGAAGAAACCAGGGCTGCGGTAAAGAAGACTTTGAGCACGGCAAAGTCATAGCCGTAAAACACACCCGCAAGCTTTCGAGATGAGGAGAATCCCGAGCTTTCCAGGATGTACCCGAAGGCGATGCCGATGACAATAGCGAAAATGCTGTTCCATTCAGCAGGTATTATTTCATTTGGAATCAATGGTCCCATAGTTGTCTATTTAGTCGTTGTTGATTATATCCAGTTTTTTCTAAAAAAATAAGCGAACAAAAAGGCGCTGCCGAAAATGGCGAGCATCGTGATAAAGCCGCCGACAGAAAGGACAGCTATCCCGCTTAAAGCTGCCCCGCTGGTGCATCCTCTAGCAATTTGCGCTCCGAGGCCGAATAGCAGTCCGCCTATAAGAGCAAAAATCAAACGTCTTTTTACGGTGATCTTGGGCGAATGCTGAACCTTAAATCCCAATCGGCCGTTGAGGCCACCTGAGAGAAAGGCGCCCAGGATGATTCCCAGGGTTTCGAATACCAACCAATTGTTGAGTGGTGATTCTTCATCATTGAGAAATTTGCTGTAGTAGGCGTTCTCGTGGGCGTGCTCGGTATCCGCCTTGTCTACGATCGCCACGACGCCGCTTTTGAGTCCTCCCGTGGCTCCCAGTCCGCGTCCGGTGATATAAAAGGTGAAGATGATCAATATCCCCAGGAGGAACCCTCCGAAGTAAGGATTCCAGTAGACGCGCATTCTTTTTTCTTCTTTCTGTGCCATGTTCAGGGTTTGAGTTCTATTTCAATTTTTCTTTGAGTTCTGCTTTGTTTCTTAGGTTCTGGTCGGTTCCTATTTAGTACAGGTATCGGGTTATCTGTCCGGCTTCGACCATCACAAACCGGAAAATCAGTCCGCCCAGTAGGATCAGCATGGCAGGCACCGCGGCAGGAACCTTTTTTCCAAGGATCTCCATGAGCTCAATACTTGCAGGGACAAGGAGCCCCAGGATGATGACGAAGCCGAAGAACATCAGGGTGAATTCCCCTCCGACCAACAGCTGCATGGCCTCCAGTTGAACCTGCGAACCGGCGTGCATTCCCATGATCATATGCACGATAAGCCCCAGTTCCAGTACGATAAGGGCCAGATCGATTCGTGTGAAGAGATGTCTCTCTGCAGAGGATTTCGCCAGAAGAATGATGGTTGCTGCGCCGGTTGAAAGTCCGGAAGTCAGGAACAGGGGGCCGAGAATGGCATTGTTCCACAACGGTCTGGCGTTAAAAGCAGACAGCAGTATTCCGGTGTAAACGCCAAGTATAATGGAAAGAGGAATCAGGGCGTAGGCCATTTGCTTCCGATAAGGAACCAGGAATTCTTCGATTTTGACCAAAAAACCGATTCGTTTGGAAGAATTCTTCACAAATTCAGAATAGTAGGTCAATACCCACATGAAGGTGAGGGGAGTGGTGATCAAAAGGACCCAGGCACCCCATGACATGGGAGACTCCAAACGAATCGTGGTGTACAGCTGGTAGGTGTAAAGTGGGTGAGTCAGGTCGTAGACCAGGGCCAACAATCCCAGGGAAAGCGCCACGGGAGGAACAAGGGTGGCGTATTTGACCGCGCCCACGTACTCTTTTTCTTTGCCCAGCACCGTGATTACACTGCTGAAAAATATGATCCCTGCTGCAAGTCCGCCCAGGAAAAGGTAGACCGAAATGGGCCAGTGCCAAATCTGTAGATAGGGATCTATATTGGGGATGTCTCTTCCGCTTATGAATAATTCTTCTTGCATGGTTGAAAGTTTATCTCGTGTTATTTTGACATTTTACACTCAAATATTTTTCACTCAAATCAAATAATAGACATGAGGTTTGGTACCGGCCTCGGGAGCCAGAGTCTTGAATTTTCTGTTTCTCAACAAGTTCGACACTTCGCTGTTCGGATCGTCGAGGTCACCGAAATACATGCAATTCGTCGGGCAAACCGAAACACAGGCGGGTGACTGACCTTTTTCCACGCGGTGGTGACAAAAAGTGCACTTGTCGACGTAGCCTTCGGGGTGCTGAAACCTGGCGTCATAAGGGCAGGATTCGATGCACGCCCCGCACCCGATGCATTCTTCGGGAGTGACCAGGACGATTCCTCCGTCTATGATATGACTCGCTCCTGTAGGGCAGCATCGCACGCAAGGGGCGTTTTCACAATGATTGCACCTTTCGGATTTGAGTTCGAGCTCGACGTTGGGATACGAACCGTCAACCACCTCGGTGATCCAGTCCCGGCAGTATCCCACGGGAACATTGTTCTCTGTTTGACACGCTACCACACAATCGCTACATCCAACGCACTTGAGGGTGTCTATGACCATTGCATATCTCATATCTCTACAGTTTTATGTGGATTTTCACTTAGAATGCTCACGAAATTTCCTCGCATTCCCGTACCGCCCATTATTGGGTCCACTGCAACGCTGCTGATCATCTGGGTATCGTTGATCCCCTTGCCCACAGCCCTCGTCAGTTTTTTGTTCGTGTGTCCGAACCCGTGAACCATATATACGGAGTCCCAACGGATGCGCTCTGTGACCCGAACTTTTATAGAGAAGTCCGAGATGACCCCATCCTGGTTTTTGAGCCAAACCTCCTGTCCGTTTCTCAGGTCGAGTATACGGGCCACCTTCGGATTCACCCAAAGTCGATTCTCATCTTTCAGATCATTGAGGTTCGGGTTGTTCGCGGTGCGGCTGAACGTATGCATGGGTGCCCGTCCGTAGTTTAACCGGTAATAACCTGCGGGTGGCTCGGGATGTCTTTGGTAGACAGGCATAGGGTCAAAGCCGAGCTCCTTCAGCTCCTGGGAGTACAGTTCAATTTTACCGCTTGACGTAGAAAACTCATATGCTTCGTCTTTTTCGAGGTACATGGAACCCGATTTTCTCGGATACATCTTCACTCCCGTTCTTTCCAGCTCAGTGAGCGAGGTTCCCATCTGCTCAAGCTGCCATTTGATGACATCCTCGTAGTCCTCGTAGTCAAAATAGTCGGAGAGACCCAGTCGTTCCCCAATCTGTTTGGCTACCCACCATCCCGGTTTCGAATCGAATCTCGGTTTTGCTGCGGGCAGACGCACGGCTACGGAAGGCTCTCGATTGGTCGCAGAGCGAATTCCATCTGCGCGTTCCAGATAGGTGGCCTCCGGTAAAACGACATCTGCGTATCCGGTGACGTCCATGGGCATAGTGTCCATCACGACCATGAAATCCAGCGACTCTATGGCCTCTTCCAGAAGCTTCTTGTTCGGGATGGATTTAGTGATGTTTGTTCCCGCCACCATCCAGGCCTTGACCGGGTAGGGATTGTCACCATTTGGGATCGAAGCCTTGATTACCTCCGTGGTTATTCCCATTTGGGCCAACGGATAAGCCTTGCCAAGCTCTTTCCAACCCCATTTGTGTTCCGGGTATTCAGGATGCGGGTACTTGGGAACCTTAATGCTCTCCTTAAAATAGAATCCACCCCGGCGACCCCAGGAGCCCAAAAGTGCGTTCAATATGGCGATGGACCTTGAACGCTGCGTGTCATCGCCGTACCACGTGACGTGGCGACCTGGGTGAACGATAACGGCAGGAGCGGCATTGGCCATTTCCCTGGCGGTTCTGCGGATGTCCTGAGGTTTGATCTTCGTGATGCCATAGGCCCATTCAGGGGTGAAGGTTCTCACATGATCCTTGAGCTGTCTGAATCCGAGAGCGTATTTGTCGATGTACTCCTTGTCATACAGGTCTTCATAGATCAAGACGTGCATCCATGACAACAGGAGTGCTATATCGGTTGCCGGCTTTATGGGCAACCAGTATTTCGATTTGCTCGCAGCGGTCGAAAAGCGGGGGTCAACGGTTATGATGGTCGCCCCCTGGTCGATGGCATCGGACATTTCCTGGACCTGGGTGTTGTGCATGTTCTCACCGATGTGTGAGCCGATGAGAACGAGACAGCGCGTGTCCCGTATATCTGTGGGCTCTGGGGACCCAACCCAGCTTCCGAAGGTCGCGGCAAACCCGGTTTCCCTGGGTCCCCGGCATTGCGCATAGGCGGGTTCGGCAATGGTGTCCGACCCCATGGCCTTGAAAAGGTGTTCCAGGTGTTTTCCGGGGGATCCGTGCTTGAGCAGGGCTATCGATTCAGGGCCATGAGCCTGACTGATTTCCGTGAATTTTTTGGCGATTAGATCGAGGGCCTCTTCCCAGGTAGCTTCCCGGAAAGTCTGTTCACCGTCGATCTCGGTACGAATCAAAGGCTTCTTCAAACGGTCGTTGTCGCTGTACATCCCAACGCCACCGGTTCCTCTTGGGCACAAACGACCATAGCAATGGGGGTCGATTTCGTTGCCGATGAGTTTGACCACATCGCCTTTATCATCCGTATAGGCCCAGGCAGCGCACTTCCAAAAGCAAACCTCACAATAGGTAGCGGTGCGCGTCAATGGAACGGAACTCGCTTTGACCCCCGTGTCGTCAAAACTGACCGGATAGAGCCCGAGACCTGTTGTTCCCATTGCGACGCCTCCGGCGCCGAGAGCTGATATTCTAATAAAAGACCTTCTCGATTTGTCCATAATCTATTTGTTTTTGCCCTCTGGAATCTATGGCTAAACGAAGGGCATGGTTCTGTTTTGCAGTTGTAAAATTAGTTTCACTTGGTCCCAGCGAAGATGATTTTCGTCATGAACCAATGTGACACTGGTCACATATTTGTTGATGAATCCTGCCATTGCTCATATTTTAGCTTGCTTCGAAAATGTACTTTTGTCGTATGAAGAGTTTGAGCTTTTTGTCGTCGAGACAGGATTTGAAGTTCCGTAAGATTAAATGTTGATTTTTTTACTTTCCATAGTAACCCTGAGATCATCGACCGTCACAATGCTGGTGGCCATGACTTTTGTGTTCTTGATACAATCTTGCGGCGAAGGGCCAAAGCAGGGCCCCACTGATTCTTATACGGAACTTGAGGGTGATTTGGAGACTGGAAACGAGTCCTGCCTGGCATGCCACAACCAGTTGAAAGGCTACTCGGAGTATCACAACCCTGAAAACATAGGTTGTGCCGTCTGTCATTTGGGCCAACCGGGGGAGTTTGACAAGGAGGCGGCCCATGAATCCATGATCCTGATACCCGGAAATCTGGCCGACGCAGCCCAAACCTGCGGGACCTGTCACCCCAATGAGCTGCAGAAGGTTGAAACTTCTCTCATGACCACCAATTCCGGACTGGTGGCCGTCGACAAGTTTGTTTTTGACGAAGCCCATACGCCTGATGGTCAGTACGACATAAGAAAAATAGGTCACAGTGCAGCAGATCAGCACTTGCGGAATTTGTGTGCCAATTGCCACCTGGGAGCTGAAAAGTCAGTGTATGGACCGATTACCGAGCTCAGCCGAGGAGGGGGATGCAATGCCTGTCATCTCAACTATTCGAAGGCAGCCGAAAACGAATTGACCCAATACCTGTCTTCAGGGAAACAAGTGCTTCCGAGTTTTCATCCGGCGACAAATATAGAGGTCGGAGACACCCACTGTTTTGGCTGTCACAGCCGATCCAGTCGAATATCAACGAATTACATGGGCTGGCAGGAGACGCTTGCCCACGAGCAGGATGTCACGGGAGACCCAGGCTACAGGGCCTTTCAGGATGGGCGTGTTTACAAGAGTCAGCCTGAAGATGTGCACCACGCTTCAGGGATGCTTTGCGTGGATTGCCATGGAGTTCGGGATGTGATGGGTGACGGCCGGGCCTACACCCATGAAGAGGATGCCGTTCACCTGGCTTGCAATGACTGTCACTACAAGGAAAAACCAAACACGATTGATTTTGAGAGTCTCGACAGGGAATCCATTCTCGTATTCTCTCACCGTGGATTTGAACATCTCGACAAGCCCATGCTTCGGCGCGGCAGAGACAGCATTGCACTCGTCAACACCTATGTGGAAGAAGGAAAGGCCTTTATGATTGGAAAGGCGGATAAAATAGTCAGGAATATCACACCTCAACCCGAAGTTTGTGCCCGCGATCTGGCTCACAAAGACTTGACCTGTTCGAGCTGCCACAGTCAGTGGGCCCCAAGGTGCATCGGTTGTCACAACAGTTTTGAAAAAAATGATCCGATGGCCTACGATCTGCTGGAGAAAAAGGTAGCCGAGTCGGGTTGGGTGGAACACGTCTTTGAATTTTCAGCAGATCTTCCTGCACTGGGCGTCCGGGAAAGAGAGGGGAAGCGTCATATCGAACCGGCAGTTCCGGGAATGATACTGACGATCGATCACGACAGCTTTGAGGAAGACAGCTTGACGGGAACAGCTTTCAAACGCCTTTACGCGCCAAACTCCCCGCACACCATTGGAAAAGAATCGCGTACCTGTGTTTCCTGCCACGCCAATCCTGCGGCACTTGGCTATGGCAAAGGAAACCTTGAGTTTGATGTTTCCCCAAACGAAACCGAATGGGTCTTTACCGCGGAATATGCGGAGAACCCCAATGACGGACTGCCCGAAGACGCCTGGATTCCTTTTTTGGAACCACCAAAGGCTGAGGTCCTCTCCACGCGCAGCGACTTCCGCCCTTTTGGCGTGGATGAGCAAAAACGCATCCTGACCGTGGGAGCCTGCCTCAAGTGTCATGCCTCGGATTCTCCCTTGATGCGAAGATCCTTGTCTTCAGGATTAAATCCTTTACTTTTGGAGAGGAGCGCTCAATGTGTGCTTCCCG
>Ga0272441_10009337_pt1 | contig 15199 bp, 7 predicted proteins | sample SSMProp6N_FD_193582 | JGI IMG/M metagenome (GOLD analysis project Ga0272441, IMG submission 193582) | Marine sediment archaeal communities from Little Sippewissett salt marsh, Falmouth, MA, United States - SSM-Prop-6N | ecosystem: Environmental > Aquatic > Marine > Wetlands > Sediment ... | reverse complement strand
GGGAGCGCCGGGAGCGCCGATCTTGCGGACGAGGATCAGGTCGAGCGGGGCTCCGAGGGCGCGCGCGACCTCCGCGGCGACGGGCACGCCACCGCGCGGCTGGCCGGTCGTCCCGGCCATGGACATGACCGAGAAGGAGAAAGCCTACGAGGTGACGGCCGAGCTGCCCGGCATGGCGGAGTCGGACGTCGAGGTTAAGCTCGCCAACGGCAACCTGTCGATCAGGGGCGAGAAGAGGGAGGAGCAGGAGGAGAAGGACAAGGAGCGTTACGTCTCCGAGCGCAGCTATGGCGCGTTCCACCGTCTTTTCCGGCTGCCGGACGACGTCGACGCCGACGGGATCGAGGCCGAGTTCAGGAACGGCGTCCTGAAGGTCACGCTTCCCAAATCCCCCGAGGCGGGGAAAAAGGAGAGGAAGATCGACGTCAAGGCGCGCTGACCGTCCGGGTCGGCGTTCGGAGGGGCGCGCACGTCGCCGCACGGACGCTTGAGTCGCGTCCAACGAAAAAGGCCGCCGCCTTTCGGGCGGCGGCCGATTGAAGCGAAGGCGGACGCGCGTGGAATAATGAAGGAGGTGTGATGACCGGGAAGCAGGACAGAGGCCGCCCGCCGGGCCCCGAGGACGTTCATCGGCTGTGCGGTGACATCGCCGACTGGAAGGTCTCGGCGATGCTCGGTGTCGGCGGCGACATCACGGCGCTGGAGGAGGCGGCCGCGTGGGCGTACGGCGCCGATGACGCGGTGCCGGTCGAGGACGCGTCGCCCGGCGGTCCCGCGGCACGCATCCACGAGATCCTCATGGCCGGCGACGCGTTCGATGAAGGCGTCTGAGACCAGGGCCGAGGCCCCCGCCGGCCGTACGTGGCGTCGCGGCCATCACGCCCGGCGAGGCTCTCCATGCGCGGTTTTTCCTGGTGGAGTCTCCAAGAGCGAACGCGGCGCCCGTGGCGCAGGGTGAAGACGGCGGCGGTCCGGACGAACCGGGATGGTCCGCCCGGGCGCTCCGCATCATCATCGCGGCGTTTCTGATCGGCCTCGCGTTCAACAGCCTGTTCCAGCGGCGCGGGCCGGAAGAGGTCTTCACGACCTACAGCGCCATCAAACGGATGGTCCGGGACGGCGAAGTCGCGTCGGCCGTCCTCGGCGAGCACTCGATCACGGTCGCCAACGGCGATCTTGGCGGAGCCGCCGTCCAGCGGCACACCGCGACGATACCGGCTCAGGGGGATCCGGACCTGCTGCCGCTGCTCGAAGCGCAGAGCGTCGAGATCTCGGCGCGTGAGCCGGCCGGAGATTCGATCCTGCTCTACTTCCTGCCGTGGGTCCTGATACTCGGCGTCTATTTCTGGATGCAGCGCAGGATCATGGGCGATATCGCGGGCGGTCCGGGCAGGACGCTCGGCGGTCTGCTGAGCGGGAGATTCTCCAAGCCCAGCACGCCCGCGAGGCGGGTGACCTTCGCGGACGTTGCGGGGCAGGATCAGGCCAAGCGCGACGTCTCCGAACTCATCGACTTCCTGCGTGACCCTGACAGGTTCCACCGCGTCGGCGCGGAGGTTCCGCACGGCATCCTGCTGATGGGTCCGCCCGGAACTGGAAAGACGCTCCTGGCGAAAGCTCTGGCGGGCGAGGCGGATGTCCCGTTCTTCTCGACATCCGGCTCGGAGTTCATCGAGATCTTCGTCGGCGTCGGAGCGGGCCGGGTCCGCAAGATGTTCGAGGCGGCGCGCAAGGCGGCGCCGTCCGTGATCTTCATCGATGAGCTGGACAGCATCGGGCGCACGCGCGGGACCGGACTGGGCGGCGGCAACGACGAGCGGGAGCAGACCCTGAACCAGATCCTGGCCGAGCTCGACGGATTCGGAGGGCGCGAGGCGGTGGTCGTTCTTGCCGCGACCAACCGCCCGGACGTGCTCGACCCGGCCCTTCTGCGGCCCGGACGTTTTGACCGTCACGTGACGCTGAACCTTCCCGACAGGAAGGAAAGGCGGGCGATTCTCGACGTTCATGCGAAGAACCTGCCGCTGGAGGACCAGGTGGATCTCGACATCATCGCGGCGGGGACGCCGGGATTCTCCGGAGCCGACCTCAGGAACCTTCTCAACGAGGCCGCGATCACGGCCGCCCGGCGCGATGGACGGACCATCACGGGCGACGATCTGGGCGAGGCCCGCGACAGGATCATGATGGGCTCCGTCCGGACGCTCGCGATCCGGCCGGAGGAACATCGAAGGCTCGCCGTGCATGAGGCGGGGCACACCGCTGCGGCTTTCCACACCCCGGGAGCGGACCCGCTCTACAAGGTGACGATCATTCCGCGCGGACATGCGCTCGGCGGCACCCATAAGCTCAGCGAGAGCGACCGGAACACTCTGGACGAGGATTATCTCCGCGGCCAGCTCGTGACCCTTCTGGCCGGTCGCGCCGCCGAGCGGCTGTTCATCGGAACCGTCAGCTCCGGCGCGGATGACGACATTCGCCGGGCGACGGGGATCGCGCGCTCCATGGTGGCGCGCTGGGGCATGGCCGAGGAACTGGGGCCGATCGACCTGCGGCAGAGCGAGGACCACCCCTTTCTCGGCCAGTCGATCGCGCAGCCGCGCAGCCATTCCGACGCGACCACAGCTGTGGTCGACAGGTCGGTCATGAAGCTTCTCAAGGACGCGGAGGAGAGCGCGACCGGGATCCTGACCCGGCACAGGGCGCGGGTCGAGAACCTGATCGCCACGCTGGAGCGGGACGAAACCCTCGATTTCGAACGGATCCGGCAGTGCCTTGACCCCGACAGCACGGTGACGCCTCTGAAGCGGCCGGATGGCCAGCCGCGCAAGGCGCCACCAACCGATTGACGCTCCCGGAAACCGGCAGCCGACGAGGAAGTCGTCTGACCGCCATCGAAGTCGAGCGATGATCGAGTTTGCGATCCCGCGGGCAATGAGCCCTGACGAGCCCGCATCATGGAGCGCGCCCCGCGCCCTATTCCGCCTGATCCCTGTGGCCCTGAGCCGGACGGACGACCCGCACGCGCGCCTTTCGGGACTTTCCCTCGCCGGGGAAGCGCACCGTGTCGCCTTGAGCCGGAGCTCCGTCGACCGTGATTTCGGTCCGGCCCTTGCCGATCCGGTCGGGATCCTCGATCGAGATCAGAACCTCACCCAGCGGTCCAAAGAGCCGGATCTCCGCCCGCGCCCAGTCCCGGGGAAGACAGGGCGAGATGCGGATCGCGTCGGGCATGACTTCGATACCGAGAATTCCTTGGACGGCGAGTTGCCATGTCCAGCCGGCCGCGCCGGTATACCAAGACCATCCTCCCTTGCCTGCATGGGCCCCGCCCGACACGTCTCCAGGCAGGACGTAAGGCTCGCGCAGGTAGGTCGCGGCCGCTTCCGGTGTCGAGGCGCGGCGGATCGGATTGATGATGTCGAACACCTCCCACGCTCTGTCGCCATCGCCCAGCCCGGCGAACGCGAGGCCCAGCCAGGCGGCGGCGTGGGTGTACTGGCCTCCGTTCTCGCGGATGCCGGCGGGATAGGCCTGGATATAGCCCGGGTCGCGAATGGTCTCATGAAACGGTGGCATGAGAAGGCGGATCAGCCGCAGCTCCGGATCGACAAGATTCCGGAGCGTGGCCTCCATCGCCTGGCGCGCCCGCACGTCGGGCGCGTCGCCGGACAGGACGCTCCACGCCTGCGCGATCAGGTCGATCCGGCATTCGTCGTTCGACTTCGAGCCCCAGGGTTCTCCGTCATCGTCGAAGGCGCGCAGGAACCACGCGCCGTCCCAGGCGACGTCGTGAATGGCGCCCCGCACGTCCTCCGCATGGCGTCGCCAGCGGTCTGCGCGGCAGTTCTCGCCGCCTGCATCGGCGAGCGGCGCGAAAAGCCCTGTCGTCGCGATCTCGAACCAGGCCAGCCAGACGCTCTCGCCCCGGCCCTCGTCGCCGACCCGGTCCATGCCGTCGTTCCAGTCGCCCGTGCCGATCAGGGGAAGCCCATGCGAACCGACGGCGACCATCCTGTCCAGCGCGCGGGCGCAATGCTCGAACAAGGACGCCGACGGGCCGGTATCGAAAAGGGCGTAGCGATCGTGTTCGCCCGGTTCCAGCTCCGGCCCGGTCAGGAAGGGCACCTCGATCCTGAGCATGTCCGCGTCGCCGGTCGCGGCCACATACCGTGCTGTCACGTATGCCAGCCAAAGATAGTCGTCGGAGCAGCGCGTCCGCACGCCGCGCCCAGACGGCGGGTGCCACCAATGCAGCGCGTCGCCGCTTTCGAACTGCCGGGCTGCAGCGCGCAGGATCTGGGCGCGCGCGCGCGCGGGATCCGAGAAGAGCACGGCCAGAACATCCTGAAGCTGGTCGCGGAAACCGAAGGCTCCACCAGCCTGATAGAAGCCCGCGCGCGCCATCAGGCGGCAGGCGATGTTCTGGTAGGGCAGCCAACGGTTCACCATCAGATCGAACGCCGGGTCGGGCGTGCGGACCTGAACCGCGCCAAGACGCGTCTCCCAGAATGCCGACACCTCATCGAACGCCGCATCGAAGGCCCCGGGATCGCGCCACTTCGCGATCACTTCGCCGGCCGAGGCAAGATCTGCGGCCTGTCCCAATGCGAAGACGACTTCGGCGGTCTTCCCGGGGCCGATATCCAGATGCACCTGGTATCCGGCGCAGGCGTCGCCACCCGGAACGAAGCGCCCTCCGAGATCCCAGCGCCGCAAGGCGGCAGGATCGGCCACGCCGCCCTCCTTGCCCAGGAAATCGTGCCGATCTCCGGTCAGACTGTGCGGCTCCAGCGAGGCGGTGACAAACGCGATCCTGTCGCCGAATTCCGGATTCCAGCCGTTTCGAGCGACGATCGCCGTCAGCTCCGGGTCATAGGCCGTGACGACATGCGGTTTCGCCGCGCTCCGCATCGCTCCCAGCAGCCATTCGGCGAAGTAGGTGGCTGTCAATCTGCGGTTCTGGTCCGAGCGGTTCGTGAGGCGAAGCCGCACCAGCTTGACGGGCGCATCGGTCGGAACGAGCGCGACCAGTTCCTGCTCGAGCTCCATGCTGTTCCGGGTCCAGCGCGTGTATCCTCTGCCATGGCGGATCTGGCACTCCGCCGCATGCCCAAGCGGCGCGGGTGTCGGAGTCCAGATCTCCGCCGTCGCCTCGTCCCGAAGATAGAGGACCTCGCCCGGCTCATCGGCCACCGGATCATTGGACCAAGGCGTCAATCGGTTTTCCCCGCTATTGACCGCCCATGTAAAGCCGAGGCCGCTTTCGCTGACGATCGTTCCGAAGCCATCGTTGGACAGCACGTTGCACCAGGGTGCGGGCGTATTCGCATTCGGAGCGAGGTGGATCACATAGTCCCCGGTATCCTGATCGAAGCCTCCGAGACCGTTGTCGAATTCGAGCGCAGAGGGCCGTGGCAGCGGCTGTCGAATATCGAAGCCGACGCCGCCAACTGGCGTGAAGGGCGGCGCGGGAAATCGACCTTCCAGCATCCGGTCGAGCAGTTCGGCAAGTTCCGTGGCGTCCTGCCCGAGAACGACATGCGCCGCCGCCTGTAGTCCGGCTCTGGTCTCGGTGTCCATCTGGTCGGCCGAAAGCAGACGGATTCCGCCGTTCCTTCCCAGGAAACTCTCCGAACCGGCATCGCGCAGCACCGACAGAATGCGCTCGCGGAGCGGCCCCTCGTAGCCGCTCTGGCCCGTGTGCAGGATCACCAGGTCGAACTGGAACCCCCGACCCCGCCACAGCTTCTGCGCGCGCACGAGCATGTTCAGAAGCGCCGGATCCCCGGTCTCGCTCATCGAGGCCAAGAGGATGGGCAGGTCGCCGGAGAGCCCGAACCGCCACAGGCCCGGCTGTCCGTGCCGGACGCCCGTCACGGTCGCAGGGACCGACCGGAGCGTCGCGACCGGCTGCAGCAACAAAGTGGATATCGCCTGCAACTGGGGCAGTCGAGAAGGCTCGATCTCCAGACGCCGCACCTCGCGGGCGGCCTCGAGCTCCGCATCGCGGAACGTCCGCTCCAGCGCCTGGAACGGATAGCGGGAGGCCGTGTCCAGAACATCCCCGCGCGAGGCGCCGGCGACGGTCAGAAAGGCGAAAGTCCTCGTCTCCGCGGGCTCCAGTCGCAACCGGACCTGCAGCGCCATGATCGGGTCGAGGGTCCAGCCGGTGGTCCCGCCCAACCCGTCCCGCAGCCCCTGCGGATCCTTCGCCGAGCCGTCGCGGCCGATGAAGCGCGACCTGTCAGTCTCGAAGGCGTGCACGTTGAGGTCGGGGCCTTTCGTCACCAGGCTATGCAGAAGGACCGGCGGCCGGGTTTCGGGACGCCGGGGCCGCCGCTCGAACACCAACGCGTCGTGATCGGGCAGAAAGGTGCTGCCGACGAAGAGCTTGCTGAAGGCCTGATGGCGCTCGTCTTCCTGCGGCGCGGCGAGGACGACCTCCGCATAGCTGACGATGTCGATCACCCGCGTGGCGTCGCTTTCGTTTGTCACGGTCACTTTGCGGATTTCCACATCGTCGAACGGCGCGATCGTCACTTCCATCCGCGTGGAAATGTCGTCATGGCGGCGGAACGTCTCGACCATGTGCTGGTGAAAGACGGTCTTGCCCTCCGGGCCGCCGGCTTGGGTCGGCTGGCGGCCGACGGACCAGAGCGGAGGCCTCGCGCCGTCCCGGATATAGATCCAGATTCCGTCACAATCGCGCGTCGGATCCGGCCGCCAGCGCGTCAGGGCATCGCCCTGCCAGAACAGCCCCCCGGCCCCCGATTCCGAGATGCGTGCGGACATCCGGCCATTTCCCAGCATATGGATCTGCGGAACCGCTGCATCGGCGGACGGAACCCAGGGCGGCGGAACGTCAGGAGCGTGGTCTTCGGTGTGGACCTCCCAGGCCTCGTCGATCCGACCTTTCTCGATGGGCGCATCCCAGGGCACGCGTTCGTGCAGAAGAAGGTCCATTGCCTGAAAGGCTTGCTCGCGCATCGCTCGCCGGACCTGGATATCGCCCAGCAGAACATTGGCGATCGCGACGAGTGTCATGCCCTGGTGATGCGCCATGTAGGTGCGCACGGGGACGAACCGGTGCGGCCCCGACAGGCGGCCGGGCGTGAAATCGAGAGCGTCGATGAATCCGAAGGCGCCGAGCGCTCCCAGCTTCTCGAGCGCCTCGAGATTCAGTGCCGCCGCCTCGGGCCTGACGCAGAGCGCCAGGGCCGTTGCATAGGGCGCAACCACCAGGTCGTCCGACAGGCCGCGCTTGATGCCCAGTCCCGGAACACCGAAGGCGCGATACTGGTAGTCTCCGCCGGCGTCGGTCAGTCCATAGGCCGATTCCGAGATGCCCCAGGGGATCCCCCGCTCCGTCGCGTAGCGGCGCTGATACTCCACCGCCGTCGTTTCGCTCTCGCCCAGAAGCGTGTCCCGGCGGCCGGGCAGGAAGAGCGCCGGCATGAGGTATTCGAACATCGATCCGCTCCAGGACAGGATCGACGGTTTGCCCCCCAGGCGGGTGATCGGCCGACCAAGCGCGAACCAGTGTTCGACCGGAGCGTCACGTTTGGCGATCGCGAAATAGCTCGCCAGACGGGCCTCGGTCGCCAGCAGATCGTAGTGATTGCGATCCATCCGCCCGACGCTGTGGTTGTAGCCGATCACGAAGAGCCGCGCCTCGGCGTCGTAGAGAAAGGCGAAGTCCATTCCGTAGGCGAGCGCGTCACACCGCTCGGCCAAGGCGCCGAGGTCGCGCACCAGATCGCCGTGCTTGGCAATCCCTTCTTCGACTGCGCGCCCGAGGTCGGCAAGCCAGGCATGACCCTCCTGCGATGTCGCGGCATCGGCAGAGAGTTGGCCGATCTCGTCGAGCACCCGAGTCGCGCCCTCGATCAATTCGGGCATCCGCTTCCGTGGTGACAGACGCCGCGCGATGTCCCGGGCGTGTTCCGCGAACTGTTCCGGCGGATTGGCGAGGAGCACCGCCCATGGAAAATGCGACCCGACATCCCGCTGCAGCGCATGCACCTGACGATGCAACATGCCCAGCCACATCCGAATCTCGCTCAGCAACTCCGTCGAGATGGCGTCCGAGGCGGCGATGGTCTCATGAACGTCGTTCTCAATATCGTGCCAGAGCGGCCCGGCGAGCTCGTCCGTCGCCTCCTTCCAACGCCCCGGTTCGTTCCCCGCTTCCGCGATTCTCGCGTTGATCCGCTGCTCACAACTCTCCAGCGCCGCGTGCTTCGCCCCGGGAATACGACGCACGGCGCCGGTCAGCAGCGCCATGGTCGTGCGCGGCGCGTCCCAGCATGCCATATCGAACGCCGGACCCCCGGCCGCCTCAAGGCATCCCTGCTTCAGCGCGACCAGGGCGACAGCGAGATTGCCGCTATCCACCATCGAGACATACCTCGGCTCCAGCGGCGCGAGGGTGCGGGTGTCATACCAGTTGAGGACATGGCCGCGGCAGGTCTCCAGCCGACCGAGCGTCGCGACCGTGTTCCGGCACCGCACCAGCAGATCGCTCGTCGTGATGAAGCCGAGATCCCGCGCCGACAGGGCAGACGCGAGGAACATTCCGATATTCGTCGGAGAGGTGCGATGCGCGATCTGCCGGGTTCCGTGTTGCTGGAAATTGTCCGGCGGCAGCCAATTGTCCTCGGGCCCCGTGAAAGTTTCGAAGTAGTGCCAGGTGCGGAGGGCGACCTCCCGGAGGAACAGGGCCTGATCGGCATCGAGACTCCCGCGCCGCAGCAGTCGAGGTCGGGCGGTCCATACGGCGATCTCGGGAGCGGACAGCCACAGAAGCAGGACCGGCGCGGCCGGCAGGAGCGCGCCGAGATCGTAGAGCGCCAGATCCACCGCGATGATGGCGGAGAGGGCGGACGAGGGCCACATCATCGTCCATAAGGTCGCGCGGATCGGTCTGTCCCGGACCTTCGCCGCCGAATGCGCCGCCGAAGTCCACTCCAGAAGGTTGCGCCGCGTGACCTTCAGACGCCACAGGGTTCGAAAGATGGCGTGAAGGCTGAGCATCGTATCCGTCACCAGAAAGGTGATGGCGAGAAACCACCGCCCCCCTTTCTCGGTGAACCGATGGAGCGCATCGCCGAACGTCCCGCGGCGAATGGCCCCGGACAGGGCCCCGTAGACATCGCCCACAAGGTAGCTCGCCGGAGCCGCGAGCGCGAGAACCGTCCACAGGACGGCGCTGCCGGGAAGGATCATCCAGCCGCCGATGAAGAAGAGAAGCAGGGCCGGCGGCACAAGGCTGCGCCGCAGGTTGTCGACGATCTTCCAGCGGTCGAGGTTCGAGAATACCGTCGGGACCAGCTGACCGTCCGCAGAGGGGACGTGTCGCCAGAGCCATGGCAACAGTTGCCAGTCCCCGCGTATCCAGCGGTGAGCGCGCGCGGCATATTCCGAATACGTGGTCGGGAAATCCTCATAGAGGACGATGTTGCTCGCGAGCGCCACGCGCCCGTGAAGGCCTTCGAAGAGGTCATGACTGAGGATGGCCTTCTCGGGGATGCGGTTCTCGACCGTCCGCAGGAACGCGGCCACGTCGTAGATGCCCTTGCCGGCGAAAATGCCGATGCCGAACACATCCTGGTAGACGTCGGAGGCCGCGCGGGAATAGATGTCGATCGCAGTATCGCCCGTATAGAGATGGGAGAAGAGCGTCGCGGGTCTGTCGGCCGGCAGGAGTTCGAGTCTGGGTTGCAGAATGGTGTATCCCCGTACGACCCGCCGCGAGCCCGGATCGATCCGCGCCCTGTTCAAAGGGTGCGCGAGCATCCCGATCAGACGCGCGGCCGAGCCGGGCGGCAGTTCGGTGTCCGCATCGAGAACGATCGCGAACACGATCCCTTTCAGGCGCTCGAGATCGCCCTCGGTCTGCGTGAAGGCGGCATCCGCTTCCAATGCCCCGGTCAAGAGGGAGTTGAAGGATTCCAGTTTGCCGCGCTTGCGCTCCCACCCCATCCAACGTCCCTCAGAGGCGTTGAAGCTGCGCTCACGATGCAGGAGCAGGAACGGTCCACCCGCGCCATCGTCATAACGCGTATTCAGGGCCCGGACGGCCTCACGAAGACGACTCTCGATGCCGGCATCGCCGGGCTGATGGCGTTCCGGCGCGTCCGGCAGGTCGGTCAGAAGGACGAAGCGCAGGGACGGGTCCGGGTTGGACAGCCACCGGATCTCCAGTTTCCTGGCGACGCGCTCGATCTCGTCTTCGCCGCGGACGATCACCGGAACGACCACCGCCGTCGCGAACCGAGGCGGGATCGCCTTGCTGAAGTCGAGCTCCGCGAGGACGCTGGGGCGAACGAACAGAGTGATCAGCCAGTGCACCACCGTGACGCTGAGGACCGTCGCGGGCAGCACCGACAGAAGGACGCCCGCGCCCCACTCCCATATCCCCGCATCGGTCCTGAAGAGGTACAGGGCCGGCAGCACAAGTCCACTCAGCACGCCAAGCATCAAGGCGCCGCCATAGAGCGCATATCGACGTTCCGCCAGATAACGCCGCACGGCGCTGGCCAGCGGCAATCGGCACCCAAGCACAGCCTCCAGATCGGGGCGGCCGTCGTCGATCAGCCAGTACCCCACATGACCCGACTCCGGGCCGGCTTCGGCCGCCCGTGCGAGCCTCAGCGCCTGATGGGCGACCTCGAGTTCCGGGCGATCGGCATGCTCGGCCAGATCCTCGACGGCTGATCTGTACCTGTTGCGCGTCTCGAGAGTCATCATGCTGTAGACGTCCGCGGGATCCTCTCCCAATGCCGCTTCGACGCGGCTGGTCAGTTCGACCACGTCGGTCCATTGGATGGCCTGCACGGCGATCAGGGTGGTGAAGGCATCCGCCACCGTCATCGCGGCGTCGCGGGCCGCAGCCCGCGCGGATTCGGGAGCTGGCTTGAACGCCGGAGCCAGGCCCGGATCGAGAAGGCTGAACGCGGCCACGAGCCGATCGAGCGCGACAAGACGAATGACCGACGGCACGGCCCAAAGCTCGGCGTTGGTCAGAATGGAAACATCCTGATACGCGTTCAGGTACTCCGACAGCGCTTGCATCGAAATCTGGCGCTTCAGACGATCCATCACATCCTGCGCCAGGATGAACACTCTTGGAACATGACCCTGCGCCCGCTCCGAGAGCGCGGGAAGCCGGCGATGGAAGCTTGGCGGCAGATCCTGGTCGATTCGCCGGACCGCCCGGGTCACCAGATAGGCGTTGTCGAGCAACCAGTCCGCCGAACGGACGTGATCCGGCGCGGGACGCTCGCAATACCTGCGGGCCTTCTCAAGCCAACCCTCGAGGGCCGAAAGATTCCGGTAGATGCCGACTTCAGCCGGCGGCCGGTCCACCGTCTCCTGCGAGGCCGCGAACGCGCGAATGCCGATCGTCCAGTCCGTCGCCTGCTCCGTCGGCTCCGCAAGTGTCATGTCGCGGCGTTGGAGGGCGGCCGCGCGCCTCTGGAGACGGGATCCGAGTAGACATGCGCATCGGCAGTTTTGCGTTGAGGCCGCACCATGAGAACCGGAATCTCGGCGTGATCGAGGATGAAACTCGCGACATGTCCTGACGGAAGATCCGGGTTCATGCCTTGCCCGTGGGAAGCCATGACGAGCAGGTCTCCGCCCTCCTCCCGGATTGCGCCGAGCAAGGATTGGCGCGCATCCCCTTCGACAATCATCATCGCCGTGGTCTTGGGCCCGCTGCCCTTCAGCATGCTCTTGGTCCGGTTGAGATACTCCCCACCAACCTTTTTCGCGCGCTCCGCAAGCCGCATGTGCAGGTCTTCCAGTTCACGGTCACGCAGGCCGATGCCCGGAGCATCCGGGACGACAAGACAGACGACGAGCCTCGCGTTCTGCGCTTTGGCGATGGCTGCGGCGGTCGGGATCACGCTCTCGGCGATGCTGGAACCGTCCAGGGAGACGAATACGCATGAGTACCGCGCAGGCTTTGTCGCAAAGGCTTCACTCGGGACCATCAAGATCGATCCGATATCGGAATCCACGAGGCCGCGGGCGGCGCGCCACGCGGTGAATCCCTCGGCTCCCTCGGACCGGCCAAAGACCGTGATGTCATCCGGATGCCGCGCCGCATGGCCGCAGATCTGATCGACGGCTCGGCCCTCGAGAACCTCGGTCCGGATTTCGTGGTCGGGGGTCCGATATTTCCGGGCAAGGCCGGCAAGGAACTGGCCCGCCAAACGCCGCCTGATCTCCCAATCGACCGGATCAAGCGGTGCGGCGCCTTGGCCCGGCCGCTCCATGACATGCAGAAGAACGACTTCCCCCCCGAGTGCCCTTGCAATGGCCTGCGCGTGGGAAATGGCGCCCACGGATTTCTGATCGTCGTCGATGCAGACGACGAGCCGCATTCGGGCGGCCTCATTCATGACAGGCGGCGTCGAACTCGTCGACAGCGCGCTTCCTGCTGACACCGGCGTGCCCGCCATCGTATCTCTCCTTTCCGATGTGGAGAGGAAACGACGGATGAATTCCATCCAAGATCTGAACGGCTGACCGTCCCGCCCCTCGCATTCACAGATCGCCAATCATGCTTACCCGCGAAATCCCGATTCGCACTGACACAAATCAAGTTCTGTCGCGGCCCAGCAAGCAGGTCCCGATCGGAAAAACGATCGAGGCGGTATCGCCGATGGGGACGAGACAACGCCGGCCAAAGAGGGGAAACGGTCCTGATCGGATCGGGGTGGTGGTGTCATCGGATCTTACCTGTCACATCCCGGAAGGTAGTATGGCCGTTTCTTGAACAGCTCAGGTTTGAGTTTGTGCCAGTCCCTCATCGCTTGCAAGGGCGGCTTGCTGCCCAAGGCTGATTGCGGGAGTTGTTGGTTGTAGAGCCAGACATAGCGGTGCAGCGTGGCCTCCAGCTCCTCGCCTGATCGGAAGTGATGGCTTTGGAGCACCTCTTCGATCCGACCGTTGAACCGTTCGACCATACCGTTTGTCTGAGGGGATTTCGGTGGGGTCAGGCGGTGCTCGATGTCCAGGTCGGCACAGAGCTTGTCGAACTCATGCTCGCCCGTCGCAGCACGCTTGCGCAGGCCGAAGAGGCGATCGGTGAACTCTTTTCCGTTGTCCGTGAGAACCGTGCGGATGCGGATCGGGCAGGCACGTTCCAAGTCTCGCAGGAAGCGCCGGGCATTCGCCGCAGTCTTTGCCTTGAAGATGCGGATGAAAACCCATCGTGTCGCGCGATCGATGGCCACGAAGAGGTAGCGCCGCGACGTCTCGTCGGCCATCTGGGGCAGATACTTCACGTCGATGTGCAGGTAGCCGGGCTCATAGGCCTTGAAGCCGCTGTGCTTGGGCCGCGCCGCCTTGGCCTGCAGGTCACGCAGGTTGCCCACCCCATGCCTGCGAAGGCAGCGGTCGAGCCCCGAGCGCGAGACGTTGGGGTTCAGGAACTCACGCACCACCGCCAGCAGGTCATCGAGCGATATCAGCAATGCCTTGCGCAGCGCCACAGCCACGACCTCCTGCGCGGGCGTCAGTGTGGTCTGCAGACGATGAGGCGTGTGGCTGCGATCCTCGACGGTGTCGCGCTTGCGCCACTTCCACACGGTCTGTTCCGTCGTGCCGTGGCGGTCCGCGAGAACCCAAGCCGGTTCGTCGCTGGCCTGTATCGCGTCGGCTTCTACGGTCTCGATCTGTACAGCATGCAGGCCTCGATGGCAGCCGTTCTGGAGTATCTCGATCGGGTCGATCCGGGCGCGGCCGAGGTGGCGCGGTCGAGATACGGCTGTCTCATGCCCTGGTCCCGCGAAATGGCGGCCTACGGCCGGGCGTCGCTCTCGAAGGGCTACGCTCTCTGCGAGGCCCCGGTGATCCGGACACTCGTGGATCTCCTGCAGAAGGAGCTGAGCTACGCGGATCAGGACGGCGATCTGTTCTTCGACGCTGCCCAGAACGCCCGTCTCGTCGCCCATGCCGAACGCTATTACAGGATCATGTATTACGGCTCCCGCGAATCCTGGAACCTGCGCGACCGGCACATGTTCGAGACCCTGCAGCGCATCCTCGCCTGGGCCGATCCCGACAGCAAGGCCGTCGTCTGGGCCCACAACTCGCATATCGGCGACGCGCGTTTCACCGAGATGGGCTCGGAGCGCGGCGAGCTGAACATCGGCCAGCTCTGCCGGCAGGCCTGGGGAGGCGACACGGCCCTGATCGGCTTCGGGACCCATTCCGGCACGGTCGCGGCCGCCTCCGAATGGGACGCGCCCATGGAGATCAAGACGGTGCGTGCCTCGCGCTCCGACAGCTACGAGGCCCTCTTCCACGAGGCGGGCCATGCCCGTGCTCTGATGGACATGCGGGAGGGCCTTGATCCGGACCTGCGGCAGGCCCTGTCCGACCCCAGGCTCGAGCGCTACATCGGCGTAATCTACCGTCCCGAGACCGAGCGCTGGAGCCACTACAGCCGCGCCTCGCTCCCCGACCAGTATGACGCCTTCGTCTGGTTCGACGAGACTCGCGCGGTGACACCACTGCCGACACAGGTGATGGCTGGAGAAGATGAAACATACCCATTCGGGTTGTGATCTTCTTGTCGGGATCCCGCAGAACTGTGCGCTGCCCCTCTGCTGCGCGTCACCGCGGCGGTGGCGAGCGCGATGGCCACGACCAAGCGCGGCTTGCGCGCCAACATACGCGCCAACCAAGAGACTTCGGGTGCGCCATGCGCATCTAACGTCATTTATTTCATTAACTTATGCCCCAGAGACGGTTCGACCGCAGTCTCCTTTGCTCCGCCACTTGCCCTCGCAAAAGCGTTCTCCCGATCCGGCTTCGGCCGGATTTTCTCGTTGTTCTAGAGGGTTATGCGGGAGGGGCTGAGCACTGCCCCTGCTGCCAGGTGGCCAGGAAGCGGTCTCTCAGGGCCGATATTCTCCGGACCTCTCGACTGCGCGGATTTGGTGTATAGCCTGCAAGCTTCTGAAAAGCATAGATAAAATTTGAGCCCAGCCTAAACACTTCGATGCCAGTGGCGCTATCGAGATGGAACCGGGATCGAACAACTCTGTCGCGCTCTGGCCGAAACGCCAGCTCTATTCTGCTGGCTCGGCGACGGTCGCGTGCTTCGTGATGATGTCCTGCACCTCGCCCGGCTTGAACGCGACATCCCAAGCCCAGCCGGCCGCGCCTTGCGTTGCTGGCT
>Ga0272441_10009336_pt1 | contig 15199 bp, 12 predicted proteins | sample SSMProp6N_FD_193582 | JGI IMG/M metagenome (GOLD analysis project Ga0272441, IMG submission 193582) | Marine sediment archaeal communities from Little Sippewissett salt marsh, Falmouth, MA, United States - SSM-Prop-6N | ecosystem: Environmental > Aquatic > Marine > Wetlands > Sediment ... | reverse complement strand
TCGATGATGTGCTGAATAATTATCACCAAGGTAGAAATTGCATTATTTTATCGTTGCGAACCGCCCATGTTGAATTGCTTGCCAAAAAATTAAAAGTAGGGGTTCCGGATGTATTTACGTTGATGGGAGGTATGGGGAAAAAATCAACTCAGAAGGCCTTTCAACGCCTCACCGATATTCCTGCTGACAAAAATGTCATCTTGGTGGCTACCGGTCATTTTATCGGGGAAGGATTTGACGAGCCACGTCTGGACACCCTTTTTTTAGCAATGCCGATATCTTGGAAAGGAACACTGCAGCAATATGCGGGGAGGCTCCACCGACTGTTCAAAACGAAAAAAGAGGTGAGGATCTATGACTATGTGGACATCCAGGTAAGCATGCTGGAAAGGATGTATCAAAAACGGCTCAACGGCTACGCTTCAATGGGATACAAAGCCAAAGGCGAGGCGATAAGTGATGCTCCTTTGGATATCATTTTTAATAAAGATAACTTTTTACCTATTTTTAATCAGGATATCATTGCCGCCAAAAAAGAGATTTTGGTCGTAAGCCCGTTTGTCAGAAAAAGGCGCACACAGCAAATGGTTCAACACTTGAAAATCTCAACCGGTAAGAATCTCCGTGTCATCGTCGTGACCCGTCCTAAAGAGGATTTTCCTCCGAAAGATCAATCCGCTATGCACAGAACATTGGACCTGTTGACAGATAGCGGAATCAATGTCGTTTTCAAATCCAATATCCACCAAAAATTTGCAGTCATGGATCAAAAGGTTGTGTGGTACGGCAGCATCAATCTGTTGAGCTATGGGAGTGCCCAGGAAAGCATCATGCGCATTGATAGCGCAAATATCGCAAATGAGTTGATGAAAAGCATAGAATTGACATAACCGGTAAATAATGTTCGATAGTGTATGGATCGGTCTTTTTTTAAGTGGGGCCGTTAAGATTGGGTATCGGTATGAAATAAATAGAAACCCGGTCAAATTTGACCGGGTTTTGTTGTTTGGCTCCTCGAACGGAACGATTTTCGACGCGGATTACAAGCTCCTGTTATTACATTAAATTATAGCCATTTTTCTGAAGCAAAAAAAACAAAATCTGAAACTGTAAAGAATCCAGAAAAAAAGAAACACATAATCCACAAGGCTGTCAAATGGGAAAAGATGCTCAATGACGGCTCTGTTAAGTCAATGAGTGAAATTGCTCGAGCAGAAGGATTAACCAGAGCGAGAGTCACTCAGATAATGAACCTGCTAAAGCTTCCAGCTGAGTTGAAGGTTTTTTTGTTGGAATTGGAAGATCCCAAACATATCCGCAAATATTCAGAAAGGAGGCTTAGAGGTTACCATGAGTAAGATCAATTTCATCAGAGCCTACCTGATTTCAATCAGCTATCTGGGATTTCTTGGAATTTTCATGAACGGCATTAAAGGATTGGTGATTGCCTTTGTGGCTGCAATTCCAATATCAGGACTCACGATGGTAATATCGGATAAATGCGGTGATTTATCGGGAAGGCTGTTTTTAGGCCCAAAATCAAATTGGAGTATCCGTGAACGATTATCTGGAGATTTAAGTCAAGCCAGAGTCCAAAAAATGAATGGGAATTATGATGAGGCGCTATCAATAATAAATAGTGTCCTGGATCAGGCTCCGGATCATAGTTGAAATCCAAATAGTTAGCCTATTATAGATGTAGGCACGCTTTATACAATTCGAAACAACCAAAAATATTTAAGATTGGCATAAGTAAGATCCAATTGGGATCTGCAATGATTATGAAATTACATCCTTTCCCTATTTTTCCTCTTTTTATAAAGTAATTTATTGATTTTAAATACTTTTATGATAATTTGTTTTGCATCTCGCTATAACATATTCAACTTATTCTTAGGCAGCGTTACATGGCAGGCGAAACAATCACCCATCCTATTTTGAGCACTAAGCTGCACCGGCCCGCGGTTGACAGGATGCATGTTCACCGGCCGTATCTACTGGAACGGCTTGATCAGCGCCGCGGCAGGCCGTTAACCCTGGTTTCGGCTCCGGCCGGATACGGTAAAAGTGTTCTGATCAGCAGTTGGCTGGAGTCGTGTGATATCCCTGGTGACTGGGTGTCTCTGGATGAAAACGACAACGATTTGCGGACGTTTACGGCTTACTTTGTGGCAGCTGTCGAGGCTCTTTTTACCGGGGCCTGCCAGATTACTCAAGCCCTGCTGAGCGCTTCCGAGCTGCCGCCCATCGCGGTTTTAGTCGCCAGACTGCTGAACGAACTGGATCGGATCGGGCAGTCCTTTATCATGGTGCTGGATGATTTTCACCTCATCGAGGATGAATCCGTGCTCGATTTGATCACCAAACTGCTGCACCATCCGCCGCAAACCTTGCACCTGGTATTGATTGGCCGGCAGGATCCTGCCGTGCCGGTTTCCACTTTGCGTGCCCAGAGTTTTGTAACAGAGATCCGAACCCATGACCTGCGTTTTAACGAGCTGGAAACAGCGACCTTTCTGAAGCTTCTACTGGGAACTCAGGTCGATTCAGTCACAGCCGCCGCTTTGCAAAAAAAAACCGAAGGCTGGGTGACCGGATTGCGCCTGGCAGTCCTTTCGATGCGCCACCGGGGTGGCCTCGATTTAAAGTTGCTCGAGCCGCAGGTGGACTCTCAATATGTGATGGAATATCTTTTCACCGAGGTCCTCTCCCGGCAACCTCCGGAAATCAGACAATATCTTCTGGGTACCGCCATCCTGGATCGCTTCTGCGCCCCGTTGTGTGAGGCGGTCTGTGCGCAGGGAGCTGAACCGTTTACATGCGATACCGGTGGCTGGGAGTTTGTCTCCTGGTTAAAAAAGGAGAACATGTTCCTGATTTTTCTGGACGCTGAAAACCGATGGTTTCGTTTTCACCATCTGTTTCAGAAGCTGCTTTTCAACCAGTTAAAACGTCATCTCAGCTCCGAGGACATCAACGCCCTCCACGCCCGGGCCAGTGCCTGGTTTGCCGAAAACGGTCTGATAGAGGAGGCCTTCCGGCACGCTTTGGCCGCCGGTGACGTCAACGGAGCTGCACAATTGGTCGAGCAGAATCGACAGGCTGAATTGAATGCCGACAGATGGTATGTCCTTGAGAAATGGCTGTCCATGTTGCCGGATACCGTTATTCAGCAGCAGCCGGAGCTCCTGTTGGTGCAAGTCTGGGTTTACTATTACAATCACAAGTATACGCTCCTTGCACCGATTCTCGATGTCATCGAGTCTTTATTAAGCAACCAGCCAAAAGAACAACCGCTGTATGGAGAGATTTATCTCTTTAGAGGAATTGCTTGTTTTTTTCAAGGTAATGGTTCACGCGGCCTGAAATATCTGGAAGATGCTCTGGAACGGATCCCTGCTGCAAATGCAATGATTCGGGGTGTTGCTGAAGTCTATTTTGGATTGCTTGGTCAAATGCAAGGTCAGAAAGAGAGGGTAGTGCATGTGCTGTCTGATCTTTTCTATCACCAGCCGATTAATGATGTACGGAAGGTCCACGTGATGGTAGCCCTTGTTTGTGTTAACATTGTCTCCGGAGATCTGACCGTCGCCGCCACGCTAAATCAACAATTAATAAACTTAACTATCGGTATCAATTATACTGCTTTTATTGCATGGAGTTTATATTTCCAGGGCCATATCCACTTTTGCCGGAATGAACTGGATATGGCCATTCTTCATTTTAGTAAATCCGCAGAAATCTTCTACGCCACTATGAGGAGAGGAAGCGTCGACTGCCTGGCAGGGCTAGCGTTGGCGTATCAGGCCATACAACAGACGGATAAGGCCACCACAACACTGGAGCGTCTTTTTGAATATATCTATTCTTCAAACGACTCTACCCTCTTCGACATTGCTCATTCCTGCAGGGCACGTTTGTCGTTGATGAAGGGAGAAGCGCCGTTTGCGCCCGGGGTGCCAGGCATAAATAAAACATCGAATGCTGAGGGCCTGGTTTTTTGGCTGGAAATCCCTGTCATCACTCAATGCCGGGTGCTTATTGCTGAGGGATCAGACGCCGGCCTCCAAGTAGCTGAGAGGAGCCTCCAGCAGTGCCTGCAATTATGCCGGACTCAGCACAACACCATCCAGATGATCGGCATCATGGTGCTGCAGGCTTTGGCCATGGACAAGCAGGGGCGAACGGACGAAGCCCTGGCCGTTCTGGAAGAGGCCGTCGATCTGGCAAGACCCGGGGGATTCATCCGTCCATTTGTTGAATCAGGCCCAACAGTGGAAGGTCTGTTGAAGCGGCTGGCTGCAAAGAACGTCGCTTTGAATTATATCGGGCAGCTTTTAGCCGCTTTTAAGGAGGGTCAAAACGGCGTAAAACATGGAAAATCCGAAACTCAAGCTGTGGGTCGACCATCTGTTAACAATCAGCCGTTGGCTGAGCGCCTGACCAACCGCGAGCTCGAAGTCCTGGATCTGCTGGCGCAACGGCTGCAGACCAAAGAGATCGCTGAAAAACTTTTTATTTCAACTGAAACCGTTAACAGCCATCTAAAAAGAATCTACCGGAAGCTATACGTCCACAACCGCCGAATGGCAGTAACCAGAGCCAAAGGCCTTGGTATTCTTTGATATACCCCCTTCTGCGATTTCCCCGGCACCCCGAACCCAAATTTTGCCCTTTTCCACAATCTGCCGCAACCGATCCATAATCCCGATTCAGGTGAGTAAAACAGATAAAAATCCCCAATTTTTAACCATTTTTTGGGGATGTATCGCCGCTTAAAATGTATTAGTCATTTTATAAAAGTATGAAACGAGTAACAGGCCTTTCGAACTGGCAAAAAGGCAGTGTCACTTGTTCCGCTTAAGCACTGCTGGCAACTCTTTCCTCTTCGGCTGCTATCGACCTATCTGAAGCCATCGAACACAACGGGGAGTATCACCATGAAGCGAAAAACGATTATTTGATGCTCGTGGCTGCAATTCTATTCCTGGTTTTGCCGGGGCGGTGAGCGAGAAGGACTTTGAGGTCCAACCCACCGAAAATCTTATCAATCTGTGCACGGCAGACCCCGACGATCCACTGTATCATCAGGCCATCAACTTTTGTCATGGCTAAGAAGAGCCAGTAAGGCGCCTTTTGAGTCACACGAGGCTCTTATTTCAGGAAGAAAATAACCAGCAAAGCAAGGTCTACATTACCGATCAGAAAGAAAGGATCATGACGGATGACGCAGTCGGAACACAGAGAAAGTTTCGCTTTCGACAGGCCGGGTAACTACCGCATTCGAGTTGAAGGGTTTTTGGATAAAAAATGGTCTGCGAGACTGGGTGGTTTGCGCATCACAACAAGCAAGGCAGGGGATCAAAAATCGGTCACGGTGTTAGAAGGCCTAATGCGCGATCAGGCAGAACTGACCGGGGTGTTGAACGCTCTCTACCAGCGTCACCTGACCCTGCTGTCGGTGGAGCATCTTAACAGCGATTAGTGGAATGATTTTAGGATCGTGAGCCGCAATAGTCCTGAACCCTGGATTCTGAACCTGTGAACGCCCACTTTTTTTATTAAACAAAGGAGGAACCAAAAAAAATGAAGAAACTATTCTCCTACCCTGTACTACCCTGGGAAAGATACGCTGCGATCTCGACGAGGGACTTTTTTTTATTGGTCTGCCTGGTCTGTGGGGCCTTTCTTTTAGCGATAATCCTGTCGGGCGGCACTGCGTTGGCCCACGAGGCCGATCCGCACCCGCATGCGGAGGATTCCCAGGCCGGAGACACGAAATACAAGCACCCCGAGCACGGGACTCTCGGCGACATCGGGGCCAAGCTCGCAAACCCGCTCGGCGATGTCTGGGCGCTGAACATGAGCTTCAATATGCCCGCGTTCTATGACGGCGACGTGAACACCGGTGACCCCCAGCTCGGCGCCACCTTGCTTTTTCAGCCCATCCTGCCCATTCCTTTACATGGAACCGGGGATGGTGAATGGCGGCTCGGTACGCGACCCGTTATTCCGATCATTTTCAGCGAGCCCATCCCGACGGGGTTCGACGACTTCGATCATAAAGGTGGTATCGGTGACATCCAGCTGCCCTTGTTGTTAAACCTTCCTGATCGGTATGCCGGAAATTTTCTCCTTGGTGCGGGGCCGGTCGCGCTCTTTCCTACTGCCACGGACGATGCCCTGGGTAAGGACCAGTGGGCTCTCGGTCCGGCCGTCGTCCTTGGATATAAGAACAAGCTCCTGACGGCCGGAATCTTCCCGAACTACTTCTGGAAAGTCGGATCGAGCGGCCAGGATGGCGACACGCCCGACGTCAACCAGGGGAGTTTGCTCTATTTTTGCATAGTCAACCTGCCGAATGCCTGGCAAGTCGGGTTTAATCCGACGATTACATACAACCATCAGGCAGACTCGGGAAACAAATGGAACGTCCCCGTCGGTCTCTTCGTCGGCAAGACGATCAAGATCGGCAAGGTGCCGGTCAACATCAAGGCCGGTCTCGAGTACTCGGTGGTCAGCCCGGACGCCTTCGGGCAGCGCGCCCAGTTAAGGTTTCAGATTACTCCCGTGATTCCGTCCCTGATCAAGAATCCGATCTTCGGTAAATAAAGGAGGGAAATTGCCATAAAATAATGGAAAAACAAGCTCATGAGGAGCAAAGCCATGAAAAACAAAACAGGCCCATTTTTCCTGGCAGCACTGTTGTCATTATGTGCCGCGCTGTTCGCCACCAATACCTGGGCGGAGGACATCAAAACCTGGGGGGAGGACATCTGGACCCGCGACAAGCTCACCGGCGATTGGTTGGGGGGGCGTACGTACCTCTCCGACCACGGCATCGACATCGGCCTCAGGCTGTCGCAGTACTACCAAGGTGTCACCAGCGGGGGCGTGGACCAGAACAGCGAGTACGGCGGGACGATGGACTACCGGCTCAACATTGACACGAACAAGCTTTTAGGCACTTGGAAAGGCTTCTCGGTCAATATGCATGCCAGGACGCGGTTCGGGCAAGATATCCTCGCCGACGCGGGCGACCTGGTGGTCCCGAACACGGGGATGCTGACGCCGCTGCCGGGTGACTACCATGGCACGGACATCACCGGGCTCACCGTCAACCAGTATTTTCCGGCCGGCGAGGAGCACCTCGGCCTCTTAACACTCGGCAAGCTCGACCTCATCGATGCGGTGACCATGTTCTTCCCGTCGGTCGGGTATGGGCAGGAAGGCTTCTGGAACGTCAGCGCCCTGGTCAGCGCCATGCCGTGGTTTGGCGCCGTGCGTGGCCTCTCCTTGTATGGCGGCTGGCTGGCGACCATCAATAAAAAACAAAAGATCGGGCAGAGCGCTATCCTCGTCACCGGCACGGAGAATGTGACGACGGAGTGGAGCAGCGTCTCAGACTCCTTCGACGACGTCTGGATAGCCGCTTTCCACAGGTTTCTCTGGAAACTGGACGACAAGCCGGGCTACTTCATGGTCTTCGGCGGCTACTCGACGAGGGAGCAAGCGTCCAACGAGCCGCGCGACCATGTCATCGTCCCCGGGCAGGGCATTGTGGATACCGACGAGGAAAATCCCTGGGACATCGCCCTCTATATCAGCCAGGTCCTCTGGCAGGCGGAGGGCAACCCCAATCGGAAGGCCACGATTCTCATCGGTGGGACCGCCGGCCCGGATAATCCGCAGTTCGCGCAATACAACTTCTTCACTGCCCTGGAGGGGTACGGTCTCATGGCGTCGCGCCCGCATGACCGGATGGGCGTGGCCGGCTGGTACAACTGGCTCTCCGACAATTTCAAGGATCTGGTGTCGCCGGTGGCCGACCTCCAGGATACCTGGGGCTTCGAGCTCTACTACAACTTCGCGATCAACAAGTGGCTCCACCTGTCACCGGACCTGCAGTTGGCGCAGAACGCGCGGGAGGACGACGACCTTGCGGTCATTGCCGGCGTTCGGCTCGTCGTCGATTTCTGATCCAAAACTGTAGGTGGAGAAACAGGACAAGGGCAATAAGAACTGTGACGCTATCGGCTGTTCGACGCGCTGCTTTATGCAGCCCAGACGATTGCACCACAGCAAAACATTCAACCTAAAAACAAATCAAGGCTGTATGAAATTACAGCCAATAATTAAGAAAGGAGAAAACCAATGAAAAAAAGAACATTTATTTAAGGATTGGAAGCAGATTTTTCCGCCGAATTGATGGATGAAAAAGATGAATAAAAAACAAGGAGGTTCACAATGAAATCAAAAATGTATTTTTTTATCATCGCAACAATGCTGCTTATGCTGAGCAGTGTGGCATTGGCAGCAAAAAAACCCAACATCGTCGTCATCTGGGGCGATGACATCGGCCAGAGCAACGTCAGCGCGTACACCCACGGGCTGATGGGCTACCAGACGCCCAATATCGACCGCATCGCACGTGAAGGGATGATATTCACGGATTACTACGCCGAGAATAGCTGTACGGCGGGGCGGGCGGCGTTCATCACCGGACAGAGCGTCCTTCGTACCGGTAACAGCAAAGTCGGGTTGCCGGGCGCCAAGCAGGGCCTGAACCCCAAAGACCCGACGATTGCCGAGTTATTGAAGCCGATGGGTTACGCTACCGCGCAATACGGCAAGAATCACCTGGGCGACCGCAATGAGTACCTGCCGACGGTGCACGGCTTCGATGAGTTCTATGGTGTTCTCTACCACCTAAACGCCATGCAGGACATTTTCAGCTATGACTATCCCAAAGGGGACTTCCTCAAGAAGCAGGGACCCCGTGGGGTCATCGATTCTGTGGCCAGCGATAAGGACGACCCAACGGTCGATCCGCGTTTCGGCAAGGTCGGCAAGCAGATTATCAAGAGTGATATAATGTGGAAGGAGGATGAGATTGCCTACTTCGACGATAAGGTCTCCAAGCGTGCCCAGGACTTCATGGAACGCCAGGTCAAGGCCGACAAACCGTTCTTTGCCTGGGTCAACTTTACCCATATGCATCTGTAGACCTACACCAAAAAGGAGAGCCTGCACCAGTCCGGAGTGGGGCAGTCGGCCTACCATGATTCGATGATCGATCACGACAAGAATGTCGGCGAGGTTCTCGACAAGATCGACGAGCTCGGTATTGCAGACAACACGATCGTCATATACGGCACCGACAATGGCCCGCACATGAACACTTGGCCGGACGGTGGCATGACACCGTTCCGTGGTGAGAAAACCATGAACTTTGAAGGCGCGTTCCGCACCCCGAACATGGTGCGCTGGCCCGGCAAGATCAAGCCCGGCTCAATCTCCAACGAAATCATGTCACATCTTGATTGGGCACCGACTCTGGCGGCAGCCGCCGGGGACCCCAAGGTCAAGGAAAAATTGCTGACGAGTTACAAGGCGAATGGCAAGGATTTCAAGGTGCATCTCGACGGGTATAACTTCCTGCCGTACCTCACCGGCAGGAGGAGAAAGGGCCGCGGATTGAGTACTTCTACATCGCTGAAGATGGTGATATGATGGCCCTTCGTTACAATAATTGGAAGATTAATTTCGCAGTTCAGCCAACTCCAGGTACTTTCAAAGTGTGGCAAACAGAGTTCACGCACCCGCGGGTTCCATATGTTTATAACCTGAGAACCGATCCGTACGAACGCGCCACCATTACCTCGAACAGCTACAACAACTGGCTGATAGAGCATACATGGGCGCTGGTGCCGGTGCAGGGGATCGTTGGGGAATTCCTGGGCACCTACAAAAAATATCCGCCGCGCGCCAAGGCCGCTAGCTTCACAATCAACCAGGTGATGGAGAAACTCCTGAAAAATCATGGAGGATAGAGACTTTTTTATTGAATCAAGTGGATGCCTCTTAATGGGGGCATCCACTCTTTGACATAAGAAACTATGGACAACCACCTGTTTACGGTAACAGCAACCGATGACTATTCTTAATATAATTTTTCTCGCCCTGAGTAAAAATTAGCAGGAGGACAAATCATGAAAGAGGTTCAAGGCCTGATTCAGGCTGGATTTAAGTATTTTTTATTAACGATTTTCGCGGTCTCCATCTGTTCTGTTGCCAGTGCGGTTGCCCATGATGCGCTACCATCGTGGAACGATGGGCCGGCCAAAATTGCAATCATCGAATTTGTCGCCGCCGTTACCGATGAGAAGGGCAGTGATTTTGTTGAGCCCTCAAAGCGTATCGCGGTGTTCGACCATGACGGCACCCTGTGGGTGGAATATCCCATGTACACCCAGGTTCTTTTTGCGTTCGAGCGCGTGAAGAAGCTTGCGCCACAGCACCCGGAGTGGAAGACCAAACAGCCCTTCAAGGCGCTGCTGGAAGGGGATATGAAAACCGTCGGCGCTTCGGGAATGAAAGGGCTTCTGGAGATCCTCATGGCGACGCACTCCGGCATGACCGCGGCTGAGTTTGAAAAGGAGGCTTCCGACTGGCTGGCGACCAAGCAGCACCCCAAGTTCAAACGCCTTTACAGCGAGAGCTTCTACCAGCCCCAGGTTGAATTGCTCGAATACCTGCGTGCCCATGGCTTCAAGACCTTCATCGTCTCCGGCGGTGGTATCCAGTTCATGCGTCCCGTCACCGAAAAGAATTACGGCATTCCGCCCGAGCAGGTCGTGGGATCGAGTGTCGTCAGCAAGTTCCAGGTCAAGGACGGCAAGCCGGTGCTGGTGCGTCAGCCGAAGATCGACTTTATCAACGACAAGGCGGGCAAGCCGGTGGGCATCTATGAGCACATCGGCCGACGGCCGATCCTGGCCTTCGGCAATTCCGATTCCGACATGCAGATGATCGAATACACCATGGCCGGCGAAGGCCGGTGCCTGGGGCTGTTCGTTCACCACACCGATGACAAGCGCGAGTATGCCTACGACCGCAAAAGCCACGTCGGCACGCTGGACAAAGCCCTCGATCAGGCGGGTGAAAAAGGCTGGATTATTGTGGATATGAAGAAGGACTGGAAGAAGGTGTTTCCCGACCGATGAGCCGGGTCGTCGCCCAACTGGTCACTTCAGTAATGAAAGATTTGTCCAAAGTCCAATGAAATACTCTTTTGCATTAGCAAACGCTATTCACACTGTATCAAAATTAGAGATCGCGGCTATTAGTCTACAATCAAGATCACCCCCAAATTATTACTATTGGAAGAAGTAATCTCCAATCCCTGAATTTCACAAGCTCAAGAAACAAACCACCTCATTTTCACATCTTCCCTCCTTGCCTTTTTTCAAAATTCATATTGGTTTTTAAAGATCATTTGATAAAGTGTAAAAATCTGCCCGCAGGACCATGCAGCGCTAGGGAGTGACCCAAGCGCCTCTATCAAGCGTAGATGCCCGTTCTGCCGGTCAGACCATGGCGTGCCATTATACGGGCAATGGTTCTCTCAGAGGGCAGCGGCTTGACATGGTAGAACTTCTCGAGACGCTCCCGTACCGCTTTCGCACCGCAGGGCATATCGCGATTGTATAATTCCAGGCGGACAAACGTCACGCACTCCTCGATTTCTTGTTTGCTCCGGAGTTGATCCCCAGGAGTCTGATCGGGTTGATTTTTATTTTTCAGCACGTCCGTTGTCTACATCAGTATTTCCTTTATCATCGCTATGCTTGATTTTATTCGCCTGCTCCATGCGATAGCTGGGGATGTTCAATTCCAGAATAACGCTGTGATGTACTACCCGATCGATGGCCGCAGCGGTTGTCATCGGATCTTTGAATATCTTCTCCCATTTGGAGAAGGCAAGATTGCTGGTGATCATCACACTGCCGCGCTCATAGCGTTCGGCCAGGAAGGTAAAAAGCACTTCCATCTCCTGCTGATTGTGCTGAACGTAGCCGATGTCATCAATCACGACCGCATTGAACTTATTCATTTTTTTAAGCTCCTGGGCCAGCCTCAGGTCTTTCTTGGCAGCCAGAAGCTTCTGAACCAGAAAGCCACATTTGGAAAAATAGAGCCTTCTTTCTTTGGTAAGGTTCGAATCCTGCTCTGATCTCTAATCTTGCCGAATTTTTTCCCTCACAGGATCGGGTTGCGTGGAATAAAAACTATCATCTAGAGCTCGATTCTCTATTTAGGTCTATATAAAGGCCGAATTTAATAGATATGATTTATTTATAGATCATTTTTTTCCTTGACGTACAAATGATATATTTTTATAATGGGTTATCAATAAATCGTATTTGTAGAGTATGGACTATTTGTAAATCAAAATAGGTGAAAAATGGCGAAACAGGCTACCAGCACTTACTCTCGTATTACCCATCATGCTGCGACTCTGCTCGGCAAGCAAATTAGGATCGCTCGAAAGGAGCGCAAAATGACCACCCTGGATTTGTCCGACCGCGCAGGAATATCGCGTGGTTTACTTCAACGCATTGAGAGGGGTAATCTCAAATGTCAGATCGGAGCTGTGTTTGAAGTGGCCACCCTTGTGGGTCTCAAATTGTTTGACGCCGATGAGTCAACATTGATCGCAAGGATCAGGCAAGCCGACGACAAAATTGCTCTGCTTCCGAAACATATTCATCCCAGCAAGAAGATTGTAGACGATGATTTCTAATGAGAGCGGATACAGTGAAGCCTTCGTGTGGATTTGGCTGCCGGGTGCCACCGAGCCGGTTGTTGCAGGAAAGCTGACAGCAGATGCAGATAAACTGATCTTCAACTACGGCAAAAGCTACTTGAACCGCAAAAATGCAATAGCCATTTATGACGCCGAGCTACCCCTGAGGCCAGGTATCTTGCCTCTGCTGTCCGGGCTTTTTATGCCGGGCTGTATTCGTGATAGTGCCCCGGATGCGTGGGGGCGTCGTGTACTTATTAACAAAAAACTAGGATTGAAAGGCGTTGATGCAGACAGTGCCAAACTGGATGAGCTGACCTATCTTCTGGAATCCGGCTCCGATCGGATCGGTGCATTAGATTTTCAACTATCTGCAGTTGATTATGTTCCGCGTACCTCCGTGAATGTCACATTGGACGAACTGCTGCAATCCGCTGACCGGGTGGAAAAAGGTATACCGCTAACAACGGAACTGGATCAAGCGCTGCATCATGGTAGTTCCATTGGGGGTGCACGTCCGAAAGCGCTGATTGAAGATGACAGCACCAAGTATATCGCCAAGTTTTCATCTTCTACCGACTTATATAACGTTGTAAAAGCGGAATTCGTTTCCATGCGGCTTGCCAGTCTTATCGGACTCAACGTCGCGCCGGTTGCGCTGACCAAATCTTCCCAAAAGGACGTATTGCTCATCGAGCGTTTTGATCGCAACCATACAGGGCAAGGTTGGCAACGAAAATGCATGGTTTCCGCGCTCACCCTTTTGGGGCTTGATGAAATGATGGCTCGCTACGCCAGCTATCAGGACCTGTCAGAGATTATCCGTCATAAATTCACAGATGCACGCTCGACGTTGAAAGAGCTGTTCTCTCGGTTGGTCTTCAACATTTTGTCCGGTAATACAGACGATCACGCACGCAACCATGCCGCATTTTGGGATGGACAGATGCTTACGCTAACGCCTGCCTATGACATCTGTCCACAATCGAGAGCCGGTAATGAAGCTTCTCAGGCGATGCTGATTTCAGGGGATAACCGCATGAGTCGGATATCAGCGTGCCTGGAAGCGGCACATCATTTTCTGCTTTCAGAGAAAGAGGCGGCGGCGATCGTGGAGCATCAGATTTCTGCAATCTCAAAACATTGGAACATCGTCTGTGAGGAGGCCGATTTATCAGAGACCGATCGTGCTCTGCTTTGGGGACGCCAGTATCTGAATCCCTTTGCTTTCGATGATCTGGAGAGAGTATTTGCTAATATTACAAAGCTAGCCAGCGAAATACGGACCGCAAAAAAGGAATAGATTTTAAACAGAGCTGTCCTTTATTCATAATACAAACCCCTCATTTTATAAATAAATTGACAATATTCTTAATATGTATATACTTAGACGTGTATACAATAATAGGAACGACATGCACGATTCCAAAAGGCGGGACAAATTCGTGCCCCAAAGAAAGGAGGCTTTTGTGACGACGACTCGAGTTTTTAAATCAGGAAATAGCCAGGCGGTCAGGTTGCCAAAGGAATTCTCCGTCAGGAGCAAGGTGCTTGAAATTTTTCGCCGTGGCGACGAAATTGTGCTTCGGGAACCAGCCAAAGGATTGGCTCGGGCTTTTGAGCTGTTGACCAACCTTCCAGACGATTTTCTTGCTGAAGGCCGTCAGGATATGCCGCCACAGCATCGCGAGGGTTTATGATGCCCACTCGTTATCTGTTGGATACCAACATTTGTATCTACATTCAACGTCAGAAGCCTGGGGAGGTGTTGGCGCGTTTTCAAAAGCTCAAACCTGGTGATGCTGCGATCTCAGTTATCACGTGGGGGGAACTGCTGTATGGTGCCGAGAAAAGCCAGCAGCGTAAAAAGGCTTTGCAGTTGCTGGAGGAGTTCAAAAACTTTGTTCCTGTTTTGCCTATACCCGAGAAGGCTGGAAAAACTTATGGGACCATCCGTGCATCGCTGGAGTCTAAAGGGAAGCCTATCGGTAACAACGATTTATGGATCGCTGCACACGCTAAGGCGGCAGCTCTTACTATAGTAACCAACAACGAACGAGAGTTTAAACGAGTACCAGGTCTGAAGGTCCAGAATTGGGTTGGTAAACTAGATTCCTGAAATCCGTGTCATGGCGAAACGGTAATGGTCATGATTTTATGTAATTAAATAAAAAGAGAAAATCCCATTTTTTTATTACCATTATCGATCATTAATTGGATTGTGCCCAAATTGTACCCGTCAAGTTCAAATATTTCCAAATAGTTCTAAACGAAACCAAAAGTTAGTTGAAAAAGTGCTATAGATTCAACTTGTTGTAATTACGACGGTTTTGAATTTGTAGAATCCTGGTCTTCGAATCCGTAGGCCGCTGGTTCGAATCCTGCCGGGCGTACCATAAAATTATATGGTTACCACACATTTTTGTAGCCTTATATCCTTTTCGCGGTGTATAGATTGCTCTTTCAAATCCACCAAAAAATGGAACCATGATATATTAGATTTGCTGAACAAACCTAAAACGCCCGGACATTGTGGGTTTCCCCTGGCCAATCCACATTCTGGTGAAAGTTTATATTGCGTGCCTAAATCTATCATCTCGGGAAAATGTA
>Ga0272441_10009335_pt1 | contig 15200 bp, 23 predicted proteins | sample SSMProp6N_FD_193582 | JGI IMG/M metagenome (GOLD analysis project Ga0272441, IMG submission 193582) | Marine sediment archaeal communities from Little Sippewissett salt marsh, Falmouth, MA, United States - SSM-Prop-6N | ecosystem: Environmental > Aquatic > Marine > Wetlands > Sediment ... | reverse complement strand
GGACGCTATAGACGAACTCGCAGAGCTTCTACAAGAGGCTGGACTCACGGTTACCCTCGACGTGGGACGCACCATTCGGGGGCCCTGCACCTTCTGCGGACACCACCCAGAGAAAGGATCAACTCACGACCTCTGGGATCTCGGCCACTACCACAACGGAGAGACACTCACGCGGCCCGTCTGCCATCGCTGCGAGCCGCTCGCCCAAGCAAAGGGAGGAAGGAAAGCGCATGCATAGCTACTTGACTCTGATTCGCGACGTGATGGCCTTCGGCACGCGTCGCCCGAACCGCACCGGCGTGGACACGCTCGCCATACCGGGAGCAATGATCCGACACCCGATGAGCAAAGGTTTCCCGCTGCTCACCACCAAGCGGGTCCCCTCTCGGTGGGTGTTCGCCGAGCTGGAGATGTTCATCAAGGGCATCACCGACAAGCAGTGGCTGCTCGATCGCGGAGTGACCATCTGGAAGGACTGGGCGCGCCAGGACAAGATCCCCTACGGACACGGCGAGGATACGCGCGCCCGCATGCGCGAAGAGCGCGACCTGGGCCCCATCTACGGGTGGCAGTGGCGGCACTTTGGGGCGGAATACCCCGATACCGGACCAGACAAGTGGAAGCCAATTGGTACACCCATAGTCGGTCATCAGGGATGCGACCAGCTCGCCAACGTCGTGCGCAAGCTGAAGACGGACCCTTCCGACCGCCGCATGATCGTGTCGGCATGGAACCCCGTCGACATACCCAAGATGGGGCTTCCGCCCTGCCACTTCTGCTTCCAGGTGCTGGTGATCCAGGAGACCCTTCACCTCTTGTGGAACATCCGCTCCGTGGATCTGGCCATCGGTCTCCCATTCAACATCGCCAGCTACGCCACGCTGCTACACCTACTCGCCTTGGAGTCGGGATTCAAGGAAGGGACCTGCGTCGGCTTCTTGGGAGACTCCCACATCTACGTGAACCACCTTCCCGGACTCATAGAGCAGGTCGGAAGGCAGCCGTACCCGCTACCGCAGATCATCACCGAAAACTTCACGAGCATCTTCGACTGGGAGCACACCGACACCCGAGTTGAGGGCTACACCCACCACCCCAAAATCCCATTCGAGATCGCTGTATGAACAACACCAACCACCGCGATGCGTTGAGAGAGATTCGTCTAGCCGTGATCGACTGCGCTCGAAAAGCAACCCTGATCATGGACGAGTTCTCCGAACCAGACCACGCCGGACGAGGGCACATCTGCGCCGACTGCGCGTACTTCACCGAACCGGAGGAGGTGGGAAGCCACCTCGGGGAGTGCGACCCACCGCAAGGGGACGACGAGATCGACGCAACGTTCACCACAGCAGACATCGAACCTGCTTGCCGAAGGTTCAGAAACAGCCAGGAGAAATGAGCGTGAGCGAGGTACAACTCAGACGCTACGTCATCCGAGTTCCTGAACGCCTAGCCTGGGCGATCATTCTCATCGCCTCCGACGGTATGTTGGCCATCTGCAGCGACTACGGAAACTACGGACACAAGTGGCCCCCACAGGGTTGGGGAGAAGGAGACTTCCGGAGCTTCCTGTTGGAGATCGAGACCGACTACTACCTGCGCTCCAAGCTATCCAAGGAGAACTTCTACAGCGGACGCAAGACCCTGGAGAACATCCGGGATCACATCCTCAACTACCGCAGGAGCGGCATATACACGCGCGAGGAAGCCAGCGAAGAGTGGGAGCTCGTCAACCGCTACGCTGGAGACATCGAGTTGAACGCCATCGGCTTTCACGAGTGGTACCTGGAGACGCACATCGACGGAGCCGGGGAGCTCTCTCACTACACCTACAACCCTCAGCTCAACGGCTTCTGTGAGCATATTTGGCCAAGGTTCCGGGAGATGCTCCAAGCCGAGCTGGCGGGGGAGCTCGTCGGTAGCTCCCCCAGGTACGTTCACGATTTCCTGCGCCAACATCTCCTGGCATCCAGGAAGGTTAGGGAACCTCCGTGCCCGCTGACCCCAGACCCAGCCGTAGCCCTGAGAAAGAACTGGAGCCCACAGTTCGTACAACTCCAGCGCAACCGCATGTGCATGGGCTACTACCGCTACGGATCCCACATTGCCCTCGGCCCCAGGTCGAAAGGCTGCGCGTTCGATGCAGTGGGGGAGGCCCGCCAGCGACTCAAGGACTACCAGCAAGACGGCAACCAGGAACACCTTCTAGACGCAGCCAACCTCTGCATGATCGAGTTCTGCACTCCCACAGCACATCCCAACCCGAGTCTGATCTCGGTAGATGACGGCAAGCACGCAAAGCCAGTCTAACGAGAAACAATAGTGAAAACCAAGCGCCCTCCGACCTCACTCTACTCAGGAGCGCTGATAAGCGCCGACGGCGTGTACCGCTACTCACTGACGCGCACCTTCAGCCCCCTCACTGATCCCACCGTCTGCTGGATCATGCTCAACCCCAGCAAAGCAGACGCACACAGGGACGACGCCACCGTACGCCGCTGTATTGGATTCTCACGGCAAGCCGGCTTCGGCGCAATGATGATCGTCAACCTGTTTGCTCTGCGCTCCACGTACCCCTACGAACTCACCCGGGTGGAGGATCCAGTAGGACCCGAGAACGATTTCTGGATCAGACATGTCTCCGAGTTGTGCAATCAAGTCATCTGCGCCTGGGGTGATCGCGGATCTCTACTGGGAAGAGACAAGCAGGTTCTCGAAGCACTGCACAAACTCGGGAGGTATCCCTACTGCCTAGGCAAAACCAAATCAGGCAACCCGCGCCACCCGGTGCGACTTCCCTACTCAACCAAGCTCATCCCCCTCACCTGAACCACACAGAAAAGAACATGCCAAACAACACCAACAACTATGCCCGGCGACTGAGGCGCATATCGGGAGAGGTAAACCTCGTGTTCTTCAACAGCGAAGAGGGGATCCCAGAAGAGGTGGCCGAGAACCCATCAGGTTGGGTCCTGTATGACCTGCCGGCTGAGTACTGGAAGGACCCATTCCGTCGCATCGGGGAAGATGCGGATGCCCGCTATGCGCGAACCCGCAGATTGTCTCAGTACCGGAAACCGCTACCTCCGCTACAGGGGGCACCTACCTCGCTCGACACTCCGTATCGACGACCAGCGTCAGCCGCCACATGAACCGTTCGCACCTACTCCACTTCGAGTCCACTCACGACCTTCACTTCTGTGCGAGATCGATGAGGACCTCGTGTCTCGTTCAGATCTACACGCGCAAGCACGGGCTTCAACTGTTCATCCAAAGGAAGCTCCGACGCAAGCGGGGCCCGCACAACCACATCTGCTGGAACTGCGGATTCGACCTCTACCCCGGAGAGAAAGCGTGGAGCGAGATCTCCGGCAACGCCATGAACCGTTCAGCCCGCATCTGCTGCAACTGCATGTCACGATCGCTCAAGGCTACCAAAGAAGCCATCTTGGAGCTCAACCGAAGAGCCCATGCCAAGGGGGGAGAAGCATGTTCGTCGGAGCACTAGTTCAGCAAACCATACAGCTCATCCACTGGCGCAACCGGGGTTGGCTAGTTCGGCGTCCAGGCATCCTGTGCCACAGACACCTTGGACACGTCACACACAACGAGCACTGCGCCATCGCTCACGCCCCCAGCGGTCGACCCGTCGCGGTGTGCGACACAACGAACCAAGCAGTGCACGAGCTTACCCAGTACGAACACCGACCAACCTAGGAACACAACATGAGCGAACCCAAAGCAGAAGCGTACTCGAAGCTCCGCAACGACCTGGAACGAGTCCGTGGGCTCTCCAAATCAAAGCCAGAATCGAAGACTGAGCCCGCGTGTCGCAAACTGGCCCAACAAATCTCGGAAGCGAGCTCCGAGTTAGCCAACTCTGGAGTAGCGCTTGCCCTGTTGCTCCTGGACGAACAGAACGTCACAGAAGCAGCCGCCGCGGTTCAACTCACCAAGACGTTCACGGACGGCGCCTCACACCGGTCGCAGTCACTGATCCGCGCGGCCGAGACAGTCAAGAACACCGAGCGGAAAAGCCATTGCTCCAGTAGAACCTCCCGATGAAGATCACACGGTGATGTCGGCAAGCGTTGACGACATCAGATCAGAACCACCATGGCTCGAACCTATCAACCGCTCGTTGCATTTTCTCTCTCTGGAAGGGACGTAGAACCGGACCCAGACTGCGACTGTGGGGGCGATGATCTGGGAAGGGTTGAGCGAGCCCCAACCTCTCCTGCACGCAACCCAGAACCTCACTACCGTTTTTCACGAGGCGCTCGTAGCAAACCTCGACAGAGTTCGGATAGGAGTTCAACAGCCTTTGAGCCTCTACGTCGTGAGCAACCCAGCGCAGGGCGGCGCGCTCTTCCAAGCACATCCTTCCGTATTCCCCTTGCTTACCAGGTCCGATACCCAGGGTCTGACACGGCACTTCCGCGCTGGTCCAAGTGCTCTGGAATCGCTCTCGGATGCTTCCGTGTTTCATCATCGAAGCCACAGTACGCTCAGCACCCCGGCGCAACACCAAAAACCAGCACCCCGGGTAATGCCTCACCAATCTCTCCCATTGCCACAGCAGTGGGTGTGACTTGTCCGCGTAGTGCAGGTCAGGCTGGACCTTCAGCTCCCGCTCGTACGCTTCCAACAGCTGACTCCACATACTCGGCATGTAGCTCGGCCACAGTGCAAGGCTCGCCGCTATTTGGAACTGGGGGGGCTCCTCGATCGTGCACCTGATCTCTGGGTGGCTATCGAGGATCCTACCCAACCAACAACTACCACAACGCCCACTACCGACCACGAAGATCATCATGAACAACAAGTTATCACGGAACGGATCATCCCAGCCACCTACAGCTCCCCTGTTCGTGCCACGAGTGGAAGGCAGAGCTTGGCGCGGTGGCTCGCTGGAAGAGCATTTCTTCCTAACCATCCTGCCGAGTGGATTCACCTCAGTGGACTACAACCCCGATGCACCAGACATCAAGGAAGAGCCACCCCCCCGAACCTGCGCCCTGTGGCTGAACAGCAATTACAGCTCTTTCGAGCAAGCAACTCAGTTGGTACAACGGCTTAGACCGAGCATCATCTTCCACTGCGGAGACGAACGCGGCGACAGGGAAGAGTGGGACCAGCTATACGTATCCACGGTGGAGTACCTACGCCAGTACCACCACCCAGGTTACCGGTATTCAGTCTCTCCATTCGTGCACCACCTACCCCTCGGATACCATCGCGAGATGTGGTTCGCCAGCCAGCGCGCCTGTCGTCCAGCCTTCGAACGTAAGCTGTTGTGGAGTTGGTTTGGTTCCCTGAGAGAAGACCGTTTGCCCATGTTGGACGCATTCAGGAAACTGGCGTTCCCCAGTATATGGGGAGACGGACGCACCCCTGCACAGGTAGCGGAGCACTACCTCGACTCCAGATACGTTCCCGTGGGACCGGGAATGCACTCCCTAGACTGCTACCGGATCTACGAAGCCGCCCACTGCGGAGCGATACCCGTAGTCGTAGGCAGGAGCCGACAAGAGGTCCGACACACCTTCTGCAAGGAAGGCCGGGGAGAAACTGACAACCTCCCTCCCTGGCTCTTCGCTGACAGCTGGCCAGAGGCCGTTGAAAAAATCCTCGAACTAGAGTCGGACCAGCAACAGGTGGAACGACACCGACAACGCGTGTTGCTCTGGTGGCACCACCGGATCTACGCACTAATCCAACTACTGGCACCATGGGCACCAAGGAGCACCCGATGAAGTACCAAGGAACCGAAGCCAAGCCCTGTCCTTTTTGTGGATGCAGGAAAACGGAGTTCATGTCTCACCCGGGACACCGCGTGAGATGCGACTCGAAGCTCGGGTGTGGAACCCTCGGTCCCCTGTCGAATACAAGGGGTGGAGCATTTCGACTCTGGAACGTGCGCCCGCGAGAGTCCTCTCGTTACCGGGAACCAGGAAGGTAGCTCTAGCCCGGACCAAACACAAACGGACAACGACAGGAGAAAACAACCATGGCTGACCCACAAGCACCCGGATTCGGGGCCACCGTCGCGGAAGCGCGAGACTGGATCAAGCAGGCGCGTGTGAAGGGGTGCACGTGTCCCTGCTGCGACCAGCACGCCCAGATCTGGAAGCGCCACCTGAACTACGCCATGGCCCATGGTCTCATTCTCATCTACGAGTACTGCGCCGAGCACGAGGGGTGGCTGCACGTCCCCACTTATCTGGATGGACGAGGCGTCGTGGCCCGAGGAGGGGATCTGGTCAAGCTCGTGCACTGGGGCATGCTGATCGCCCCAGGCACCATCAGGAAAGACAAGAGCCCCCGAGTCGGCAACTACCGCATCACGGAGAAGGGATACCAGTTCGTGGAGCGCTCCATCAGGGTCCCCTCGTACTATCTCTCCTACAACAACGTGCCGATCGGGTGGTCAGACAAGCAGATCCTCATCGATGAAGCTCTCGGAAAGCACTTCAACTACGAAGAGCTAATGATCGGCGTACCACGTGCGAAGCGACCAGAACCGCCACCGCCCGACTACACGTGGCCGCCCCCGGGGTTCGAGGGATAGGTGTCAGCACCTCTGCAGAAGCGCATCGAGAAAGCGCTGGCCCTACAATACCTATCCGGAGACAGAGGTGATCCAACTCCAACGACCTGCGTAGCACAGGCACACCAGAGAAAGAAGACGACATGTCCAAGACGAACAACACTGACAACTTCGAGAAAGCTTTCGACAACGTGTTCGGTACCCCGAAACTCGCGTACGTCAACGGCAGTTTCTACGAACGCGAGAGACTACTACGTTCCTACCAAAGATTCCTACAGCACAGCCCAGAGCTCAAAGGGTGTAACCCACTAGGAGTGCTCGCGGCCTGCGTCACCGTGATTGACCTCGGACTTGATCCGGACCCCAGGCTCCAACACGTGCGCATATACCCCGTACCGAACTACCGAAAATCAAGCACTGGTGACTACTGCAGATTGTCGGTGAGAACACTAGGAATCGTCACTCTCGCCGAACGCATCCCGACCATTCAGAAGATTCACGCCCGCTTGGTGTACGAAGACGACACCTTCAGCTACGAGTACGGATTGAAGCCAGAGCTGGTACACATACCGTCACGCAACCCATATCCGGATTCTCACCCAAGCCGTGATCCCAGGGCCATCACTCACACCTACGCGGGGTACACCGGAGTAACAGGGCAACCCGCCTTCTTCGTCACCTCGGTACCCAAGGCGTACGAGCATGCCCCAGACACCGTCAGGGAGGCCATGCTCAAAGCGAGCATCGCAGGGCTCCTGTCGCAGATCAATTTGGGGTGCCCAATGATACTCGATGGGCGGCACACCCGATTTGTTCCGGAGCCCAACGAGAGCCTGGCGCTACTCAGGGCTCTTCAGCTCGAAGATTCAGTGTTCGGGCAAGAGTCGGTGACCGAAGAGCTGGAGCTGGTCCCGGTCGAGTCTCCACGATGTTCCCCATGGGACAGGTCCTGGTGGTCGATGCTCAGTGTCCCTTCGAATCCAGAGCAGGAAGCGCCTCCCCCCAAAGGGCGCCCCAGGAGCACGAGAAGGCGCTCCAACCGGAAGCCGGCGTCGGAGACGAGCTCTACCTCATCGGACCAGACCTCGCCCCCTGGGCCCACTGACCCGCCCGCATCAGCACCAGAGGAACAAGGCCAGCATACCACCGAAGCCGACACCGGAAACGAATCCAACGGATCGGAGCAGGGGCAGACCGTTACGCGACCGAAGCGGTCCGAGCAACTCGGGCTACCAAAAGTTCAGTAGCCCCCACAAGTCGTTCACTGAACCACTGAGCACCGTTGGTGAAAAACGCACCAGCGGTGCTTTTTGTGTGGATCCCTCCGGGTAGCGGAGCTATAGATCATCACTGGTTGACAGAACGACAGCCCCCCGGCATCTCTCTCGTCTCGCGGTTTCCTCAGTGGTCGGGCGTTGGAGGTGCCGGGGGTTTTCTTTGTGTCCTGCTGTCCAGCTGGGACTTCAAAAATAGCTTCACCGAATAGGAGAACGGTTACGCGCTGTTGGATCATGGATAGGGCACAAATAAGGCTTTTTTGTGCACTCGTACCGATTTGACGGATATAGAACAGATATAGTAGAGACTGAGATCCTATGCCTGCGCCACGAAAGAACCGCAAAGCCGACCACGCCCCTTCCGTTCGCCCCTTCATCGTACTGCTCGATATCGAGGATCGGAGTGCTCTGGAGGCGCTCGCGGGTGACATGAAGCTCACCCTTTCCGATACCGTAAGATCGCTCATACGGACTCGGCACGCACGACTCTCTCGCCGCCCTGAACAGACTCTACCAGCAGCTAGCTGACGCACGAGGTAAGCCGTGGGCGGCTATCTGATCGAGCCTTCAATGTGGGGCGACGAGGAATTCACGTCGCTCAACGACGGGCAGCGACTGCTGATGCTCAACCTACTGACAGGTGGGCTACGCCGGCGCGTGCCTGGCATCATACAGGCAGGCGTACTCGCGCTTGCCGACGAGCTGCACAGACCCCAGTCCGAAGTGGAGTCGCACCTGGAGGAACTGTGCCGGCGAGGACTGGTCGAGTTCGATCCGAAGTTCCGGATCGTCCGCATACCGGCGGACCCGCTTCGGCCTCACAACCAGTGTCCAAATCCAAACATACTGAAACGGTGGTGGTCGGACTGGAGCGAGCTCCCCAAGTCGCCGCTGAAGTTCTCCCACCTGACCAGCCTGACCTATGCGATAGATTTCCAGCAGCGCGGTAAGGAGGGGAGGTACTCGATGCTGGCATGTTGGCAAGTGACCTTCGGGCCGGCATTGGATTCGTATGCCTCCGGGCTGCCCGGCCAAAGCCAACACGACGCTTATGGTCGGCTAGCCGAATTATCCGACATGGGGCTAATCAAGCTAAAGCTTAATGGTTCTGTGGGTATACATGATTTCCATATGGTTTCGGCCGAAGAACCAGGAAACGGTTACCGAAACCGTTTACCGGCGCCGGGATCGGGATCGGGATCGGGATCGGGATCTGTATTTGGATCGGGATCGGGATCAACGGTTTCGCAAACCGTTTCGCAAACCGTTCCACACACACAAAAAAGCTTGGATCTTTCAAACGATCCGGATCGGAAGGAAGTTGCATATGGTTTACCATATGAAAAAGCTTCCATATGTAGTTCGCGAGCGAGGTCAGACCAATCGGATGGTAAGGAGGTAGAAGGTGAGGCAGGCGGCGGAGGATTTGGCGACAAAACTAACGGCCGGACTAAACGCAGACCGCGCCGCTTTGCGAGAGGACGTTCGGATGGAGGGGGGGCCCGAGCGGTGGGTGGCGAAGAGGTTTCGGGCCGGGGCTCGACTGTCTGGCCTCCCGAAGGGTTTGAGTGAGGACGAGCTTGCCCATCAGACTCAAGCCTTCTACGAGCACGCCGAAGAGAGGGCTCTGACCTGCTATCTGGAGTGCCCAGCAGAAGGCGGGGCCTGCAGCGAGCAGATGCTGTGTCTGTCTCCGGGTGATCAGCCGTATTGGGATCCCCAGAAGCGGTTGCTCACTGTACGCCAATGCGACCGGTGGCAGGAGTACTCCATTCGCAGTTCGCTTGTGCTCGCGGGAGTGGACGCGAGATCTTCTGGTTTCCGACTAGGAGCGCTCAACGGGATCGGGATGTACAACGGCAGCACGTCGGAGTTCATCAACGGTGCTCTTCAAGGAACAGACAGCTGGTTCGTAGTTTGTGCTCCGGCTCAGGTCGGCAAGATCATATCTGTTGGTGTGTTGAGAAACCTCCGCTCCCATGGGAGCGAGAAATCGTTGTGGTACCAAAACTGCGAGATGCTGTTCAGTCGCTTAAAGGCGTTCTACTCCGACAAAGCTACCGAGGACCCAACCGATAGGCTGCGACGCTACTACCTGGTGGTGTTCGACATGTTCAACCCAGCAAGGTACCCCGGTTGGATGCTGAGCGAGATACAGGACGTGCTTCATGAGCGTTGGTCGAACAGGTTGCCTACGATGCTCGTAACTCAAGGCAAGCTGAAGCAGCTATCCAGTTCGTTGCCGGTAGTCTCTGAAGCGATAGCGCTAGCCAAGTTCTGCAAGGTCGGCGAGGAAGGCGAGGAAGGCGAGGAAGGCGAATGAGCAACCATCAATCTGCACCCGTTTCTTTTGGAGGCAGGGTGCCACCGAATGATGGTGACGCCGAGCGCTACGTACTAGCAGAGCTGTTGCTGAAGCCAGAGAGCTTCGATGATGTTCCGTATCTTCATCCAGAGTGTTTCTACGTGGATGGACATCGGAAGATCATGGAGGCTTTGGTAGCTTTACACTCGGAAGGGGTAAACCCGGATCTCGTCGCTGTAGCTACCTGGCTCAACGATCGCGGGACACTTCAGCTATGCGGTGGCACCCCCTATCTGTCCAACCTTATCGACTCTACCCCGAGCTTAGGGAACATCGACCACCATGCGCAGACAGTGCTCTCGAAATGGAGACTGAGACGGATCGTTGCTACTTGCCATCGGTACGCGGCCGAAGCATACGGGGACTGCGGGGAGGTCCAGGCGTTTGCTGAACGTTTGGAGGGAGACGTATCAAGCATCGCTCACAGTAATCAGAAGATCACTCTGGAGCTCGTTGGAGACGTGATGGGTCGGCAGTTGCCGAACCTGGAGCAGGCTCAAGAGCGTAAAGGGGAGGTGGTAGGAACCCCAACCGGTTACCTGCAGCTAGATCGGATCACGGGTGGCCTACATGGCGGTGATTTGATCATCGTCGCTGGTAGACCGGGCATGGGCAAAACATCGTTCGTCACGAACATCGCCACCAACGTTTCGAAGCCCGTTCCCGAATCGAGGAGACAGGACGAGCTACCGTTAGGGGTAGCCATGTTCTCGCTGGAGATGCCTCGCGAGCAGATTGCGGCACGCATCGCGTGCCAGCTCGGAAAGGTGGAGTTCACCAAGGTCCGACAGAATATGCTTGGTGCCGAGGACTGGTCAGATCTGATCGGAGCGGTCCGAGAGATGCAGGAGTACCCGTTCTGGATCGACGACGCTCCTGCGATCTCGCTACTAGAACTGCGGTCGCGTGTGAGGAAGCTCAAACGCGAGATTGATATGGGGCGTTCCAAGCTACCTTGTTCGCGTCTCGGGATGGTGGTGGTGGACTACCTGCAGCTCATGCAGGGCCATCGAGAACGGGGCGACAGTCGGGAAAGAGAGATCTCGTCCCTCTCCTCCGGTCTGAAGAACCTGTCCAAGGAGTTGGGTGTTCCGATCGTTGCATTGAGCCAGCTGAACCGATCTCCGGAGAAGAGTTTCAAGAAGGACAAGCGTCCCGCCTTGTCGGATCTACGTGAGTCGGGAGCCATCGAGCAAGACGCCGACATGGTGCTGTTCCTCTACCGAGAGGCGTACTACGATCGTTCCGCCTCGAAGCGCGAGTGCGAGTGCATCGTTGCCAAACAGAGGAACGGTCCAACTGGAACCATCCCGCTCGTCTGGCAGTCGGAGTACCTGAGGTTCCTTAGTCGCGAGCCTGGTAGCTACTCGGTGGACGACCAGGAGTACGAGGAGATGTTCAAGTTGGACGAGTAGCTCTCCCGAGAGGTAGCCTTCTGGGGATGGACTACCTCTCCGATGAATCTCTTTCAAACTCCATTGTCGAAGACAACCGACGTAACCGACTCGACAACGTGGTGCACTTCGCGGCGCTGCTGTTCGAGAAGATGCAGAAGGTTCCGAAGCTGTTGCGTGGGCAGGCCGAGGGTGGAGTCGTCGAGGCTTTCAAGCAGTGGTGCCGAGATGCTGGTTACGACGAGCGCTCCGCGTTGGACCTCCTTGGCGAGCGCATCGGAAAGAGTTTGTAGAACAGCACCATTGGTGCTACTAGTGCTGAAGGTGCTGGTGAAGCAAGACGGGGAGTGGCCCTCCCAGGAGTGCGAAGAGGGCCCCCAAGCGACTCGTGCTGCAGATACTGGACAACCAGTTCAACGAACCGCTCCAGACTGACCGGCCGTAAAGCAGGCTTGCGCACCTACTGGCGCGGCGCGTACACTCCCTGGGTGTGATCGTCCTGGGCGTTGCGCCGGGGCTGGCGAAGCTGGCCTACGCTGTGCTGTCGTTTCGTGGGGGATCAGCTGCAGAGCCGATTGACTGCGACGTGCTACATTCGACTGGACACAGCGAGACAGCGCCGATGTGGAAGATTGGAAAATCGGCGCGAGTGCATCACATGATCATGGGGGTTGTGTTGGATAGGCACCCGCCGGCCGCTCTCAGCATTGGGCCGCCCCTGGACCCGAAGGAGCCGACTCGTCACGTTGAGCCTGTTAGGTCGCTGCTGATGAGCGTGGCGATGGGTCTACGAGCCCGAGTCGTGACATTCGAGACCGAGCGGGACCTGCGCCGGAGCTTCTCTCGCCATTATGGCGAGGACATGCACGTCGGGGAGCGTGGTCTGCGCCGGGCTGTCAGGTGTGCGCTGGCCTCGCCGCTTCCTACGAAGGACCGTCGAGTCATGCTAGCGACGGCGACGGCGCTAGCGGGAGCCTTCGAGATACGCTCCGAGTTACCGGCCCGCCGGAAGTGACACATTTTTGTTTCACGTGAAACAGGAGGCGGATATCCTTGGGAGATGGAGAAAGTCGCTAGGAGGACTCTCAGGATCCGTTTGGAACTCATGGCCGAGCTGGAGTCCGCTGCCGAGAGGCTGAACTGCCTAGACAGAAGTGAGCTGCAGTTCCGACGTCGCAGCGGAAGGGCCAAGGTCTCTCCCACAGAGTTGGCTCATGTGGCCCTGGAGATGGGTCTGGACGAGGTTCTGGCCGAGCACGGGTTGGGACCCGAGATACCAGAGCTCGATGCCTGTGAGGGCAGATAGCGTCTGCGATTGGGGGAGCTCGGGGGCGCCGGTGAGTTTCAGGTTGCCCGCCGTTGCCGGACTCGCGTACCATCGGGCGCATGTCCGGAATGATCCCGCTGTGGGTCTGCCTGCTGTCGGTGGGGATTGCGCTTGGTGGAGCATGGCTGCTCGGCGCGTTTTCCCGTCGAGGAATGCGCCTGGAGATTGAAGAATTTCGTAACGAAAACAACAAGTTACGAGAACTCTTCGAGAGCGCTCGCAAATCGGCTGCCGACTCGGAGAAGCGATTTTTTGAGCAAAATTCGAAGATTAATGACTATCTGGCCGAGCGTGACAACTGGTGCGCTCAGTACCACGATGCCGCCAGTCAGTACGGAACCGCTCAGGCACTGCTGCTACAAGAACGCGCCGCTCTCATTCGACAACTGCGGGCAGCTGGGAAGCAACCTCGTCTGAACCCAGTGCTGGAGGCAGTTGCAGAGAGCTGCTCACAGGCCCACCCGGGAAAGGGCTCCACCGTAGGCACGGGCGAAGAGAGTGGGACTGTGGTGGAAACTGATGGCTGAACCAGGCCCTCTGGAAGGCGTCGATGCCACGGAACGAGAGCCGGCTCCCACCGGGATCGATCGGCTGCGCGCCGACGATGAACTCTATCAGCATGTTCCCGACAACCCTGCAGACTGGGCGGAGTACGCGATGGCAGAAGACAACCTCCCCACGACGGTAGCTCCCATGCAGATGCCGTTTGCTCCTCCGCTGACTCCGGAGCGCTGCGTGTGCATTGCGGACACGCGGAGGTTCGTGATCAGGAATCGTTGGGAAGAGATCATCGTGGGGTTCGACCCGGCCGTTGTCGAGCAAGCAGACAATGGGGAGTACCGAGTTGCTCTTTCGGAGCTCGCTCGTGCCCTGAAGAGTGAGGGTAGGAGGCTGCTGGGTCTTCGGAGGCTACGGGACCTGCCGATCTTGCTGGGTCGTGTTCGACCACCTTGGGTGATCGTTGATCCACTGCGTCCGGAGTGTCGCCACCTGGCTACCCAGATGACGGACTTTCAGGACAACGCGGAGCACATGTTCGTGGCCCGCCTGTGTTCTGCGCGTCGGTCCGATGGGGAGTTCCTCACCGTTCGCGACTCGCAGATCTTCGCCTGTAAGCTTCGCTCTCCAAGAGATTTCGAAAGCGAGCAGAGGATCCACCGGTTCGACGCGGCCAAGATCCGCCAAGGCTACGAGCGAGAGCAAGGTGGAAAAGAGTTCAATGTGGACGAGGCTCTGGAGGACATGAACGCGCAGCAGGAGTCCGGTGGAGGCATCTTCAGGAGAGTAGGCTGAACAATGAGTGACCAACCGAACGAGCAACAGCACGAGGAAGAAGTTCTTCCGGAACACCTTCAATCACTGCAGACCTTTACGGAGGAGTGCCGAGGAGACGTCGAGAGAATCAAAGCTGTGGCGGCAGAGGCGAAGGATCGACTGCTCAAGCGCCGTAAGTCTCTGGAGGAGCTGACGGTAGATGACGGGGATCTCCATCATCAACTTCTTCGCGATTCAGCGATTGACTCGATCGATGCTCAGCTACTGATGCTCGACGAGCAGTCCGAAACCGCTTCGCTGTTCGTTGCTGACCTGAGCAATCTGTCTCTCCAAGCGGTTCTGCATCTACAGGCTCAACAGGAAGATCTGGATGATGCGGTTGCCGAGCTAGAGGACGCCATGGATCTAGCCGACGATGGCGATGAAGGAGACGAGTCTGTCGAGGACGAGTCAGTCCTAGTACCTGATGATGGAATGCTCTTCGGCGCGCTGTTGTTCGAGTACCACCAGGTGGTATCGAGCCAGCTTGCTCAATACGAAGATGGTTCAGAAAAGAAGATCAACATGCAGGCGAAGCTCGAAGAGGTCGCTCGGGCGCTTGGTAGGGTGGAACAGATCACGCTGCGTGCTGAGCCTGCCCAACAAGAAACCGAAACCAACGCTGGTGAGTCGTCTAGGTAGGGACTCGACGCGAGTTCGAGATGGCTGCTTCGAAGAAAAAAAAGACAACCAAGAAGGGGAAAACGGTGCCCCCGAAAGGCACGCCTCCAAAGGCGCCAGAGCCATCAAAGCGACCAACTCCACCGGACCGTATCAAGCACGATGGCCAGACCCTGGTGCGAGTGGACAGAGATAGTCTGAAATCCGCGGAGCAGCCCGAGACCGCGGAGCAGCCCGAGACCGCGGAGCAGCCCGAGACCGCGGAGCAGCCCGAGACCGCGGAGCAGCCCGAGACCGCGGAGCAGCCCGAGACCGCGGAGCAGCCCGAGACCGCGGAGCAGCCCGAGAC
>Ga0272441_10009334_pt1 | contig 15200 bp, 14 predicted proteins | sample SSMProp6N_FD_193582 | JGI IMG/M metagenome (GOLD analysis project Ga0272441, IMG submission 193582) | Marine sediment archaeal communities from Little Sippewissett salt marsh, Falmouth, MA, United States - SSM-Prop-6N | ecosystem: Environmental > Aquatic > Marine > Wetlands > Sediment ... | reverse complement strand
TCTAATCCTCACGTTTCCCTGGAAAGGCACCCGGGTGGTGTTGCGGATACTGACATGGAGATGGTTGGTCGTGGGGTCCACCCGCACATGGTCCACCATAAAATCGACCTTCCGCTCCCTCCTGTGATGATCGATTAAGCTCTGACCCGGAGATGGTTCCGGTGACCCCGGAATCATCATTGATCCCATAAGAAAAAACAGAGAAAATCCAATAGCCATGAGTTTTAATTTTCGCATACTCCTCCTTCACCATTTAGATGGGAATTTCCCGCCGAACATCTCACCCAAGCAAAAAATTGCAGGACTCATGGTGGGGCTGGAATATCCCCATTGAATCTCTTCATATCCGACCCTGGCGCGCTTCCAGGCCGGCAGAGGGTTCAGCGATTGATTTTTTTAAAAGAGACGTTACTCCTCAGGAGCCAGCCGATGGCCACCCCCATGGCCACGAACACAACGATCAGCAACGATCGCGACATCGACAGGGACCAGAACAAAAATTGAATCTCCACGATGGTGGTGTTCTGCAGCACAAACAGCAGGACAAGCGCGGTCACGACAAGACTCAGTACCAACTTGACTTTCATGGCATCCCCCTTTTTTCAGGTTGGCGGGAAAACCAGCCGTCACGCCGTCTCACCCGGTTCACCCGCATGGCATTCTACGGCCGTTCCGGTAAAAAGTAAACCCGCCTGCTGCATTCTACCGGGGAATAATTTGCTTTTTGGTGCGTTTCAACGGTAGGATGCAAAACGCAATGACCATTCAAGCCATACCGGACGCCGGGATCCAGCAACCGGTGGCGGAACGCGATGACTTGCACCAGCAACTGCTGGAACACCAGCGCAGCGTGTTCCTCCTCTGCCTGGGATTCACGGGAAATCCAGCCGACGCCCGGGACATGGCCCAGGAAACCTTCGCCCGCGCCCTGGCCCGGCCAGCCGTGTTGCCTGAAGAGGCCTATCGTCCCTGGCTGCTGCGCATCGCCCGCAACGCCTGCATCGACCGGGAACGTCGCCGGCGGGTACGGCAGTTGTTCATGCCCCGGCTGGCGCCGGATGACCGGGACCAGCAGACTCCGGACAGCAACCTTGACCGGGACCGAAACATCGCCCGGGTACGCCATGCCATCCGTTCACTGCCCCGTCCCTTGCGGGAGGTGCTGGTGCTGAGAGAATACGGCGAACTCAGCTACAAGGAAATCGCCGCCGCGCTGAATCTCAAACAGGGCACGGTGATGTCAAGGCTCAACCGGGCCCGGGCCGCGGTGATTCGGATAGTGAAGGAGGAGTGTCATGAAGACCAGCAATGACCGGGAATGGGCGGATATCCGCCGCTTGATTGAAGACGACAAGGCCAATGCCTGGGCCGAGATGGCCCCCCATGTCCGTCCCGCCGCTCCTTGCGTTTCATCCCGGCGCCGGTTTTATCCTCGCCTGGCCGCGGCCGCGGTGGTGCTCCTGGCGGTTGCGGGCCTGATCTTCCTGCCGCGCCCGGAAAAGGATCCGATTACCATTGACCAGTTGCCTTTCTTCGCCAGCACCGGGAAACCCATTGCCCGGGATGATCCTTCCCCCCGGGAGCGTGAGATGGGCCGGCGCCTGGCGGGCTGGATCACCCTGGTCAACCGCGAAGCCTCGCCCTCGGTTCCAACCGCGGGAATCAACAAGGAAAAAGATAAAAGAAACCGGGAAACCATGCTCGAGCGTTTATTCCTGGAATCCACTCAACACCAGGAGGTGTGATCATGAAAAGAACAATGATCCTGCTGCTGACGATCCTGATGCTCTGCAGCTCCGCCCTTGCGGGATCCGGGGAAGAGAAGACCATCCCCGGGAAAGTCAAGGACGGCCACGCCCTGCTGACGGACATGACTCAGTTTTTCTCTGAAATCGCCCGCAAAGGCACGGGTCTGGAAAGCGCGGAGAGACGCCTTAACGCCGCCATCGCGGATGGAGCGGCAACTTTCAAGGACGGCAAAATCGACGCGATTTTTTACCATCGGTTCCAGCGCCTGCTCTTGATCTTCAAACTCATCATGACACCGGTTACGCCAACCAACAACGTGTGGGAACCGGTGATCAAAAAGGAACTCGGCGAGTTCATCCGGGATGTTTTGGGAGAAGAATGGATCCTGAACTTCAAGGACAAAAGCAACATCGGGCGCCTGGCCGCGGCCATGGAAGAGGAATTCGCCAACCTCTGGATCTATCTGGAAACCCTGGAGCGGCGTAGCGAACTGAAAAAGAAATACGGCAACCGTATGCTGCCGCCGCCGCCCCCACCGCCGAAGATTCCGCCCCCACCGCCGAAAAAGCCAAAGAAAGCGACCCCGCCCCCGCCGCCCCCGGCATAAATTCCCCATACGCAAAAGCCCCGCGTCCATTATGGACCGGGGCTTTTTTTTAGACGGAATATTCGATATTTGAGTCCGCCCGGCGCCGATCAGCGCGGGATCATTACGGGAACGCAAACCGCATCCGGCCCCCCGGGGCGCATCACCCGGGGGGCACGGGACGAACGCTCTACATCAGTGCTTTTTTCCCCGCAGGTCGTCTCCGGAAAAAGCCTGGGGAGAAGAACCCGTGGAAGCCGAAGAAGAAGGTGACAGGATCCGGATGGTCTGGGATTCGATCCGGTACCAGTCACTGGCGGGATCACTGTCGTCGGGATTCACGGTAAAGCGGGTGTCCACCGGTGAAACCTTGGGGAAGCCGGGATCCCGGCCGCCCTCGTATTCGTACTCCACCACGTCGAACTGATAGAAGGTATAACCGATCCAGTAATTATCCTGAAAGGGATGGGGCTTCGCCCAGGCGGGACCGACTTCGTGGCGGATTTCATAGTTCCCCAGTCCGCCTTCCAGAATTATGGTGGATTCGATTTTTTCCAGACTGTCGTATTCGGCATCCGGGTCATAATTCGAGTTGAAGCGCACGTTCTTGAACAGCTTCAGTTCATCGTTGACATAGACCTTGTGGTTGGTGATCAGGTTCTGCCCGGCGAACACGATGGTCACCCTGACCCTGACCCGGGTGATGGTTCCCAGCGGCTCCTTTTTGTCTTCCTTGGAGCCGCCACTCAACAGCACCGCCAGCAGCGCCACCAGAGCCACACCGCCCAATACCAGAACGATGGGAAATTTCTTTTTCTTTTTCTTGGCCGGAGCCACGATCACGCCGTTGTCAGGAGGCGGCGGAGGGGGTGCCGGCTCGGTCGCAACCGTAGTTTCCCCCGGGGCCGCGGCCTGCGCCGCCTTGACCTCCGCGCGAATCCGGTCCACCCGGCGAGCGAATTCAACATCCACTTCACTGTGTTGGAAAGCCGGATAGGTCTCGAAAACCTTGCGCAGGTTTTCATCGACCTTCTCATCCTCACCAACGGTGTAGTATACCTTTGAGAGGAGGTAGAAGGCATCGGCCACATTCTTCTTCTGAGCCACGATGGCCTTCAATTTAGCGATAAAGGTATCCAGGACGTGAATGGAACCCTCGTAGTCTCCCTGCTGATACATGCGCCGGGCTTTAAGCAGGGCGTCATCTTCATCCTGCTGGCCGGCCCAGGCCAGGTCAGCGGTCAATGTAAACCAGGAGAAAAGAACCAGAGCCACCACACCGGCTACTCGCAATGATCTGCCTCCAAGCATGTTATAACCTCCTCTTGAGAATAATTCGGCCTGCGTACGTTCCCACGCTATAGGACAATCGCCAGTCTTCAACCCTGACGGACTTGCCCAACCTGTCCTTTGGCGGGGTCAGTTTCATTGTATTGAATTTTTTTAACAGCAACCGTTTGACCAGCGGAGCCCGAACCCTGGGGATAATCACCACCTTGGAATCCATGGCCTTTACGACCTTCAACCTTCCATCAGTCTCAATACTCAATTCCAGGGTCATGGTCCCCATCACCTTTATCTTGCGGGGCAACTCATTGACCACGACGCGGTCCATGCTGCTGATGTAGCCGCGGGCCATCTCCGTGGGAACCCGCATCATTGTTACGGTACTGGGAGGCTGTATCGGCCTTGAGACTGGGGTGGCCGTTCCGGACTCTCCGTCAGCCGGCGATTTGGCCGTAACGGTCGGGGAATCCCGGGAGGTGGTCTCACTTTTGGGGGCGGTCCGGTCTTTCCCGGCCGGCTCCGGTTGAGAAGTTCGGGCCTTTTTTCCGGGATCCGCAATCGTTTGCGGGGACTTTGTCTCCGTAACCGTCATAGTGGGGGCTTGGTCCTGTTTGTCCGCGGTTCCTTCTTTTGATTGATCCGGTCCCGGCGTGTCCGAGGGAGATTCGGATTCAGGCCCGGCGGTTTTGACAATTCCCGGCTCCCGGGTGGAGGAACCTTCATCGCTCTTGTCATCGACAGCACTTTGCGGGGATCCGGCGACCTGCTGTTCCGCGGGGACCATCGGAGGCTGCGTCCGGTTTGCGGTTTTCCAGGGCTTCAACACCACCATCAGGGCCGTGGTCGCCATTGCCAGGAAAACCACCAGCAACACGGCGATCCGGCGGCCGGATCGTTTCTCCGGGGCGCGGAAGTCCCGAGACTTAACCGCATGATCGTGAACCGGGCTGACCATGGTGGCTTCCACCGCTTCGGGCTCTTCCAGGGCAATGGATGCTTTCCCGCGCAATTGTTCCAGCAGTTCACTTCCGCTCTGGATGCGCTGTTCCTTCTCTTTGGCCATCATGCGTTCCAGCAGCGGCTGGAAACGTTCCAGTCCCCGGGGCAATTGCGGAACCGGCTCATTGAGATGTTTCATCACCACGGCAATGTAATCCGTAGCTTTGTAAGGTACTTCGCCGGTAAGCATCTCATAAAACAACACCCCCAGGCTGTAGATATCCGCGCGACCGTCCACGGCCTGACCGCGGATCTGCTCCGGGCTCATATAATGGGGGGTGCCGATGGACATACCGGTCTTGGTCAGCTTGGTGGTGGTGCCGATGGCCTTGGCGATGCCGAAATCCACCAGGACCGGAGTATCCCCGTTGCGGAACATGATGTTGTCGGGTTTGATATCCCGGTGGATATATCCCTGATTGTGGGCGTACTCCAGGGCCTGGGCCATGGACTCCAGGACCCGTACCGCCTCAACGGCTTCCAGCCCCGCGCCGCCTTTGTCCCGGGCCCTCTGAATCCGTTCTTTCAGGGTACCGTCCAGGTACTCCATGACCATGTAGTAACTTTCCCCGGCCTGGCCCACATCGTATATGGTAACGATATTGGGGTGGTTCAGATTGGCCGCGGTTTCGGCCTCCTTGAGGAAACGCCGGGAAAAATTCTCATCCTTGAGCAGGAATCCTTCCATGACCTTGACGGCCACGCGGCGCTTGAGCCGGGTCTGCACGCCAAAATACACTTTGGCCATGCCACCTTCACCCAAACGGTATTGAAGTTGGTAACCTGGGATTTCAGGTAATCTATCCATGCTGATTTTCCACAATACCGAAAACTGCAACCATGTTAATGGGTCTATCCACAAAAGTCAACAAAAGGCGGTGCTTCGTCAGCGTTGCATTCGTTCCGGCCATTCCGTATAATACAGCCGAAACGTCAGGAATCCGGGAGACTGAATAACCGCCCGGAAAAATCACAGGAGGCTGATATGGACCGCAAGAAATTCGATGAGATAATCGATTTTGCCGTTGAACGGGAAGCCGACGCCATTAAATTCTATCAGGATCTGCAGAAGATGGTGCGTTTCAATTCCCAGCGCGAACTCCTTCATGAATTCGAAGAAATGGAAAAAGGTCACATAGAGATGCTGGAAAAAATCCGCATGACGGATGTCGAGCACATTGACATTCCCCGGATCCAGGATCTTCAGATCAGCGACTACATGGTATCATCTCCACCCACCGCGGACATGAACTTTGAAGACATCATCACCATAGCCATGAAACGGGAAGAAGCCGCGCAGAGGCTCTATACCGAAATGGCCGGTAAAGTAGACGACGCCAATATTCAAAAACTTTTTCTGCGCCTGGCCGCGGAAGAAGCCAAGCACAAACTCCACTTCGAGACCTTGTATGATGAGGAGGTCCTGGCGGACAACTAAAGTCCAGGTATCCCGAGGACAACCAAACCAGGTATTCGGAAGGCAACCTGGGGTACGGATTCCGGTGGACATCCAATGCCCACCGGAACAGTTCGCGGGAAATTTCAGTCGTCCAGTCCCAGCAGTCCTTTCTTGAAGTCCTCGCCGGGTCCGGGCTTCTCGCCGATCCAGCAGGCAAACAGGGCGTCAGCGAAATCCTTGCCGGCGATGGTTCCCTTAACCGCGCCTTTTACCTTTACTTCCGTGCCGATGCCGGGCAGATAAGTAAAAATCAACTGATCACCACTCGACACTTTGTCCATGTAACCGGCCAGGGTATCGAAGCGTTTCTTCAAGTCCTCGGAGTAACCCGGCGTATTGGCTTCCAGGCCTTCATACCAGGCGCCGTTAATCTTACCGGCTCCCACACTGCGTAGGAAATGCATAACCGTACGGCGTGGAGAATCGGCGGCCAGAATCTTACGGGCGTCGGTTTCCTTGGCGGGCAGGTAGAGCCCGGCAACATAGACTTTAAAAATTATTTTTTTCCGCAAGGCCATTCCGTTGAGAACCAGCGTGTTTTCCCCCACGGTAATGGAATCAGGCATGGTCACTCCGCGCAATTCACCGGCGGCCACGGGAGTGGCGATAAACCCGATCAACAATCCAATCAGCAACAAGTGTCTCATCATTTCCTCCAGCACCGCCCCGGGGTATGGGGAGCGGACGATTCAGAGCAACTCTACGCCGAAGGTGACGGAATGTCAAGTCTCGATGGACATGACCTCATGGTTATGCCAGAATGAGATCCATGGCAGAATCCTCCCGGATATTTTCCCCGCCGGTCACGGAGATCAAGCGTTGGATCCAGGATGGTTTTCGCGCATACGGACCCGACCCATGGCTGTTCCTGCGGGAACTGGCCCAGAATAGCCGGGACGCGGGTGCGCGAAAAATTGATATCCAGGTTCATCGGGACTCGCGAAACCAGGAAATACTGGAATTCAGGGACGACGGCCAGGGCATGTCGGAACGAACAGCCCGGGATTACCTGTTTCGTTTTTACGCTTCATCAAAGGAAGATTCCGCCGGAAAAGCCGGGCGCTTCGGAATCGGGTTCTGGTCCGTCTGGCGTTTCGCCCCGGCCAGATTAATCATTGAATCCCGGCGGGGCGGGCAATCCTGGTCGGTGGAAGTCGACCGGGACTTTAATGTCCGTCGACTTCCCGCCCCGGACCTGGAAAGAGGCACTCGTGTCCTGCTGCAACGTCCAGCTGCCTTTCCGGATGCCGAATCCTTTTCGGAAGCCGTGAACCGGGCGGCCCATCGCTATTGCGGTCACCTGTTACGGCTCCGGCCTTTCCATCGCACATTACCGGTAAAGCTGAACGGGCACCGGGTTTCCAGGCCCCTCCTGCCGGCGGGAATGTACGGGCGTACTTTCCGAAGCCGCCGTTTCTGCGGGGGAACGGCTCTGGGACGAGAACCGGAAGTCAGGGTTTTCAGCGGCGGACTGCCGATCTGGCGGGGAACATCGATAGCGGAACTGACCGGAAATGGGAAAGCCGAAAGAGAACATGCCTCATCGGTTCATGGCCTTTACCCGGTTGTATGGCTGGAGTGCCCCAACCTCCGCGTCGACCTCTCCCGACGACATCCCGTGAACGATCCTGAATTGAAAGCCCTGCGCCGGCGGGGGGAAAGGGAAACCGCCCGCCTGTTCGCCCGCATTCTGAACCGGGGAGCCGGCCGAAGTACCGCCGGCCGGATCCGCGACGGTGCCGAAGCCCTGGCCCTCCATCTCCGGGGGCGGATCTGGCTTCAGGCCGCCCTGCTACTCCTTCTGCTCATCCCGGTGGAAATCACCTTGTTGCGGTATTGGCTGGCCCCCTCCGGGGAGCCTCAGCCCCGGGATCCCGTCATGGAAAGGCTGAGCTACAAGGGCACCACCATTGATGTCGGCGGGCCTCTCAACGCTCCCAACCTGGAATATACTCCTGGAAAAAACCTGTTTTTCAGACTTTTTACCGTTGAACACTTCGACTCCCTCCGGGGTTTTGTTTATCGCCGGGGAACCCCCGGAAAAGCTCCGGAAGTCCAGCCTTCCCGGGAGCGGGTGGAAATCGACTGGCTTATCCAGGGAAAGGAGCGTATCATGCTGCCCCATCCCGTAGGGTTTCATATCCTGGCATCAAGCCTACGCTGGAACGGCAGATCCTTGGGCAGGATTCCGCTTGCCCATCATGATTCCTATCAGGTGGACCTGCCGGTTGGCATCCCCGGCAGGTTGCAATATACTTGCTTCCCGGTCGATCCCGCAGTTCCCCCGGACCGCGATTCACTCCAGACATTGCAATCACCGCCACCTCCCGATAACTGGCCGGAGAACATCCGGGCCCTGTTGCGCCGCGGCAAGGAATCAACCATCAACCAACGGGTGGAAATGGTCCGCCGGAAAGTGACCGAACTCTTATCGCCCATGGCGGCACGGGAAGCCGCCCGCCGTTTTCGGCAGGCCCGGGGTCCGGGATGGATCCGTCGAGTCCTGCAAACCGGCGGCGGGGATTGCGATGTCATAAACGGCCTTGCCGTCGTCATGCTGCGCGGGATGGAAATCCCCGCCCGCCTGGGTATCGGCTGGGTCGGCCGCAACGGGCGACTCACTCCCGGCCTGCACGCCTGGGTGGAGTTCCATCACAATGGCTGGAACTTCATGGACCTTTCAGGAGCCGGGAACTCCGCATCCACCCAATCTCAGCCGGCGCTTAATCCGGCAAAACATATTCCCGCCGCAACAAAATGGGCCTCGACGATCCTTGCGCCTCTATTGGCCTTCGCATCACTACTGGTTATGGGATTGATCTTCCGCCGCAGAAAGATCCGGGAGAATCCCCGCCGGGACGAAATACTATCCAGCCTTGTACTTGGCGCCCTGCTTTATCCCGGCCGTTGGGGATCCCACAACCGGATGTGGACTACCGCGGTACTTCCAAGCCTCAGCGGTTCCCGGATTTCCCTGCGCCGGGCGTTTTCCCGTATGCACGAGCGGGGACTCTATTCCGCTTCCCCGGGCAACCCCCTGGCCGGGCGGAAGAATAAAGTTCTGGACGCCGGCAATCCCCACTTCCGGCGGATATTCCGTTTGGTTTATGGTGTAATCGATCTGGACTCCATCCACTCTCTAGAGATCCAGGCCTTCAAGCCCGGCGGAACCCACGACAACGCGATGACCCGCCGCCTGGATGACCTGGGACGCAGCCTGGGGAAATGGGGGTGGCGGGTGGTCATCGCCACCGGGGCTGAAAACGGGGCTCCCCGCTGGATAGATCTATCGGGACTGGGCCTGAGGATTCCGGCTTTATGGCGCCGTCCCCTGCTGGTTCTCTCCGCATTCGACCTGCCCGGCAGCCATGCATGGTCACGAAACACTCCATACCCGGGTGGACACCTTTTCCGGATAATCGCCGACTCCATGTCGATTGCTCCCCTGCTTACTCCCAAAGCGCGGGAGACTTTGCATCGCCTGGCACGTCGCCTGTTGGAGGAGAAACCTTGACGGCCAATGAATGGTTCAGTGTGGACTCCGGAGCTCACCTGCGCAAGTTATCAGGATTTCACTATCACCATAACGAGGGTTTCCTCCTGGACCTGGTCCGGGGGGCGGTGAGAAGGGGAGCGCGAAACATTCAGGTTGAGATAAAGCCACGAGGATTCCGGATAGCGGATGATGGAAATGTTCCGGACCCATCCACTCTGCAGTCCCTCAGGGAGCTGGCCCGCCATGATTTGGAGGAAGCCCGTACCGAGTCGCTGATCCATCGGATGATTATTTCCCCGGGTATCGGCTGGCTGGCGATTTTCGCTCCCCAACCGGAAACCGCGGTTATTCAGGTCCGTCGTTCCGGCGGCTGGGATCACGTATCCATAATCCCCGGCGACCTGGAAAATCCCGCAAGCCACGATTCCCGGTTAGCCGGCTTTCACACCATTGTCGTTCTGGAAAACTGCCGGAGAACAGCGGATATATCGCCCCTCCGGCTCATGGATTTCTTACGCGCCGCGCCGGCCACAATTCGCATAAACGGTGAAGAAGTCCGACCAGGGCACCTCCTCGCCGGCACCATCATGGCCAGGAGGCTGAAAAGAGGACCCCATTCCACCGGGGCGATCATCGCTCTGCCCAAAAGCGGAGAAGCCTGCCGCCTGGTATTAACCGACGCGGGCATACCCTGGGACGAGATCACATCCCCCCCCAGAAAGGGCCTTGTATACCACCTTCAGGTAGAGCATTCCCGGGCGCCGGCTCTTGATTTCCTCGCCGGCTGGGATGAACCCGCCCGCCGCCTCTACCGCCTGGCCGCCGACGCTTATCCGGACCTTCCGGAAGAGGAGCGTCAGCGGCTCGAGGAATTGTTCTTTCTCCTCCACCGGTATTCCGGAAGTTACGAAACATTCCGTCAAGTGGCGATGTTTGCAACCATTCGCCCGTCGCGACTGACCTCGCTCGAAAGTATAAAGGTTCGGGCCAGTCGTGGTCCGCTTTATTTCAGATTGCAACACGACGGACCGGGGGACCGCGGGAGCGGCCCCGGCCCGGTACTGAATCTCACTTCAAGTCAATTGGAATTCCTGAGTCGCTGCGATTTGCATTTGCGCCGGGTGTCAGAACCGGTTGTTCTACGGGGCACAACCTTCCAGCGCCTGCGTCAAGCTTTCCGCACATTCATCTCCAGGCTTGCCGGAATGATTTACCGTAGCGCTCCCCCAATACCCGGCGAATTCCTCTCCCGGGAGGAAAAAGCCCTGGTGGACCTGCTCGCATTTCATCTGTCCCGGCGGGGATCAGTCGTTTATCCCGGGCATACCAAAGCGTTCAACCCGGTGGTGATTGATCGGCGGGGCTGGCTTCCGGTGTGGGTCGGACCGCGCCTGGGGGATTTCCCGATCCGGGACCTGATATTCCCCAGACGTCACCCCCTTTTCCAGGCCGCCGCTCCCAGGCTCGGGCGATCCCCCGGGGATAAGGATTTAATCGTTGCTTTATTTCTCGCGGCGATCATGGAGACTCGAGACCGGTAAGAAAGCCCCCGGGATCGACCAAACCCCGGGATTCCGGCAATCAGGACCTTCCGCGTTTTTTAAAGAGCAGAACCGCCAGAGCAATGGCCAGCACGGCCAGTACCAGGCTGAGCGCAACCACCATTGCCGGAGAATCTCCCGGTGAAGCGGACTTAACGTTCCCGTGATTCATCTCCCGTTGCCCCTTTCGAATCGAGCGCAAGCCGGAACCCGCCATGGGAGAATGCTCCGCCGCCAGATAAACTCTTTCCCCCCGCCACTCGGTCCGCCCCCTGGGTACGATCACCGTGATCCTGCGCCAGGTATTGTTTAATTCCTTTGAAGACAGATAGGTCACCCGCCATTGGGCATGCACCATGCGCCCGATTCGGGCATACAATCCCGACAATTCCCGCGGTGACGGAGCGTGGAGAATCATTCCGTCCGCACCGGAGGCCAGCCGCTGTAAACGTTTCAGGTCCGGTTCCCTTCCCAGAGCTACGATGCATAACAATACTCCGGCTTCCCGGATACGATCCGCCACATGGGAAGCGGTAACCCGGCTGCGGTTATCCCTGCCGTCGGTCATGGCCAGCAAGAGGCGGATCCCTCCGGGGGGAGTATCCCGCAGCATATCCACCCCGTTCGTTAAAGCATCAAGAAAAGCCGTATCGCTCCCCGGCCGAATTTTCGCCAGAGCGGCTGAAACGGCATCTCCCCCGGGTCCCAGGTTTAACAGGCGGTCGATGCCGGTGTCAAAGGTCACCAGACCGATACGATCCCCTTCCCGCATGGTGCCTGAGTAGACTTCAACCGCCCCCCGGGCGGCCTTCAGGGGAGCGCCCCGCATACTGCCGCTGCGATCCAGTGCCATCACGGCATACACCGGCCAGCGTTCATTATGCAGAGGTTCCATCGTTGGCGCTATCGCCATCCGGCCGTCCTCCTCGACCCGAACCCGCGGAATACTTGCCGGAGATGCAACTCCCAACAGGGATGTAAGGGAAATCACCAGCTTGACTTTGGGGAAATTCCGCAGATCGACGGCGGTGATGCGAATCTGCCGGGATAAATCCGGGCAAGCCGCCGAAATCAAACCCGTGGCAAGTAGGCCGAGAAGCGCGGCGCAAAGACTTCGCCAGCGGTAACCGGTCATGTGAGAACGAATTGCAGGCGAATCACACCGATAACGATTTCATCACCATCCGCCAGAGTCTTTTCGGTCTCGGCTTTTTCACCGTTGATAATTATGGGATTGGTACCACTCAGATTGCGGATTGCGTAATGGTCTTCATGAAAATGGATCAGAGCGTGTTCCCGGGAAACCGAAGCATCTTCCAGGATGATGTCACCCTTGATACGGCCGATTCGGGTTTCGAATCCCAGGGGAAACACTTTCCCATCAAGCATCCCGCCTTTTACCCGTACTTCCGCCAGCAGGCTGGGAACCTGTTTGGTGCGCAGTCCACCGGTCTCGCGGTCAACCTCCTCCATGCTGACCTGTCGGGTATTGGGATCAACCGCGGCCGGAGGCGGAGGCGCCTGGTTGGTTTTTCCGTCGGCAGGTTTGCGAAAAATCACCACCAGCAGGAGGATGAGAATCACGACGATCGCTCCGGCAAGGATAATGACCGTCCAGTTTGTCTCCCCCGGAGCGGCACCCGGAGCCGTGCCTCCGGATCCGGCCAGTGGAGACGCACCCATTGAGGCCCGGGTGGCTTCCCGTACGAAGGGTGTCTGGGTACCGGTATCAAGCTGAACCACTCCCTCCACCACCAATTTTTCCTGAGGAGCCGGGAGAGTGTTGGCGACGACCCGGATCTGCCTGTCACTATTGTCCATCAGGATATAACTCCCCCGCTCCGCCCGGGATTGGGGTATATTCACATCCACAACTTCTCCCTGAACCCTTACTTCCAGGTTGAAGTACTTTTGGGGATTGTCGAGAATATCACGGATAAACACATCATCCGCGGAAAGAACCGGAAGCGACGTAAAAAACACCAAAAGGAAAACCGGGATCAGGAAATGTTGTGTTTTCATACTGATATACCTCCTGGGGGAGAGTCCTCGAGGTTCTATTAGCACTCCCCAAAGGGAAAGTCAAACCTGTTTCGCGGCTGTGCTTGAATCCGTACTCATCTTTTTTCTACTGAAAACCCAGCGAAATCAGGGTTGCCAGCAGTAACGCCAGCAGGACGGTCAATAAAAGGATCAGCCTGCGGCGGCGCTTTTGCCAATGCCGGGGTTTGTCGGCATCTTCCGGCAGGCGGGGGCGGGAAGAGGCGAAACGCGGACGCCCGACGGCAACCACGGCCACGGTGATATTGTCGGTTCCATCCCGACACAACGCCAGGTCTACCATGGTTCGGGCGGCCTCACGAAGGTCCCGGGTATGATGGACGATGCTCCACATTTCCATGGGTTCAATGGAATTCGACAAACCGTCGGAACAAAGGAGCAGCACGGCTCCCAGGGGAACTTCAACGCATGCCACCGGATCAGGATCCAGCTGTTGGGATCCTCCCAGTGATTTGTAAATGACATTTCTAAACCGGAAATTGCGGGCCGTCTTCTCTGTCAATACTCCGGAATCGAGCAGATGTTGCGTCATGCTGTGATCCCTCGTAACCTGGCGGATACCTTCCACGTCAATCAGGTAAAGGCGGCTGTCCCCCACGTGGGCAACATAGAGATTCCGCGTAACGGCATCCGCATCCTCAGGTGGAGGAACAGTCGCCAGGGTCAGGGTCGTTCCCATATTGATATTTCCAAAGGATGTCTCACCCCGCCTGCGTATCCGTTCATGGGCCAGTAAAAGGCAGTCCTCCATCATCTCCACAACCGGCAGACGACCCGCGTTCTGGTGAATCAGGCGGCGTACCGTGTCCACCGCCAGCCAGCTGGCCACTTCACCGCCGGCGGCCCCCCCCATGCCGTCGGCTACCGCGGCCACGGTCCAACCGGAAATCTTTTCCAGCAGGAACTGGTCTTCATTGTTGGATCGCATGTTTCCCATATCCGTAATGGCATACATGCGACGCTGATCTTGATATTTCATCTTAATTTGTTCGTAGGGAGAACAAAAGGCCCCGAACAGAGTAACATGGTAGGACAGGAGGAACGCAAAGTCAACGCTGGCCGATCAGTGAACACCTGTTTCACTGAAAGGATTTTTTCCAGATTTTGATCCCCGCGTAGGCGGCGATGAGAATCGCCGCGGCTGCGATCAGGAATACCCGGTCGGGAATTTCATTCATCAGCAGATGTCCCCTCAAGGCATGCAGGACCAGGAACATGATCAGCATATTGAACACGGAATCGTTCTCTTTCAAGAGAACTTTCCGCCATAGGAACGGAGAATCGGGTTTGCGGTAGTTTCCGGGCAGTGGAGTAATCCGGGGTACCCGTTTCCGGTATTCTTCATAAGAGTCACCATGTTGTTGAATCAGGAAGGATTCTTCTCCAAGAATAATCAGGGCATATTGTATCCACAAGAACACGAGCATCAAAGCAAGCGCCCATGGATTCCCCCAGAATACGAGAAGACCGCAATGGATCAGGGTATTGCCAATGTAAAGAGGGTTCCGCACCAGTGAATATGCGCCGGTTGTATTCAGAGCGTCCGCCCGCAGGTAGGATTCCCGCCCGGACGTACCGGTATGGGCGAAACCTACCGACAATGCGCGTATGATTTCTCCGAGAAATGACAAAGCCACTCCCGCCAAGGTTACCCAGGGTTGGATGGCGCCGTAATGACGGGGAGGAAAAAAGAAGAGTACGATCACAATCATCGGCAATGGAGTGATCGACCGATGACGAAACAACCATCTGCCCAGTTTGATTGCCGGATTTATCATGATTTCCCTTCCGAGGCTTTAGCGGTCCAACCGCGACGCGCAAGCAATCCGCGCAGCCGGTCAAGGTCGCGATTTTTCAATGGAGTAAAACATACGCCGCCTATGCCGCCGGGGATAAGATCAAGAACTTTATCCAACTCGGTTTCCGGAATCAGCATACCGTTGCGCCAGTCCCGCCATTGGATCTTGACGACAAGTTTTCGTCCACATTGTGCGGCCGCCCGGTGGACCATACACGCGAACA
>Ga0272441_10009333_pt1 | contig 15201 bp, 15 predicted proteins | sample SSMProp6N_FD_193582 | JGI IMG/M metagenome (GOLD analysis project Ga0272441, IMG submission 193582) | Marine sediment archaeal communities from Little Sippewissett salt marsh, Falmouth, MA, United States - SSM-Prop-6N | ecosystem: Environmental > Aquatic > Marine > Wetlands > Sediment ... | reverse complement strand
TCTGCTATAATCTGTCGCTCGCTGAGTATAGGACTCCGCCGCGCCGCTGGCAAGGAGAAAGAGCGTCGCCCTTGCCTGTCGCCGCCGGCCGCGGTCGCCAGGCCGTCCGTGTTTCGCTGACCGTGCGGGGCAAGCCCCAGAGCCGCCACTGACCCGGACCATGAAGATCGTCCTCGCTCCCGACTCCTTCAAGGAAAGCCTCCCGGCGGTGGCCGCGGCGCAGGCGATGGCCCGCGGGGCCGTCGCGGCGTGCGGCGACCGCGCGCCGCTCCTGGCGGTCCAACTGCCCATCGCCGACGGCGGCGAAGGCACCGTCGCCTGCCTGGTCGCGGCGACGCGCGGCCGGCGCATGACGACGCGCGTCACCGGTCCGCTCGGCGACCCGGTCAGCGCCGAATGGGGCCTCCTGGGCGACGGGCGCACCGCGGCCGTCGAGATGGCCGCCGCGTCCGGCTTGCCGCTCGTCCCGCCCGCGAAGCGCAATCCCCTGGTGACCACGACGTTCGGCACGGGCGAGCTGATTGCCGCGGCGCTCGACGCCGGCGCCCGGCGGATCATCGTCGGTATCGGCGGCAGCGCCACTGTCGACGGCGGCGTCGGCATGGCCCAGGCGCTCGGCGGCCGGTTCCGCGACGACCGCTCGCGCGAGGTCGGCCGCGGCGGCGGGCAGCTCCGGCACGTCGTTGCCATCGACCTGGACCAGCTTGATCCGCGCGTCGCCGAGGCCGACATCCTCATCGCCAGCGACGTGCAGAGCCCGCTGACCGGGCCCGACGGGGCCGCGCGCGTCTTCGGTCCGCAGAAGGGCGCGACGCCCGAGCAGGTGGAACTGCTGGAGGCCGGGCTGGCCCACCTGGCGGAACGGATTCGCGCGTGCCTGGGCGTCGACGTCGAACGGCTGCCCGGTGCCGGTGCGGCCGGCGGGCTTGGGGCGGGCCTCGTGGCCTTTCTCGGCGCCGCGGTCAGGCCGGGCATCGACCTGGTCCTCGAGGCCGTCGGCTACGAGGCGCATCTGGCCGACGCCGATCTGGTCGTCACGGGCGAAGGCCGCCTCGACGCCTCGAGCCTGCACGGCAAGGCGACCGTCGGCGTGGCACGCAGGGCGCGCGACGCGGGCGTGCCGTGCATCGCCGTGGCGGGGCAGGTGGCCGGCGACGCCGGTGCCCTGCGCCGCGAAGGCATCGTGTCGGCCACGGCACTGGTCCGCGGCGACGTCACGGTCGAGTCGGCGATGGCCCGCGCCGCCGAGCTGGTTGAGCAGCGCACGTGCGAGGCCGTCGCCGGGTTCCTCGACGCCCGGTCTCAACGGAAGGAGCTGTGAGTTGCTGTCACTGAGCACCGCATGGTTCAGGACTCCCGAGCTGACGACCGCAGAGATCCTGGCGGAGGTGCGCCGCCTGGGCTTTCGGGCGATGGAGTGGGCCGTCTCGGCCGCGCGCCTCGACCAGGGCGAGGTGGCCGCGGCGGTTCGCGCGGGCGAGGTCGCCGTGACGAGCGTCCACGCCCTGGCCGGCCTGCACGGCGACGCGCCCATCAACATGCAGGGCGGCGACCTCGGGTCGGCCGACGCGGGCAAGCGGCAGGCAACCGTTGACGCCATGTGCCGCACAATCGACCTGGCGCGGCGGCTCGGGGCCCGGGCGGTGGTCGTCCACGCCGGCGGCATCGAGGGACCGCTCCACGACCGGTGCGTTCACATGATGCGCCACTGGGACGAAGTGCGCCTGTCGCCGACGTTCGACCGCGACCTGGCCGACCTGCGCCGGGAGCGCCGGCAGGCGGCGCCGGCGTGCCTGGACCGCGTCGTGGCGTCGCTGGAGGAGGTGCTTCGCCGCGCCGGCGAGTTCCCGCTGGGTCTGGAGACGCGGTACGTCTACTGCCAGTTGCCGCTGCCGGATGAGCTGGAGCAGATCCGGGCGGCCGTCGGCCGCGACTGCCTCGGCTACTGGCACGACGTGGGCCACGCCCGGATTCAGCAGCTGTTCGGCGGCGTGCCCGAGATGAGCTGGCTCGACCGGTTCGCCGACCGGCTGCTGGGCGTTCACCTTCACGACATGGTCGGCACGCGCGACCACAAGCCGCCGGGGCAGGGCGAGCTGGACCTGCGTGGGGTCGCCGACCGCGTCGCGGGTCTCGACTGTCTGAGGGTCGTTGAGGTGGCCGGGGGCTTCACCGCGCCGGACCTTGTCGCAGGTCGCAAGCACCTGGAATCGCTCGGGTTGACCTGATAGGCTGAAACGCGCGGCCATTTCGGATAGAATGTCGCGCGTGGGTGCGCTGCACCAGCGTGGTACATGTTCAGCCTGTGCCACGGCGGGCTTGTCCCGCCGTGCCGAACGCGGGGAGGCAATCGCACGGCCGGGCAAGCCGGCCGTGGCACAACCCGTGACGAAGAGGGACGCAGTAGGCTGAACGTGTACGGGGGGCGGCGCGCGGCGAGGACGCGGCACTCGGGGAGCCTGCACCATGAGACTGGCGTTCAGCACCAATGCCTTCAAGAAGGTCTCGCTGGAGGAGTCGCTGCGGCAGATCGCGGACGCGGGCTACCTGGGCGCCGAGATCATGGCGGACGTGCCGCACGCGTATCCGCCGCACATGAGCCGCCGCCGGATTCGCGGCGTGGTCGGCCTGCTCCGGGAGCTGCGCCTCGAGGTGTCGAACGTCAACGCGTTCACGTTCTTCGCCCTGGGCGACACGTACCATCCGTCGTGGATCGACCCCGAGCCGCAGGTCCGCGCCCAGCGGGTCGAGCACACGGAGAATTGCCTCCGCCTGGCGCACGACCTGGGGTGCCCGTGGATGAGCACGGAGCCGGGCGGCCCCCTGCCGGCGGGGGTGACGCGCGAGCGCGCGATGGAGTGGTTCCGCCTGGGGCTTCAGATGGTCTACCCGCTGGCCCGGGAGCTGGACGTCACGGTGCTGATCGAGCCCGAGCCGGCCCTGCTGCTGGAGTCGAGCGACGAGTTTCTGGAGCTGATCGGCACGGTGCCGCACGGGCAGGTGGCGCTCAATTTCGACGTGGGCCACTTCTTTTGCGTCGGCGAGGACCCGGCCGAGGCGGCGCGCCGGCTCGGCCCGTGGATTCGCCACGTGCACCTGGAGGACATCGCCGCCAGCCGCGAGCATCGCCACCTGGTGCCCGGCCGCGGGGCCATCGACTTCCCGAGCGTCTTTGCCGCGCTCCGCGACGTCGGGTACGATGGGTGGATCACCGTGGAGCTGTACCCGTACGAATCGACGGCCCGGCAGGTGGCCGACGAGGCCCTGCGGTTCCTCGAACAGCTCCTGTGACGGTTCGGAGGGCGAGACGATGGCCGACCCTCGCGGCGAGTTCGCCTACATCGACTGGATCCGGTCGCAGCTCGGGCGCGACGACGATCGCGTGAGTATCGGCCCCGGCGACGACATGGCCGAGGTCCGTGTGCCGGGCCCGGCGGGAACTTCGGCCGCGCGCGTGCTCGTCGGCACCGACACCGTCCTCGACGGCGTGCACTTCAGGACGCCGGGCGACGCCCTGGACGACGTCGGGTGGAAGGCCGTGGCGGTGAACCTGTCGGACGTGGCGGCGATGGCCGCCGAGCCCCTGGCCGCCGTCGGCACGGTCGCCCTGCCGAAGACGTTCTCGATGGCCGACGCCCGGGCGCTCTTCGAGGGCATGAAGCGGTGCGCCGACGCCTTCCGGTGCAGTTGGGTAGGCGGCGACGTCACCGCCTGGGACCAGCCGCTCGCGATTACCGTGACCGTGCTGGCCGCGGCGGCCGAGCCGGTGCGCCGCAGCGGGGCCCGCCCCGGGCAGCTCGTGTGCGCGACGGGCGCGCTCGGCGGGTCGCTGCTGGGACGGCACCTGACCTTCACCCCGCGCGTGGCCGAGGCGCGCCAACTGGCTGCGGCAGTCAGGCTCGGCGCCATGATCGACCTGAGCGACGGCCTGTCGAGCGACGTCGGCCACCTCTGCGACGAGAGCGGCGTCGGCGTCGTCATCGAGGCCTGGAGGGTGCCCGTCAGCGACGCGGCGCGCCAGGCGGCCGACGCCGACGGCCGGTCGGCGCTCGATCATGCCCTGAACGACGGCGAGGATTTCGAGCTCCTGTTCACCGTCGATGAGGCCGACGCGGAGCACCTCGCGCGGCTCGAACTCGGCGTGGCGGTCTCGGTCATCGGTCGCACGACGGAGCCGGAGCACGGCCGGACCCTGGTGAACGGCCGGGGCGAGATGATCCCCCTGGAGCCGGAGGGCTTCGAGCATTGGCGATGACCACCTTCGCAGCCTGCGGCACCTCCGGCAGCGTCGCCGAGACGCAACGGCTGGCGGCGCGCCTGGCCGCGCAGCTCACGCCCGGCGACGTCGTGTGCCTCTACGGACAGCTCGGAGCCGGCAAGACCTGCTTCACCAAGGGGCTTGTTGCCGGTCTCGGCGGCGACGCCGACCGCGTGACCAGCCCGACGTTCGTTCTCATGCAGGTGTACGAGGCCCGGCTGACCGTGTACCACTTCGACGCCTACCGCCTCGGGTCGGGCCAGGACCTCCTGGACATCGGCAGCGACGACATTCTCCAGGGCGACGGCGTCTCGGTCATCGAGTGGGCCGACCGCGTGGCCGACGCCCTGTCGGCGCAGCGCATCGAGGTCCACCTGGAGGCCGCCGGCGAAAACGAGCGCCGAATCCGCATTGCCGGCCTGGGGTCGCACGAGGCACAGTGCGTGACGGCGCTGGCCGGCGACGGGATGCTCTCGGTCTGTTGAGGCCCGGCCTGGACGGGGCCGGCACCCGGCGCCGGTCTCTCCTGACCTCCCTCGGCGCGCGAAGCGGCAATGGTGTTGCCCAAGGGCCTCCGAAACTCTATAATGGGTTGTTTTACGGTGCCTGTTGCCGTGCGGCGCTGGCCGAGGTCCGGTGCTGTCGGCGGCTACAAGGGGATTGAAGGCGACCATGGCGGACGATTCGCAGGGCGCAACCAACCATCATGAGGATGCCGCGGATGCCGCGGATGCCGCGGAGCCCGTGGGCGCGTCGCAGTCTCCCGGGCAGACGAGCGCGGACGCCGGGGCGCAGTCTTCCGCTGCGGCCGGCGTGCCGCAGAATGGCGCGGCCGGGAATCCCCCGCCGGTGGCAGAGGGGCAGGGGGATGCCACGGAGGGCCAGCTCGCGGCGGAAGCCGCACCGGGCGGCGAGGCGCTTTCGGAGCAGCCCGCCGAGGCGCACGCCGAGCAGCCTGCGCCGGAGCCTGCGCCGCAGCAGGGCGGCGGTGACAACGGCGAAGCAGCGCCCTTGGTGTGTGTCCGCTACGGGCGCATGGCTGCGCTGGGGCTGTTCCGGTCGAAGCTCGAGGGCATCAGGCCCCGGACGCGGGTGATCGTCAAGAGCGACCGGGGACTCGAGCTGGGGGTTGCCTTGTGCCCGGCCACGAAAGACACGTGCTATGAGGGCAAGCCGCTGAAGCGCGTCGGGGCGGTGCGCCGCATCGCGACGGACGACGACCTGATGGAGGAGCGGCATCTGCGCCAGAGCGAGGAGCGCGAGGGCAACTTCTGCCGTCAGCGGATCAAGGAGCGCGGCCTGCCGATGACCCTGGCGGCGGCGGAGCACCTGTTCGGCGGCGACCGCATCGTGTTCTACTTCCTGTCCGAGGGCCGCGTCGATTTCCGCGAACTGGTCAAAGACCTGGCCCACGAGTACCAGACGCGGATCGAGATGCGTCAGATCGGCGTCCGCGACGAGGCGCGGCTCCTGGCCGACTACGAGCGGTGCGGCCAGCACATCTGTTGCCGGATGTTCATCAAGGAGTTCCAGCCCGTCTCCATGCGCATGGCCAAGCTTCAGAAGGCCACGCTCGACCCGAGCAAGATCAGCGGTCGGTGCGGCCGGCTGATGTGCTGCCTCCGGTACGAGTTCGACACCTACGAGGACCTCCGCAAGCGGCTGCCGAAGAAGAACAGCTACGTGATGACGGAGTTCGGCCCCGGCAAGGTGGTCGGCTCCGACATCCTCACCCAGTTGTGCAAGGTCGCGGTCGCGGACAAGGTGCGGATTGTCCCCGTTGAGGAGATCACGGCTCGCGACCTGAGCGAGGATGAGGTGGCCAACTGGAAGCCGTCGGTCGGCCGCGGTGCCGGCCCGGACGGAGGTAAGCGCGACCAAGGGCGGCGCAGTCGCAGGGACCGAGGGAGCAGGTCGGCCGAGGACCGCAAGGGCGCCTCGGCCCCCGCCGCGGCCGGAACGTCCCCGGCGTCGCAGCCGGCCAGCGCCTCGACCGACGCCCAGGCATCGCAGCCGGGCGGCGGCGAGCCCTCTCAGAGGCCCGGTCGCAAGCCGCGGCGCAGACGGCGGAAGAAGCGCAGCGGGGCAACCGCGGCGGCCCAGGGCGACGGAAATCAGCAGCGGCCACCGCAGCCGCAGCAACGGCAGGAGCCGCGGCAGGAACCCCGACAGGAGCCGCAGCAACCGCCGCCGCAGCGGCAACAGGAGCCGCGACAGGCGCGACGGCAGGACGCGCCGCAGGCCCCGAAACAACCGCAACCGGCCCGACCGCCGGATCGGGACCAAGCCGCCGATCGCGGTCTGGGAGTTCCGAAGAAGGTGCTCGAGAGCCTTGGCGTCGAGAGCGACGGCGACGACAAGAAGGCGTCGGACCGTGGCGGCACGCAGGCCGAGTCGACGCCGGACAAGGCGCAGACGTCGCGCCGACGCAGTCACCGTGGTCGCAGGCGGAGCAAGCGCCGGCGGGACGCGAACCCGTCGCAAGGCGGCAAGCCGTCCGAGGACGGTTCCGCCGGGACCTCGACGGGCGGGCCCCAGTCATGAGCGACTACGATCCGAGCACCGAAGACAAGCTGCGGGACGTTGTGGCGCAGAATCCGCGCTATGCCCGCGAGGCCTACGAGTTTGTCAGCGAGACCCTCGCCTTCACGTCGCAGTCTCTCGACAAGCGGGGGCACGTCACCGGCCAGGAGTTGTGCGAGGGCGCGCGGCAACTGGCCCTGGAACGGTTCGGATACATGGCCCGGACGGTCCTGGAATCGTGGGGCGTCCAGGCGACGGACGATTTCGGCCGGCTGGTCTACATCATGATCGGGGCCGACCTGCTGCGGAAGGCCGACACGGACTCGATCGACGATTTTCACGACGTGTACGATTTCCGCCAGGCGTTCGACGAGTCGTTCCGCATTGAGCTTGAGCGGCGCGATTGAGCCGCAAGGAAGCGGTGATGACCTCCACGGCATCCAGAGGCGGCAAGGCGTCGGCCGGCGGTCGTTCCGGCCGCGCGGCCCGGCCTGACGCCGCGCCGGAGGGGCCGCGACGGCCGTCACGGCGCGCATTCACCCTCGCCGCGGCCCTCTACGCCGCCTGGCTCATCTTCCTTCTGATCCTCGCCATCCTCCAGCGCTGAAGGCTCCGCCTCACCACGGCCTCGCCCCGACCCGGGGTCAGAGCAATTCCAGGAAGGGGTTCCCCGCGCGCTCCTGGCCGATGGTCGTGGAGGGGCCGTGGCCCGGATAGCAGACCGTTTCGTCGGGCAGCGTGAGCAGCTTCTGGCGGATGCTCTCGAGGAGCGTCCGTTCGCTGGCGCCCGGGAAATCGGTTCGGCCGACGCCGAGGCAGAAGAGGGTGTCGCCGGTGAAGGCCACGGGCGGGCCACTTTCGGGTCGCGCCAGCAGCGTGATGCCACCGGGCGTGTGCCCGGGGGTGTGCAGCACGTCGAGCGCCAGGGGCCCCAGCGGGATGCGGTCGCCCTCGGCCAGGAGAGCATCAGCCGGTGGGCTCGTGACCCTCATGCCCATCAGCAGCGACAGGTTCCGCATGCTGCTGGTGAGCTTGGCGGCGTCGTCGCGGTGGATGGCCAGCCGGATGCCGGGCCAGCGGCGCTTGACCGCTTCGTTGCCCGCGATGTGGTCCACGTGTCCGTGGGTGTTGACGAGCACTGCGGGCGTCAGGCCGCGGGCGTCGCAGAGCTCGATTGCCTGCTCGATTCCCTCCGGGGCGTCGATGAGCAGCGCGTCGCCGCCGTCGTCGGCGGTCAGCAGGTAGGCGTTCGTGGCGAACGGGCCGAGCTGGAACGTGTCGATCTTCATTGCGTCCTCTGCTTGCGTGGTGACCGCCCGGCCGCTGTGTTCACGGCAGCGGACGGTTCCTCCCCCCATTTCCGTGGAACGTTACTGTACCCCGTGACTTAACACAAGGGCCTTTCCTCGGCTGCTCTGATCCCCACCGACTAGACTCCATGCGGCCCTTCGGGCCTCGTGAAGCATGGCTCAACTGAGATGCGCGCAGAGCGCCATGCCTGATTACACTGTTGTCAAGGAGTCTTTGCAGAATGATAATGGTGTGGAACAGATGATCTCATTGGAGGCAAGCAAGAGATGGCACTCTGGAAACTTTGTGTCCGAACACGGGGGGCCACTTATCACCTTGAGGTGACGGGTGCCGACGACTTTGACTAGGCGAACATGCACGGTTTTCTCGTCAATATCGCTCCACCTCTCGCCATCCCCCATGGGGGGGAGGTCGGAGAAGTTGAGTGCCTGATCTCCGCAAAGGAAGCTCACATACTGAGCAAATTCTCCGATGGCCTCAAACCATACTGGGTGTCGCTGCTGTGGTGCCGCGCATTCATTCTGGGGGAAGTCTCCCCTGCAGAAGTTGCCGGTTCCCGAGCGCACGTGGACATAGGGGAGTATTGTGAAGCGCTGCGAAGGCGGCACAAGCCTTCGGGCGGCAATCTCAGGGGCGTGCTGATCCCCGATGGCAAGATACTGTTTGACTGGTGCACTCTCGATGTCCTGTGCTGGCTCCTCGAGTCCTTCTACAACCGGGAACACAGGGGCAAGTCCGTGAGCCCTGCGGATTTTCTTGTCTCAGGTGAGGCGAGTTTCCCCTATGAGCAATCGGTTGCCGATGATGTCTTCGATTTGGCCATCGGTGAGGGCGTAGGCATTGATTGCAGGCACACGAAAGGGAAGGGTCTGGTCTTCAGGGCTGAGGATGTGCCTGTCGCCAGCTCAATGCGAGAGGAGTTGGAGGAACGGCTTCTTCCTTCAGTAGTCGAGCAACAGATGCCGGAACAGGCGGACACGGCCTGGAAGCAACACGAAGTCTTCATCTGTCTTGCTTCGGAGGACGAGAGCGTTGCTGGCCCTTTGCATAAGGCCCTCACGGAGTCGGGCATCACAGTGTTCTACTACAAGACCAGCATGAAGTGGGGTGACTCTGAGCGGCGAACCATGGACTCAGCGCTTGCCGTGTGCCGGTATGGAATTCCCATACTCAGCAAGCACTTCTTTGCCAAGCCTTGGCCGCAGTACGAACTGGACGGTCTGGCGGAGCGCCAAATGAGTGAGGACAGGAGGGTTATTCTTCCCATCTGGCACAACATCACCAAACAGGAAATCATGAAGCACTCGCCATCACTAGCGGGGATTCACGCCGAAATGAGTACCACATCCGTTGACGTTCTGGTTGCGAAAGTCCGGGAAATGCTTGGGCGATAGCCAGCCAACCCGCGCAATTCCTGCGGACGGATGGTTGCATGCTCCGCCTCGTGCCCATGTGCAAGTGTGGCCGCCGTCTTACGAATTGGGGTGAAACGCAGAAGCCCTGTAAGTCGATACCTTACAGGGCTTCGCGTGGCGGGCCTGCCGCGACTCGAACGCGGAACCTACTGCTTAGAAGGCAGTTGCTCTATCCTCTTGAGCTACAGGCCCTCAGCGGATAGGATATCGGTCGCGCTTGGGTTTTTCAAGGCGAAACGGACCCCGCCGGCCTGCGGCGGCGCCCGCAGACGAGTCCGCGGAGGCAGCCGATGACCGACGTCGAACCCCAGGAGGCCGCGCCGCAGCCCGCCGGCGACCCGGACGGGATCAACGTCCGTCGCGTGGTCACGATCGTCGTCGTTCTGGCCCTGGCCATGGCCGCGGGGATCGGCCTGTGCAGCCTCGTCATGGGCGTCCCGGAGAAGGCCGACCGGACGATCTTCCCCGCGGACATGGTCGCGCTGCGGACGTGGCGGCTTGTCGTGATCCATCACACCGGCACGGCCGACGGGGCCCCCCCGGCGACCATGCACGTTCACCCCGCCGCGGAGCCGGGTGCGGCGGTCGGGTGCCACTTTGTCATCGGCAACGGCCGGGGCATGGGCGACGGCGAGATCGCCGCGACGCCCCTGTGGGTCGCCCAGCAGGAGGTCCAGTCGTCGGCCGGCGGCGAGGGAGCGGCCGGCGCCGTTCCGCCGGGAGCGGTTCACATCGTCCTGGTCGGCGACTTCGGCCGCGACCCGCCCACGCCCGACCAGATGAGGAGCCTGGTGCGGCTGGCGTCGGCGCTGGCCGGTCACTGCCGGATCCCCCTGACGCGGGTGCTCATGCATAGCGATCTGGAGGCCGTGGCGTGTCCGGGTTCGGCGTTTCCGGCGGCTGACCTGATGCGGCGTTTGGGCGAAAAACTCCGGGGTTAGGGAAACCCGCGTGCCCCACATGCGTTATATGTAGCAGAGAGGAGGCCGGCAGGGCTCTTGAGCACCTCGGACTGGGACATCAACATCCAGGAGACGCCGTCCCGCAACGCCGGCGAGACGATCGACTGCATGCACCGCGCGGCGATCCGTGCCCGGCGCGACCCGAAGCGGCGCGGCAACGTCGTCCATTTGCCGCTGCGCGGCGATGTGCTCGTCACCGGCGACATGCACGGCTGCCGGGCCAACTTCGACCGCGTTGTCAAGTTCGCCGCGCTCCAGCGCCATCCTCACCGGCACCTCATCCTCCACGAACTGGAGCACGGCGGGCCACGGGACCCCCAGGGAGGATGCCTGTCGTACACCTTGATCGAAGACGCCGCGGCGCTCAAGGTGGACTTCCCCGACCAGGTCCACATCCTCATGGCCAACCACGACGTGGCCGAGATGCTGAACATCCAGCTTCACAAGGGGTCCACCAACCTGACCCAGCGGTTCTGGGACGGGCTCGTCCACGCCTACGGCAGCCAGGCCGACGAGGTCAAGCAGGCCTATTGCGACTTCTTCCGTTCGCTGCCGCTGGCCGTCAAGACGCCCAACCGCATCTGGATCAGCCACTCGACGCCGCACCTGAACGCCTTGATCGATTTCGATTACGGCCTGTTCGACCGTGAGCTGACCGACGACGACTTCACGCGCGAGAGCCAGCTCTACTCGCTCCTCTGGGGCCGCAACCAGGATGAGATGGCCGCCAGCATCTTCGCCGGTCACGTCGATTGCGACGTCCTCCTGGTCGGCCACCAGCCCGCTCAGATGGGCTACAAGGTGCCCAACTCGCGCCACATCATCCTGTATAGCGACAACCAGCTCGGCCGCTACCTCCTGCTGCCCCTCGACCAGGAGGTCACCCACTACGAGCTGTCGCGCCGCATCCAGAAGATCGCCGACCTGCCGAGGTAGGATGAATCCCTATCTCTCGGGCGTCATGCTATCGGCAGGCGGCAAGGAGCCCTGCGATGGTGCGGAACAGGCAGCCTCGCGCAACGGATGTCCGTGACGCAGGTCGGTACATGGCGAAGCTCGGCCTCGCCTCGGACCGGCTGACTGATGGCCAGGTGATGCTCGTCGCCCGGGCGTGGCGGGTCCGCCGGGCCACGCGAATCGTTGCCATGTTCGGGGTCCCGATTTGTGTCATCATCCTTGCCGTCGGGACCTGGGCGGTCTGGGCGTGGTGGCCTCCGGGGCTGCTGGCCGAGGGGCCCGCAAGGATCGTCTTCGTCAGCCCAGAGGGCGAAGAGACACACGTCCTGGAACCTGACGAGGCGACGATGGAAGTCTGGTGGAAGGTGCACTTCGTGGCGGGACTGGGGCTGGGCGGCATCGGCACCGTCGTGCTTTACCTGCTTGTCACGGTGCTGCTGGGTCTGATAGCGCCTCCGGGATTGTGGCTTCGCAAGTTCCTCCAAGCTTCCGACCTTCCCAAGGTCGGGCCTCCCGGATGATTCGCGCCGGATAGCACCGGGCGCGCCCTTCCCCTGGCGCCGGTGTGACGCTATCCTGTCGCCATGCGCGAGACCGGAACCGTGATCCAGGTCGCCGGCCGCCGGATGCGCGTCCGCATGGACGCCGCGCGGCCGGAGGTCTGCAAGGTGTGCCGAGCCTGCGAGGCGTTCGGCCAGGGCAAAGAGACGGTCCTCCGCGTGCCGCGGGTCGAGGGCCTTGACGTGGGCGACCGCGTGGCGGTCGAGGTGCCCGAGGGCGGGCCCTGGTTGAGCATCGTTCTCGTGCTCGGCCTCCCGGTGGCGCTCTTGGTCGGCGGGCTGCTCCTGGGCAGCCGATGGTCGTGGTGGGTGAACCTGCTCGGCCTGGATGCGGACCTCTCGGGCGCGCTGCTCGGCCTGCCGCTGGGCGTGGCGGCGTTTCTGGTTGCCCGGACGGTGGATCGCCGGTACGCGCGTCGGATCGTCGTGACGCGGATCGAGCCCGGCGACGGGCCGTCGCCCGACGCATAGAAGCTGTTTCACAACGGGGGTGCCATGGCCACGCTTGCCGAAGCGCAGCGGAGGCCGCGAGCCTGTCGAGCGGCGTGGCCATGCTTTCTGCGAACGGCCTGCATGCTCACGCCCCTCGACGGGGCTCGGGAACTGCGTCAAGCGTGAGCATGGAACCCGCGCTGAGCAGGTTACAAAACAGCCTCTCAGCGCGGCCGGGTGGGCCGCCATGGTCGGATGCGGAACCTTGGGAGCGGCGATGGCTGTTCGAGTCGGGTTGTTCGGTGCGGGCTGGGCGGCGCGGGCGGTGCACGGCCCGTCGCTCAGGGATTACAGGCGTCGTCGCGGCGGCATCGTGCTGGCGGGCGTCTGCGACGTCGATGCCGTGCGGGCCGACGAGGTGCGGGACGCTTTCGGATTCGAGCGGAGCTACGCGTCCGTCGGCGACATGCTTGCCGGAGCCGGGCTCGATGCGGCCGTCGTTGCGGTGAGCATTCCGCAGAACGCCCGAGTGGCCGGGGCGTGCCTGAAGGCCGGACTGCCCGTTCTCCTGGAGAAGCCGCCGGGGTTGTCGGCTCTCCGCGTCGTGGCGCTTGATCGCGCCGCGCGCGCGGCCCGGGGCAGGGCGATGGTGGCGTTCAACCGCCGCTGGACGCCGGCCCTCGTCCGCCTGCGGGAACTCGCCGCCAAGGCCGGCCCCGTGCACGCGGTCCGCTGCGACATGCGGCGAGTGCGACGCACCGACCCGGACTTCTCGACCACGGCGGTTCATGCGGTGGACGCGCTGCGGTTCCTCGCGGGGCGCGACTACGCGCGGCTCGACATCACGTACGGCCGCTGCGGACCGCGCGGCCGCGCGACCAGCTACCATGTCGTGGGCGTCATGGATGGCGGCATCGCCGTCGGGCTCGACGTCGTTCCCATGGCGGGCATGGACCTTGAGCGCTACACGGTCCACGCCGGCGGACAGACGCTGATCGCCGACTTGGGCCACGGCAAGCGGGCGGACGGCTTGACCGTTCTGGCGGACGGGAAGGAGCGGTGCGTCAAGGTGAAGGTGCCATCGGCCGCGCGGCACGACGTGGGGGGATTCTACCAGGAGGTGGCGGCGCTGCTCGACGCGGTGAGGCGCGGCGGGGCGTTGCCGGGCCCGACGATTGCAGACACCGTTCAGAGCGTTGCGGTCATGGCCGCACTGGGCAAGGGACGCACGCGATACCGCGCGGAGTGAGCGCGGCGGCACGTCGTCCGGGGCAGAATGAACAGGAAAGGGCAACTCATGGTCGACAGGTACAAGCCGAGGCAGGCCGATAAGTTCGCGTTTGGCGTCTGGTGCATTCTGAACCGCGGCAGCGACCCGTTCGGCAGCGAGACGCGGCCGGCGATGGACCCGATCAAGGCCATCCGCGGTCTCGCGGCGCACGGGGTCTACGGGTTCGAGTACCACGACAACGACCTCGTGCCGTTCGGGGCGAGCGACGCGGAGCGCCGCCGGGTGATCCGCGCCGTCCGGCGCGTGATGAAGACCACGGGCATCCGTGCCACCGCGGGGACGACGAACCTCTTCAGCCACCCGGTGTTCCGCGACGGGGCGTTCACGAGCCACGACGCCGAAGTGCGGGCCTTCGCCGTGCGCAAGGCGATGCGCCTGGTGGACACGGCGGCCGCGCTGGACACGCGGCTGGTCCTCTTGTGGGGCGGCCGCGAGGGCGCCGAGGTCGATGCCGCCAAGGACCCCGTCACGGCGATGAGGCGCCTCAGGGAGTGCGTCAACTTCCTCTGCGAGTACATCATCGACCGCGGCTATCGGATGATGCTCAGCATTGAGCCCAAACCGAACGAGCCGCGCGGCGACATGTACCTGGCCACCACCGGCCACGCGCTGGCCTTCATCGAAACGCTCGAGCATCCGTTCATGGTCGGCGTGAACCCCGAGTTCGCCCACATCAAGATGGCGGGGCTCAACCCCTACCACGAATACGCCCAGGCGATCGAGACGGGCAAGCTCGTGGACGTGCACCTCAACGGCCAGAAGATCGGCCGATTCGACCAGGACATGTCCCTGGGGGCCGACGGCCTGAAGGACATCTTCTTCGTCGTCAAGCTGCTCAAGGACAACCATTACGGCGGGACGGTCGCGTTCGACGCGCATCCGTTCCGCACGGAGAACGATCCGTGGGACTTCGTGGACCGATGCATGCGGACCTACCGGATGCTTGCGGAGAAGGTGGACGTGCTCGAGCGCGACCGGGAGTACCGCGATCTCATGGCGCCGCTCGAGGCGCAAAAGGGCCGGCTTCCCGCCGCACTGGCGGACTACAGCCCAGCCCGCGCGCGGCTCATTGGCGGCCGCAGCTTCCGGCCCGACCGGATGGCCGTCCGCCCGCTGCCCTACGAGCGGATCGATCAGATCGTGACCGAGGTGCTCCTGGGCGTGCGGTGAGGCCGGCGGCGCCCCAGAGCGAAGAGAAACGGCGGGGGTGGCATGGCCACGCTTGCGTGAGTCTGTCCGACAATCTCCTTGGCGGCAAAGCCCCGCCAGGGGCGATTGATAGTAGCCACGGGCGCGAGCCCGTGGTACACGAGCGAGCCCACGAGGACCGGAGCCCCTGGAAGGGGCGACTGAAGCCGCCGGACTCCCGGGCGGTTCAATCGCCCCCGTTCGGGGGCTCTTACGTTGCGAGGGGCACCCCATCCACGGGCTTGCCCTCCCTGCGGTCGGTTCGCGCCCTCGGCTGCTGTCAGGCGTCCCCTGCGCCTCATGC
>Ga0272441_10009332_pt1 | contig 15202 bp, 11 predicted proteins | sample SSMProp6N_FD_193582 | JGI IMG/M metagenome (GOLD analysis project Ga0272441, IMG submission 193582) | Marine sediment archaeal communities from Little Sippewissett salt marsh, Falmouth, MA, United States - SSM-Prop-6N | ecosystem: Environmental > Aquatic > Marine > Wetlands > Sediment ... | reverse complement strand
CTGCCCAATATGCATCTTATTGTGTCATGTGATTCCCTGGAAACAGAAAAGGGAACCGAAGCTGTTGCCAATGTTCCTGGTCCGGCTGTGATACGCTATGCCAGGGAAGCTACTCCTATTGTTACTAAAAAAGAAACACCTTATATATTCGGAAAAGCGAATGTGATTCGTTTCAGGGAAGAAAGGGAAAATTTTGTAGATGCTTTTGAAACCGCATTAGCTTCTAAGTACCAATCCGAAGGCGAAGAGGTTTGTATTATTGCCTGTGGTCCTATGGTGGCAGAGGCGATGCGGGCAGCCTATATTCTAAAGAAGGAATATGACTTGGAATCCAGGATACTCAATATTCATACCGTAAAACCCCTGGATAAAGAGAGTATTTTAAAAGCTGCCGAAGAAGTTAACCTCATTTTAACAGTAGAAGAACATCAAAAAGGTGGTTTCGGTAATATCATTGCTGGAATTATTGCTACAGGTAAAAGGCATGACGCTCCCTTATCAATGGAAATGATGGGTGTAGACGACCAATTTGGATTATCGGGTGCTCCCTGGGAATTGATCAAAACCTTTAAATTAACAGCGGAACACATAGCCGAAAGAGCTCAGGTGATGTGCAAAGAAATTAGATAAATAATGGGGGGGGTGAATAAAGATGTCATTAAAAGAGATTACTATTGAAGCTGAAGGGTTAAAAGTCAATGCAATACTCAATGATAGTGAATCTTCTAAAAAAATATGGGATTTACCGCCTTCAAAGGAAACGTAAGTACTTGGGGAGATGAAATTTATTTTTCTATACCCGTTGATATGCCATTAGAGAATCCAAAAGATGTAGTCTTTGAAGGGGATTTGGGTTACTGGCCGCCTGGAAGAGCTTTTTGCATCTTTTTTGGGCCTACTCCAGTAAGTCAAGGAGATGAAATCAGGCCTGCCAGTCCAGTTAATGTATTTGGCCGAGTAACCGGTGATTCTACAGTATTTAAAGAAATTCTTTCAGGTTCGAAAATTATTATTGAAAAGAACAACTAACACATGATATTCGATTTAGTTTACCATATCATGAAAAAAGAATTGCATAGGCGCTTTAATGATTTTTGAATAAAATTAAGATATTCTCAAAAACTTCAAAGTAATTAATTTTAGAATAATATTCCCAGCTTAAGCCTTTTGGTATTATGTCAAAGGGCTTTCCGTTAAAAAATAGTCTATTCTCGTCTAAAATAATTTTTTTTGGGAATAATATAATAAGAGGAAATATCCATATCATCAATTTTAAAAGTCGATAAAGGCAAACTATTCGAAAGAATAGGGCGCAAAGTCATGGGTCTAAAATGCTTCTGCGTTAAGACTGCCAGATTGCCGGCTTTTTATTTTATTTATTGGGTTTTGCCTAGATAGATTGATTGAAAAATGAGTAAGGATTTTTTAAGGGAAAGATCTTGGTGTTAATTTATTTAAAATGTTTTTTTTCAGAAATAAAGGAGAAAATATAAAAAAGTGAAAAACAGAAAAAAGACAAAAAAGCAATTGGTTAACGAACTGAGAAAAATTCAAGAAAAAAAGGCAATACTAGAAAAAGAAAAAGTAAAAAATCATAAAATAAAATCAGAGTTAAACCAGTGTTATAAGAAAGCAATTGAAATTATGGATGAGATTGCCGCAGTTATTACAAGCGTTGTTGAAGCGCGGGATCCCTACCTGGTTGGCCATCAACAAAGAGTATCCGAGCTGGCAACAGCCATAGCGACGGAGATGAAACTTTCAAACGACACAATCGAAAGCATCAGAATTGCAGCGCAGGTCCATGATGTGGGAAAGATTAATCTTCCTGTGAACCTCATGAATAGTGTAGATAAATTAGCTAATGATGAAATAGAGCACATAAAAAATCATTCAAAAGTAAGCTATTATATCCTAAAGACAGTCAATTTTCCCAGTGTTATTGCAGAAATAGTGTACCAACATCATGAAAGAGTAGATGGCTCGGGCTATCCAAGAAAGCTAACAGGGAATGAAATATTGTTAGAGGCAAAAATATTAGGGGTGGCTGATGTGATAGAAGCCATGTCTTCTCTTAGGCCTTACCGCTCAGCATATAGTATCAGTGAATCTTTAGAGGAAATATCAAAAAACAAAGGAAGACTTTACGAGCCTAAAGTTGTTGATACATGCTTGGAACTATTTCTAGAAAAAAGATTTAAATTTAATTATCAATAAAGATGCTACAGGGTGAAATGCTCTTTTTTTACTATTTTTTCAAACAAAAGACAGAATGTGCTTTTATAAAATTTCGTAGTTTTGAAACTAGAGAATATTTGGCAAATGATTGTAAGGTCAATTTCTTTTTCACACCTACCTTTTATCCTGATATCCTGCTCTTATTTTCAATCATCTAAAATAGTATAATCTCTTTACAAAATCAATGTCTTTATTTATCATTTTCAAATTTTAAATGATATTTAAAAAAAGAATGATTTCCATATTCCGTGTTGTATATTATCAGCATATTTTGTTTCATTGAGTAATAGGGTTTTGGCGTTCTCTGATTTTTCATCATTGCATTTATTTAATTTTAAGGTATATTTTATTTAAAATTTGAATGTCAATAATAAATAAAATAATAGAATATGACAATATTCACGATTCTATAAAAGAAAATAAAAGAAAAGTTAAAAAAAGAGGAAGTTAGTCTTTTTTAGCTAAAGTAAGAAGTAATTCGCTTCAACATTGTGATATTATTGTGTTATTATAGAATGAATTATCTTAATAATTAGCTAATAACTTAAAAAAAGGAGAAAATGATGAAAAAACTGTTATTCGTACTAATGATTGTAGTAATGCTTTCGTTTATTTTTGTCGGTTGTTTGCCTGTTACGCCTTCTGAAGGTGAAGGAGAGGGAGAAGACGAAGGAGAAAGTGAAATTCCCGCTGTTTCCATCTATGTTGAAGGTGAATATGCAGATCCCATTACCGGTGATATCTGGGTGAGGGGTTGTGATAATCTGGATGTTACCGTAACATTTGCCGAAGCAATTGAAGAAGGACAGAATGTATGGATTAGATTAAATACTGGTGGAAAACCGTTTGCACTTTTAAACAGTTGGATATTAGCTGAGGGAAACGGTACTGAGTTTGTAGCAAAAGATTTCAATTTCCCTTGCACCAAGGATGATTGCCCCCCGTTATGCATCGAAGTTATGGTAGGAGATGTCTGCTGTTCCGAAGTGATTTATCATGAAGTCAGAATGATAGACAGTTTATCACCTTATGCTCTCCTTTACGTTGGGGCTGAAGATTGCGGTCCCTGCGATGATACGGTTAAAATAATTATTAACAGTTCAGTGACTGGAGAATGTGGTGCTGAAGAAGGGTGCTGTGGTGATAGTTGCTCGGGTTTTGCCAGCTGGACCATTGATATTTTTGATGAAGAGCCATCAGGCGAATTATGTCAGCTCCCCTGTGATAGTCCGGTTGACAGTCTTTTCGGTACAGAATGCCCCATTTTTGGAGAAACTGTTTGTCTGGAAAAGGGCAAGTATTATGTTGTCGCTACCCTTTTGGATAATGCGGGAAATCAAACAAAATATTTTGCCACGGTGGATACAAGTATTCCTTGTTTGCCGGAGACTGTTGGCATTGAATTAGCTTTCCCGAGTTTTAGTGATAGTTATTTTACAACCAGTGTTAGTGTTAGCAGTGACTACGATTTTTTGAATGGAGATTTTGGTGGTTGGTGCGTAGATGCATTCACATATATTAGTGTTGGCACTGATTATTCTAACACCAACATCTATTCCAGCCTGGACACTTCCAATCTTCCAGATTGCATACAGGAAAGACCATGGGGCAGTATTAACTGGCTTATAAACTATTGGACTACCTTAACGCCTCCGAATACTAATGTGCCGTTTACCTGGCAGGAAGTTCAACTTGCTATTTGGAATCTTGTTCATAATAATATCCATCCGGATACATGCATTCTTCAAGGCTGTGGTGGTTTTGGCAATCAATTAATGCATGACGAAGATAATGTGGTAGCTTTATATGCTTCAGCATATGCAAATTCAGGATATGTTCCCGGTTCTGATGAACTGGTAGCCGTCATTTTATTGGTGAATGGCATATGCCCTGATGGAGATACTAACACCGGCAATAATGATCCTGACAGCAAGCAAATGACCTTTATTGGTATTCCTAAAAATGAGCTTGATTGCCATTCATTGGAAGTCATTGAATATATTCCAAATGGCCAAGGTTGTGCCGATTGGCAGAACCCTGTTAATGAGTCTATGGGTGATTTGACTATCGGCAATTGTGGCAACTTTGATTTACAGATTATTATTGATGATCCAAATGTTATTGTTGAAGCATTTTAGATAAAGGCATATTTGATGGTTTATCATAATTAGAGAAGGAGTAATAACTCCTTCTCTAATTCTTTTTGAAATTATTAATCTTGTTTTTAGTTTTTAATAACTACAATATTGTTTTATAAGGAGTATTCGAAATCCAATGATTGAATAACAAGTTTAATGATTGGTTACTTCATCCAAATAATTACATACAGTGTTTTGGAATGAGCTGCTTTGTTATTTAATTAATTATTCTTTTGTTTTTCCAATCAAACTAGTGTCTTGTTATTATAAAAGCTGATAAGGGGAATCCATGACCTGACTTTTTATTAATATATCTTCCGGGATGCCTTGTTTAACCAATTGTTTATGAAGTGACTCCACAAAGAATTTTTCTGTATCAAAATGTTCAATTTCTAAAAGGTTTAAACCTATTTCTTTTGCACGAAGCGCATGATGGTAAGTGATATCCCCACTGATATACAAATCAACGTCTAACTGTTTAACATTTTCTATGAGTGAACTACCAGCTCCAGTGCATAAAGCTACCTTTTGAATTTTTCGGTCATTTGATTTAACAAGTCGGACATATTTTGCATTGAGCTTTTTTTTAGCCCAAAGTGAAAAGGATTCCAATTCCTGTTCTTTATCAGTATTTCCCCATAAACCGATTCCTCCTGAATGAATATTAGTTATTTCATAGGTGTCATAGGCCGGTTCTTCATAGGGATGTGACTTTTTCATTGCCTGAATGACTGGTTGTAAATTTCTTTCGGGTACCACAGTTTCTATCTTTATTTCAGATACTTTTTCCTTTTTGCCAATTTCCCCTATGAATGGATGGGTGCCTTTCTCGGGTTTAAAGGTACCCGTTCCGCTAATATTGAAAGAGGTTTCGGTATAATTTCCTATTTTCCCCGACCCGGCATCAAAAAGACTTTGACTGACTTTTTCAGCATGTTTTTTCGGAACATATACGGCAAACTTAAAAATTTTTTCTGAGCTGTCCTGTAAAGCTGCCTTTTTTTTAATTCCCAGTATATTGCCTACATAATCATTTAATCCGTTTTCTGCAAGGTCATAATTGGTATGCATGGTTATTAAATTGATCTGACTGGTAATGAGCTGATAAAGGAGAGGATTTCTTTGTTTGGTAATTTGTTTTAGTGATGAGAAAATAAGCGGGTGGTGACTGATAATTAAATTAGCTCTTTTCTTTTTTGCTTCGTTAAGCGTTTTATTTGTAATATCTAAACACAATAATATTTTATTTGAGTGTTTTTCTAAGTCTGCAAATTGAATGCCACTATTGTCAAAATTTTCCTGCAGGAAAAAAGGAGCAATAATATTTAAATCTTCCAAAAGGTTTTTTATTTTCATTTGCATGCCTTTCTTATTTGATATTAGATTAAATGATTGAAATTATGTTATTATTATAGTATATTTTTTTTGATTTAAAAATAAAATATGAAATAGTTTAAAAGTAATTCAAGGAGAAAAAAATGGTTAGACCGGAGTTATTGGCACCAGCCGGTAATTTGGAAAAGTTGAAAATAGCTATATTGTACGGCGCAGATGCGGTATATGTGGGCGGTTTAAAATTTGGATTGAGGGCAGGGGCAAAAAATTTTACTTTGCAAGAATTAAATGAAGGAATCAATTTTGCCCATGGGAGAGAAAAAAAAGTCTATCTGACTCTTAATATCATTGCCCACAATGAAGATTTAATTGATTTGTCCGATTATGTTCGTCAGCTGCACCATCTTTCTCTGGATGGTTTGATTATTTCAGATCCGGGAATACTGAGTATTGTGAGGGAGATCTTGCCCGACATGGAAATTCATCTCAGTACGCAGGCGAATATGACGAACTATGCCACTGCTAATTTTTGGTATCAACAAGGAATTAGAAGAATTATTTTGGCTCGGGAATTGTCACTTGAAGAGATAAAGGAAATTGTACAAAAAACTCCAAGCGATATGAAGATTGAAACATTTGTACATGGTGCCATGTGCATCTCTTATTCCGGTCGATGCTTGTTAAGTAATTATATGGCTGATAGAGATGCTAATCGGGGATACTGTGCACATCCCTGTCGTTGGAAATATTCTCTTGTGGAAGAAAAGAGGCCGGGAGAATACTTCCCGGTTACAGAAGACGAAAGAGGATCGTACTTTTTTAATTCGAAAGACTTATGCATGATTGAACATGTTCCATTATTAATAAAAGCAGGTATTAGTTCTCTTAAAATTGAAGGAAGAATGAAGAGTGCGTATTATGTGGCCAATGTGGTGAAGGCTTATCGTCAAGTCATTGATGGGTTTATTTCGAATCCTGAAAAATATATTTTCGATGAAAAATGGCTAGATGAAGTCAAAAAAGCAAGCCACAGACATTTTACGACTGGTTTTTATTTTGGAAAACCAGGTGAAAATGAGCAAAGATATGACACTAGTGCTTATGTCAAGTCCTATAATTTTATTGGATTAATCCTGAATTATGATGAGCATACAAAAATAGCCACCATGGAACAAAAAAACAGAGTATTTACCGGAGAAGTTATCGAAATATTCGGTCCGAATGGGGATTTTTTCACTCAAAAAATTGAAAAGATGTGGAACGAAGAAAATGAAGAAATCAAAGTTGCTCCCCATGCCAGACAAATTATAAAAATAAAGATGAAACAACCGGTTGCAGCCTGGTATATAATTAGGAGATTTAATAAAGAATAGAATAAATCAAGGGTGTTGCAAAGTGTAAAAAAACATATTTTATAAATCTTCCATCGCCTCTTTTAGCGTTTTAATATCTAACCAGGTTTTAGCTTTGGGGCTACCGGGAGCAGTGCTTGCGTTTCTCAACAGATAGCTGGGATGGAACATAGGAAATATTTTTATACCGCCCAACCAATCAAACCAGTTTCCTCGCATCCTGGTAATTCCTTTTGTTGTTTCAAGAATAAACTGAGTTGGAATGTTCCCTAAAGTAACAATGATTTTAGGATTAATTAAAGCAATTTGAGTTTCCAGATAAGGCAAACAGGTTTCCAACTCGCTTTTCGATGGATTACGATTTCCGGGCGGTCTACATTTAAGCATATTTGTAATAAAGATATCTTCTCTTTTTATATTGACCGATTGTAGGATTTTTGAAAATAATTGTCCTGCTCTTCCAACAAAAGGAATCCCTTTGAAATCTTCTTCTTCTCCGGGTGCTTCACCAATAAAAACGATTTTTGAATGAGTATTTCCTTCACCGGGTACAACATTGTGACGAGTTTGGTATAGCGGGCATTTCTTACATTTCCCTATTTCATTTGCCACTTCTTCAATTGTAAGAATAGGAATATTATTAGTCATGGGCAATGCTCCTTGTGAAATAAATTGAAGCCTGTTTTTTTTGCTTGATTCATTATGTTTAGTTAAATTATGCTAATTTTAACATTTTCTTTTGCATTTAAGCAAGTTTTGTAAAAAAAGTAGTTGATACACTAAGCTCAATTCTTAAATTTCAATTCGGTTAAATAATTTTGTATAAAGGGTAAGATTTATAGTTTTAATAAATTAATTAAAACATGTTCATTTTGAATTGATGAATTGTTTGTTTGACAGATGACAGAGGATAAATTATACTCATGAACATAACCGTTTATTAAAGAGAAAATAGAATCATTAAAACAATATTTGCTCTTTGGTGTACATGCGGAATAAGTCTTAAAGTTAACATTTCTTTAGACCTGATTTATAAGGTTATAAATTTTACAGGGAGGATAATAATGAAAAAAAATAGTGATACTGTTGTGAAAGGTAATAGTCGTGCTCCCCATCGTTCATTATTGTATGCCATGGGATATACGAAAGATGATTTAGACAAGCCAATCATTGGCGTAGTCAATGCCTATAATGAGATCATCCCCGGACACATTCAGTTAAATGAAATCACACAAGCGGTTAAGCTTGGTGTTTCGGCAGCTGGTGGAGTTCCAATGGAATTTCCAGCTATCGGGATATGTGATGGAGTAGCCATGAATCATGATGGTATGAAATATCCTTTGGCAAGTCGGGAATTGATTGCTGATTCAATAGAAGCTGTTACCATGGCGCATCGTTTTGATGGGCTTGTCATGGTGGCAAACTGTGACAAAATTGTACCAGGAATGTTGATGGCTGCAGGACGTTTGAATATTCCTGCAATTTATATCAGCGGTGGTCCCATGTTGCCTGGTCAACACAAAGGCAAAGATGTTGATTTGTCGACTGTATTTGAAGCAGTTGGGAAATACAGTCAGGGAAAGATGACTGAATCGGAGTTAGAAGAACTGGAATGCTGTGCCTGCCCAACTGCCGGAAGCTGTTCGGGTATGTTTACAGCCAATTCTATGAATTGCCTTGCAGAGGCATTGGGAATGGCTCTGCCGGGGAATGGAACAATACCAACCGGATATGGTGCACGGAAACAATTGGCAAATATGGCAGGGAAAGCAATTTTGCAACTGATAAAAACACAAACAAAACCAAGGGATATCATGACGCTCGATGCGTTTAAAAATGCGATGACCCTTGATTTGGCCATGGCTGGATCAACCAATACGGTTTTACATTTATTGGCAATTGCCCATGAAGCCGGCGTTCCGGTCACATTGGAGATGTTTGACCAATTAAGCAGAAGAGTACCGGTATTGACTAAAATTTCCCCTTCCAGCTCTTATCATATGACTGACCTTTATTTTGCCGGTGGCATTCAAGCCATTACGAAAGAGCTAGCCAAATCGAATTTGATTAATCTTAATGTAAAAACTGTTTCCGGTAAAACTGTTGAAAAAAATATCGAAAATGCCGAAATAAGAAACAATGATATTATCAAAAATATCGAAAATCCTTATAGTAAAGAAAGTGGCATTGCTGTTCTTACCGGTAATCTTGCTCCGGAAGGCGGAGTCATAAAAACCTCTGCGGTCAATAAAAAGATGTATACCTTTAGCGGGCCGGCAAGGGTATTTAATTCAGAAGAAGATTCATATCAGGCAATCATTGATGGGAAGATCAATAAGGGAGATGTGATTGTCATTCGCTATGAAGGTCCTAAAGGTGGACCGGGCATGCGGGAGATGTTGGCAGCAACTTCTGCTCTATGCGGTATGGGAATGGACAGCGAAGTCGCTCTTATAACCGATGGGCGTTTTTCCGGTGCAACCAGGGGAGCAGCCATCGGACATGTATCACCTGAAGCAGCCGACGGCGGTCCGATTGGCATTCTTAAAGATGGGGACATGATTCGTATCAATATTTCCAACAGAGAATTAAGTGTTGATTTATCTGAGCAGGAAATAAAAGACCGCTTATCTTCAGTGGAGATACCTAAAAACAATATTCCTTCAACCCATTACTTGAAAAGGTATGCTTCGTTAGTCACTTCGGCGAGTACCGGAGCAGTATTTAAGGAATTATAAAAACAAAGAAAATGATTAAAAGAATAAAAAAAGATAAGAAGGAAGACAGGATGATGCACATCCTGTCTTCCTTCTTAAGGAAAATAGCAAGACATGAAACCAATTATTTTAATAAAGGATTTTTATGCATCGATATGGAATAAAAATATATTGACATTGCATTTATTTATGGTCAAGTTATTAAAGTTTAAGTATTTTTCCGAAGAAATTATTACCAGAGAAATTTTTGTATTTCCAATATTTCAACAATGAAAAAAAGCGAATTTAAAGATGAAAAATTCAGAATTAGCACATATTTTTAGCCAGATTGCAAAAATATTAAAAATAAAAGGAGAAAATCCTTTTAAAATCAGGGCATATGAAAATATTGTCTCTGTTTTAAACGGTTTACCCACGGATATTGAAACAGTATACAGAAAAGGTGAATTAAATCATATTCCTGGCGTGGGAAAAGCCATTGCCAAAAAAATAGAAGAGTATTTAACAACAAATAAACTTGAATACTATGAACGCTTAAATGAGAGTGTCCCTTTCGGGGTGGTAGGGCTTTTGGATATTCTGGAAATCGGGCCGAAAACAGCCGGATTGTTATATGAGAAGCTCGGAGTGGATAGCATTGAGAAATTGGAAAAGGCAGTCAATGAACATCGAATTAAAGATTTACCCGGGATGGGTGAAAAATCAGAGGAAAATATTTTAAGAGGCATTAAGGCTTATAAAAAAAGGCATGAAAGAATACTTTTGGGAAATGCCCTGCCGGTTGCAAGTAATGTTATTGAACATTTAGATGGAATGAAAGAGGTCCAAAAAATAAGCATTGCCGGAAGTCTACGCAGAAGAGCAGAAACTATCGGGGATATTGATATCCTTGTTGCTTCAAATCATCCTGATGTGATTATGAAAGAGTTCACTTCGCTTCCACAGGTTGATGAAATTCTCTCCGAAGGATTGACTAAATCTTCCGTTATCATCAAAGATAACATTCAAATTGACCTTAGAATCGTTGATTTTTCAAGCTTTGGCGCTGCCCTGCAATATTTTACGGGTTCCCAGAATCATAATATTAGAATCAGAGGATTGGCTCAAAAGCACGGCCTAAAAATCAACGAATACGGAGTATATGATACTGAGAGTGAGGAAAAAATTGCTGGAGAGCAGGAAGTAGAAATATATAAGATATTGAATTTACCCTATATCCCTCCGGAACTAAGAGAAGACCGAGGTGAAATTGAATCCGGACTTAAAAATACACTGCCAAGCATTTTGGAATTATCAGACCTTAAAGGTGATTTGCATCTGCATACTAACTGGAGCGATGGTAAGAATAGCATTTTAGAGATGGCAATTGAAGCCAGGGAAATCGGTTATCAGTATATTGCTATTACCGATCATTCCCAATCGCTGGGCATTGCGGCTGGATTAACTGTAGAGAAGTTGTATGAACAGGTAAAGGAGATAAAACAACTGAATTCTGAAATTAAAGATATCACGATTTTACATGGAATAGAGGTGGATATTAAGTCAGACGGAAGTCTGGATTTTCCGGATGAAATACTCTCTGAACTGGATATTGTTATTGCCGCTATTCATAGTGGCTTAAAACAGGAAAGGGAACAATTAACCCAACGAATAATTAGCGCCATGCAGAATAGATATGTCCATATTATCGCCCATACTACCGGGCGAATCATTGGCTACCGTGAACCTTACCAGATAGATATTAATCGAGTCATTAAAATTGCTGCGGAAACAGGAACCGCTTTGGAAATCAATTCATGCCCGGAACGTTTGGATTTGAATGATGTTTATTGTCGGACCGCAAAAGAAAAAGGAGTACAAATGGCCATCGGAACCGATGCGCATAATACGAATGGATTAAAATCAATAAATTACGGGGTATCGGTTGCCCGACGGGGATGGCTGGAGAAAGAGGATATAATCAATACATTATCTCTGAATGAATTATTACAAAGATTAAAAAATAAAAAGAAATTTAGTAAATTATGATTGTTATTACCTTTTTATCTTTAAAATCATAAACAAAACGGATAAAAATACTGTAAAATATGTTAAATTTTAAGATATGAGATATTAATATTCTCAAAAAAAGCAAAGAGCATAGGGTAACGAATTTAAATCATGAAAAAACTTATCGAATGGATATTAAATCTATATGGTGATATCACCGGATTAAATGTGATGTTTTTAGACCATAAAACAAACAAAAAAATCTTATCATCAAATCCTGAAGGTGACTCTCCTTTTTGCAAATTGATTCAAAGTTATCCGGTCGGTGAAAATATGTGTAAAAAATCGATGCGGGAAAACAGTCTAAGAAGTGTTGAATACGGATATTCATATATTTTCAGGTGTCCTTTTGGATTGGTCACATGGATTGCACCACTCATGATCAATGGTGATTTTAAAGGTTCATTTATCTCCGAGGCACTTCTTATGAGGCCGGTTACTTCATTTTTTATAAAAGAGATCGCCAGTAAAAACGGGAGTTTGGAAATTGAAGAATTCAGGTTAAAAGAGGTGCTTGAAAGAGTAAAGATAATCAGTGAGAAAAAAGTAAAATCGGCGGCTGATATTCTCTATGTTTCGGCAAATTATTTATCCAAACAAGGGATAATGGATATACAAAAACAACGGGAAAAAGTGATTCAACAGGCAAGGATATCGGAAGAAATTCACAGAATAAAAAGAAAAGAGCTTGCTTTACTTGAAAAGAATGAGATTGATGAGAGTGCATTTGTTGTAATAAGCTCTTTATATCCTCTTGAAACTGAGAGAGAATTATTAAGAAGAGTTAGATTGGGAGACCATGAAGGGGCTAAAAAGGTCCTTAATGAAATTTTAGGCAAGATATTATTTAAAAATGCCGGTAATATTGAATTGATTAGAGCACGCCTGCTTGAATTAGCGGTGGTTTTATCCCGGGCAGCGGTTGAGGGAAACGCAGATTTGGAGATGATTTTAGGCTTGAACCTGGAATATATCCGGGAATTTAGAGAAGTAAAGACAATTGAAGACTCATGCCTATGGATAGTGAAAGTCCTGGACAGATTTACTGAATCAGTGTTTAAAAACAGGAATGTAAAGAATTTAGACATCATCAAAAAGGCAAGAGAATTTATGCGTGCCAATTATAAGAAGAAGATTAAATTGAGGGATATTAGTCGACATGTTTCAATGAGTACTTATTATTTAAGCCACTTATTTAAAGAAGGAACTGATATGACCCTCATGGAATATCTTGCAAAAGTTCGCATTGAGGAAGCCAAACATCTACTTGAAGACACCTCTTGGAACATAACAAGGATTGCCTTTGAAATTGGATATCCGGACCAGAGCTATTTTTGTAAAATATTTAAAAAAATAGAGGGCTTATCACCTTTAGCATACAAAAAAAGAGCAAAAAAATAGCATTTTTCCTTTAAACAGAGGAGACCAATCCCTTCTTTAGTAACTACCAAACAATTCTCTTAAAGGAATTATTTTTACTTTATTGTTTCCTCTCCAAACTCTTTAAACCAAAAAATATCGATTGAAAAAAAGCAATATATTACCTAAAATTACAATTATTTATATAGTTTTTGGTTGAGTTATTCTGTAGTATAGATAAAGTTCTGTTTATATTTCAGATAGCTTACAATTAAAAAGTAAAATAACTAATTTTAAAAAATATTTAGGTTTTAAAAGAGTTGCAATATGCTGAATAAGCAACATAGCTGTTTGGAAATGAATATCTCAATGCGTTTTTCCAGCTAACCATAGTTTAATTAGTCGACCAATCATATATGAATCAGCTAAAAGCTGAATAATACTATAAAACATTATTATGGAGGAATCAATATGTTAAATTTGGATACAATATCAGCAGCATTGCAGCAGGGAGAAGCGGAAAAAGTAAGTGAATTGGTTAATCAGGCGCTCAAAGAAGATATTACACCTAAAAGAATATTAAATGATGCATTGATCAAAGGAATGGGAGTTATCGGAGAAAAATTTAAGAACAATGAAGTGTATGTGCCGGAAGTTTTAATTGCAGCACGTGCAATGAATGCAGGTATGGATATTCTAAAACCGAAATTAACTGAAACCGGAGTTCAAAATATCGGAAAAGTCGTTATCGGTACGGTAAGCGGTGACCTTCATGATATAGGAAAGAATTTAGTCCGAATGATGTTGGAAGGAGCTGGTTTTGAAGTGATTGATTTGGGCACGGATGTTACTGCAAGTCAATTTGTCAATGCGGTAAAAGAACATCAACCAGATATTTTATGCATGTCTGCTCTATTAACGACAACCATGGTAAATATGACCGAAGTCATTAAAGCAATCGAATCTGCCGGATTAAGAGAAAAAGTAAAAGTGATGGTGGGCGGTGCACCTATTACCAAAAATTATGCTGTGCAAATAACAGCCGACGGATATTCTCCTGATGCAGCATCCGCCGTAGATGAAGCAAAATCATTTATAGCTTAATTATATCTTATTGGGGTGCTGAATGAATATGAAATTGAAGTATGACGTAAAAAATTGTAAAAATCCAGTCATCCCTCTACTTGGTATGCCGGGGGTTAAACTTTCAAAGACTTCTTTAAGGGAAAATTTGACTTGTTCTGAAATACAGTATGAAACGCTTTCCATGCTCATTGACCGGTTTGAACCTGATGGCATCTTCCCTCTGATGGATTTAACGGTAGAGGTGGAAGCATTAGGTCTAAAAATTGATTTTCCCCGAAACGGTCATCCTGCTGTTTCAAGTCATCCCATCAAAAATAAAGAGGATTTAATTGCACTCAAGAGAAACTGGATAGGCATTTCAGGTAGAATGAATATTTTTTCTAAATTAATTGAAAAGATGGCAAAAAATTATTCCCTTCTTAAAGGTGCCTATGTCATTGGTCCTTTTTCCATGGCGGGTGAACTGATGGGAGCACAGGATATAGCATTAAATGTGATGCTGAATCCTAAGCTTGTAATGGAGTGCATCGATTTTTCCCTTCAGATCATCTCTGATTATGCCCGTACTCTTTTCAACGCCGGTGCAGATACTATAGCAGTGCTTGAACCGCTTGCAGTGATTCTTTCACCGAAACAGTATAAAGAATTTTCTTTGAAGCCTTTCAAAAAACTACTTTCACGTTTGGACGATCGATCTTTAATCCTGCATATTTGCGGAAATACGAATCATCTTGTAGAATTAATGTGTGACTCCGGTGCGGCAGGATTCAGTTTGGATAGTGATGTAAATTTTAAGGAGCTAAAAAAAATTATTCCAGAGGACATTGTGTTGATAGGAAATTTAGCACCTGTCGATGTGTTTTTACATTCAACACCCGATGAAGTGGCAAGAGCAACACATAAACTTGTTGATGAAATGAAAGATGCT
>Ga0272441_10009331_pt1 | contig 15202 bp, 11 predicted proteins | sample SSMProp6N_FD_193582 | JGI IMG/M metagenome (GOLD analysis project Ga0272441, IMG submission 193582) | Marine sediment archaeal communities from Little Sippewissett salt marsh, Falmouth, MA, United States - SSM-Prop-6N | ecosystem: Environmental > Aquatic > Marine > Wetlands > Sediment ... | reverse complement strand
GGTGCGATCGACGCATGGAAGGTCATCCCGGTCAGGGTCACCGAAAGCGGTTACCCGATCTGTGATCTGATACATATCGATGCCGGAGAATTTTTCATGGGTGTCGATCCGTCGAACGATCCGTGGCCGGAACTCTACGCGGCACCGGGTCACATGCATCCTTACGACGCTTTTTACATTGGTAAGTACGAAGTTACGAACGCGGAGTTCGCAGCGTTCATTGCTGTGGGCGGTTATGAGAATCCTGACTGGTGGTCTCCCGAGGGCTGGGAATGGAGGCTTGTGTACAGCGAAGTAGAACCGAATCGTTGGTGGAAGTATGAAATAGGTATATACAAGGATGACTGGCCAGTGCAGGTAAGGTATTACGAAGCGGAGGCATTCGCGAACTGGGTAGGTGGAAGGCTGCCGACAGAGGTTGAATGGGAGCGTGCGGCACGGGGAAACCTAGGGGATCATCGCGTGTACCCGTGGGGAGATGAATGGGACTGGACGAGATGCTATAACCGCGAGAACCCAATTTTTTGTGGACTGCTTCGCCCATATATATCTGTAGGTTCATTCAGCCCACAGGGAGACAGCCCTGACGGGTTATGCGACATGAGCGGAAATGCCCATGAAATAGTCGATACATGGTGGACCGGCCCGCCAACTAAGATGTACACGTATTACGCTGGTGGTGATTTCGATCCTCCACCGCATCCGATAGGTAATGAGGAGTGGAAAAAGATAACAAGGGGGGGGGGCTGGAGATTCATACATTTACGGCCAGTTCAGATGCGCGAACAGGGTGCCTCCGGTAAGTGATATTAGGTACTTGCCTTGCAGTACAGGGTTCAGGCTCGCATTTGATTCCGACTAGACAGTGAAAACATGAGGAGGGTAAAAATTCTGCCATGAGGCTTAGAGAAATGATAATAAGAACAGTGCAGCGGAATTTAACCAGGCTGATCACCGGAATACTGATTGTGCTTATTTCAGCCTGCGCGGGGGGTGGTCCGGTTGCGCCGGGGAATGACGATCCCACACAAGATTTAGTTGGGGCAAGCGCGAGTCAATCGCCGAATCGGGGACTTTTGGGGTACTGGACGATCTCGATTCCCGGTGACCGAAGCGATGTGATCGCGGTGCCGTCGCGGAATATCGGCATGCACATGAACCTCGTGAATCTGCTCGAATCGCTCGCGTGTGATGACTGCCTTGTGATAGATGAATTCTTTTTCACGTCGAGCGATGTGCTTCACGCGAACGTGACTATAAAACATCCCTGGGAAGGATTGATTGAGTACACCGGCTTCGATGTTCGCGGGATCGTGATTACGGGTCACGATTTTGTGTTTCCGGAATCGAACCGGAAGATTTCGTGGAGCGGCGAGAATGTCCGGATGCTGTACGCGGACGGGTACACGACGCTTTTCAATCCGACTGAATACCCGGTCGATTCGCCCGGATGGCCTATGTTCCGGTACATACCCGGCGATTTTGCGGGTGGCGGCGATCTTACCGCGACGCTGAACCCGTATGTTTCATACCGTGATGGCGATGAAAATAATCCGAGAAGAATATTTACTGCCGGATCGAGTGCGACTGAGACGATAACGCTCGACCTTGTTCCGGGTGATCTGGAATTCGGGTACGCGGTAGACGCGTGCTGGTCGCCAGCGGAAGGAAATATTGCCGATCCGGAGGAGGATTTCCCGCCGGATGCGAACTGCCGTGAAGCGTACGTGATGTTTGTAACCCAGGGTGAAGGGCTTACCCCGATTCCCTCGTCGAGTGCGCTGATAAATGTCGAGGTCTGGGATCATCAGGGAATCGATACGGTATCGACAGTTTTTGTCGAAGCACCGGACCTGTTCGACGGGACGGTAGAGCTATCGATGTCGACTGTCACCGATGAGGGAGTTCTTTACAGTTCTGAAATAACGAACGAAGCGGGAGTTATTGAAGGGGAGTATCCGCTCCTTGTGAGAGTTATAGACTTCGAAGCCGATGAGAATCTCGGTGCGATCGACGCATGGAAGGTCATCCCGGTCAGGGTCACCGAAAGCGGTTACCCGATCTGTGATCTGATACATATCGATGGCGGAGAATTTTTCATGGGTGTCGATCCGTCGAATGATCCGTGGCCCGAACTCTACGCGGCACCGGGTCACATGCATCCTTACGACGCTTTTTACATTGGTAAGTATGAAGTTACGAACGCGGAGTTCGCAGCGTTCATTGCGGCAGGCGGGTATGAGAATCCTGACTGGTGGTCGCCCGAGGGATGGGCGTGGAGGCTTGTGTACAGCGAAGGCGAACCGAAACACTGGTATGACTACAGGAATGGTGTTCATAAGGACGACTGGCCTGTATTTATAAGGTACTACGAGGCCGAGGCATTCGCGAACTGGGTAGGCGGGAGGCTGCCGACAGAGGTTGAATGGGAGCGTGCAGCTCGGGGAAATCTTAAAGATAATCGCGTGTACCCATGGGGAGATGAATGGGACTGGACAAGATGTTACAACAGTGAGAATCCCTTATATGATGGGACTTCTCATGTACTGATGCCTGTAGGCTCATTCAGTCCCCAGGGAGACAGCCCGGACGGATTATGCGACATGAGCGGAAATGCGCATGAGGTGGTCGACACATGGTGGACCGGTCCACCAAAGCTGATGTACACGTACTACGCGGATGGGATTTTCGACCCGCCACCACATCCGACATCGGGTGAGGACTGGTTAAAAATCACAAGGGGTGGAAGTGGTGGTTCGCCTGAAGACGAGTTCAGGTGTGCGAACAGAATGTGCCCAATAGGAGATATTCGCTTTGAATCAACATATGCAGGGTTCAGGCTCGCATTTGATTCAGATTAGACAGTGAAAACATGAGGAGGGTAAAAAATTCTGCCATGAGGCAGGATGAAATATCTATTTTACCCTATATGAATTGAACGTTATTATTTTCCGGTTAATCGTAACTGATGTGATTTTCACCGGGTCTTGATATTGCCCGGGAGGGTGTTCAGTTCATCCTGAAATGATAGAATTCACAGACGTGGTATAACAGGAGAACGTGGGGATAGCCAGAAATTCATGGGAGGACAAGATGGCGAATCCGTTAAAAAAAATTCTGGCAATTCTGGTTATTGGAATTATGGCGACGATGGCTTCATGCACAGAAGCGGTCCGTGGAGCGAAATCGTACGCCGGTTCATTCAAAGACCATTTCGCAATTTCGGATCAGGCACGGGATATGAACCCCGATGTGCCCGGGCAGGCATACGAAACCCAGATCGAAGGAAACAGGCAGTTTGCGTTTGAAATCTATGACGCACTCACCGAAGACAATGAAAACCTGATTTTCTCACCCGCAAGTATATCGATAGCGTTCGGGATGACGTACGCTGGCGCGGAGGGAGACGCGAAATCGGAGATCGCCGAAGTGATGCGTTTCATTCCGGATGACAGCGAGCTTCATGGATCGTTCAACAAACTTGATCTGTATCTCACGTCACTCGGGGAAGATATACCCGTTACCGATGAGGACCCGGAACCGTTCAGGCTTCAAATCGCGAATTCACTCTGGGGAAATATCAATAATGAAATCAATCCGGAATTCCTCGACCTCCTTGCGCTGAACTATGGCGCGGGATTCGGTCAACTTGATTTCGGCGGTGACCCGTCCGGGTCCGCGGATGCTATCAACGGATGGATTGCGGAGCAGACCGAGGACAGGATCACCGACGCGCTGGATGAAGGTTACCTTAACGACCTGACCACGCTGTTAATAGTCAACGCGATTTATTTCCTCGCAAGCTGGATTGATCAGTTCGATGAGAGTGCGACTTCAGATCAGCCGTTTTACAGGTTGAGTGGCGATGAAGTTACGGTTCCATTGATGCATAACCGCGAGAGATATGATTACTTCGAAACGGATGAGTTTCAGGCGGTCGGGATTCCGTACGGGGGATGGGAAGCATCGATGGTCGTAATTCTTCCTGCAGAAGGAATGTTCGATGAGGTTGAAAGCGGGCTTGCTGATAACTGGGATGAGATTACCGAGGGTTTTGATCGCCGGGAAGTGGACCTTTTCCTTCCAAGGTTTGAGTTCCGGACGAAACTGCTGTTGAAAGATATCCTGAACGGTATGGGAATGATCGCGCCGTTTTCAGGGGGTTTGGGCGAAATGCTGGCTGGTGAAGTGCTGGGCGAAACTTATATTGCCGAGGTAATCCATGAGGCGTTTATTTCGGTGGATGAGGAAGGTACAGAGGCTGCAGCGGTAACAATAGTGCTGGTTGAGACGCTGGCAGCGCCGCCTGTTAACGATGAACCGGTCGTGTTCAGGGCGGATCGCCCCTTCATATTTGCGATCACGGACACCGAAACCGGATCGATTATTTTCCTCGGACGGGTATTGAATCCGGTATAATAGCAGCCCAATGAGGGTACTGTTCCTGGTAAATCCTAACGCGGGCGGGACTGGAAGTCGGCGGAAGGTCGATATCGCACTCGGGCATTTTAAAAATGCCGGCTGGTCAGTCGATCTTGTCCGCACCGAAAATCCGGAGCATTCGGGTGAGTTAATAAACTCCGCCGGCGAGAATGGCTACGAACTTCTTGTCCTTGCGGGCGGTGACGGTACTCTCCATTCGACCGTAAAATATCTCGATCTTGAAAATGAGGGTGGTCAGCCGATACCGTTCGGGATAATCCCGCTTGGAAGCGGGAATGATTTTTTCAGGGGAATGGGCGCGCCGGGGGACCCGGACGGTGCCGCGATGAATATCGTGGAGGGCAGCGCGCACGCGATCGACATCGGGGTGGTCGAGCCGGTTGATGAAAATGGTCACCCCAGGGAAGGAAACGCGGTCAGGTTTATCAACACCGCGGGTGTCGGGATGGATTCACAGACCCTCGCCACGCGTGAAAAGGCCCCGGGATTCATGTCGGCGCGTTACGAGCTTCTGTTCCTGATGACTCTCGCGAAACTATATCCGCTGGAAGTAAAGATCAAGGCGGATGGCTGGGAAATCGACATGGACGCGTACTGGATTCTCTGCTGCAACAACGGATACATCGGTTCGGGGATGCGTGTCGCGCCTGAGGCTAAGGTGAACGACGGGCTTATGGATGTGCTGATCATACCGAGGATGTCGAAGCTGAGGTTCGTGGGACAGCTCGGAAGGATATTCAGGGGGACGCACACGGACATACCGGGGATTGAGATCAGGCGGGCATCGGAGCTTGTGCTCAGGTGCGAACCTCAGCAGAGGGTGGCGACCGATGGCGACCGTGCGGGCCTCGCGCCGTCGAGGATACGAATGCTTCCGGGGGCGGTGCGGCTCCGGACGCGCTGGCTCGGTGGAGTTAAAGTGCAGGCTTGGATTTAGCACGACCCAAAAAAAATTTTGACAAGTTAATGAACTTGGGATTATCACTCTGGTATCCTATATGCATCCACTTTTACAGCGGGCGGGCATAGGAGGCTGTATCGTGAGTAAACTCATCTCACTCGCAGTAATTTTCATCGCATTGACAATCAAAGTACCTGCGAACGCGACCGATCTGCCGGATCAATTCGATATCCAGGAAATAGAAGTGGTCAGTGAGGGGCTGGGAAGAATTCTTCCGGATGAGTCGCCTGATCGCGCGTGGATCGTCATCCCCGGATTCGGAATCGGACTTGTGGATAATGCAGGCGACGGCCCGTACCGGTTCACACCGTTCCAGGTGGGAGTAGTGATAGATGCGTGCGGTCCGGATGCCGACGGAAAAATTTACATGATTGGCATCAAGGATGGTGTGGGTACCGGATACTACTCGTTCGACTGTCCAACGCTTGCATCGAGTGAATTCGTCAAGCTGTCGGACGATCATATCGTCACCGAGATCCTTCTCTCGAACGATGAATCGAAACTTTACATCGTGGGATGGGACTGGCCGAGGTATGGGGAATATTACTCCTCCGGTGAGAGAAGCGGCGATCTCGGGCTTGTCTGGGAGGTTGATAAGGAAACTGGAGAGATTACGAGGGAGGGGGGCTGCGGCATGCAGCCTAACAACGCGATACTCGGCTCCGGCAACCTCATGATGATCGGGACGGCGAATTCTGTTCAGCTTGCACATATCGATAGTGAGATGTGTTATCACGGGCCGACCGGGAATGTTGTCGATGTTTTCAATATTGATACATTCGAGAGGGAGCTGAGGTACGACTGCGGGGAGGGATACGGATGGGAGCCGACGAATCAGTTCTTCCGGTGGTCGGATGACGGGAGGTACGTGGCACAGTGCTCGGTGAATCCGGCACCGACAGCTGATCAGGAGATTTACGAGGACACTATCTGGATTTTTGATCTTGTTGAGAACGAGCTTGTTGAGACGATAAAGCCACTGGATCAGGACGAGCTTCCGATAGGAGTTATTAACGGGATGGTAAGCCTGGTATGGGACGGGGTGGCGATTGTCACCGGGGCGGTGCCATACGAAATCATGACCCTGGAGGATGATCGGGAAATGCGATACAGTATATTTCTCATCGACATAGAAACCGGCGCGTTTCTTGCAGGAATCGAGGGCGATCCGATGATTGAGTGGATTCACCAGCTTTCCGACGGATCGATATTATTTACGAGTGGCTATAACAATTATGTGGGTGTTGCGAATCCGAATTGAGAAAATAAAAACCGCAGCTTTAATCCTTGTTTTATGATATAATGATCCATGCAGGAGATCGGGCCCCTGAATCAGCTTTAATAAAAAAAAGCTTGGGGGAGTGCCGCTATGCGAACCGCGTTCGTTGAACTATTGTTTTTACTGATGGTCGTTATTCTGTGCGGATGCAGTGCCGGATTTGATGGTCCGATCTCTGCTGAGAAAGAGCCGGTAAAACTGACACCTGCAGGTGTTAATCACTCGAATCAGCACCTGTGGGCATACTACGATGTTGTTTTCGATCCTGAAACCAATGAGTTCACAGGGGTCGAAAATCGCACTGCTATGTTCACGATGAACCTCGTCGGCCTGCTGAATGGATATCCGGCATCACTGGATATTTCCTTTAATGGAATTACATCCGGCCAGGACTACATGGACCTTGATTTCGACGTCAGCATCACGCACCCGATACCGGATGCTTCTCATCTGAATGTTTACGATGTGCGTGGGGTTTATATCGCACCGGCAGGCGCGGTGGCATTCGCTGAACTCGGTTACACATCCTATCCCCATGTCCCGCTGACACATTATTACGAGGAGCACGTTGACCATCCCGGCGGGCAGGAGATGATGGACGATCCTGTGAACGGTGACGGTGGTGGGCCTGATGGTTATTCAAGGTGGTTTAATCCATGTGAATTCCTAAATGCAGGGCCATTTGGGTATACGAAGGGAACTTATGCATCCGATATCGAAGCCCTTATTTATGAAATGTCGGTTCTGAATCCCTATAAGTTTTTTGCAGATGGCCTCGGGTCGCATGATGATCTTGTCGACTGGATCAACGCGAATCCGGGATCAGACAGGGTGTTCTCATCCGGAGCGACGAACACGAGAAACTATTTCGTCAGATTTGCCGGAGATGAGCTAAAGTTCGGATATGCGATCCTCGCGAACTGGGAATCACCAACGGTCCATCCGTCGAACATGCGGGAAGCGATCGCATGCGAAGTTATCTACGGCGTCGCGCATACTGACGAGCATGTGTTCACCTTCCGGATATACGACCCGCAGTCGGAGGTTAATCCCGACAATGGTGTCATGGAGGATTACACTATTCACCTGATCGAGGTGAGTGATTATAAGACAGGCGGAACGATTTTCAACTCAACGTCAATGACACCGACAGCTACGGGTGACGGCTGGGCTGAGTACCATTACGAAACGGATGGGATACCCTGGCCGGTGGATTATGGTTTTGATTTCTGGATCATTCCCGAGTACACAGGTTACGATCATTCGAACGAGTTCGGCATACCAAACGATGTTGAGGATACGCCACTCGCGGCATGGTTCTGTTACGAGCTTGAGTATTCCGACGAACCGTGGAATTAATCTAACGAAGACTTTAAATAGAAAGGGCCTGTTGAGCGACAGGCCCTTTTTTTTATACAGGGAGGTTGAATCTACCAAGTTTTACGGAATCTCCCACTGGTGGAAGATGCTTATTCCATTGGTGTGAAGTACCGTTATCGTGTCGTCGTAATCGCTTCCCTCGATTCTGTAGGGAAAACCTGAAATATCATCGGAGTTGCCGAAATGACCGTGGGGGCTTCCGATGTAATTGAACTTTTTGATTCGAATATCGCCTGATGCAAGTATGTCGAGTATGTAGTAGTTGTTGTATTTATCCCTTGTGATGTCCTGGGGATCGAAGAATTTACCCATGCCGATTCCCTGGCTTCCCCAGTGTAGACCGGTGTAAGCCAGGTAGAGGTTATATCGCTCGACGTGATACTCGGGATCGTCCTCAAGGACGTAAATGTAGTAGCTGTCGGTCGAGGATTCGGCACCGAGGATCAGATCAAAGTCGAGCTGTCCGACTCCGAGGGAGTTGTTTTTATAGGATGTCATACCGAAGTTATATCCGGATGGCTGGTACCGTGTGATACCGAAAGCTGTCTCGGCAAATCCCGATATCATGCAGTGGTAGTTCTCATAGACGGTCGATGTGACTCCGATTACTTCCTTGACTCCCCACGGGGACTCGACGGTATGTTCCGAGAGAAGGTTGCCGTCCGAGTCAAATGACGCACTGTAGCTTACGGTCCCGGTGTAGTTCCCACCTGCGATACTCGTGGAGTTCGGAGCGATATCGATCCGGTCGCATCCGGCGGGAACAGAATAGAAAAATGAGCCGTTCTGGAAGTAGCTGCTTCTGGTGTATTTCCAGACCTGTCCGTCCTCGAACAGCGCAAGGATGTCGCCGGTAAAATGGTCAATCGCGATATCGTATGCCTCAACATCGAGCCTTAGCGGGATGTTTTTGTCGGGATTAGCCTCGATCTGGACGTATGTAAGACACTGGGTCGTGTTGTTGTCTTCGTCGGTAACACGGACTCTCACATTACCGGTGTACTGGTAGTCGTAGTACTTGAAAGGATGTGACGGTGTACCGCTGTCGAAGGTGTCGTTGAAGATACCGTCTCCGTTGAAATCCCATGAGTAGCTGAGCGGTCCACCCTCGGGATCGTACGAACCCGAAGCGTCGAATTCGACCAGGGCAGTCCACCCGTAATATGGCATCGGTGTGACTGTAACAACGTCGCAGATAGGTGGTTCACCCTCTCCGCCGGGACCGGTCGGTCCGATGGGTTCGGGAGAAACTTCGAGATCGAACCTGAAGAACGCGGCGAGTGGATCGGACTTTGCATCATTATAGATGTCATACTCGTTCCAGTAACCGTGTTCCGGATACTCGACGATGACCCAGTAGTCGTTACCGTTAAGGCCTTGCACGTTGTCGGCGGGAATCTCGACGTGATAGGTCGAGAAGTTACCGGTACCGCCGGTGGGGGTCATGTCGTCGTCAGTGAAATCATAAACGGTGCTGAGAACCGTTGATTCGATCCGGACGATGTAGTCATCCATGCGTCCGTTAGTTAAAGCCGATCCCCAGTCGAAGATACTCAGATCGAGGATAAGGTTTCCGCCTTTCGATGTCTCATCGACGTAGTAGACGCCATCGGTGATGTCGGAATGGACAGAGACCGCCTCGGTTGCGTTGGACGGGTGAACATCCTCGGCTTCCCAGTTCGCGATGACCGCGTAGCCGTACCTTACACCTTTTGTGTTGGGAAAGCGGATGTAATAATTTCTTGTGTTTGCGGAACCCGCGCTGAACACACCGTTGTACTCAGTGTTGAGATTAATCCAGTCCCAGAGGTCATCGTTTGCGCCGAGGCCATCGGCGAAATATTTGTAAGGACAGAGGGTGGCGTCACCGTGATAATTAGGGGTTGCCCATTTCCCTTCCATGAATCCGAAGAGACTTGGATGCGAGAACTCGCTCGCGTTGTACCATCGTGTGTACCCGTCCGGACCACCAATCCCGTCGTTGGGATCGGGAAGTAGCATCTGATCGTAACCGTGTACGGGGAACCTGAGATCGGAATTGTAATCCATAGTTCCGATACCATCGCCCATGAAAACCCCGCGGACGTCATAGCCATCGTACATGTTAAGGCCCGGGAACGGGTGAGTGAGTGTGACGTTAATATCAACGTCGATGTAACCAGGACCGACCGGCGTATCGAGGATATCGAAGTCAATCGTGGTGAGGTTACCGTTCAGTATCGTGACCACGTTGCATGTGAACCCGGCCGTGCGATTGGGAATCGCGGTTGCGGTTTGCGTGGGGATATCGATGAAGACATCCCAGTAACCCCAGAGATGAGTCTGGGAATTTTCATGCGACTGCATGCTGATTCCGGACGATAAGGGATTATTTTCTAAAGGAGCGACAGGAGCTTTGGTCGAACTGCAGCCTATCAGGCCTAATGCCAGGATGAGCAACACTACCATCAGCCCATTCGTTGGCTTCATTGTTTTCCTCCTGGAAGTGTACATAGGTATAGATATTTCGGCATGGCATAAAGCCATCCAGTACTTTTGATGATATTTATGGCGTATTGATATAAAACGCCAATAAGTTATATATTTTTTTTGAAGGTGGTATTGATGGTTTTAAAAAAGCAGATAAATAGAATAAATCGTGTGTACATACTTGCACATAAGAGTAAATGATGTTAATATCCCGCGCGCATCGGGTAATTGAAGGTGATCAGATCGCGAATCTGATTTTTGGCATTTTAGTTCTTCCAAAACCAGGGCTGATGAGTCGGTCATAACAGCCCTGTTGTGAGTTAAGCAGTACCAGGACCACCACTTCTGGGATGTGGAATTTCTGGTATTGAAATAGATAACCTTCGAAGGACATCTAAAGGAGAAAAGCATGTCAGAGTTCGTTCAGACATTCATGGAGAATGTCAAGGCGAAAAACCCGGCACAGCCTGAATTTATCCAGGCAGTGCACGAAGTAGTTGAATCGCTGGCGCCGGTCCTTGAGCGCCACCCCGAGTTCATTGAGGCCAGGCTCCTCGAGAGAATCGTAATTCCCGAGCGTGTGATCATTTTCCGCGTTCCCTGGACGGACGATGAGGGACGCATCCAGGTAAACACCGCATTCCGCGTGGAATTCAATTCAGCGATCGGGCCGTACAAGGGCGGTCTTCGTTTCCACCCGACCGTCAACCTCGGAATCCTCAAGTTTCTCGGATTCGAGCAGATTTTCAAAAATGCCCTGACCACGCTGCCGATGGGCGGCGGCAAGGGCGGTTCGGATTTCGATCCGAAGGGCAAGAGCGACAATGAAGTCATGAGTTTCTGCCAGAGCTTCATGAGCGAATTGTTCCGTCACATCGGACCGAACACCGACGTACCCGCCGGTGACATTGGAGTCGGTGGACGCGAGATCGGTTTCATGTTCGGCCAGTACAAGCGACTTGCGAACGAGTTCACCGGTGTCCTGACCGGTAAGGGTCTCACATGGGGCGGAAGCCTCATCAGGCCGGAGGCCACGGGATACGGCTCGGTTTACTTCGCACGCGAGATGCTTAAAACACGCGATGACAGTCTTGAGGGTAAGACCTGCACGGTATCCGGTTCGGGTAACGTCGCCCAGTACACCGTCGAGAAGGTCACACAGCTTGGTGGCAAGTGCGTAACCCTCTCCGATTCATCCGGTTCGATCCACGATCCCGATGGAATCGACGAGGAGAAGCTCGCGTTTGTCATGGAGCTCAAGAACGTCAAGCGCGGCAGGATCAAGGAGTACGCCGAGAAGTACGGATGCGAGTACATGGAGGGCAAGCGCCCGTGGGGCGTCAAGTGCGACGTTGCATTCCCGTCCGCAACCCAGAACGAGATCGACGGAGAAGATGCGAAAGCACTCATCGATAATGGCTGCTTCTGCGTTTCAGAGGGCGCGAACATGCCTTCAACACCGGAAGCCATCGATCTGTATCTTTCGAACAACATTCTTTACGGTCTTGGCAAGGCCGCGAACGCGGGTGGAGTCGCGACAAGCGGACTCGAAATGAGCCAGAACTCGCTGAGGCTTTCATGGACACGCGAGGAAGTCGACAAGAGGCTCGACGGAATCATGTGTGCAATTCACGAGCAGTGTGTGAACGCCGCCGCGGAGTACGGTCATCCCGGAAACTACGTGTTCGGTGCGAACATCGCCGGCTTCATGAAGATCGCCGATGCAATGATGGCACAGGGCTGCGTCTGATCTCAGCGAATTTACTAATAAAAGAAAGAAATTACCCCTCCCTGAAAAGAGGGGTTTTTTGCTGTTCGAACCGTTTTGACAGCGGAAATGCTCAATGTTAATGTATAATATAAGCGTAATTTCGATCCAAAACGGAAATTTTATATTTCAACAAGGATTGGGAATTACCCGATTTTACATAGACGGCAGTAGTCAGAAAATTAATTCGATTAGTAATCCGTGATAAGGAGAAAGGCAATGAGAAAAATTATCACACTTGCATTACTGATCCTGATTCTTCCCGCGATGCCTGCGTACGCGCTCAGTGAACTTGCCGATGACTTCCTCCTCGAATGCCGTCAGCTCGACAGGCCGTTTCCTCCCGAGGACTGGTCGGACGAGGACATCAGGCTCGCCTCGCACGAGGTGCTCGATTATTACGAGGACACAGGCGAGGAGGAGTGGGCGGTTTATTTCTGCATTGTCGCTCTTGGACATACCCGTGTGGAAGGTGATGTGAGCCGCATCCTCGACTACGAGGACACGTGGACCGAGGCCGTGATTGAGGCGCTCAGGGGATTTCCGTCACCCGACGCGATCGAGTGTCTTCTGAGGCAGAGTGTCGCGGAGCGTGCGACGTTCCGCGAACAGGCCTATAAGGGGCTTGGCGAGATTGATTTCGACGAGCTTGAGGAACCGGACGAGTGGCGCGAGACGGTAATCGAAGGGCTTCTGGAAGCGAGGGAGCTGGAAGAGTACGAACCCCTGATTGAGCTTATTGACGAGACGATCGAGTCGATAGAGCTTAAAACATCGGGAACCGAAGAGGAAGAATAGACCTGAAATTTCACCCAGCGGAACAGACATGAAAAAACTCCCCCGATAGCGTGGGAGTTTTTTATTCGGTGAAGCCTTTGGATGTCACCCGTCAGACGGATATTTTCCTTTCGTAATTTCTGTAAACACGAAGCGCGTCGTGGTTTCCCTCATCGATCGCGATTGCGATCATCTTCTGAACGTGGTCCATCGCGTCGCGGAGCCGTCCGGAACGGATGAGCGATTCCACATGTGCGTTGACAGAGACTGTGGCCGGTCGCGGAGCCGGTTTCTTTTCCTCTTTATGTGAAGGCGCGGGCACCCACCGTGCCAGCGCGATGAGCATGAAGATCGCCGAGAAAAGTGACGCGAGACCGATCATTATGAGATGTATATCAAGAGTGTCAACGATGTCTGTCATTGTGTAACCCTCCGAATGTTACCGCTTAGATTCTGTATTTTTGTGGGGCACTGTATGCCCGGTACTACGACGAAGGCAATATCATCCGCCCGCAGATAGTCAGACGGATGGGTCGTCAAAATGTTCCCGTCGGAGGAATTTTGGGGATTTTATAAAAAAGAATTATTTTTTAAATATGTAATTCCTGTTAAGTAAATAATGCAGATAAAGATTTGCTAAGATACTAATAATCATAGTAAATGTGATGGCCAAAATAAAAAAACCTAGAACTTCTCTAGATAATCCAAGGTCATAAATTATAGAATCCTCTTCATAATTATAATATGCAAATATTAGTGCAATATCTAATAGAGCTACAATACCTATACCCGCCATTTCTGATAAGTGCTCTTTATCTGTGTTCTTCTTTATTATTTTTTGCTGATTTGGATTATAGAAAATCTTTATCTCGCGGATTTTAACATCTGCGATTCTGCCTAAGTTAACGAGTCTTATTAAATTCTTGAGTTCTTTCTTCGACTCATCGTTTTTAGTGGTCATTGTAATCCTAAGTCGCAGTACGACTTCTTCATTCGGATTTAATAGTGGCATGAACAGGTAATAACGGTTTGGCACTTCTGCTGTTTGAAGAGGATCATCGTACTTGATTAGCTCATTGTCTCTGTAGAGTTCAGAATCAAGAATCTCGCATTTTTCTGATATTTCAACGATCGGCGAATGTTCGATGTCATCCTGACGTATGGCCCTGTTACCAATATTTTTAATAACGATGTCCACGTAGTAGAGATTATCGATTTTTGTTCCATCATAAGTCAGAGAGAGCTTCTCTTTGAGTTTACCGGAAAAAGGAACAAGATTGATGGGTTGAGTCAGGCATATCCCAAGCATTCGTTTTTCAGATTTGAGAAAAGCATACACAAGCCCAATAATTCCTATCAAACCTCCACCAATCCCGATTATTGTTCCAGTCATAATACAAAATACCTCCCATGGTAAATTTTATTTAAGTATTTACTCAATTAATTTAATTATAACTGCTCAATAATAATTGTCAATTCCTGCGGGTGCCGACGACAACCGTAGGTTGTCGGCGCCATACTAAGGTCATGAAACAGGTATTGACTCCCCGTTGATTTTCCCCGCTGATTCCTTTTCGAACAACCAGAATCCTGCACTCGACCAGACCCAGTCCTCCGGATTTTCAACTAAACCCTTTCTAATGGGATTATCGTGTATGTATACAATTTTCTCTATGATCTTCTTCCTGGAGAACAAATTCCTGTCGTAACCGCGACTGTCCATAACAGGTGAAATTAAGGGCATGGGCATGATCCGGAAGGTTATACCTGGCGACACGATTCGATCTGTAGTTTACGGGAGTGGTCATTGATGGGGATTATCGAATACGGGTTGATGCGCCGACAACCTGCGCAGGCTGCGGTTGTCGTCGGCACCCGCGAGGCCTCCTGAAGATTTTAAAATTAGAGTTTATTCACATACAAAATTTAACACTCACAACTCATGGAAGTCAATGGTGATTTCACATTGTTCTGTTCGTCCATTTGTTCTATTGAGGTGTATCAATACGGTATTACTTATTTTACCGGTCTGTTATTGGTGCCGTAAAGCGTGCTATTCTTGTGCGCCTATGGAATCTGCAGTCAATGAAATTACCGTACTTTTTATCTGGGACGTCCACGAACG
>Ga0272441_10009330_pt1 | contig 15203 bp, 20 predicted proteins | sample SSMProp6N_FD_193582 | JGI IMG/M metagenome (GOLD analysis project Ga0272441, IMG submission 193582) | Marine sediment archaeal communities from Little Sippewissett salt marsh, Falmouth, MA, United States - SSM-Prop-6N | ecosystem: Environmental > Aquatic > Marine > Wetlands > Sediment ... | reverse complement strand
ATCTTGTGCCACCCCTAGGACTCCGACTAGGAGCGCTACTGCCGCCAACAAGCACAGTGCTTTCCTCACCACTCCCTCCTCCACATAACATTCCGACTGCCGAGCACATCCGCCCAGCAGCAGCTCCTGCAACTCGGCTCCCGATCCACGAGGCCCGTGTACGGAAGCCCCTACAAACCATGGAGAGACACGCAAAGTATATCGGGAACGCGACTTCAAGTCAATGGCCGGAGCTTCACGCTGCAGGAAACGGAAGCCTCACAGCTCCTATGGTCCAATAACGTACGGCGGCGAAGACGGGGCTTCCCACACGAAGTGCTCCCTCGCTCCGGCCGACAGCGGCGTGCCGTAGGCGAGGATCGCGCCAAGCTGCTTCAGCTCGCCTGGGACGGTGTCCTCCGGGATGCGCACGTGAAACGAGAACACCATCGTCTCCTCCACGGCCAGTGCCCGCTCGACCCCACCTGCGGTAACGCAGCCCACGATCTTGTCTCCTGGCGCGTACTCCGACCGCCAATCCCAGAACAGCGGATTGCTCGTGTAGTTGCCCGGGTCCGCGTAGATGATCCTCCCGGCCTCCACCGCGTCCCCCACGACAATCCCTCCCATCGGGGTCCCCTCCACCCCCAGCCGCTTGCCGCCCTGCAATGGGATCAGCGCGTAGACCAGCACCCCACGATGCTCGACGCCATCAATGCGGATCGGACATGGGGCCAGTGACGTCGGCCCGGGGTTGGTCGATGCGATGCGGAACTCCACGAGCGTACCGTGCGTGATCATTGCCGGCTCGATGACAAGCTGTACGCTGGGGACGATGTGCCCTTCCTTGCTGAGCAACGGGTCAAGCACCCCGGAGCCCCCAAGCACACCGAGGAGGACAGCCGCACCCAGCGCGTAGCTACTGCCACGCAACGCCTTGCGGAGCGCCTCCCCGCGGCGGCGCATCTTGTAGGCCACATGCAGCGTACCCGCCGCAGCGAGCACCAGCGCGACGACCGCTGGTTGGACGCCAATCAGCAGGATGAGCGGAACGGTCAGCGCGGCATACACCGCCGACCCTAGGATCCAGCGGACGATTCGCAGCGGTTCAAGCATCTCGCTCCTCGAAGTGGCAGCCACGAGCGGCCCGCCGAGGATAGCCGTGAGTCTCCCGTCGCTCAACGCGCGAACAGCGCGGGAGAGCCACGATCGAGTGCCGGATCACGCCCGGGGAACGTACGGCCGCGCGAGCCGCCGCTCGAACGCACCGTGCTCGCGAAGCTGCTTGTCCCAATAGAAGTTGGCCGTCTTGCTGCGGAAGAACAGCCTGAGAACCGGTGACAGCCAAGGCGGGAATCGTTCCGGTGACGCAAGGAGACCGAGCACCTTCGGATCGAGCGCTCCCGATCCCGCGTACACCCGGCCCAATTCCCTCAGCCGTGCGAACAGCTGCGCGTTGCGCTCCGGCGAACGCAGACGCGTCCCCTCCCCCGAAGGCTTGATGATCGTGCCGACGTACCGGCTCCCAAGTCGCCACGCCAGGCGCGCGAGATACGCCTCCACGGCCCGCGAGTGAACCGCCTCCGGGAACCCCGACTGCACGAGGAACAACAGTTCAGGGTTCGTGTCCTCGCCACAGCGCGGCTCCAGAGCCTCAATAAACGCTTTGACGATCCCCGGCATCGCGTCCGTGTACAGCGGGAAGCCGAGAAGCACAGCGTCGGCGCCGGCAAACGCAGTGACAGGGTCCGCGAGCGGCTCCCCATGGGCCAGATGAAGGATCTCGGGTCGATCGCCCGAGACCTCCTCGTAGCCCTCCAGGAAGGCGCCGAGCATCAACGGGGTGTTCCCCCTCTCGCCGCGAGGCGATCCATTAATCGCGGCAAGCTGTTTCGACGACATCGACCACCTCCTCCAGCGGATCCCCAACCTGGGCCACGAATCGGAGCGAAGCATGGAAGTTGATGGCGAAGCGCTCAAACAGCCGGCGGGTGATCTGGACATCCACTTGGTCCCCACCTACCCCGGCCTCAAGCAGCACGCCCAACGCCGGATACCGCTCGTAGCGCCGGCGGTGATGCGTCTCGTGGCGGATGACGGCGAAGTACGGAAGAATCAGAGGAAGCAGCTTGTCCATCGCCCTCTTCATGACAGCCGAGACGTATCCCATCACCAGCGGAGACGCGAAAACGGTGAGGTCGGATCGGATCACCGCCCGACACACCTCCGTGGACGCATCGGGAACGACGCACTCCCCTGGGGTACGCACCCAGCAGCCGAAGCATCCAACACACGGCGTGATCTCCATCTCTCGAAGGATGAGCACGCTGACGGCGTGCCCTCGGGCCTCCAACGCCCGCTGGAGCTGCGCCAGGTACGCTCTGAAGACTCCCTCCGCAGCTCTCGGGTTTCCGTTCAGGATGGTGATTCGCATCGTGCCTCCTGCCACGCGGATCGTACAGCTCAACCCGCGGCGACACAACGGCGTCCCGCCGCCTCGAGAAGCCCACGGGTTCGCTCCTGGACACGCCGAAACGCGCGTTGCGCACGGCGGGCACGCGGGGGACACTGGGCGATGGGTCCGGCATAGCCCGGGAAGGGAGTGTGACGAGGTGAGGAAGCGCATTGCGTGGTACGAGGAAACGCTGTGGCTGCACCAGGGGCTTCGCGGGGGCGGCGCCTTCCTCGTGGCCAGAGACGGTCGCGGCAAACCGAATCCGATGACCATCGGCTGGGGGCAGGTGGGGATCGTGTGGAGCATCCCCGTGTTCACCGCCTTCGTCCGTGAGAGCCGATACACGCACGAGTGCGTTCGCGCTTCTCATGCGTTCACCGTCAGCGTTCCCCGGCCTGGAGAACTCGCCGAGGCCCTTGCGCTCTGCGGCTCCTCCTCGGGGCGTGACACCGACAAAGCGGCCCGAGCCGGCTTGACCATGGTCCCGGCGTCGGACGTCGACGGCTCGGTCATCGCGGAGTGCGGACTGCACTACGAGTGCGAGATCCTCGCGCGAACGCAGCAACATCGGGAGGACTTCGCCGCTCCCGACGTTCTCAAGAGCTACTACCCCGGTGGCGACCATCACCTCGTGGTCTTCGGTCGCATCGTCGCGGCGTTCGCCGAGCCGTAGCTGTGAGCAGCCCGGGCGATGCGTTGCCGCAGGAAGCGGCGCGTGAAGACGGCCGCCAGCGTGTCGGGACACGGCGGGCGACACGGCGTCAGCAGGAGGGAGGGACAACGATGAGAGTCGTCACAATCTACGGCGGACCTCGCCCCATGGGCAACACCGCCACGGTCCTTGGATGGGTGGAGGAGGCGCTTCGCTCCCGCGGGCACGCCGTCGAGCGGAGCGACCTTGCCAGCCTCCGCATCGGCGGGTGCAGCTCATGCTACGCTTGCTTTGCGTCGAAGACGGAACCGGGCTGTCGCGTCGAAGACGACGCCAACGGCATCTTTGATCGCATGATCGCCGCCGATGCGGTCGTGTTCGCGTCGCCGCTGTACATGTGGGGTATCGCCGGGCCGCTGAAGCAGTTCCTCGATCGCACCTGCTGCCTAGTGAAGGACTTCCAGGGGCCGGACTACGCGTCGCTGATCGCGGGAAAGCCGGCGGCGTTGATTGTCACGTGCCTCGGGCCGGAGGCGAACAACGCCGACCTCGTCGGCCCGCAGTTCGAGCGGTGGACGCGCTACGCCAAGCTCCCGTCCCTGGGAACGTGGGTCGTTTCGGGATGCTCCGAGCCGAGCGAACTCGGGGACGAGACCGAGCGCGAAGCGGTGGAGCTCGCCGCGAAGCTGGTGGCGACCGCTTGACAAGGGTCGGTGCACTAGTATACTAGTGCACCATGATACTGAATCACGGCTGGGACATCGACATGGCGGCGGGGCCGATCTTCGAGCAGATCGCGCACAACGTGCGCCGCCTCATCGCCCGTGGAGATCTCCTGCCCGGTACGCGACTGCCCTCCGCACGCGATCTCGCGCTGACGCTGGGCGTCAACCCGAACACGGTGATCCACGCCTACCAGGAGCTCGAACGCGCGGGCACGATCGACACGCGCCGAGGACGCGGCAGCTACGTCCGAGCCGATGCCCCCGTGGGCAAGATGAAGCGCGAGATGTTGCGCCATGCCGCGATGGGGTTCGCCGAGGAGGCACAGCGCCTCGGCGCGCCTTCCGACGAGGCACTGGAGATGCTCAAGGAGGTCTGGGATGCTGGCATCGCTTGACGCTGTCACCAAGCGCTACGGACGAAACGAGGGAGTCCGGGATCTCTCCGTCGGCTTTCCCGCAGGCGAGATCACGGGCGTCCTCGGGCTGAACGGAAGCGGGAAGACAACGCTGCTCAAGTTGCTTGCCGGGCTCCTGCATCCGACGCGCGGCATCGTGCGCGTGTTCGATGGGGTGCCCAGGCTCCAGCGCGGTCGCCTCGTCTACCTCGGGGAGAATGATGCCCTGTGGCACTGGATGACCCCCGACGATGCATCGCGATTCATGCACGGTCTCTACGCTGACTTCGACGCCGCACGCATGGCGCAGCTCCTGGAGCTGCTCGAGGTCCCGAATCGACGAACCAAGGCCATGTCCAAGGGTGAACGGGGCCGGTTGCGTCTCGCCATGGCTCTCGCCAGAAGCGCGAAGCTGTACCTCCTGGATGAGCCGCTCGCCGGGATCGATCTTCTCTCGCGCGAGAAGATCATCCGCTCTCTCGTGAGCGAGTGGCATACCGATGAGACGATCCTGCTGTCGACACACGAGGTGGCCGAGGCTGAGGGGCTGTTCGATCGTGTACTGCTCCTGCGGAGCGGACAGCTCGCCTTGGATACCCGAGCCGAGGCGCTCCGAGAGACGGGCAAGAGCGTCGTCGAAGCGTTCCGGGAGGTGTTGGGATGAGAGGTTTTGGGACGCTGCTGTGGCTGGAGTGGCGGAGAAGCCGGTTGTGGGCGGCTGCGCTCCTCGGTTCGCTGCTGTTCTGGACGTGGGGTCTGAATCAGGTGCGGTTCCTCGATGTGGGCCGGCAGGTCGCGACCCGCGCGGGGCTGCTCGCGCTTGCCGCTGCCGTCGGCGGGCTGGTGCTGTGCCTCATGGTCGGGCGGATCCGTTCGGAGACCCGACGCGGCCAGTATCAGGTGCTGCTGCTCACCCCGCCCAGCGGCTATGCGCACATTCTCTCACGGTTCGGCTTCACCCTCGCCACCGCCGTGATCTACTACATGGTCCTGGGCGGGCTCTTCTGGTGGACCTTCGCCCGCGCCGGCGTCGCGTTCGATCTCGAAGCCGCCGTGGAGCTGCTCCTGTCGTGCCCGCTGTATGGCGTCGGGCTCGCTGTCGCCCCCGCACTCGCGTGGACGATGCTGCTCATGGTGTTTGTCAGCGCGTATCGCGTCTCCGGACCGGGGTGGATCCCGGGAGCGACGATGGTGCTCGCCTCTCCGTTCCTCCTGCGGTGGATCGCAGAAGGGCTGGCGCGCACAGCGTATCGACTGCCCGCGTGGCGACTTCTGGACAGCATCCGCATCGCGATCGAGACGCTGCCGCAAGATGCCGAAGCGCAGATCGACATGGTGCGGGCGACCTACATGGGGGTACCGCAGGAACCATTCTGGGGCATGGTCGCGCTCACGGTGATCATGCTGTTGCTTGCCGGTCGGCTTTGGCAGGAGGTGGAAGGATGACACAGGTCTTTCTCACGGTCGTTCGTGTCCTGTTGGTGGGGCTGGTTGGTTACTGGGGATTCCGCCTGTGGACGGGCACGGTGAGCCTGACGTCGCGGGCGCTGGGAGCACTGTTTTGCGCATCGTTGATCTGGCAGATCACGGCGGGGACGTGGTGACCCCCTATGCAAAGGGTCGTTGGATCGCACGGTATCACGCCGATCGCCGAGGAGGTTTCATGATGAGAAGAGCAGCGACAATCGTCATCACCGCGAGCTGCCTGGCGCTGCTTCTCGCAGTCTCAGGGTGCGAGGAGGACGCAGATGGCTTCGGGAACCCGCAGATGCATGCGCAGAAGCAGCAGTCGTGGGCCTTCGACGTCTCCCTTCCGGTGATCCTCGATGTCGAATCCAGCAACGGTGAGATCGTCGTCATCGGTGGCGCGGAGCGAACGGTCCTCGAAGCGACGGCGACCTGCCGCACCCGGGGAAGAACCGAGGAAGAGGCCGAGGAGCGGCTGGGGCGCCTGGTCTGTACCGCGGAGCAGGTCGGCGACCGTGTCGAGCTGCGCTACCTCGCCGACGAGCAAGACGATGACGTGCGGCGCTTCAGCGGCGTCGATTTCCGCGTCGCGACACCGTCCGAGGGGCGGCTCCTTCTGCGCACCGCCAACGGGGAGATCCTCGTCGAGGCGATGCACGGGAACGTCACCGCATCCACGTCGAACGGAGCGATCGACGTCATGGACGTCGAAGGAAGCATCTTCGTGACGTCGAGCAACGGCCGGCTCCACATCGTTCGCATCGCCGGTGACGTGCGCGGTCGAACGAGCAACGGAGAGGCGTGGCTCGAGGATGTCGTCGGCGCGGTGGATGTGACGTCGAGCAATGGAGGACTGTACTACCTCGGACGGCCTATTGGGACAGCGAATCGTTTGGACACGAGCAATGGGAGCATCACCGTGCGCATTCCCGAGGACGCCCACGTAGCCCTCGATGCCTCGACGTCTCGCGGGAGCATCCGCACATCGCTACCGCTCCTCGGCGATCTCGAGGGGCCCGCCTGGCAGGCGGAGCTGAATCCCCCAGTGGATGCCGCGATGTCGCTGCACACATCCAATGGGAGCATTCGCATCGACGGGCTGTAGACATAACGCTTGAGGCGCGCACCGGCCCTCGTCTACACTCGCCTTCGCGGCCGGTCGGGGCGGGTTCAAAGGCAAGGGGGCGTCATGGCACAGCGCGCTGTCGCGGCGGGAGCGTTTGCGCTCCTCCTTGCGGCACTGCTCGTCACCGGCTGTGGGCGGACGCGCGTCGAGGATCTACGTCGGAAGACGTTCGCCATCGATGAGCGGCCCGTCCTCCACGTGGATCTCCCCGCAGGAGACGTACGCATCACGACAACGGAAGACACGCAGGACGTCGCTGTCGAGGCTGCCATCATGCTCCGCGGCGGATCCCGCGAGGAACTCGATGTCCGGCTCGCCGACCTGCCGTTTCGCATGGAGCAAGAGGAAGGGGAGATTCGGGTCTGCGTCGACGACGCGGACGTCGGCTCCAATGACCTTGTCGTTGACCTTCTGGTCACCCTGCCAGCGGAAAGCGACCTCATCGTGCACACCGGCCGCGGGGACATCGAAGCGCGGGACGTCCACGGGCAGGTTGACCTCAGCACCGAACGGGGCATGGTCATCTTCCGTGGATCGCTCACCCCAGGGGATCACGGGCTGTACTCCTCGCACGGCCGCATCGAGCTGTGGCTTCAGGGCGAGATCTGCGCTCGGATCCTTGCGGAAACCTCAGACGGGAAGATCGAGGCGTCGAACCTCCTGATCCGAGGTGCACGACAGCCCACCGTGTGGGATGTGAAGACCTACTGCCGGACCGGTCCTACCTACAGCGTCACGGATGAGCCGCCGGTCACCGTCCGTCTCCGTGCGGACCCCGGGAACATCTACTTGCTGGCGTGGTTCGCGGACGACTAGGTCGAGCAGATGCCACAGGCCGGCGCAGAACAGCCTTTGCTTCAAACCCGGCTCTCTCCCAAGCGATGGTGGTCGTTCCGGAGCCCCCGGCATGGTCTCCGGCTGCGCCGACGCGTATCACCCGTGCCGAGGCGACGGGCACAAGCGCCGACACCAGGCCGGCGGATCAACGTCGTCGGCACCTGTGGCTCAGGGAAGACCACCGTCGGGCGCCAGCTAGCCCAGCGGCTCGGCACCCGCTTCGTGGAGATGGACGCGCTCGCCTGGCGGGCGGACTGGAGGCTCGCGCCCGACGAAGAGATCCGCGCGTCGCTCGACGAGGCAACGCAAGCCGACAGCTGGGTCGTCGACGGAAACTACAGCCGCTTCCGAAACCTCCTGTGGACGCGCGCGGATACCGTGGTGTGGCTGGATTACAGCTTCGGAAGGACTTTCCTGCAACTGCTCCGGCGCACGGTGCGGCGATCGCTCACAGGAGAGGCGCTGTGGCATGGGAATCGCGAGCGGCTGCGCACCGCCCTGCTCTCTCGCGAATCCATCCTTCTCTGGGGGATCAAGACCTATCACCGCCGACGCCGGGACTACCCAAGGATCCTGTCGCAACCGGCGCACGGACATCTCACGGTCGTGCGCCTCGCGTCTCGCCGGCGGACGCGAGCCTGGCTTCAGTCGCTGGAGCCTGGCTCTCGCTCCGCGGAAAAAGAGCGGGCCGAGCCCTCCAGCGCGCTCGGCCCCGACAACGCAACGCATCCGTCTTAGGCCATGACCTCGGCAAGGTCGAATGGCTCTACGTCGACGATCTCCAGCAGCGCACCGCAGTCCGGGCACTGTACCCGGTCGAACAGGTCCGCAGCCTCCTCGACGTGGACCCATCCCTCACACGCGGGGCAGATCGCCTTGGGCATCTCTCACTCCTCCTCTGTTTCTACTCCAGCGTATGCCGACCGTCGCCGGAAAGCGTCCGGCGCGGCCCGCACTCCGCCCTTGCTTGACACAGCCCGCGTCCACCCGTGAGAGACTCTTCTCGCGGTCGTCCGCCGATCTCCCGGCGGCATCCCGCCCTCCCGTCCGGATCGGTGTCGCCGACTCTCGTGGATCGCCCCCACGAGCCCCCACGCCTCCTCCACCTCCACAAGGCGCAGCGGAGCCGCTATGTCGACCTCCAACAGCGCTCCGCACGACTCGCAACGGAGTTGGACCGATCGGCGCCGGTGCTCCTCCGGGACCCGGATCATCGAGCCACACGTCGGGCACGTACCATCCATCATCGACCCCTTCGCTCGTACGTGGGAGGAGGATCCAGTGAGCGCGAGCCATCCGGTCCTGGCGCGAGCCACTCCGCGAGCCACGTTGTCCCGCCACGGCGTCTCGCACGCAGACGAAGCGGCGCTTCGTTCACAACGTCCAGCACGCCGCCACAGGCCGGGCATTGCAGCCGTTGGAACAGGTATACGCCAGCCCATTGGCCATCGAGCACGGTGCCACACAGCGGACACTGCACATCGCTCACCGGACCCTCCCTTCGAACCTGCAGCTACTTCTTGCCCTTCTTGCCTGGCTTGCCAGTCTTCTTCGCGCCTTTCTTGCTGCCCATCTGCTCCACCTCCCCACGCTTCCCGAACCTCAGAAGCGGCGGAGCGTACGGCTGGGTGCAACGGGAAGTCAAGAGGCCCTGCTGTCTTCTCTGTCCTTCTTCGTGTGGGGACGACGTCCTATCCCGGCGAGCACCCTTGTAACCACATGCTACATCGCGGAAAAGGCGGGTCCTTGGTCTGGCGCATCTCCCATTGCTGGCTGTCCAGCGAGTCCATGTCGCAGCGGGTGCGAATGTCCTACGCGCGATGTGTACCCGCGCCGCAGCTTCGCAGGAGCACGTCCCGCACTCGACCCCGTCCGTTGCCCAGGGATGCGACACGCCAGCCAGGAACGACGGCCTACGGCCGACGAGCCTGGAGACGTGATCGAGAGATGACGCGTCCGATTCACGGCACCTCGCGGCCCTGTGTTAACGGACGAACTCCGCAGCTTCGCCGAAGCAGTCGACTAGATCCCCGAAGCGGGGAACGTCGCGCGCAGGAATCCGACGATCTGGTTCAGCGGGGACGTCAGGACCTCGAGCTGCTCGACACGCGCGACGCACGCGTCGCATCGCGCCGCCTGTGTACGAACCTCATCCTGGAGCGCGGCGACCTCCGCTGCCAGCGCTTCCGCCTCCGTCGCCGCCCCCTCAGATGCGCCTTGCGCAGTGCTAAGTCCTTGCCGCAGAGCCACTATCTCACTCTGTAGCTCAAGGTTCACCACGAGCGAGTACACAGCCACGCCCACGGCAACGACCGTTGCCACGACCAACGCCCGCGTCAGGGGGTTCCCGTCGCGTCTCGTGCCCACCTTCTCACCGCCTACGGATCCCATACGTGGCCTCCTTCCGGCCGTTACTGGCAGTACGGTAGCCTGTCGCCAGTCTCCCGGCAACCCCCAAAGGCACCAGCCACGAGGCGGCCGTGAGGTGACGGTGCCGACGTCTTGACGCCGTGCCCATTGGCGATCGCGCCAGGGCGCGGTTCGTCAGCGCCGACGGTGGCTGGAGCGCGGCTACCCTTCGGCCTCTCCCCACGGCTCGATGAGAAACGTGACCGGTCGGAGCGCATCCGTACAGCACCGGATCCAGCTGTTCGCAGGCACGGATCCGTCGATGGTCCCACCGAAGGCAACGATGCGGACGAACGACTCGATGTCGTGCCACGCCCACGGGCAGAGCCCCTCCGGGCAGCGCACCGTACCCTCGATGAGGTAGCTGTCCCCTGCCGTGTGCCCGCAGGGGCCGAACGACGCCTGTCTCTTCGGCGTGGCGTGCTTCGTCAGCAGTTCCGTATCCAGCGACGTCTTGATCACCGTGATTCGCACCTTCCGCATTGCGCCCTCCTCCGTGCTCGCGTTCCAGAGCCTCTTGATGGTGTCCGCAACAGCCATTCCGGCGGCTTGCGAACCGTCCGCCGCAAGGTACGATGGCCTGACTCGTTGCCGCGTGGGAGGATGATATGCCTAATGGTAGGGCACTTCTCGTGATCGATGTGCAGCGCGTGTACATGGAGCCAGAGCCCATGGTCACGGCCGCCGGGGATGATCTTGTGCCGAAGTGCCGTGCGCTCATCGCTCGCGCACGTGAGTCCGGCGTCCCCGTGCTCTATGTGCAGCATGTCAGCGAGGATCAGCCCGACGATCCGGCTCTCGTCGGCATCCATCCCGAGATTGCGCCGCTGCCAGGCGAGCCTGTCATCCTCAAGGAGTTCGGGAGTGCCTTCATGAAGACCGCGCTCCAGCAGCACCTCGAAGAGCTTCGTGCCCAAACGCTGTATATCTGCGGTCTTGCCACGTTCGGCTGTGTGCACGCCACGGTCATGTGCGCACTGTGCAAAGGGTATGTCGTCAACGTTGTCGAGGATGCCCACGGCACGACCGATCTTCCCGGCTCAACGGCGGCTGAGATCGTCGTCCACTTCAATCGGACGTGGAAGCGCGCCGGCGCGAGCCTGCAATGCGCGGTCGACGTCACGTTCTAGCACCCCGCCGGCGAAGCGATCCGCCAGCACGAGGCGCGGCCGCATGCCCGGCCGCACACGGCAGTGACGGAGAAGGCACGGCGAGTGCAGCGGGAGGAAGGATGGCTATTCGACCGGGCGGTGTCACCCAGGCGCTAGAGCATCAGCTCCAGCGGCACGGCGCGCTCGTCGATGCGCTGGCGCAGCGCTTCGGCTTGCCGTTACACATCGTCTTCCTTGAGGAGTTCGCACGATCCGCTCGCCGATTCCAGGATGTGGCTCGCCGGACGGGCGTGCGGACGCTCGTCGCGTTTGCCGTGAAGTGCAATCCCTGTCGAGGGGCTGTGCGCGCGGCGAGTCGTCTCGGGTTGGGTGCCGACGTGGTGTCCGAGCACGAACTGCGCACCGCCTTGGAGGAGGGCATCGACCCCGCGCACATCGTGTGCAACGGGAACGCGAAGTCCGACATCTACCTGCAGCGGATCATCGATGCCGGCGCACGTCTGGCGGTGGACGGTCTCGAGGAGCTGCAGCTGGTCGATTCGATGGGGAGATCCCGAGGAATACCCGTCCCGGTGCTTCTCAGGGTGAGCGGCCTTGACGTGGCGGGCTACACGTCCTCCACGCAGACGACGGCCCAGCACTGGTCGAAGTTCGGCTTCAGCGCCGCGGAGCTTCCTGAGCTGCTCGCGACACTCCCAGACTGGGCCGGGGCTCGGTTTGACGGTTTTTCCGCCCACGTCGGGACCCAGCTTTGTGACCCGATCGCCCACTTGCTCCTCCTCGACGCGTTTGCCGCCCTCTCCAAACGGGCCGCCGTACTGGGCACGCCTCCCCGACTGCTAGATCTGGGTGGAGGATGGCCTGTGAACTTCCTGTCCGAGGAGGCATGGCGAGCACTCGTCGAGCGGCTGCATCGGCAGGTGACCGCCGACATTCCTGTGGCGGAGTGGATCACCTGGGACGGCCATCCCATGGGATCCTCCCGTCAGGGCCTTGAGCCCCACGCGGAACCCAGACCGTGGACGGGCAAGGCCTACTGGTCCCCCCATCCAGGCGCTGCCATGTTCGACCACGTCCTCGCTGCACCACTACCGAGCGGCGGCACGTTCAAGGAGGCCCTCGTCTCCTTGGGAAGCCCGATGCTGATCGTCGAGCCGGGACGGTCGCTGATGGCGACCGCCGGAGTCACCCTCGCGGAGGCGATGACCACGAAGTCGGTCATGGGGCATCCCGTCGTCGCGCTGGATCTGGGGATCAACAACCACGGGACGAATCTTCTTGCACCCGACGTGTTCCCAGCCGCCGTGCTTCCGCCACGCCCCGACGATGCGCCCGTGGAGGCGTTCCTCGCCGGTCGCCTCTGTTTCGGCGGCGATATGATCACCACCGCGAAGGTCATGCTGAATCGGCTGCCGCGCCGTGGAGACCGCCTGGCGATCTTCCTCACCGGCGCCTACAGTGCCGATCACTTCGCATCCCACAGCTGCGGATTCCCGCTGCCGGCGAAGGTCGCCGTAGACGGGGAAGGCAACTGGGAGCTGTGGCGCGGTAGGGGAACCTACGACGACGTGTTCCCCGCGCTCTGATCCTCTCCCGCTAGCGCGGTCGCGGCCACCGCGAGCACGTCAGAAGATTCGCCACGTGGAACCAGGCGGTTGCGCACACCGTGTACCACGTCGCCCGGAGCTTCGCCCGCGGGGGGATGGCGAGTTCATCCAAGCGCTCCACCCCGAGCACTTCGGCGGCGGGCAGGTCGAGCCCGCGGATCACCATCGCCGGAGTCCGTTCGGTCTTCTGCCCCATGATCAGCCCGCCGAGCGCAGCAATGGAATCGGCGGTCAGGTCCGCCCCGCCCGAGCGAGCGATCCCGTAGATGTCGACATCGAACAACCGGCGTGCCGCTGGGGACAGCCCCGCGAAGCCCAGCGCGATGTCGCGCGAGCCGTAGCGCTCGATGTTCGAGGTCGTATCGGTGAGGATGACCCCCACACGCTTCCCGGTCGCCGCTTCCAGCTGCGCGCGGATCTCCCTCGCAAGGCGTGACGGATCCGGAGGAAGCAGAGCGACGTAGCCCGCGCGTACGTTGGAGAAGTCGATGCCGCCTTCGTCGAGGAACGCGCCGTGCTTCCAGATCACGAACACGGTGCGGTTGGTCGTCGCGTAGCCTTCCCGCATGTCCTCGGGCCGCGGCGAAAGCCGTTCCACCAACTTGGCGATCGCGGGGATGCACGAAATCCGATACATCGGCATGACCAGGCTGATGCGGCCCTCGCGGAGCACGAGCTCCAGCTTGCGTGGATCGCGGTGCAGAAGCCACGCGAGCCGCCGTGCCTTCCTCGACGGGGCGACGGTGTCCAGCCGTACCGCGTGCCCTTCAAGAAGGCTTGCCACCTTCGAGGTGATGACCACGACGTCGCCGCAGGCGAGCGTCTCTCCCGCCTCCTCAAGCATCCCGAGCAGCCACGGCGCCGTGCCCTCCGGGGACTCCTGCGGCTCGATCGGCGCGGGCACAACAAGCGGGATGATCTCGACACGCCGTGCTTCTGCCATCGCACACCTTTCCCCGATCGGTCGCTCCCGTGGCACGCGGTGCCAGCAGCGCCTGTCCCCCCCGGCTCCCGCAGCCCTTTCCGCTCACAACGCCCGTAGCGGCCGCCAAAGCCGGCTACGCCTTCCCTCAGGACGTAGCGAGGAGCGCCAAGTCAAAGGGAGCCACCGATCGGCAGCCCCCGACACAGTGGGCGAAGCAGGGCTCGAACCTGCGGCCTTTCGGATGTGACCCGAACGCTCTCCCAGCTGAGCTATTCGCCCGACGGCTCGATTCTAGTTGCGCTTCCCTCGCGAATCAAGCGTCGAATGACGCGTTCTCCAGCATCTCGGCGAGGCTCTCCCCGCGCCGCTTCCGGGTGATCTCCACCAGTCCCAGCTCGGTGATGTCCACGAAGTCCGCTGATACGCGATCCTTGCGCAGCTCGGTCTTCAAACGGTCAACGAGTTTCGCCTGGTCCTGCTCCGAGGACATGTCGATGAAGTCCACAACGATGATCCCCGCGATCTGGCGCAGTCGTAGTTGGCGCGCGATCTCGTCTGCGGCCGCAAGATTAGTGTTGAGAATCGCCGCTCTCTGGCTCTTGTGTCGCACATCCGAGCCGGTGTTGACGTCCACGGCGATGAGGGCCTCCGTCTCGTCGATGACGAGGAATCCGCCTCCCGCGAGATCGACGCGACGAGCCAGTGATTGCTGGATTTGCGACTCCACGTTGAACTGCTCGAACAACGGCTTCCCGTTCTTGTGCACCCGAACCCGATCGCGGTAGTCCTCCATGTTCATGTATTCGAGGAACGCGAGGATCTTGTCGTAGAGGAACCCCGAGTCGACAACGACCTCACGCACGTCATCCAGCAAGCGATCACGGAGCATTGTCTGAACCAAACCCATCGTCTTGTACAGCAGAGACGGCTTCGATGTCGATCGCGCCGCCCGCTGGATCCCTTCCCAGGTCGCGGCGAGTAGCTTGTAGTCCTTCTCAAGCTCTTCGTCACTCGCCCCCTCGGCCGCGGTGCGCGCGATCAGCCCGTGACCATCGCCGCGGATCTCGCGCGCCACCCTTCGCAGCCTCCGCTGGGTGCGAACACCCGACAGACGGCGCGAGGTCGCTAGGCGGTCCTCGGTCGGCAGCAGGATCCAGAAGCGGCCCGGGAGGCTGATCTTCGTTGTACCCTGGGGATTCTTCGAGCCAATCCCCGCGCGGCGAACCTGAAGCACAAGCGACTGCCCCGGTCGAACGACCTTCTCGATCGGCGCCGGGCCATGCCAGGGCTTGAGTCCGCGGTCCAGCAGCAGCTGATCGTTGAGCTCGCCCTGAGAGAGGAACAGACTCTGCCGCTCTCCGACATCGACGAATGCCGATCCCAGTCCCGGGAGGACGTCCTCGACGCGCCCCTGGTAGATGTTGCCCACGATCCTCTCTTGGGAGGGATGCCCGTAGTAGATCTCCATCAACCGGTCATCCTCCAGAATGGCAACCCGCGTGCGCCGCTCATCC
>Ga0272441_10009329_pt1 | contig 15204 bp, 4 predicted proteins | sample SSMProp6N_FD_193582 | JGI IMG/M metagenome (GOLD analysis project Ga0272441, IMG submission 193582) | Marine sediment archaeal communities from Little Sippewissett salt marsh, Falmouth, MA, United States - SSM-Prop-6N | ecosystem: Environmental > Aquatic > Marine > Wetlands > Sediment ... | reverse complement strand
GACCTTCGGAAAGGTGCCCAAGATGTACTCGACGTCGTCACGGCCAACATGATAGAAGTGGAAGTAGGCTGCATCCAACTCGCCTTTCATCCCAAAGCGCCTATCGTCATCCCACCTGAACGGCGGGCCCTTGTAGCCGCAGTCGCTAGCGAAACCCGCTAGATCCCATGCCGTGTAGGACAGCTCGAGCACACGCCTGACCACCCAACTACCTGTCGTCTCGCCCTCGGTTGGTGACAACCAAGGACACGACTGCTGATAGAACCCCGGCGGAAGAACGGGCAGCTGCTTTGTGATGTAGTCTGAGAGATTGGGTCCTCCCAACTTCTGGCGGGCTATGAAGTCGAGGGTGAATGAGTTGAAGTTGGCCGCAAGCTCCGCGGCTCCCGTCGCGGAACCAGACTCCAAGAAGCCAATCCTGAGTGAGAAGTCCGTCGCCTTGAAGGGTAGTATCGCTGCGATGACTGTTCGCTCATCGATACTGCGGCATACATTCCTCCACCCGAGGAGCCAGGAATTGCCCCAGTGCTTGCCATTCCGGCGCTCAACCTCCGCTGCCGGGAACAGCCAGCGACCGCTAACCGCGAAGTCCGGATCCGTTAGCTGCTCATCTGACACACTGACCAACTTCAAACCGTCACTGGCTCCCCGTGAAGCGTCATAGCTTCCATGTCTATGGTTGTACTGGTGCATCATCTTAGACTCGTACATGGTCAACACAGGGTCTCGGAAGTCCGGAGAGTCCACAGGGACACACATCTCGGAAACGTCAGGATTGCCCATATCAAGAACGCGTCTAATGGTCAAACCCCATGGATTCCCCTGCGGTTCGGATTCCAGGATCAACACAGGCATGGACGTGTGAATGTCCTTAGTGATCCTAGCGTCCCGGCGCGCTCGGAAGATCGGACACGTCTTCGTGTTGGGATTGAGTAGGGCGATGTCATCGGCGCTCAAGGAGAACGTGCGGCTTTCTTCCTTCAACTCGTGCGGTCCGTGCGCGTGAAAAGCGTACACGGCCTCCACATCTCGCAATCTCCCTGAGCCTCCAACGGTGAGTGCGCAGAAGGTTATCATCGCTCCAACGTCGGGAAACAGCCGCGCCTTGTTGTCGAAGTGATACAGACTAATGAGCGCACCGCTATCAGTCAGATCGCCGAAGAACTGCTTGTTCGTGTCATCGGTGGCAATGCCTGACGGCACTAGCATGCCCGCTCTCCCAGCCGACAGAATGAGTTGGCGCATGAGTTCCGCGAACACGCTGTAGGTGTTCACGTCGCCTCTCCCCGTAAGTGGATACCTCCCCGACGCGTGCAGGAAGTGGCTCTCACCGGCCGCCTTCCGTGAAGCGAACATGTACTGCTCATGGAGGCTTGGATCCTCCTCGCGAAGTGCGGCGATCCTCCTGCGCCGCTCAGCCTTGCTTCTGACCGTACCAATGTCCGATCCGTGTGAACTGAACCACTCCTTCTCCTGGAATCGGACCCGTTCCCAAGGGGGATTCCCCAAGACAACGTCGAAGCCTCCTATCCAGCCGGCCCCCGACACATCCTGCCCGTCATCTGCCGAAGAAAACACACTTGGAAACGCTAGGGTCCAGTGCAAGAACCCGTACCGTCTTGCCAAGCGCTGTACCTCGTGTCTGGTCGCAACTGGCACGGAATCCGGGCGCTGTCGAAGCTGAATGAAGACATCGTGCGTGACAGCTGGCGGTGCTTCGTGGGTCTTGCACCAAACGAAGGCCGCACACCAAGCATCTGAGAGGAACTTCGCTCTCTCGAACTCTGCCGTAGTAGTGAGTTTGTGATATCGCTGCTCTTTCTGACGAACACCATCAATGGAATCATCATCAAGCTCGTCCAGCGTCTGGATGGCATCCGTCAAGCTCGAGTGGGCGGCCCTCGTTTCAACAAGGAGCCCAGCGAATAGGCTCGTTTGTCCTTCTCGCTCCTGCCGATTCTGCTTCTTGAGCGCGCTCACGAACGCCTTCTCGTCACCTTCGATCGGCTTGAACGCATCATCCGGAATGCCGCCCTCGACCAACGCGGGCGTAGCGCCGAGGAGGCTGTTTCCACACTGAATGCGATGATCGAGGAACGATAGCGGCTTCCCCGGCTCGAGGGCCTCCATCCAGAGCGACACCTTGCAGAGCTCGACAGCCATGGGATTCACGTCAACGCCATAGAGGCAATGCCCGATCACGTTCCTGAGCGCTGTCCGTGTCGCCTCAGGAGACGGCTCCTCATCACCGGTGCGGATTGCCGCGAGTCTCTTGGATACCCGGTGTGCCGCAGCGATCAAAAAGTGACCGCTCCCGCACGCCGGATCGCAGATCTTCAACGACAGAAGCGCATCTTCGGGATCATCCTTCTCCGCTGCTTCGTTAAGAATCGGATCCAGCGCGGAGTCCAGAAGACACTGAACGAGGCTATCTGGCGTGTAGTAGCTTCCCGTGGACTTCCTCTCGTGACCAGCGGCAACATCGAGCTCGAACTTGGCGGCCTCTACGTCGATGTCCGAATGGAGCTCCAGGAGTGATTCATATACACTGCCGAGCTCCTCCGGACCGAGATTCCTGTAGTCGACCTGGCGCCCAAGTCCGCCCTCCTCTGTCAACGTGAGCTCCCTCATGGCGCGGAGTAGGTCTCTGTTAGCGATGTCGGCCGACCACAGGTCGGGGGTCGCCTCCTCCGACCACAGAAAGCTGCCCAGTGCGGGGAGACCGAGTTCCGGACACCCGCTGTCATCTCCGAGCCCCTTCATGACCACACGGAGCCCACGATACAGATCCGGATGGCGAGTCCCGCGGGAGGACAGGGCGAGTCTTCGGAGCCTCGACATAGAGTAGTGACCTGCGTAGAGTTGGCTCGTCGAAGGGCGCGCATCGGGGGTCATCAGCAGACCACGATCCTCAGCGACGAACAAGAAGAGCAGGCGGTACACAAGTCTCAGTACCTGGTGGTAGTACTCATGTGTCCCGAGTTCACCGGACCGCAGCCGTTCCCTCAGATTCTGGTTGCCGGAGTGGCCTAGGAATCCCTCGCCCAAGGCAGTGATGGCATCTTGGACTCCCTGCCTCAACCCCTCCAGCGCGCGTATCCCCCGCTCCCGCGCGGTCTGCGTCCACTTCTCCAGCCAGCACTCCTCGGGAACATCGGCCTCGACGCGTGATTGGTGGCAGAGCATCCACAGAAGCACGAAGTCGGAGTAGACCTCACCGTCCATCATGGACTCGAGGTCGAACTCGACGTACGCCTGGCGTGTCATGCTGACGTTGTCGCGGAGTATGCGGAGCTGGAGGCCGTTCGAGACGAATCCCCACAGGTGTTCATCACTTCGATTGAGGAACTCCTGCACGAGGCTGTGTGGGCTGGTGCGAGCTGCGCCCGGTACTCCCGCTGTTCGCTTGTCGAGATCGACACAGCAGCCAACCAAGTGGATTGGAGTCTGCTCCCAGGAGTGAGAGATCGCGTAGGGCTTGCCCTCGACCTCAAACGACTTATCCCTCGCGCGAAGCCGTCCGTACGCAAGCTCTTGGAAGAGAATCAAGAGCCAACGCTCCCGCGTCTGCGTTGTGCCCGAATCGCCCTCTGGCAGTTTCCCGATCTCGGACCTGAAGGATGACCAAGCTCCCGCTAGGCGTGTCCAAGCCCGAGCGGCTGCTTCGTTGATCCTCTCACCCTTCGCGAGGTGGAACGCATCAGGCGACTTGCCGGGGACATCTCTATCGTGGGGATCCAGGATCCGCTGAAGGAGATCTGAAGGCAGAAGGCCGCCTTCAGTTCGTATTGTCGTGAAGGTATCTCTCGTCCGCGTCTGCACGAATCTGGGTTCCTCTAGCTCATTGGCAGATAGACATAGACGCCAAGCACATCAGCCGGGGGCTTGACGTTGACTTCGTAGCTCGCTCCACGCATGCGCGCCGCCTGGCGGACACGTTTGTGCGCGTCTAGTAGAGCGGCAGATCTCTCTTGCGCGTACGTCTCGATGTGGGGTCTCAGGGACTGCAGTCCGTCAGTTACAGCTTGAACGAACCGCGTCGCCCGCTCCGATTCGACGTTTCTGTCGGGACTCGCACCGATGAGGCGGAGAGCGGTGTCCTCGTCCAGCCACTTAGCACCCTCGGGTGCACCAGTGAAGGCAATGACCCTCACTTCCTCGACGAGGTCAGGTACACCCGTCTGAGACGTGATGTCGTATCGGAACCGAGCCAGCAGGACCGTCGTCCGAGTGTCGACGAGCTTCGTGTGAATGGCGCCAGCTCTTCTTGCGACGCCATCCTCGATCGGGTCCAAGGCCGTATCCATGACGTACGAGGCCATTCGCTCGACGATAGGATGTGTCCTGCTGAGGTAGATGACTCCCTCCGGTACGGGAAGCTCGAAGGATGCATCGAACGGCTCAGCCTGCCCCAGGGTGTCTCGGAACGCTCGCCTCGTGTCGGAGATGTCGAACTGGAAGTGCCCGTCGACGCGCTTCACGAGACCCTTGTGAGCCACGACCGCGTCCTTGGCAAAGGACTCGACATCCGCCGCCTTCCCGACAGACTCCTGTGCTTCGCGGAGCTCTCGTGCCACAACATCTGGCTTGATGGTTTCCTGCGCGAACATCGTCCTCGAGCGCTTCTCTCTGTCGGCAACGTCGTCCCACTTGCCGAAGAGCTCTTCCTTCTTCGGCTTGAGGTACTCCTCGAGATCGAGCATGAGCTGCTCGCTCGTGCCGGCCTTCTCCCGCAGCAGCAGGCCCTCGAAGATGGCCTCAATGACCTCGTCGGACTCGAAGGGGACGGGGACCGAGATGCCGAGGGAGTTCCGGATGGTCTTGTGTTTCCTGATCAGGACATCCAGCACGATGCCGTCGATCTGGTTATCCTTCCCCCAGTAGGTGAGCACGCGCACCTTGTCGCTCGCCTGCCCAAACCTGTCCACGCGCCCCTCACGCTGCTCGTGGCGCGTGGGATTCCACGAGAGATCGTAGTGGACGACGGCGTCGAAGTGGTCTTGGAGGTTGATCCCCTCGCTCAGACAGTCGGTGCAGACGAGGACGTGCTTCTTCTCCTTGGCCAGCTGGAGGACGCGGGCTTCACGCTCTGCGGGCGGAAGCACGCCTGTCACCGACGCTACAGCGACGCCCTTGGGGAGCCGGTCGGACAGCTCCTGGGCCAGATAATCGGCTGTCGGGATGAACCGGCAGAAGACGATGGGCTGGTACCCATCCTTCAGCAGACCCTTGATCAAATCCGCCGCCTTCAGCAGCTTGGTGTCTTTCTCCCCAACCAGCTTCTCAGCTTCTCGCGCCATGTCGAGCAGCCGCCGTCGCTCCTGCTTCGCCTCCGGCATGTCGTCGCTGAGGTCGCCTCCCGGAGCGATGTCCGTGGACTCGGCCAGCTCGTCCAGCTCGATGTCCAGCACGGCCCGGCGGCCTACTTCGTCAGCTTCCTCCGGCGTCTCTGTATCGAGCGTGGGCGCGCGGTTCCTCAGTGTGGCGGCCGCGGCGGCGGGGCTTGACGCAAGAGAACGAAGAAGCGCCAGAGCAGACCACCATCGCACTCGCTGTCGGTGCTTGTTCCCTTCGGGGTCGATGACAATTTCGCGGGCGTAGTCGAGTGCCCTCTCAAAGAGGCGCTTGTAGTCATCGGAAATGGCGTATGTCTCCTCCTTCTCCTCCCTGTCAGGGAACTTCGTCTCAGCGTCAAGGTACGCGCGGATGTCCGGGCGGCGCCGCTGCACGAAGTGCGCTGCCAGCTCTCGTCTGTGCTTCTCGTTCTCCTTACCGGACAGGTCCTCGGGCAACGCCAGGAAGTCTGGCTTGAGGAGCCCCAGCAGCGACCGGAACGCCTCTTCCTTGCCGCTGTGCGGCGTGGCCGTGACGAGAATCATGTGGCGCTCTGGGTCTTGGGAGAGGCTCTTGACGAGCTGGTGCCGCTGATGGCGACCGCCCCGGCCCTCGTAGGCATACGCGCACGTGTGCGCCTCGTCGACAATGACTAGCTCGGGGCACGCATTCACAAACTCGTGCCGGCGGCGATCGGACTTGATGAAGTCCATCGAGATGACCACGTACGGGTACACCTCGAGGAGCGACTGCCCGACCTGACACCGTTTCTCGAGGCGCGCGGCGGTGCTGCGAAGGACGAGCTCGGCGTCGATGTGGAACTTGTCTCTCAGCTCGCCCTGCCACTGCTCCGCGAGAGCCGGAGGGCAGAGAACCGCGAGCCTATTGACCTCACCACGGTCGAGGAGCTCGCGGGCGACGAGACACGCTTCGATCGTCTTGCCCACGCCGACATCGTCTGCGATGAGGAGCCGAATAGGATCGAGCTTGAGAGCCATGAGCAGAGGAACCAGCTGGTAGGGTCTCGGCTCGACGGCGATTCTGGCGAAGGAACGAAACGGACCGACGCTCGATCTGGAGCTCAGACGCACCGCATCGCGGAGCAGCCGGCAGGAGCGGTAGTCACCGACCTGAGTCGGGTCAGGCGGGTCGAAATGCGCCGGCTCCACAGTCTCCAGATTGAGGTGGACGCCAGCGATCTCATCCTCTGTGCCTCCGAGCGGGCGGAGGATGAGCACGTCGTCCTTCGAGTCAGGCAGGACCACCCACTCGCGTCCGCGCGCCTTGACCAGCGATCCGACGGCGAAGCTCATGCTGGCCTCCCGAAGATGCTCGGGTACTCGCTCACGATGGAAACCCAGTCATCGCTGTGCCCGAATCGAATGACAATATAGCCGCGGTCCTCCATCGCGACGGTCTTCTCAGCGTCCCTCTTCTGGCGGTCGGGGTAGTCGTGATGCGGGCCATCAATGTAAATGGCGGCGAGGTTCTCCTCGTACAGGAAGTCGGGTCGCGTCGCGCAGGCCTCCACGAGCCTCTGGGCGGCCGTCGGCAGACGGTAGTTGCCTTCCTCGAGGAAGCGGAGCCACTTCTTCTCCAGCTCAGAGTCGCACTTGTCCAGGAGGTCGGCCAGGTGCTCCGCCCGTGGCTTCTGCCCGGGCGAGAGCTCTGTCTCTGAGCCCGCCATGCGCAGGAGGTGTTCCTTGATGCTCTGACGGTCGAGGAGCAAGTGGTCGCGCTGGTTCACGTAGCTCATGAGGCAGTCATAGCACGCTGCCTCGCAGTCCTCTTTCGCACCTTCTGGCCGCCGCAGGTCCTCCCCTGTGTCGGGATCGAAGTGGCAGAGCTCCAAGGCACGCCGGGCCACAATCTGGAACGCCCGACGATCCTGCGCCAAGTGCCGCAGGACGCCCGCACCGCCTTCTGCTGCCTCGTAGAAGAGGATGATACGTCTGTCGTCGGTGGATGGCAGGGGCTCGGCGGCCAGCTCCGATTCCTCAAGCTGATACTCGACCTCGATGGCGCGCTTGAGTGCTGCCTGGAGAGAGGCCATCTCGCCGGCGCTGAGGTCCCCCACGGGCTCCACGAGGAGACAGTTCCGATGGTCTTCGACGTACGGGACGACTCGGCGCTTGCGCGGTGACAGAGGGTCTTCCTCGTCTGTCTCATCGAGCTGGTTCTTGGCCCAGAAGCCCCGGTCGATATCAAGGACGAACCCATAAAGGTCCTTGTCTTCGCGGCGTCTCCAGCCGAGGTTCATGCGCCAGATGCAGGCGGCGGGGCCATACGTGAGCTTGGCGACTACCTCATCCTCGCTCTTCACGAGAGCGATGCGGTGAGACTGCTCCCCGCCGTGCTCGACGAACCGGATTCCGCTCTTGATCTCGTAGCCCTGCCGGAAGCGCTCCTCTTCGTCGGAGCTGATGCGCTCGGCGCGCTTGGTCTCCACGTTCTCCAGCCGGAAGAGGTCGCGCATCGCGAAGCCGAGTGCAGCGCCGCAGTGCTCGCAAAGGTCCGGACCGTCACCGTCCTCAATCGGGTGGATGTAGCCACAGGAGGGACATTGCTTGACCGATGGCGACGGGAGCTCCTCGCGGTCGACGTCGACGGGGATGATGACCTTGTTGATGCGGTACTGAGCACCCTCGTGATAGACGATAGCTCTTGGCCCGAACTCCGAGATGGCAAGGAACCTCGGCCGCGAGAGGTACTCGCCCTGCCCCCCTCGACGTCTCCGTCCGGGGATGAACGCCGATAGCGGCAGCCGTGGGAAGCTGTAGCCTGGGAGAAAACCCTCACTCGCGAAGTAGCGGTAGCTGTAGAAGTCGCTCTGCTCGAACCCCTCTGCCTGCGTGAGCAGGTTAATCTGCGCCTCCGCCTCCGCCCGCAATCGGGCCGCGCGCTTCTTCTCATGTGGCGCCTTGGAGGCGTCCTTCACAACGCGATTCTGCCGCGCCTGCTGGTTCATAGCCGAGCGGTACAGGTTCCACCACCGGACGCACGCTTCTTCAAACCGAAGCCCAACCTGAGAGAGCACTTCGTCGAGCCAGCCGTCGCTGTACCAGTCCGACTCCTCCATCTCTTTTCGGACCGCGCTGAGAGCGGCAGCTGCTCGATCGCGTGCCCGTTGTCTCGCGCTCTCGTCCCGGATCGCGTCACGAACTCGGTCCAGAAGCTGCGGTTTGGGTTCGTCCTCATTCGACAGGTCGAGCACTTCCATGAGCGACCAGCCCAGGTGGAGTCCGGTCTCTGAGAGCCAGATCGAGTGGACGTGCGCGCGGATGAGGTCTTCGTTCGCCAGATCCAGCCTCGGTGGCGAGACTGAGCCCGCCACCATCTGGTTGGGCTTCCTGAAGAAGTACTGGTCGTGCGAGCTGTAGGTGGAGCAGTACGAGAAGACAAGAGCGGGCTGACCACTTCGCCCCGCACGGCCGCTTCTCTGCGCATAGTTGGCGGGCGTCGGCGGGATGTTCCTGAGGTTCACCACATTGAGCTCTGAGATATCGACACCAAGCTCCATCGTCGGCGAGCAGTAGAGAACAGGAAGGTCGCCCGTCCGGAAGCGTTGCTCACGCTCCTCTCTGTCCTCGTAGGCTACTTGCGCAGTGTGCTCTCGTGCTTCGAGTCCGACGCCCTCTCGACCGATCGTGTTGTAGAACGCTTTGAAGAACGGGTTGACGCGCAGCCCCTCCTTTGGGGCGCGTGGAACACGAATGGGATCATGGAAGGCGCGTTCGCCCTCACCGGCCTGCCACACCATCGCCGCTGCGGGCACCTGGTATCCGGGAACTTCGTCGTCGCCCTTGGGATCATCAACCATTTGGACGAGCCCGCCCTGGCGCAGAGCCTCAAGGAGGTCCCGACAGATGACCTCCGTGTCCTCGATCGTCAGCTTCTGATCGTACTCCGGCAGCGTTTCACTGCGGCGGAGGTAGAGGCCGAAGCGCCCCCTCGGCGAGAGAAGAACCCTGCCGCGATACTCCTTCGGTCGGCGAGAGCGGGGGTAGAGGATGAACGCGTGTTCCAGCTGCTCCTTCTCGTCGATGGCCCACGGAGCAACAAGGTACTGCGAGCTCTGCTGCTGCATCCGCTCCTGCCAACCCTGATCGAGGTAGTCGACCTTCACCGCGAGCTCTCTGCGCATGAAATCGAGTAGGACCTTGGAGATCCTGGCGCGGGTCTGCGGGCTCGCGGCCAGCAGAGCCGGATGACAGGACGCCCACACGTCCTCTGCGGCACACACCTCATCGAGCGACACGTAGCCTATCTCCAGGAGACCGCATTGCTCGAGATTGGGCGAGTTGATGCGCCAGCCGCGCTTGAGGTCCCTGTACAGGCGGTATGCGAGAACGGAGCGGAGAGCTTTCTGCGTGTAGTCCAACTCCGCGAATCGCACATCCGGATTGACAGCGTACAGGTTCATGGGCAGATCGAGAGCGTCGAACACAGCCTGCGCCAGCGCGTCGTGGCGGAGGCCCTCATGTCCAGCGTCGCGGACAGCCCTGAGGAGACCAGAACGCAGGAGCCCGATCTCGATGAAGTCATTGAAGTGCCCTGCCTGGAGGGACGCATCTTGGCGGTTGTCGGTGAAGCTCAGGAGCTTTCTGGCTCTCTTCGCGAGGTCATCAGCCCCGCGCAGGTATCTGATGGCGGCCATGCTGAGCACGGTCGTGGCGGAGCTTCGACCCTCAGTGCCGAGAGAGCCGAGCTTCGTGAAGTCGGAGCGCAGCCGGAATCCGTAGGCCACTCCGCAGTTGAGGCAGAACCGGAACGGCGCGGAGATGAAGTGGCCATCAACGCCCTGGTCGGCCTCCTTGCCATCCGCTGCTACCCGGATGCCACGAGGCAGGTGCTTCTGCCGTTCCTTGCGAACGCGGAGAGCTCCGCCGTCGGATTCGACCCAATCGTCCGGGAGTCGACGTACGACCTCCGATGGATCATCAGGCCACGGGTTCGCAGTGCTCAGGTAGAGGAAGCCTGCTTCGCCGTTCTCGTCATCCTGGCGGTCATCGAGATCACGCGGCAGTAGGACTGGGCGGCCGGTTTCCGGGTCGCGTCCCCTACGAACGCAGTAGTACTCCTGCCCGCATTCCCGGCAGAACACGAGCGGGAGGAAGACCTGCGACCTATCACTGCCGGGAACGAACTGCTGCCCTCTGACGGTGATCTGTCGCTCGCTCTCCCCTTCTGGGGATGCGTAGATAACGTCTCCCCTGCTGAAGAACTGGTGAAGCCGGAAGGCGAATACGGGGAAGCCGGTGTCCGGATTGAGTCCACAGCGGTAGCTGGCGAGGAGCTGCCGTTCGATCGCCGCTCGGCACTGCGACTCCGGTACGCCCGTGAGCGCGCTCAGTTCGCGAGCCGCTCCTTCTTCGCCCGAGATGCTTCGAGGCTTGCTTCGGATGAGACGTCCGCTGGAGGCCTCCGTAGTCAGTCCAAAGGTCGTCTCGATCCAGCTCGAGAGTGGGTCCGCGACGAAGCTCGCGTAGTCATCCGGCAGCGGGCTTGTCTCATCCTGCACCCGGCCTCTGAGTTCAGCGACGAAGACCGAGTCGCTGATGTCCCTGGCTGGCGTCGAGCGTGTCAGGGTCTCGCCTATGACGTGTTCTGTGTGGACTTCTGCGCCGAACAGCCTCGACGCGACATGGGCCACCTCTGCACGCTGATCATCATACGAGCCGGAGCCGGCAATCGTAGCAGAGGTCCCGATGCACTGCAGGCTCTTCGCGTCGAACGCTTGCCGGGCGCGCCGCACGAGCATCGCCACATCCGCGCCCTGCCGCCCACGGTACGTGTGAAGCTCATCGAGAACGAGGTACTGAAGCCCCTTCGCAGCTCGAACGAGGGTCTTCTCGTGTGGCCGCGTGAGCAAGAGCTCGAGCATGACGTAGTTGGTGAGCAGGATGTCGGGCGGGTTCTCTCGGATCTCCTCTTTGCGCTCGCGGCTCTCCTGCCCCGTGTACCGCGCGAATCTCACTGGCGGACGGTGTGAATCCGTCTCGCGGCCAAGGAACTTCTCGAGCTCACCCTCCTGGCTGTTGGCGAGCGCGTTCATGGGGTAGACGATGATGGCCCTGATGCCGCGGCCCGACCCGTGCTTGAGCACGTGATCGATGATCGGGATCATGAACGCGAGGCTCTTGCCAGAACCAGTGCCCGTCGTAAGGACGTAGTTGTGTCCGCCCGCTGCGATGCGAATGGCCTCTGACTGGTGCTTGTAGAGACGTAGAGGCCCTGCGCCCTTGTCGGTTGGTTTCCGGAAGATGTCGGCACACTGCCGGTGGAGTGTTCCGTCAGAAACGAGGTCACTAACGTGCTCGCCTGACTCGTAGGCGGGGTTGAGCTGGATCAGAGGTTCGGGCCAGAGGAGACCTTCCTCAAGCTCCGTGTGCAGCGTCCCGAGGATGCGGTCATCCTGGATCTGGATGAAGCTGCGGACGAACTTGCTGTAGTCAGATACGAGTCGAGTGCGGAGGTCGAAGACGTTCATCGCAACTCCATTGAGACTGCCACCTCACCTTCTGGGGGCATGAGAGGGGCGGACTTGGATTGACCGCAGGTAATCAGAAGGCTAGCATTAGTGGAGTCATGTCGTCAAACCGAACGTGGCAGCCTCATGATTACCGTCGGTTGACCGCTGCGTTTTGAGACTTGCCGATGGGTCGCGTAGGTGTCGATTCGTCCATGGGCGCTGGCAGAGCCGTGTGGACCTTTAGCAACAGACTGCGGGCCGACTTGCGTGACAGGGCGAGGCAGTACCGAGACGAAGAAGGACTTCCAGCATGAGCCAAAGAGCCAGACTCCTGCACCAGCTCCGATGCACTGCCCATGAACATCTTCTGCTGCCCTAACCTCGATGTGAGTCAAGCTTCCGTGCTCCTCAATCCGACCTGCGATGAGGAGATCGAGTTCGGCGTGCCCGGGCGTGTTCCGCTAGCTTCCCGAGTAGGCTACCGCTCGCTCAGGGGTGAGCCCATTGACCATCGAAGACTCCTAGTTGCTGACTGCCGCCCTCCGCCGCCATCGCGAGCCGGGGGCCAGCGGCGTAATCACCTCCAGCCTTCCTGGGCTGCCTTCTGCTGCTCGCGAGCAGTCAGGCGCGGATTAGCGTCTACCCCCCGTCGCGACTTGTCTCCTAGGGGTCCCCGAATGCCAGATCAGAGGCCGTCAGCGGAAACCCGAGGCCTCACTCATGAAATGTACCCCGAATTCAGGGATGTCCTCACAGAGCGAGCTGGCAGTACCGAATATGATCGAGAATCGATTCCTCGTTTTGTAGTAACTTTTCTTACCACTTACTTCACAATTGGATTCTGCACTCCTCTCAATACCTGAACTAGTAGTAATTCCCTTTACTACTTTCTTCACAAATCAGCCTCGTGGCTATTTCGAGAGATGGATTTGTGGTACCGTTCTTTACTACTTGTGTTGCGAATAGGTTTCTTCCGGAAGTCAGAACCTCAGATTCGTAGTAGTCTTTCTTGCCACTTAGTTCACAGCCTGATTCGCTTGGCAATCCGAAAGAGGTCTTCATGGGTGCGTCTAGGAATGAACCGATCTTCAATCCCGACTGGGGAGGTCGCCCGCCCCACTTCGTGGGCCGCCAAGAGGAGCTGAGAGTCCTTCTCAACGCGGTCCAGCGCGGTCGCGCACCGCTCATCGTGGGCCGGCGAGGCGTCGGCAAGACCTGCCTGATACGGAAGGCAGAGGAACGCCTGACCGACGACGGTTGGGTCGTGCAGCCGCGGCCTTGGGCGGTACACCGCTCTCTCAGCATTGGGGCGGCTGAGGCGGCTGGTGTGCTCATCCGGGCCGCGCAGACCTACGCCTTCAAGACATCGGAGGAGGTTCCGACTCCTAAGCAGATTGGATTTGTCGGGCCAGGTAGTCCTGACGACACGGAGCCTGAGAACGATAATGAAGACAGGGAACTGCCGGCATTCGCGGCGATGGCGCCTGCTGAGCTCCGGGAAAGCCTCGCCGCAATGGGTACGGATGAGCTAGCGTCTGAGGTTTCCGTCTTTCTCGAGCAGACTGTGGGCGCGGGAGGTCATGGTGGGAAGAAGGGTCTCGTAGTAATCCTCGACGAGTTCCAGATGTTCGCGGGCTCTGAGCAGACGAGCCCGATAGACCTATTGGTGGGCGTCATCACTCGCTGCAAAGAAATGGGAGTGGCGTGTCGCTTCATACTGGCGGGTATGCCGATAGCGAAGAGCTTCATCACCTCGGCCCTGGGTGGGGCCGTCAGTCAGGTGAGTATGATAGAGATCGGGCATCTGAGCAGGGAAGAAGCCGTCGACGCGATACAGACTCCGCTGTCAGCCGCGGGCATCAGTTTCGAGCCCGAACTGATCGATCGCATAATCGACGACACTGCCGCCCATCCCAAGCTCGTCCAGTTCTTCTCTCAAGGAGTTCTCGACCTGTGTCCAGAGTCAGAGAGCTACTCAGCTGGACACTACGAAGTCATCGCCCCCAGAATCGAGGAGCTCTTCTGGGAGGAATCCTACCCCGATATCGACTCCCTCCCCACACAGAAGGCCGAGGTGCTGTGGGCAATGGCACGGGCAGTCGAGTGGAAAGCCGCGAAAGAGAAGATAAGTCCAGAGCTTGCAGTGGTTAGACCTAAGGAGATTCGGCAGTTTCTCGATATCGACAGAGGGAATCTCCGATACTATCTGACGGAACTGATGGCCCCCGGTGCCGAGTACGTCTACAAGGCACGGCGGGGCGACTACGGTCTGCTCAAACCGCTGATGTGGAAGCTGCTGCTTCAGATGAGAGTCGACGTGGCGGCTGGCCTAGCGTTCGAGGGACAGCGCAATCTCGAGATCCCAGCAGACAGCTTGGATAACGAGACCAAGGCAACCATCGCACTCAAGAACTACATTGTGCAGGCTACCAAGAACAGCCAGCAGGTGTGGATTGTGGACGAGTACTGGAAGGCCTCATGCGTATCGGACTACCTCCACCTGGTGGATTCGCGCGCTGACATCTATCTGCTGACGAGATTCGAGCGACAGCGCCCGGACGGGAGAAAGACGTTCGATGAACTTAGGAAGCTCCGAGCAGCAAGGGCAGGTGGGATCTCCATAGCTAACCTCGAAGGTCCATCGAGCGCCTTTCCGGTCAAGGGCCGGTACATCATCATTGGCGACAGCCACGGAATAGAGTCCAGTCACTCATTTGCCGACATCGGCAAGCGTGCTTGCACGGTCAGCAAGTTGACCACTCAGCAGATCCGTCTCATCCTGAGCAAGATCGAGGGACTCCGTGGACGGATGGAGGACATCACCGCCAGCGATCGAGGCAGTGACTGAGTCGTCCATGCGGCTTGGCTGACTTGGATACTCGATCCTGCAGGCTGGAGCATTCGTCTGCGGGCGGTCAGTCGGCAGTGAACCCTGCATGCGCTCTTCAGTAGGACCAACGTCGGGACGATTCGTGGCCAATCACGTAGCGAACGGCGCTGCAGATGGCCTTCGCCAGCACACCCGGAGCGAGCACTTCGTTTGCAGAAGTTAGCGGAAACCGCTAACTTCTGCGAGTGAACTGCGCGGCTGGGCCTGCGGATGTCACGATCTCTCGGACTTCCTTGACAACTACCGAGGACTCGCAACATCGGTGTACGGTCAGACCATACAATTGACCGGTCATACCGGTCATATCGGTCAAACGGGTCATGTCGATCAAGACCGAATCGGCACCAGCGCCCCGCCCCGGACCCTGAACCTCACTCGGATGACCTCTGTATTGCGCCCCAAGGTCCTCTTTTGGACTTCGTAGCGGGCCCCCGCTACCAGATCAGAGGCCGCCGGCACTCGACGGCGGCCTCTTTCGTGAGATCGCCCGGGCCTGACGGTCCGGGCG
>Ga0272441_10009328_pt1 | contig 15205 bp, 15 predicted proteins | sample SSMProp6N_FD_193582 | JGI IMG/M metagenome (GOLD analysis project Ga0272441, IMG submission 193582) | Marine sediment archaeal communities from Little Sippewissett salt marsh, Falmouth, MA, United States - SSM-Prop-6N | ecosystem: Environmental > Aquatic > Marine > Wetlands > Sediment ... | reverse complement strand
ATCCGACGTCCTATCGGCATTCGGTTACTCCATTGACGATAGGGGGGTCTTACAAGCCGTTAATCCGTAAACTCAATGATGACAATGGATTACGGCTTAGTGTTCGTATTAACTCTGAAACTCCTGTTAAAGTTCATTCCTATACCGTTTCGTAAGCCATTACAGCCATTAATCGAAGAAAATGATATCCCCAATCCTTTCTGTTGATTTTCAATAGTAAGAGAAGGATCCCTCCGATGCGGAAGTTAAAATTCACTAGTCAGGAGGTATGACGAAATGTCAGATATCAGAAATCCGAATCATCCGAAAAAAGGGTCAACCATTAAAGTCGATCCGGTTCGCAGTGAAAAGGATATCAAAGCGATTATTAAATTACTAAGCGATAATCCGAGAGACAGGTTACTCTTCATTATGGGAATCAATAATGGACTCAGGGTCGGTGATCTGCTGAAACTGAAAGTCGGTGAGGTAAGGTATCTGAAACCAGGTGATGCGATATCTATATACGAGAGCAAAACGAAAAAAGATAACGTCCTGGTCGTTAACAAATGCGTCCATATTGCATTAAAAGAATATCTCGCGGCTCGGGATATGCCTGATGGAGAATATCTCTTTAAAAGCCGAAAGGGAGACGGGCCGTTGACTGTACAGGCAGTGAATAATAAAGTGAAGCAATGGACATCGTCTATTAATCTGAAAGGCAATTACGGAGCGCATTCACTCAGGAAGACATGGGGATACTTCCAGAGGGTGAAATACGGTGTCGGGTTCGAATTGATGTGCAAAAGATATAATCATTCGAATCCTGCGATAACGATGCGATATCTAGGTATCGAAGACAAGGAAGTGACGGGTTTACTGATGAATGAGGTGGGGTAGGATAATAAGTATATATAAAGGTTCGATCACTGTCCTCACCAGTTAATCTAATAGTAATGGTAGTCGGATGCAAAAGAAATCGTAAAAGATATAGACACATATTCTTATGGATGTTATAAAAAATGTCAATCCTGAGAGAAGTATTACCCAATGTAGGGCCGAAAGAAGTAGGTTTCTGGACACTTTTTTTATCCTTTTGATTTGATTAATGGGATATCGACTTGAAGGAGGGAATCATGAAGAAATGGACAGTGCTTGCATGTATTTTTATCTACATACTATTGCCTGGCGTTATAAGTGCAGGGATTACAGAAATTCAGATCACTTCAGATAGCAGTACTCAGTGGCGTCCGTCAGTCTGGGGTGATTATGTGGTGTGGCAGGATCAAAGGAATGGGAACGCAGACATATACGGGATCAATATGCGCGGGGGTTCAGAGTTCCCCATTTGTAGCGAATCGCATGATCAGGAGCATCCGACGATCTACGGAAGCATTGTGGTATGGTATGACTGGCGCAATGGAAATGCTGATGTCTACGGATACGACCTGAATACAAACACAGAGTTTCCCATTTGTACCGAATCGCATAATCAGCGTCTGCCCGTCATTTACGGTGATTATGTTGTGTGGAATGACTGGCGGAACGGCAATTGGGATATATACGGGTACAAAATATCCACGTCGACTGAATTTTCTATCTGTACCGACGCAGCGCATCAGTATTTCCCCAGGACAGGTGGTCGATATGTCGTATGGTGGGATGAACGGAGCGGAATAGGAAACTGGGACATCTACGCGTATGACTTGACTAATGGAACAGAGATTCCCATCTGTACCGACTCCCATGATCAAGGATACCCTGCAGTCGAGGGCAACATTGTGGCATGGATTGACGACAGGAACGGCAACTGGGATATCTATGGCTATGATATTTCTACGAGAACAGAGTTCCCCATCTGTACCGATGGAGCCGCCCAATTCCGTCCCTGGGTCTATGGTAATATTATAGTCTGGTTTGACCAGAGAAATGGCAATCAGGACATCTACGGCTATCAGCTTCAGACAAGTACTGAATTCCAGATCACCACCAATACTTCGAATCAGCGACATCCGAAGATCTACTGCGATACTGTCGTATGGCATGACCTACGAGATGGGGATTATAACGTATACGGTGCAGACATTGATCGTGGTCAATGCACAATCGAAACAATCCCGACGATAAATGAATGGGGTATCATTATTTTTTCATTGCTCATGGCGGGGTCAGCAGTTTGGACCTTGAAACGAAGAAAAAGAACGAGCTAGGTTCGTAAGAATAAGTTTAATTGACCAATATAAATAAAACGACTTCGCAAATAGTGATGGTGAATCTATGTGATAACTGTCAGAAATGTCGTGTATCCACAACGGCACTTACCTCACCGCCACCTTGAACCCCTTCGACGGCTTGAACTGTACCACGTGCATCGATTTGATTTTGATCTCCGCTCCTGTCTTCGGATTCCTCCCTTTCCGTGCTTTCCGTTTGGCCGCTTTGAAAGTACCGAACCCTGAAAGATAGACAGTCTCCCTCTTTTTCAAAGTATTCTTGATTGTGTTCAATACGATCTGAACAGCGAGTTCCGCTTCCTTCTTGGTTGCCGTCACTTTCGCTACCTCACTCACCAACTCTTTCTTTTTCATGATATGCCTCCTTACTTTATATTTGTTATGTTCTTCCCCTCCATCAATCTCCTCTTGGCATCAAGCTGAACTTTCGCATACCGCTTGACACTTTCTCTCCGCGCATGATCGGTAATCATCTGAACCTCATCGAGACTGTACCCCTTTTCGTTGATATACTGGGAACATGACGAATGCTTCAGCCCGGAGTACATATCGATGTTCTCTCCTGTTTTAATGCATGCCTTTTTCCATAAATCGACCAGGTAATCATGCTGATAGTGCTTCCCGTCCAATTTTCCATAGGGATTCACGAAGAAGAAGGGACTGTCGATATGGACGACCATCTTATTCATGATAACTTTAAATTCCGAATGACAGGGTATCAGGTGCTGTTTCCTCGTCTTCGTCTGTTCGATAAGCTGTTTCGCTGAGAAAGTCCTTTTTACAAGAAACGCATCAATGTCTTTCAAATAGTCTTCCCTGTACAGGGCCATTGCTTCCGACGGTCTCCGTAAATGATATTTCAGCCACCAGAAGATCGGCTGGTGCTCCTCAGGGATAGCCTGTATCACCTTTATCTGCCGCTCTTCCGATAACCACTGTATAATCGGATCGATAATATTGTATTTACTTTCCTCCGGGAACAACGGCATGATCGGAATCCTGTTCGATTTAAACGCATGGACCAGGCATCTCCTGAGACAGTACATCACGTTCCGTTTCCCTTTGCCTGTGCGATTGATATCGTTCAGGAGACGGCAGAGAACGTCATACTGAAGCTCATGCATCTGATAGGGATGCTTCCTGAACCATGGAGTGAGATGATTGATTATTGAGTTCCGGTAGTCCTTCGCAGTTGCCGGTGTGATCGTCTGACGCGCTTCCTCGTACCACTCCCAGAGATATGGAATGACATCGGTCTTCATACGACCGGTCCATTTTGCTATCCGGAAAGTACCATTCTCCACATCCGCTCTCATCAGCGAGAGGAGCCTCTCTGCCATCTGTTTGCCGGTCATACCCGGCAATTCGCCATCACGGCAGAGAAAGCCCCTATATCGACTGACGGTATACACCTTCTTGTTTTCGTACCACGCGACGTAATAATATTTATATTGACGATGCTGCTGAATGGAACCTTTCATACATATCGGACCTCCGTATGAAGGCCAGCTAGTCCCATGTTTATCAAAAATCAATACAAGACCTCACGTGATAGATACTTTTTCTTGGTTACGCATTATTATGCTCGTCTAGAACGATATCCGGCTCATTCTCCGTGGCTTTTTCTCAATTCTTTTCTTCTGCTCGTCGGTCATTTTTCTCGTGACCAACGGTTTTCCATCTCGATGCGGACAGTCCTTTATTTAATCAATAATTACTTAATATTTCTCTTTGCTTTCGTATGTTTATTGGATCAATCCTTTGTCTAACAGCTTCTTATTATAGGGTTGTAGTAATTCACTGTGTCCCGGGGGAGTATTAAAATGAGAGACGTATTGCGTAACGCCCTTCTGACTATATACAGGGATAATCACAGCAGGCTTCTTTGTAAGAACCGACCATCTTTTTTCCCACCTCCTATGATTGACATCAAGAAGGCTCTTCCCGTCTTTGTTTTTTCCAAAGGCGAGCAGGTGAATATGAGCCTGGGGTATATTATTATAAATTCCCTCATACGCTATTTGGATGTGCTCGCTCGTCGTCAACTCTATTCTCCACTTTTTCAAGAGGTCTTCAGCCTCAGGACAGCCATTCCTGGCAAGGTTCAAGGTAATAAACCATTCCCACTGCCATCTATTGAATAAATCATTCGTGGATGCCTTCAACCTGCTGTCCACTTCATGACGCCTCCAATACTCTGCATTGTCATCACGCATAAAAATCACTTTCCATTTATAAATCATTTATAATATTGAAATTATGAACTATATAACTTACTAATCATTGAACACACTTAATATAAAAAATATATATCTCCTTAATAATATTGACTAAATAACCTACTGACCATTAAACACACCTTTAACATTGGCACATTGTTACAAGTACCTGATATAATGGCAAAATATGGTGCAGTACAGCATCTGCTCGGTCGAGTGCACCTGTCCGATGTCACATTGATGCTGGTCAAACTGACGCTGTCATGACTTTTATGCTGGGTGGTGGGATATCTCTATTATGAGCTGTTTTCGCCTGTGGTAAATTACGGCATTTTTATCGCTATAGAGACGTGTTTCCTCGTATGATCGCTTCCGTCATGTATCGCTTATTTCAAGGGCTCCGTGGTCTTCGTCATCGTGTGGTTTTCGCTGCATATTGCATATCTACCTGATAATATTGACATTGTATAAACTCAAAATGCCCTTCTACTAATGTTATACGTGTTTTGTTGTTATTCTTTAAAAACTTCTCAATATATTTTTCATTTTTTGAAAATAACATCACCTCCTTTCTTTATCGTATGTATAATATAAAGGTTCGATAGCCAGAAGTCAAGTATCTAATATTATTATTGTTTTATACCCAAAAACTAGCAAAACGGGGTCAAAATGCTAAGATTTGATGGTCTGGTACCGGTCTCTCATAAAAATTATTTTTCATTTCTATAAAAAATATTTGCCTGTGGTCGTATCGAAAGGGAGCATCACGAGACCCTGTCGGTGAGATATCGCCACAGTGCCGGTTGGTAGTATACACAGCACTTCTCATCGCCATGGTATAGGGAGTATTATATTTAAAGATAACTAACCTTAAAATGCTATTCAAAATCGTATTTATATTGTTTCACCGCACTATAGATCATTATGAGTCCCGATAAAGCCTGTACTGGACTCAATCCTCCCTCCTTATTGGTAGCTAATCCACAAGCCAGAGCGACTATGGAAACAGCAATTGCCTCACGGGCTGTCGCTTCGGAAGGATTTTCGGGTTTCCACCAGCCAGAAAAAAGATCAGGTTTTTCCGTGGGTGACAACGCATCAAGGGTTTTCTGTGCCTCATCAGAGATCTGAAAACCCACCTTTTTCGCCCACTCGAGGGTTGTCTTTACGTTCTCTTTCGTATACTTGCCGCTCTTGAACCCGTCCAGAAGTTCCTGTTCGTGTTCAAACACTTCCCGTTCCTTTTGATCCGGGCTTTCCTTAATGTTCGTGGGTCGACCGCTCCACATGGATGAACCCGCGATGGTGAGCGCAAGGGAGCTTGTCGACCAGCTCACCGTACCCATGCCGAAGGAATCATCTATTCCAACATCACCGCTTCCTCCTCCATTACCGTATGCACAGGCTGAGGTAACAGGCATTATTGCGGCGATTACGATTGAAAAGACAATGACGAACACTTTCATATGACACCTCTCAATTTTTATATCTCATTGAGGCAAAGTGTCTTGAGATGGTGTGTGGGATACAATAAATGATACTCGCTATTGGATATGTTTTCAACCCATGAAAAACCTTTTATGTATTCTGAATATATTCTTGATCGTGACAGTGCTGCATTTGTCGGTATCATGATACTGCGGTGACCCCATTCGTGTACGGGAGACATGTGGTATAATATATCATTGTGACTGGTTACATTTTATTATCGTAGTGTCATATACCGTCAGTACGCCGTAAAAGAAAGGAGCATGGACCATGAAAAAAGCCGTTATTGTTATTTTGGCAATGCTGGTCATGTCGACGGCACTTATGACAGGAGTCAACGCAAACGCGGATCAGAGAGTGATACTGGGTTACGTCACTCAAGGTGGTGGATGGTTTACGGGTATTGCCATAACGAATATTGCACTTACACGCATTAACCACATGCATGCGGGGTTTTTACATGAGGACGGACATGTTGAAGTCGAGGGCGTCATTGATCTTGGACCGTTTAACCCTAATGAGATAAAAATCTATTCTCTCGAAGAGCTTTACGGTGCTCCTCTGCCTGATGATGTTTTTTCGCTATGGATTTATCATTTAGAAGATGATCAGCAATTTCTTGTGAATCTTTTTATTGCGAATAACTTGACAGGTATTGGCGGTTACGGATTTCAGCAGTTCACTTCGATATCTTTTCCCGGCTGGTAGTACGTCAGTCATGAAGGCATTAGCGAGATACTCAATGAATGTTGTTTCAATGGTTCTTACTGGAACAACAGAAAAGTATCTCCCATTTCTTACGAAAAACAACTTCTCCAACTTCAAATCCAGTGTGGGGAGCTAAAACCGGAAAGTTAAATCAGGTTAAAGAAACGTTAAAGAGATATATTCGATAATAATCGGAATGTGCACATAATTTGGCGGAAGTGCATGGGAATCGAACCCACCTGGTGAAGAAAATATATTAGTAATATCAGTATAATATAGACGGTATAAGGGTTTAGGTTAAAGTTTCGTTAAAGGATCTTGATGTTCATTTACTTCTTGAAGTCAATATCTTTCTACTTATGGTGAAGACGTTGATTGAGAGTGGAGAGAATTAACAGGGGGTTTCGGGAAACTTAGTCGAATAGAATCCTGTTGAAAATGCTCTTGAATGTTACCGAAATTGTTGGTACAAAAAGTGCACTGTAGTTCTGTCGTGTATTACTTTCCCATGACAAGTAACAATTTCTCCATTCTCTTTTCGAAAGGGCTATAAAAATGAAAAAGGGACTGTTAGCAAGCTTGTCAATAATATTTTTGTTCGGTTCTACAGATCCAGCAGGGGCTGTGCAATTTACCCAGTCGATTACACACAATATAGTCAGTTCAGGACAGAACATCGATTTTACCTTTACAGGTTTTCAAGGATATCCCGCTTCAGATATGACTGTTGAATTTTGGGTGACGGGCGATCTTGATAGCTCTATTGAATACGCTAGAATTAATGTCGATGAGAATGATTATGATTTTGGAAATTGGCTTAATGATAACAATAGCGACGATATAATAGATGATGCATATGGTGATATAGGAAATCAATGTGGTAGTGAGTTATACGGTAGCGCAACGATTCCAAAGTCCGAACTCATCAATCTTATTCGGGATGGGACCCTGATAGTTCATTGGGATTTTTCAGGCAGTGTTCATGTTCTATGCGCCCAAAATTATGCTAAAACGACAATAACCTATAATTATACTTATACAATTCCGACACTCTCTCAGTGGGGTTTCATTATTTTTGTTCTGCTCCTTGCAATTGCGGCAGTTGTGATGATGAAGAAGCGGAGAAATGCCTAGGGGTAAAGTCCCAAGTCTGCGGTGTTGCACTACTGAATAAAAGATCAAGTGTCGTCAGTCGGTAATACTCATTTTGGTCAAAGTGCATTGCCTAATATTAGTAGGTGTAATCAAGAGTGATGATTTTATAGAACGCGACCCTACGTGCGTTCTCATATTCCGATGTCAATTTTATTTATGATAAGGCAAACGAGCCCCCTATCAGATACCATAGTGAGGGTATCGTAAAATTGAATTTATTATATAAACGGAATAAAGTATCACCGGATATATGAGGCATAGTAACGCAGTATGTTCAGCTAATTATAGATGGCACATAAGTATTATAACAATATAGAATTATAAGAAAATAATAGGTCATAAATAGATGAATAATTGTATTGAAATGATACTGAAAATAGAATGGATATAAATATAAATGGACAGGTAGGGACGCGATACCGTTTATTCGATATCAGATGGATTGAATGTTGATATATAGTGAATCAAAAAAGCTGATGCGGATATTACAACCTCGTACAGCCTAACTCCGCCCCGGATGGAAGTGGTCCACCGGTAACCATGGAGAGTTTCTCATGCCGTGTCAGTTCAGGTTTTTTATAAGTCCTTTTATCCTGTTTTTTCTCGATATTCTGTTTTTTCATGACAGCCTCCCTTGCTCAATATCGAATAATGCGAATATTGATATGTCACGAATTAAGAATAAGCGATATATTTCGAGTGTGACTATCGCTGGGATTCACCAGTAAGTATTGAAAGTTTCTCATGCTTGGTCAGTTCAGGTTTTTTATACTGTTTTTTCTCACTTTTTCTTTTTTCCATGCTACCCTCCATGAGAAAACAACTTTCTTGGTATCAAATTAATACCACATTCGAAGGATATTTTAAAAGACTTTTCTATAATTTTCATAAACTGAATCTTAATTCTTAACCAAAACTTAAGGTTCACTTCTATACCATTTCATCAGCCATTACAGTCATTCATCGAAGAAAATGATACCTGTAATCCTTTCTGTTGATTTTGAATAGTAAGAGAAGGACCCCTCCGATGCGGAAGTTAAAATTCAATAGACAGGAGGTATGATGAAATGACAGATATCAGAAATCCGAATCATCCGAAAAAAGGGTCAACCATTAAAGTCGATCCCATTCGCAGTGAAAAGGATATCAAAGCGATTATAAAACTGCTGAACGATAATCCGAGAGACAGGTTACTCTTCATTATGGGAATCAATAATGGACTCAGGGTCGGTGATTTACTGAAATTGAAAGTTGGTGACGTAAGATATCTGAAACCAGGTGATGCGATATCTATATATGAGAGCAAAACGAAAAAAGATAACGTCCTGGTCGTTAACAAATGCGTCCATAGTGCATTAAAAGAGTATATCGCGGCTCGGGATATGCCTGATGGAGAATATCTTTTTAAAAGCCGAAAGGGAGACGGGCCGTTGACTGTACAGGCAGTGAACAACAAAATGAAGCAATGGACATCGTCTATCAATCTGAAAGGCAATTACGGAGCGCATTCACTCAGGAAGACATGGGGATACTTCCAGAGAGTGAAATACGGTGTCGGATTTGAATTGATATGCAAGAGGTATAATCATTCGAATCCAGCGATAACGATGAGGTACTTGGGTATTGAGGACAAGGAAGTGACGGGTTTACTGATGAATGAGGTGGGGTAGGATGAGGGAGTAGATATAAATATAAGATATTAAATTATTATTGTATTGTGATAATGAATAATGGTCATAAATTCATTGACTTATGTGATATGAAGTAATATACAATCGTTTCAAGTCGTATATTTCAATTTTCACTATTCTTTGCAGTATTGCAGTATCCAGATTGAACAAATTAATCGAAGTATGAAACGTAGAAATACATGATCGATATTATAGTCAATATAATCAGCCATCTTGTAGTTGGAATTATTACCGGACTTTTGGGTTTTTGGATTGGTAATAAATTCGCCATAGGTAGAGACAAGAGAAAAGAATTTAATCAAGCTGCTGCAGCTTTTACAAATAAGGTGCTCGTCGAACTTGAAGGCCTTTATCCTATTCCTACCAATTGGCCAAAAGATATTGACAGGTTCCTAAGAGACAGATTCCCTAAACTACAAGTTGCTATCAATGAATTCAAATCGTACTTAACTGAAGACCAACAAATAGCTTTTGAAACCGCATGGTTTATATACCGTTTAGGCGAAGATGGAAGAGAAGTGGATAAGCAAAGTTATTGGCAATATATGCCTTTTAAAGGATCCTCAAAGTTTGATGGCGTAGAGGTTGAATTTGATAATACGAAGACTTATCAAGTTAAGTTTAAACGTAATGTTGATAACCTCTTAGAGTATGCAAAACAAAAATAAAAAACGCAACAATTGGCTCAGTCGTTTGCGGTGTATGATATTCCTTCGACTTAGCTTTCCGTTATGCTTCGTTTGCTGAGGATAAAATTGGGGCAACTCCAGTTTCATTTCACTAGCATTTAATAGTATTAAATCTTAGTTGGAGGACTCTATGATGCTAATAAAGAAAATAGGCGGCGATTCTAAGCGCGAAGAAATACCTAAAGAAGAGCGCCCAAGTCGTCTATATCATTATTGCTCAGTCGATTCCTTCAAGAACATTATTGAATCAAAACAGATTTGGCTTTGTGACTCTCGTTCTCTCAATGACTATCGTGAGAATACTTGGATTCTTAACCACATTCGTAATGTACAGAAGGAACTGGAGTCAGATTGGTCAACATTGAAGCCAGTTCTTGACAATTTCGACCTGAATTCACCGATTCCCTTTATTTCAGCCTTTTCCATCAACGGAGATCTTTTGTCACAGTGGCGGGCATATGCTGCTGACGGCCAAGGTGTAGCGATGGGAATAGATCCTAGTGCACTTGGCATCCCGTTTGCTTTGCCCATGACATCTGATCAGTCGGAATTAACAATAGGGATCAGTCCTGTGGTGTATGACCAAGATTTTCAAAGGCAAGTAGTGTACGACACTCTAGTCAACGCAATAGAGTTACTGAAGTCCGCGGAGAGAGAACCAGGCAATATACATATAGGAGCCGCCATTCATCTGCGTCAAATGGCATTTGTTTTCAAGAATGATGCGTTCAAAGAGGAATGCGAATGGAGGATTATTCACACACCATTTGTTTTAGAAAAAAAAGAGAATGGCTTAACTCAAGTACTTGGTGGAAATTCCCCCATACACTTTCGCACCCGTGGGTCAATACTCATACCGTACTTCACACACTCGCTGGTAAGAGAAAATGAGTCACACACACTTGTGGAGGTCGTTCTTGGTCCAAAATGCCCTGTTGATCCACTGACAATGAAAATCTTTTTGAGCAATACTGGTTTTCCTCGAGTAGAGGTCACGAGTTCCAACGCTTCATATCGCTGAGTGTTTTTCATCAAGAGGTTTTTCTGGGTATTATACTTTATTCTGAACCGTAAAAAACAATATATATCTCTCTCTACAACAGCTATCTCACCGCTACCTTGAATGCCTTTGACGGCCTGAACTGTACCAAATGCATCGACTTTATCTTTATTTCCTCTCCTGTTTTTGGATTCCTCCCTTTGCGTGCTTTCCGTTTCACCGCTTTGAAAGTGCCGAAGTCCGATAGATAGACATTCTCTCTCTTTTTGAGAGTGTTCTTGATTGTGTTCAACACGATCTGCACAGCGAGTTCCGCATCCTTTTTGCTGCCAGTCACCTTCGTTACCTCATTTACCAAGTCTTTCTTTTTCATGACGTACCTCCTTACTTTATATTTGTTACGTTCTTCCCCTCCATCAATCTCCTCTTGGCATCAAGCTGTACTTTCGCATACCGTTTCACACTTTCTCTCCGAGCATGGTCTGTTATCATCTGAACCTCATCAAGACTATACCCCTTTTCGTTGATATACTGGGAACATGACGAATGTTTCAGCCCGGAATACATGTCGATATTCTCGCCCGTTTTAACGCATGCCTTTTTCCATAAATCGACCAGGTAATCATGCTGATAGTGCTTCCCGTCCAATTTTCCATAGGGATTCACGAAGAAGAAAGGACTGTCGATATGGACAACCATCTTATTCATGATAACTTTAAATCCCGAATGACAGGGTATCAGGTGCTGCCTTTTCGTCTTCGTCTGTTCGATCAGCTGTTTCGCTGAGAAAGTCCTCTTTACAAGAAACGCATCGGTGTCTTTTAAATAGTCTTCCCTGTACAGAGCCATTGCTTCCGACGGTCTCCGTAAATGGTATTTCAGCCACCAGAAGATCGGCTGATGTTCTTCGGGAATCGCCTGTATCACCTTTATCTGCCTCTCTTCCGATAACCACTGTATAATCGGATCGATAATATTGTATTTACTTTCCTCCGGGAACAACGGCATGATCGGAATCCTGTTCGATTTAAACGCATGGACCAGGCATCTCCGCAGACAGTACATCACGTTCCGCTTCCCTTTGCCTGTGCGATTAATATCGTTCAAAAGACGGCAGAGCACGTCATACTGAAGCTCATGCATCTGATAGGGATGCTTCCTGAACCATGGAGTAAGATGATTGACTATGGAGTTACGGTAATCCTTCGCAGTTGCCGGTGTGATCGTCTTGCAGGCTTCCTCATACCATTCCCAGAGATAGGGAATGACATCGGTCTTCATCCGACCGGTCCATTTTGCTATCCTGAAAGTACCATTCTCCACATCCGCTCTCATCAGCGAGAGGAGCCTCTCTGCCATCTGTTTGCCGGTCATACCCGGCAATTCGCCATCACGGCAGAGAAAGCCCCTATATCGACTGACGGTATACACTTTCTTGTTTTCGTACCACGCGACGTAATAATATTTATATTGACTATGCTGCTGGATTGATCCTTTCATACAGATACCCACATTCTTTGAGGGCGCGGTATTATTATAAAGTGAATAAATCAAGATAAAATATTCCCAATATTATTTAATAAAATATGCAAAGGGGAAGGGGCTTGCACCCATTCCCCTCATGAAAAAAATTAATTAATAAGGCACTATATAGGGTGTGAGCTATTAATTAATTTCTGTCTCATCGAGAGGTTGGTCTGTTTTCCTCGAAGCCGGCAATAATCCCTCTTTCATCGCCTTTTTCTTTACTTGTGAGATGTATGATGGTTTACAGGATACCTCTTTTGCTATATCCTTGTTTTTACCACCTTTCCGTAGCAGGTTTATTATAATTTCTTCTTTTGTTGGACCGCCGCTTTCCACTGTCCATGATATTTCTGTTTCTATATCCTTGAGGGACAACGTAAATGGTTCCATGATATCTCCGTATAGCCGCCTACCTTTCGTAAATGAGACGGTAAATCGTGCTCCGTCCTTGTGGCTATATCCCACAGGATTTTTCAAATCGATCATGACGTTGAGCATATCTTCCCGGGAACTTGTCCCCCGTGGGAGGCCGCTCTTTCCCGTATGATGAATCATGATGACGGCCACATCGATTGATCGTAATTCCAGAAGCCATTGATTGATGGGATCCCAGTCCTTTTTGTTGTTTTCATCGAGACCGGGGGTTGTACAGGCGAGATTATCGATTATTAACAAATTGATATCGCGATTTTTGCGGAGATATTGCAGGAGACCATCTCTACAGCTTGCCTTTGTGAAGTTCGGAGCCGGTTTCCCTTCACTCCTGAGAGTATCCGATGATAAAATCTGAAGCGGTGCTCCACCAGCAGGGCATGCTTTGTCGAGGCGTGATAAACGGTCCTGCATTTCTTCGGCTGCCATCTCGCCGTCGATATAAAGACATCCTGTAGCTTCTCCATTCTTCCATGGGCCTAGCTCCATGTTTCTTGTTGCGAGTTTTGATATTAAAAGAGCGAACCATGTCTTTCCTACCCCTCGCGGGGCAGAAATCATTATTATCTCGCCCCTTTTCAGCCAAGGATAAATGATGAATGACTTTGCTGGAACCTGCTTTGCCACGAATTTTTTTGATTCCATGACGGCATTTTCGATTATTGTTTCGTAATCATCGGCGGAAAAGGAGTAGCCTGGTGTGGTTGTTCCTCCAACAGTATGAGGGTATCTCTGATACACATCGATAACGGTATCAGATATTTCCTTCGTTTCGAGTGGAGGGGTGTTACGGCTGTTCCAGTCAGTCAAAATAGTCCGTGTTTCGCTTATGTCCAAACCATGATTCAAGTACCGACCGGCAAGAGACACCGCTTTCGTATGTCGTTCACCTTCACTCACCCCATTGAGGATGGAGGATGTGTTGTGCTGAACAGGGATAGGCATGACATTACTCGCCACGGGTGGGAGAAAATTAAAATCGGACAGGTCGTAGAGATTACCATTAGCGGTAACCAGCCTGACCGGTCTCGGTGGATCGTATTTATGGTTCCGTGTCCCCGGGAGCCGAAGGATATGTGCGGCGTCTGTCGACCCCTGATCTCCACCCAGTTCTGTTGCAAGTCGTTTATTGATATCTTCTATTTTTTGAATATCTGATTGGGTTGCAGGGGTTCTAAGGACCCAGTACAGGTGATACCCTCCACCGGAGTTGACTTTGATGGAGGGTTCTAAAGGAAAATGTTTAATTTTCTCGTCTGCGTCCTCTTCGGGGGTATCCTTGAAATCGATATCGACCCACACGGCAGGGATTTCGACGATATCGATCTTTTTGCCGCCGCCGTTTTCCCGCGTTGCCACACCGATGTATATGTTCTTGTCAGGAAGTGGCGGAACAGTGGTATTTAGAGGGAGCCATTGGCGGTCACCCTCGAGGGGTACAGGACGAAATTCTATATACCCCTGCTGGCATCGTTCAAACAGCGTTGTTAGAAAATCTTCCTTTTTTAAGACAGTTTTTGACGGTTTATCGATCCGTATTATATTGTGTGGATGACCTGGGGACAGCGATGTTCGCATGTTTTGAGTGTTCTTCATTATAGCACCTCATAAATTTATTTTATTGGTGCTGTCTCAATCCAGGTCTATGAAAATGTTATCGGCTATGTTTCATCATCACCTCGTTACTTTCACGATGTCTATGTAAATATAATAGTAATCGATGGCTCCGTTGTCAAGTATCTAATAATATTATTATTATATCCCTTAAAACTAGCAAAACGGGGTCAAAATGCTAAGATTTGATGGTCTGGCACCGGTCTCTCATAAAAATTATTTTTCATTTCTATAAAAAATATTTGCCTGTGGGCGTATCGAAAGGACGCATCGGGATATGCCGTCAGTAAGACGTCACCACAGTGTCGGAGTGGTCGTACCGAATTCAGAAAATTTAATTATTAACTCAACTTTCGGGATTCACGAAACATGAGGCGTAATAATGTTTAACATCTTGATATTATGACAAATAATACTTGAAGAGCCCCGTCTTTTGATTTATAGTGAATTTTGCACAAAACACAATAAA
>Ga0272441_10009327_pt1 | contig 15206 bp, 13 predicted proteins | sample SSMProp6N_FD_193582 | JGI IMG/M metagenome (GOLD analysis project Ga0272441, IMG submission 193582) | Marine sediment archaeal communities from Little Sippewissett salt marsh, Falmouth, MA, United States - SSM-Prop-6N | ecosystem: Environmental > Aquatic > Marine > Wetlands > Sediment ... | reverse complement strand
AACAGATATGCGGCCCCCGCGTCGGTCTCGCGCAACGGATATCCGCGCGAGTAGTGTGCGACTGTGACGCCGGCGCCGCTGGGGAACGCGCACCACTGCGGCGAGGTACCCACCGGCCAGCGCCAGCGGAACACCCGATCCCGGTCGCTGGCGAACGTAATGGCCGGGGACAGGACGCTGCCCAGGACCGACAGGTCGGTCGCCGGACAGCCGGGCTGCGCGGGCGCACGGTAACGCGTTACGCGCAACGTCCAGGAGAGCGTCTTCTCGTCGACCGAATAGCGCGGGGGGAGCTGCAGCGAGCCGATCACCGTCCGCTCGCCGCCGATCCGCATGAACGTCGGGCCGTCCGACTGGTAGGTCAGGTACCCGTTCTCCGCGGGCTCGAACCCGGCGGCGTGAGCGCCCAGCCGCCCCGCCGAGCCGTATGAGACCCCCTGCTGCCATCGCGATTCAGTTCTGGTCATTGTCCACTAGCTTTCGGGTGTCGTCCGAAGTGAGAGGCGAAGAGGGCGACCACACCTGCGTGGCCACCCTCTTGTCCTGCAAAAGGGGGGACGTGTCCTATTCGGCCGGCGCGAATTCGTCCGCGCCGAGGTCCGGCTTCTCGCCCCGCACCTTGCGGTCGATGTCTTCCTTCACATCCTCGACCACCACGCCCTTGTCAATCGCCTCAACCGCCTTGGCGGTCAGGTGCAGGTTGCCCTTGTCCGCGTCCACGAAGTAGCCGGGCACCACCTTGATGAGGTTGTTCTTGACGTCGATCTTGCCCTCGTATTTCTCGATGGAGACCTTGGGCCCGGAGAAGATGTTGTTCTTCACCACCAGCCCGTCGTTGGCGTGGATGACGCGGATGAGCCGGCCGAACCGGCTTCTCGGGTCGTGGACCGTGTTGTTGACGATCCTGCAATCGCGTGTGTGGTCGGCGAGGATGTTGCTCTCCGGGCAGCGCACGATGAAGTTGTTGCGCACCACGAACCCGGTGGCATGGCGGCGTTCTCTGCGTCCGCTCGAGTTGCCCAGGCAGATGCCGGTGTCGCAGTCGATGAAGACGTTTCGCTCGATGGTGCAGTTCTTGCTGCCGTTCCACATGAAGATGGCGCCGCGGCACTCGCCGGTGGCGCCGTGGATGCCGGTGAACACGTTGTCACTGATCACCCAGTTGTTCGCCCCCATGATGTCCATCCCGCCGATGTAGTTGTACTTCATCCGCCGGCCGCGGTGGCTGTCTTCCCAGGGGTCGTCGCCGTGGCGTTTGGGGCGGTCGTTGTAGAACAGGCAATACTGGATGCGGCAGTCGCTGCACCACCGCTGCTGCCCGTCTTTGTTGGGCACGCCGACGCCCTTGATGTGCCGCTGCCAGACGTTGTGGCTGATCACGTTGTAGATCGTCACCTTCTCCACACCGTGGTTCGAGTTGATCTTGATCCCGTTCTGGCTGACGTTCTGCACCGTGAGATCGGCCACGGTCACACCGGTCGCGTTGCTGATGCACACCCCTTCGCCGTGCCGGCTCTTCTTGAAATCGAGGATCACCTTGGCGCGGTCGCCCGACTCCGACCGCAGCGTGGCGTCCTTCTTCCGGATGTAGAGCGAATGGCCCATCATGTAATGGCCGTCGGCGACCAGGATGGTCCCGCCCTCCAGGAGTTGGCCGGCGGCGCGGTAGATCTCGCCGGCGCTCTTCGCCTTGAGAACCTGCCCGGTCGGCTTGGGCAACGGCGGAGCCTTGGGGTACCAGGCCTGGTTCAGCAGCTCCTTGCGCAGCGGCGGGATGGTCGCTGCATCGGCCGTCAACGCCGCCAGGACAATCGACAGGAACAGCACACACACGCACGCTCTGACACACATAGCTTGGCACCTCGCTGGCCGGTCAATGGAGCTATCCTACCTTGTCTAATCGTAGCCCGAATACGGCTCTCAATCAATCCCCTTCAAGAAAGCGTTGGATTCCGAGCGCCAGGTTCGCCGCGCGGCTGGCGGTGTGACGGGCGGGCATCTCGGGGTAGACCTCTGCGATGTCGCCACACCGGTCGGCAATCAATCGGCACAGTGTACGCGCCGTCAGCCGGTCGCCCTGGCCGATGCCCAGCCGCTCGCACCAGCGCCGGTCCAGCCGCAGGTTCCAGTCGCGCTTGAGCGGCGGCGCATCGGGCCGGTAGGAGGTGTCGATCACGTCGTCGCACAGCCCGTCAACATTGTGAACGCACGGCCCGCAGATATCGTCCGCGCCCAGTTCCATCTCCAGCAGCACGTCCCGGTCGGCCAGGATGCGCCGGGCCACACTGTGCATCGCGTGGCCGTAGGGATGCGGCGTGAAGTCCAGGCCGCGGCCATAGGACGTGATGATGTCCACGACATGATGCGGCTTGATCCGAATGGCGTCGGTCATCGCTCCGTCCCACCAGGCGGTTCCATCTTTCGTATGCCAAGCGTATCGCGCGCATAGGTGACGCTGCGTGCGACGTTGTCCGCCTCGAACGCCAGCAGCCGCTCCTCGGTGAGCGACTTTCGCCAGGGGGAGTGCACCTCGATCGAGAGGTTCAGTCCGTTCCCCTTCTCTGCCCGCAGCGCCTCGACGATCTGCTGCACGGGCAGTTCACCGTCGCCCAAGGCGCAGAAATGGAAGCCGCCGTCCGGCGAGCGGAACGGCTCGGCGTCGGAAAAACGGCCCGGCTCACACACGTCTTTCAGATGCGTGCAGGCGATCCGCTCGGCCAGTGCATCCAGCGCCGCAACCGGGTCCTCGCCGGTGAACGCGAAGTTGCCGCTGTCGTAACATACCCCAAGCCAGGGCGACTCGATCTCGAGCAGGGCAAGCAGGTCTTCAAGGAACAGGTCGCCGTGGTTTTCGACGGCGATGCACACGTTGTGGCACCCGGCCAGCTCGACACTCCGTTCCAGCTCCCGCCGCGCCGTCCTGGCCCGCTCCGCCGTCGCGTCCCGGCCGTCGGCACAGGACCCGCCGACGAACGTGCGCAGCACCTCCGCCCCCAACCGTTCGGCTGCGGCCAGCGGCCCGGCCAGTTGCTCGACCGACGTGCCGAACGCGCCCAGCTCGATGGCCAGCCCGCTCCGCCGCGCGTAATCGGCCAGCCAGTCGATGTCCCGGTCCAGGTCGATGTGCGCCGGGTCGATGTGCAGGCCGTCCAGCCCCAGCTCGCGGCAGGAGTCGCAATACCATCGCAGGCTGCGCGGCCGGGCGGGATGGAACCAGTGCCGGCCCAGGTGCAGGTGATAGCTGAAGGAATCGACGGCCAGTCTCACTTGCCGTTCCACTCGATCAGGGCCTTGACAATGCGCCCGCGGTCGATGGCGCGGATCGCGTCCAGGTAGGCGCCCGGCGCCGGAGGAATGCGGCGCGAGATCATCCGCTCCGGGTCGATCAGCCCGCGGTTATAGAGCGCGGCCACGGCTCGAAGCTCGTCGCTGGTCAGCACCCCCGGGTTGTAGATGGTCGTGCCCCGCGTGAACCACTGGCCCTGGTGGACCAGGTATGCTTCGGGGCACAAGCTGACATTGATCAGGGTCCGCCGGACCAGTGCGTTGGCCAGGTGGTGCCCCTTGATATGCCCGCTGCACTCGACCACCACGTCGAACGTCCCCAGCGTAGCGGCCAGGCTCTCGGCATCCGCCTCGGACGGGATGCCCACCGTCTCGGTCGCTCCCAGCGAAGCAGCCAGGTCCAGCTTCTCGGAACGCAGATCGAGCGCGGTGATCCCGGCCACCGGCCACAGCCGCAGGATTTGAATGGCGCACAGCCCGATGGCCCCGGCACCGACCACCGCCACCCGGGCGCCGTCGAACCCGCCCGGCTCGCGCCACCCGGCGCGCACACAGTGATAGGCGCAGCCGAACATCTCCAGGCAGCTCGCCGGCCGAGGGTCCCGGTCGCCCGGACGAATGACCGCCACGGCGTCTGCGTCCCTCAACACCACGGACCGGTGCAGCGGGTCGCCCCCGTGCCCGGTCATCACCACCAGGTCGCCGGGCGCAACGGTGGTCACCCCGGCGCCGGCAGACACCACCTGGCCCACCCCCTCGTGGCCCGGCTCACCCGGCGCCATCGGATAGCTCGACCCATATCCGGCGGGCTGCCCGCCCCGGTAGCTGCGCACCTCGGGGTGGTTGCACAGCGAGCTGGCCAGCATCCGCACCACCACCTGGCCGGACCCCGGCTCCGGCACCTCGATGTCCGTCAACTCCACCCGACCGGGCCGCACGAACTGAAGGGCTTGGCCACGCGTCATCGGCTCGCTCCGCATCGCTGTTCTGCCCCCCGTTGTTTGGCCGCACATTATGCGTCACCGCGCCGGTCGTGTCCAGCGGCGGCCTTGCGCTGCACACGCAGCACCGTGTAAAATGCGGCGTGCCAGCACGGCCACAACATGGAGGGAGCCTGCCATGCAGGACGTGAAGATCGCCGCCGCGCAGTTCACCCCCCAGCCGACCGACAAGCCCGCCAATCTCGCCAGGATCGAAGCACTCGCCGCAGAGGCGGCCGAGGCCGGGGCGGAGATCGTCTGCTTCCAGGAGCAGGCCGTCGCCGGCTATAACCTGTGGGGACAAGGCACCCGCCGCGAGCGCGACGACGGAGAGGCGCCCGTCGAGCCGGGCCGCGTCTCACCCGCGTGGACCGAGCCCGGCGTCCATCCCTACACCGTGGCCGAGCCCGTGCCCGACGGCCCCTCCACCCAGCGGCTCATCGAGATCGCCAAGGCCCACGGCGTGGTGGTGACGGCCGGCCTGCCCGAGGTCCGCCGCGACAACGCGGTCTACAACACCTACGTGATCGTCTCGCCCAAGGGCTACGTCGGCCGCTACGCCAAGTGCCACTGTGTGCCGGGCGCCGAGTTCGCCTATTTCAAACAGGGCAACTCCCTGCCGGTCTTTGACCTGGGCAAGATCCGGGTCGGCGCGCTGATCTGCTACGACAACCACTTCCCCGAGGCCCACCGCGTGCTGGCCATCAACGGCGCCCAGGCCATCCTCATGCCGCACGTCACCGTCGGCCGCGGCTGGTGGCACGACCTGCCCGCCGACGACGCCCGCGAGCAAGCGCGGAACTGGCTCCTCACCTGGCTCCGGGCGCGGGCGTTCGACAACTCCGTCTACGCCGTATTCGTGAATGAAGTCGGCCCGGCCGATTCCGGCCCGCTCGGCTGCTCGATGATCCTCAACCCCGAAGGCCACATCCTCGCCGAATGCACCACCGGGGGCGAGGAGGTCATCGTCGCCGAGCTGTCCGCGAAGAAATTCTACGACGTGCGGCGGCGCACGCACGACTACCTCAACCACCGTCGCCCCGAGCTGTACGGCGACCTGGTCCGGCACGACGTCGGCGAGCGCTGATTGACAGGAGGCCGTCCGATGGCCAAAGAACCCGCCACGGTCCGCAAGGTCCTGGCCGCCATGAAGGACCTGACCCGCATCGCCAGCGCGATGGTCGACGGCGAAGAGCTGATCCGCCTCACGGCCGACGACTACGACATCAAGCACCAGGCCTTCCTCCGCCTCAAAAAATTGTCCCAGCGCCTTGCTCGCCTGGTCGACTTCCCCTGCGGCAGCGCCCTGTGGGCGCCCGCCAGGGACGCGGACGGACGGCTCTCGCTGCTCCTGCACAACGGAAACGTCCATCGCTACTACGCCTTCGGCGACGTCAATTACGACTGCCCGCCGGAGATAGCCGAATGCCTGCGCACCGGGGCCACAGTGGTCGCCCCGCCCGAGCAGCCCTGCCGGACGCTCACCGTACTGGCACCGGTGTTCGACAGCCTGGGCGACGTGACCGGCGTGGTCGAACTGAGCGCACTTGACCCGCGGGCGAAGGCCCTGGCGCCGGCCTACGAATAGGCCCGGGCAGGAGACGCGGCAATGGATCAGGACGACGCCACTCCCGACCTCGGCGCCCCCGGCCCACCGGGTCCGCCCCATGCGACACGGCCGCCTTTCGCCCTCGAAAGCCACGAGGACAAGATCTACCACGAGCGCAGCCTGCCCGACCGCGCCACCGAACCCGAGTTTTGTGCCTTCCTCAATAAGTCGTGGGTCTTTAACCGGGCCCTGCGCTGGATCGACGCGCCCGGCGGCACGCTGGTCTGCTGCGCCGAGGGCGGAGACCTCGCGCTCACCGGAAGCGACCGCGTCCTCGAATGGTTCTCCGACCCCGCCAACCAGATCGAGCCGCGCGACACAGGCCACACCTGTTTCTTCCGCCGCTCGAACCGGCGGTGCGACTGCGCCGTGCTGCCCGGCTTCCAGTTCAACGTCGACCAACATCCCCGGCTCAGGATCAAGGTCACCGACACCACCACCGACTGGCAGCTCGCCGTCCTCATCAAGGGCCGGGCCGGGCCGCCACTGCTCGCCACACCCTGGCAGGCCGAGCCCGACGAGCTGACCCTCGATCTGCGCGCCGCGCTGCGGCGCCGCGGATTCGACCTGCACTTCGCCGAACTCACCTTCGCCGTCGGCCTGTGGAACGCCGACACACGCGGCGAGGACGCCGTGCTGTTCAGCCTCGAGCTGTGCGCGGAGTCGGCGGTCGTTCCCTGCCTGCCCGTGGTGCGCACCGACCTGGCCGTCCGGTCCGAGGGCCTGCCGGTCAGCGCCGTTCTGCTCGACGCCGCCGGCCGGCGGGTGGCGGGCTCGGACGCCACGCTCACGGCGCAGCTCGACAAGACGTTCTGCGACCTCAAAGAGCACGACGGCCTGTGGTCCGGCTGGCTGCGGGATGTCCCGGTCGGCGACCACGCCGTGCGACTGGTGGCGCGGGGCGCGGTCGACGCCGCCACCGACCTCCAGGTGCGCGTCACCGACGGCGAGTTCCTCGATTACGATCCGCACCGCCACGTGCTGGCCGAGGGCGGCAAGCCGGCCGGCCCGCTCTCGGGCTCCTATCAAGGGCTGGTCTACGCCCGCGACGCCGGCGGGCCAAACGAGGCCCTGGTCCAGGGACAGGAGGCGTTCGACGCCTGGGACCGCTCGCAGCCGCCGGGCGAACACTGGCACTACTGGGAGGCGTTGACGCCGTCCGAACTCGACGCCCGGTTCCGGCTCCTGGCGGCGAACGGCTGGAACCTGCTGCACCTCTGCCAGCACTGGGGGGTGTGGGAGAAGCTCGACGCGGGCGGCCGCGTCGCGCCGCACGGGGCCGAGCAACTGGCCCTCTACTACCGGACCGCCGCACGGCACGGGCTCCGCGTTGCCCAGGCCCTCTCCCACTATCCGTACGGCACCGGCTTCACCCCGCCCTACCGCCAGCACCTCGACGCGGGGTACCAGAACGAAGACTGGGCCGACGTGGGCTCATCCTTCACCGAGCGCTTCCACGGCTACCTGGCCGACTACGCCGCGCTGTTCCGCGACGAGACGGCCGTCGCCTGGCTGACCGCGTCCGGCGAGGGCGACGTCGCCGCCGGGCCGGCACGCGTGAACCACACCGCCCGGTTCCTGGCCGAGCGCGCCCCCAACCACCTGTTCCTCTCGGAGCCGATCTTTCGGATGGAGCGGCTGCCCCGGGACTACTACACCGGCTGGCACGCGCCCCGCTCTATCGACGTGCCCGACGACGCCCCCCGCGACGCCCGCTGGGAGCAGCCGCTGTTCGGTTCCCGCCTCTACTGGATCGGCGGCGAGATCGAGCCCGAGCTGGACCTCGGCATCGAGTTCAAACTGATGCGGCTGGGACCGGTGTTCGTGGCCGAGGGCAGTTGGCCGTGCCCGCACCGCCACGCGGCATTCGTCGGCAAGCCCGGCACCTGGTGCGGGACCGCCGCCTATCGCACCCGCCTCCGAGACAGCCTGTACCTCGGGCTGGTCCACCGCATCCCCATCCTGATGACCTGGGACGAGCAATTGACCGAAGACGAGCACCGGCTGTTCGACGTCATCCGGCGGCAGGTGGACTGGTCGCAGCCCTTCCAGGATCCGCCCGTCGCCCTGCGCGTCGACTCGGCCAACGTGACGGACCGCCGCGACCTGCTGCGCCAGGCGGAGGCGGCGTTCAGCGCCGCGCCGCTCGCCACGCGCTACCTCGAATCCGACCTGCCCGCGCCGCCGCACACCCAACTCGTCCTCGACCTGCGCGAGCGGTTCGAGTTCTCCGTGCCGGACGACGTCCTGGCCGCCGCGCCGCTGTGTATCTCAGACGGCTTCCGCGCCAACTACGCCTGGTCGGAGGACCGGCGCACCCTGCTCGCCTACCTCTGCAATGCGACGCATCACGTGGAGGCGGACTACACCCACTGCCTCGGCGGCCGGCTTCACCGCGCACCGCGTCCGGCCCCGCTGCGACTCGAGCTGCGGAACTTCCCCACGCTGCCCGCGACGGTGCGCGTCTACGACCTGACCGCGAAGCGCCTGGTCCACGAGCAGATGTTCTCGGGGCATCTGGAGCTCGACCTCGCCGCCGCCGCCGCCGATTACTTCTTACTTGTCCTGCCGGCCATCCTCTGAAGGAGCATCCTGTGCCCGATCGACCGCACCTGCTCATCCTGATGCCGGACCAGTTGCGGGCCGACTGCCTGGGCTGCGCCGGCCACCCCACGGTTCGCACGCCGAACATCGACCGCATCGCGGCCGACGGGGTCCGCTTCAGCCAGGCGACCACCGTCTCGCCCGTGTGCATGTCCGCCCGAGCCTCGTTCATCAGCGGGCGCTACCCGCACAACCACGGGATGTGGACCAACTCCGGCGAGCTGCCCGCCGACGACGCCACCTTCTTCCACCTGCTCCGGGCCGCCGGCTATCACACCGCCCACGTCGGCAAGTCGCACTACTATTCGCATGCCGACCAGCACATGCGGTCACGCGAGACGTACATGCACGCCCGCGGCTTCGAGACCGTGCACGAGACCACCGGGCCCTGGGCGACCACCGGGACCGAGTCGTATATGACCGACCGCTGGCGCGAGCTGGGACTGTACGACGCGTTCCGCCGCGACTACGCGGAGCGCAAGGCGGCCCGCTCGCTCGACCCGCCGCAGCACCTGACCCGGCCCAGCCCGCTGCCGGCCGAGGAGTATCTGGACAGCTACGTCGGGCGCATCGCGACGGAGTTCGTGCGCGACTACGATGATCCGCGCCCGCTGTGCCTGTTCGTCGGCTTCCCCGGCCCGCACGAGCCGTGGGACGCGCCCGGCGAGTACGCGACGATGTACCCGCCGGCCTCTGTGCCGGATCCCATTCCCGTGCCGGAGCAAAAGCTGCCCGAAGCCATCGCCGGCAAACTGGATTTCGAGCGGGCGACCGGACTCGACGCCGACACCGTACGCCGCATCCGCGCCAACTACTACGGCAAGATCAGCCTGATCGACCGCTGGGTGGGCGAGATTCTGGGGACTTTCGAGGCCCGGGGCTGGCTGGACGACCTCCACATCCTGTTCTGGTCCGACCACGGCGAGATGGCGGGCGACCACGGCCGCCTCTACAAGGGCGTGTTCCACGAGTCGAGCATCCGCGTCCCCTTCATTGTGCGGGCGCCCGGACGCGCGCCGGCCGGGACCACGTCCGACGCACCGGCGGAGACCGTGGACCTGGCCGCCACCCTGCTCGACCTGGCGGGACTCGAGCCATCGGCCCGGGTGCGCGGAGCGTCCCTGCTGCCCTCGGCGAACAACCCGCAGCACGTGCTGCGGGAGGACCAGCTCAGTGAGATTCGGTTCGGCGGGATCAACAACATTATGCTCCGCTCGCGAGAGCACAAGTACGTGGTGGACCAGGCCGGGCTGGGCTACATGCTGTACGACCTGGCGAACGACCCGACCGAGCAGCGCAATCTGGCAGGCGACGCGGGCGCGGCGGCGCTCGAAGGCGAGCTGCGTGAACGGCTCTTCCGGCGACTCCTCGCGTCACAAGATCAGATGTGAGATGGCGTCCGCTCCCGGGAACCGCTCAGGACGGCCTGGAGCACTTCTCCCGCGCCGCATCGAGCAGAGCCTTGATCTCCGGCGGAAGCCAGTCCCGGCCGCTCATCCCCGCCAACCCGTCGGCGAGCTTCTGCGGCGAGTACTCGGTAACCCGTTCGTTGTGCGAGACCAGCGCGGCGGCGATGGCCGCGTAGTACAGCGCCGTGCCCGCCGCCCGCTCCGCCTCTGTTCGGGCGCGCCGGACGATGCACTTCGCGTAGTCTTTCAACGCAGCCAGCGCGGCGACGCCGGTCGCGGGGTCCAAGAGCACCTCCCGGACCGTGCGCCCGGTGCAGCCATCGAGCGCGTCCCCGGGGGAGCCGGTCACGGCGGGGACGGAGTCGGCGTCGGCGGGGTCCAGCGAGACGATCCGGACCAGCAGTTCGTTCAACAGGTCCCCGGACGTACACTGGGCCATCTCCAGCAAGCTGGCCAATTGCCGGGAGTCCAGTTCGAATGTCGAGTCCATCGTGTCTCTCACGCCTCCCAAATGATCGGGCAGCGGACCAATATAAGATACGGCGCTCGGGCTCTCAGCCTGCGCCCTTCTTCGAAAGCATCCCGATCAGGTCGCGGATCTCCTGGTCCACCTCGTTTTCGGAATCGACGAACGGCCGCACCTGGTCCCGCAGCACGCTCTGGAACCGCCGCTTCACGGTCACGATCATGTTCGACGCGGTCATCTCGCTTCCGATGCCCAGCCGCTCGCACAGCTCGGGCAGCGGAGTGGGGTCCGCGTTGTCCATTATGGGCGCGATGACCCGGGCGCGAAACACCTCCCAATGCGTCTGCTGCCCGCTGTCCAGGCACTGGGCGCGGACCTGTTCGAGCACGGCGTCCAGCAGGGCCGATGCCCAGGCGTGGTTGAACGCGCGCTCGGGCGAAGCGGCCCGCATCGGCTCGGGCACATTCGGAGCACCGATCCCGTCGAGCGAGACCAGCCCGTCGTCCGGCCGGCGCTTCTTGGCGACCTCCGCCCGATGCACGCTGGTCACATAGTGGTCGAGCGCGGTGAGCAAGAAGGTGCGAAACCGTCCCTTCGAGCTTTCCGCGCGCTGGATCAGGCCGCGGCCGAGCACCACCTCCTGGAAAAAGCCCTGGGTCAGGTCCTTGGCGGCTTCGTTATCCTGCCCCTTGCGTCGCAGATAGCAGTAGACCGGCTTCCAGTAGCGGGCGAGCAACTCTTCCAGGGTGGTGCGCCGCGCCGCCTCGTCCAGTGTCCGGGCCCGAAAGATCTGCGTCCAGTGCGTGGTGTGGAACACGCCGTCCCGGCCGCCCATTTCCGTTCGGTCATAGCGTCCCACGGCCAGCCCCCCCCTGCTCGTCGTCCTCGGACTCGTTCTCCAGCCGCAGCCCGCGAAGAATAGCATCGCGCTCTTCCAGCAGGCGCTCGGCCTCGATATCGGGGCCGCGCGCCTTGAGCACCGTGGCCAGCAGTTCCATCACGCGCAGCGTGAAGGGATGGGCCTTGCCCAGCACTTGGACCATTCGGGCCAGGGTCTCGCGCAGGAGTTGCTCGGCCTCGGAGTACTTGCCCTGCTGCTGCAGCACGCGGGCCAGGCTGCCGGTGGTCATCAGCGTGCGCGGGTGGTCGCGCCCGTAGACTCGGCGGCTGCTCTCCAGCAGTTGCCAGTGCAGGCGCTCGGCGTCGGCGAACTTGGCCCGCCCTGCCAGCACAAAGGCCAGGCGGCCCAGGGTGTCCAGGGTGTCCTGGTGGTCCTTGCCGAGGGTACGGCGGCGGCCCTCGAGCGTGCGGCGATAGAGCGCCTCCGCCTCGGCGTACCTGTTGGCGGAGCGCAGCGTGCCGGCCAACTGGTTCATCGACCTCAGCGTGTCGGGGTGGGCGTCGCCCAGGACCCGGCGTCGCGCGGCGATGGTCTCCCGGAACAGGCGTTCGGCCTGCTCGTACTTGCGCTGCCGCTGCAGGCTGGTGGCGATGTTGTGCCGGGTCCTCAGCGTCTCGGGGTGGTCCTGTCCGAGCCGCCGCACCTGCTCGTCGAGGACCTTGCGGTAGAGTGCGTCGGCCTCCTTGAACTGGCGATGCTCCTGGAACACGTTGGCCTGGAGTTGCAGCCGCGCCTGGCGCTCGCGATCGGCCGCGGCCCGGGCCAGGTTGCGCTCGTGGGCGATGCGGACGTAGGCCCAGACGGCGAGCCCGGCCAGCGCGGCCAGCACCAGGGCGGAGAGGCCGACGGCAACGCGGTACTTCCGCAGCCGCTTGGCCAGGAAGTACAGCGTGGTCGGTGTTCGCGCGGCGAGCGGCTCGCCGTCCAGGTAGTTCCGGATGTCCTGTGCCAGGTCGCCGACCGATGCATAGCGGTCATCCGGGTGATGGGCGAGCGCCTTGAGCAACAGCGCCTCGAGCTCCGCGTCGATGCGCCGGTTCGCTTGGCGCGGGCGGCGGACGTCCACATCGGCGATGCGGCGCAGGACCTCGTAGTGGGTGCCGGAGAGGTCGTGGGGCAGCTCGCCGGTGAGCAGGCGGAAGAGGATGACGCCGAGGCTGTAGACGTCGGTACGGGTGTCGATCTCTCCCCCTCTGCCGGCGGCCTGCTCCGGCGACATGTAGGCGGGGGTGCCGCTGACGTCGCCCTCGATGGAGAGCGCCGGGCCGGCTTCGAGCAGCGGCTTGGCCAGGCCGAAGTCGAGCACGTGCGGCTGCCCGTCGTCCGTCACCAGGATGTTCGACGGCTTCAGGTCGCGGTGGATCACCCCGCGCTGGTGGGCGTGCTGCACCGCGGTGCAAACGGCGTGCATCAGTTCGAGCACCTGGCGCCGGCCCAGGCCGCGGAGCTTGACGTACTCCGCAAGATGAACGCCTTCGACCAGTTCCATGGCGTAGTAACAGACGCCGCCGTGTACGCCGCTGTCGTAAACGCGCGCGATATTGGGGTGCTGGAGCCGTGCGGTCAGTTCGACTTCGCGCTCGAAGCGGGCCCGGGCGACGTCAGACCCGAAGGCGACGGCGCTGAGCACCTTGAGAGCAACGTCCCGCCGCGTGCTGAGCTGCACCGCGCGCCAGACCGTCCCCATCCCGCCCTCGCCCAGCCGGTCGCCGACCTCGAAGCCGGGGACGGCCGGGGCGGCGTCGGGCTCGTGGGACGAGCCGGCCGCCGAGGTCCCGCTGATGGACGGGAGCCGGCCTTCGCTCTGCGGTTCGGTCACGCTGAGTTCTCCGGCACCCGGCACGAAGAGAATGCGGTCCGACTCCTTTTTTGACTTTAGCCCGGCCCGTGCGCAGGGTCAAGGACAAAATACCTGCGGCGGCGGCCACGCGGCGCGCCGGGCGCGATTCGGCGAAAGAACACGGTTTTTTGCTCACAAATAAGGGAGGCGGCACGCGGCCAGGGGCGAGCCGCGTACCGCCTTGGGAGAGGTCACTCGAAAACGCTTACCGACGGCGGCCGGCTGTCCGGGTCGGTACGCTGCGGCGCGCCGGACGGCGGGGCACGACCACCCGCTTCGCCGGGACGTGCCGGCGGGTGACCACCGGTCGGATCACCCTCGGCCGGACCACTGTCGGCCGGCGGACGACCACCGGTCGGATCACCCTCGGCCGGCTGTGGCTCAACCCGCTGCCGATGCTGAACCCGAAGGACCAACTGCTGCCGCCCACCACGATCTGGACCTGCCGCATTTCGGTCCGGTGTCCGGTCCTCGCCACACGGATCCGCTCGGTGTAAGGCACCTGCACCTGCACATAGGTCGTGTGGGTGTACGGCACCTGCACGTATCTCACTGTCTCGCGCGGGACTTGGACCTTCCGCCAGTCGTAGCGGGTCTGCTTATGCCCGAAAATATCGTAGTAGGTCACCTTGACGCGCTCCCACTCGGTGGTGTAGGTCGTCTCGACCTGGCGTTCGGTCCGGTAACGCGTCTCCGTAACAGGCTGTGTCTCGGTCCGATAAAGCGTCCGCGTCTCATAAACGTAATACGTATACGGGACGCTGACAGCCCGCAGCTCCCACCGTGTCGAAGCCGAGGCATCCTCGACCGCGAACGTAGTCCAACCCAGTGCCACCACAGCCGCCACAGTCAAAATCGCCCACTTGCCGTTCATCGTGACCTCCCTTTCCGCCATAAGGCGTTAGACCGGAACCCTTAACAAAGACCTCAGAAGTCGGCCGAGCGTCCTTAGCCCGCTGTCAACTTGCCGCTTCCAGTATGAGATACGCGCGGGGACCGGGCGGCCTGCGCTCGAACTTCAGCGAAAAAAGGGATCAGTGCGGCGGGCCCGCGGGCCGCCCGGCGGCTCCGGCGAGCAGGCGCTGCGCGGCTGCGGCGTGGTCGGCATAGGCCCGCTCCCTGGCGAGCCGAAGCGCCTCGGTAAGCGACCGATGGCCCCCCACCCCCGGCCGCACACGCCCCAGGCAGAGCAGTGCCCGGACCTCCTCCTCCTTCATGCTCATCTCCCGGGCAAGCTCGAGCGCCCGCTGCGCAGCAGTCTCCGCCGCCGCGGGCCGGCCCAGGTCGCACAGCAATTCGCCCCGCTGCTGCTCCGCGTCCTGCTCGTCCACCCGCCAGTGCATCTGGAGCGCTCCGGACAGCGCCCGCTCGACCCGCTCGAGGGCCGGCTGCAGTCGGCCCCGCGCCCGCTCGGCCCGCGCCAGGTACAAGTGCGACGTGGCCACGAAATTTGGATTCCCGAACTGAATCGCCGCCTGCTGGGCGAACTGGGCGTAGGTCCAGCCCAGCGCCACATTCCCCAGGCCTAACGCGCACCGCGAGAAGTAACGGTGCAGAATGTAACGCAGGTAATCGCGCTTGGTCACCCCGCGAGTGATCTTGACGCCCGCCTCGACGAGCCAGGCCCGCCCGGCCTCAGCGTCCCCGGCGCGAACGGCGTAACCGCCCAGCCGCGAGAGGTGGCAGACCTCGTAATACACATCGTGCAGGCGGTGGGCGATGTTCAGCCCGGCGAGCAGAAGCGAGCGCACCTCGGGCCAACGGCGCCGCAGGTCGCAGCGCTCGATGGTCACCGCCTCACCAAGCAACGACCGCATTTGGTACTCGGCGCTGTCCAACTGCTCCGCCCGCCGCCGCAGGCGCTGGTTGGCGGTGACCGTGGCCCGGTACTCCCCGGTGTTGAACAGCGACGTGCAGAGCCAGTCCAGGGCGTTCAGCTCCTGCTCCCCCTGCCCCTCCTGGCGGGCGCGGCTGATCGCTTCGCCGAAGCGATCGAGAGCGCCGAGATATTCGCCGCGGTCGAACGTCTCTATGCCAAGCGAGGTCAGCTCAGACGCGGTGGGGGGCATCGGTCCTCCTTGTCACACGCTCAGTGGCGGGGCCCCGCCATGT
>Ga0272441_10009326_pt1 | contig 15206 bp, 10 predicted proteins | sample SSMProp6N_FD_193582 | JGI IMG/M metagenome (GOLD analysis project Ga0272441, IMG submission 193582) | Marine sediment archaeal communities from Little Sippewissett salt marsh, Falmouth, MA, United States - SSM-Prop-6N | ecosystem: Environmental > Aquatic > Marine > Wetlands > Sediment ... | reverse complement strand
CCGGATGTAGCCGGTGAGGTCGATGTTGGCAGGGCAGATGTAACTACAGCAGCCGCACTCGATGCAGGCGCTGAGATAGTAACGCTGCGCCACGTCCATCAGGCCACTCTTGACGGCATGGGCGATTCGCGTCGGATTCAGGTTCTCCGGGCACGCCTGGAGGCACCGACCGCATCGGATGCACGGGCTTTCGTGGTGGCCCGGTGTCGCCCGGCCGATCTGTCGATCCGTCAGGAGCATCAAGGCGCCGCTGGTCTTCGTGATCGGCGTGCTCAGATCGGCAATGGCGATGCCCATCATGGGGCCACCCATCACGACTTTCGCGCAATCTTTGGTGAGGCCGCCGCAATGGTCGATCAGCGTCTGGACAGGCGTGCCGATCGGGACATAGTAGTTGCCCGGCCTGGCAATGCCCTCGCCCGTGACGGTGACGACCCGGTGCGTCAGTGGTCGGCCGTCAACGACCGCGTCGGCAATCGCGGCCGCCGTGGCGACGTTCGTCACAACCACCCCGATCATTGGGGGGATTCCGCCCGTTGGCACGACCTTCTTCAGCACCGCTCGAATGAGCTGCCGCTCACCGCCCTGGGGATACTTTGTTTTCAGGCTAACGAGGCGGATGCTGTCGGCCAGCCCGAGCTTTTGCAGCGCTGCCGTCATGTGCTCGAAGGCCCTGGGTTTGTTATTCTCGATGGCGATGAAGACCTTGGATGCGCCGCAGGCCCGCTGCGCGAGTTGGACCCCCGTGATGACCTGTTCCGTCCATTCCATCATGACGCGGTAATCGCACGTGATATAAGGTTCGCACTCGCAGCCGTTGAGGATCAGGGTTTCTCTCGGTGTCTTCGGGTCGGGTTGGATCTTGACGCTTGTCGGAAAGCCGGCGCCGCCCATGCCGACAATCCCGGCCTCGCGAACCGCTTCGCAGATCTGCTCCGACGTGTAAGCCGTCGGGTCGAAATTCTGGGGCCGCGCGAAGATTGGCAGGCTCGGTGGGGCATCAGACTCCGCCTGAACGATCACGGCCATGCTGCGTCCCACGACGACGTGAGGTTGAAGGATGAGATCCTTGACCTTGCCGGCGACCGGCGCGTGGACCGGCGCACAAACGAATGCCTTGCACTCTCCGACTTTCTGGTCGGCGACAACGGCATCGCCTTTCTTGACGGTCGGCTGGGCCGGCGCCCCGATATGTTGACTGAGAAGTATGGCAAGCTCTTTCGCCGTGGGGCCGGGCTCAATGGCCCGATCCTCGGTGAGATGTTTGCCCTCCGGCGGATGAACTCCTCCGGCGAAAGAGCGGCTGTCTTTGGTGAGAGCGGTCATAGCTACTGTTGCTGCTTTCGAAACCAGGTCTTTGGACGATGTCGGATAAGAGTACGCACGGCCAGCATTGACCCTGCTGTGACCGTGATCGCGAGAACCACCGCCAGCGGCGTCTGGTAGGGCCCGGCCACGCTATTCTCCAGAATTCGGCCGAATCCTCCGAGTGCGGCCACGAAAATCACAATGGGCAGCAGGAAGGCGACCGCGACCGCGCCGGTTACCGAGGGGCCCTCGACGCAGCCGAGTTGCTCGTAGACCATCTTGCAGTTATGGGATCGACCGCAATTTTCGCAGGGGTCAGGTTGGGTCATCGTTTTCTATACCAAAAGGGTAAAGCGTACAGTATAATGTTCGGCCATAGGACTTCAAGGGAAATATATCGTCTCGGGAGTAGTTTGTTGTGAAAGTTCGAACAATTATTTGGGTCGTATGTGCAGGTATTGGCCTATTGGTCCTTGTTAGTTGTGCCATTAATCCTGTTACGGGCCAGGAAGAGTTAATGTTCTTCGGTCCGGAGAAGGATGTTGAACTGGGCCGGAAATACGCGCCGCAGATAGAAAAGGCCCTTGGCGGCCGGATCCCCGATGAGAACATCCAACGCTACATCCATCAGATCGGCCAGAAGATTGCGAGGGTCTGTCATCGCCCGGACCTGTCGTACTCGTTCGCTGCCGTCGAACAAGGGGGGGCAAACGCCATTGCCATGCCCGGGGGGTACGTCTTCATCACGAAGGGCTTGCTGATGGAACTCAAGTCGGAGGCCCAGTTGGCCGCTGTTCTGGGCCACGAGGTGGGGCATGTGGTGGCGCGCGACAGCATGGCGGCCATCAGTCGGCAGATTGGGATGACCGCGTTGGTGGCCGCCGCACACGTTGGCAATGCGCCTGGAGACGTTACCCGAGCGACGCATTTCATCACCAGTGTTCTGACGTTGCAGTACAGCCGGGAAGACGAAAAGGAGGCAGATCTGGTGGGCATGTCCTACATGACGCAGGCCGGTTATGATCCCAATGGGATGGTCGAGACGATGCAGGCTCTCCAGGAACTCCAGACCTATCGACCGATTGAGTTCTTCTCGACCCACCCGAATCCGGAGAGGCGAATTGCCTACCTTGAGGAGCGGATTGCGCGGCGATACGCAACGATGGGCGCCTTGAAAACGGGCGAGCAAGAGTATGCGGCCAAAATCCTCACGCCCCTGAACGAACGCAAAGACCGCGTCAGGACACAGAAACGCGAGGCGGCTGCCGGAGAATAAGAGCCGGCCCTCCGGTGAGAGGCCGGCTCCTGGATATCATCTGTGGGAGAGAGGCCGGACGCCGTGTGCGTGGCCCCGTTCGACTGACGCCGTTACTGCTGATTCAGGCGGGCTTTTCGCGTCGCCTCCGTCTTGCTGTACTTGCAACTGGGGCATCGGTCCTCGAAGTCCGCAGGAACGCTGCCGGCACGGAAGATCTCGCCGCACTGTTCACACTTGAACGCCTTTTGAATCCCGTCCTGGCCGCACTTCTCACACGTTAACGGGTAGGCGATCGGCATGGGCGACGGATTGGCCTTGGCCTTGTCGTCCAATTGCGTGTAGTACTCCTTCAGGCCCATCTCATAACCTGCGCCGCATTTCATGCACTTGACCCAGGTCATCTCAGTGTCTTCGATGTCGCCAATGCCCGAACCGCTGCCGCGGCTTTTCACAAACACGACCACTGCGACCAGGATGCAGGCGGCGATAACGCCGGTATAGACGAGATTCTTCATGACTCAGACCTCCCAGAATTGAACGAAAGATTCCTTCCTGCGCTACCCGTACGAACGGAAACGAGACACGATCTACCATCAAAATACCTTCGCATCGGCGACGTGTCAAACACTTGTTCCAGCTCCTGTCCGATTGCTCGCCCGTTGCAGGATTCGTGCCGGCTCCTCGGGAAACCCCGTTTTCGCGGATAGATACGCCGACTCCAGGAGAGCCATATTTCTGAGGTTCTCACCGGCACGGCCCGCGAATTCGTTATCCCCAGGGTCCAACAGGCTCTCTGCGAAGTTCGCCAGTAACCGCCCGTCGACCATCTGCTCGTCGTCCTCGTACTGCCAGGTGCGATCGTCCTGGCCCTCCCGTGTGGTCAGTTCCACCCGGGTATCCGTGACTCTCAGGCGAGCTTCTTTGCCGTGAATCTCAATGGACACCCTGTTCGGGGCCGCCTCGCCGTGTCGTGTGACGACCAGATTGCCGATCAGTGCGTCGCTGAACCGCATGGAGACCACGGCGGTGTCCTCCGTCACGTACAGACGCTGTTTCTTATCCGGGGCTTGACTGGTTTTGAGTGCATAAACCTGTGCCGGGATGGGAAAATTCCACAGGATCTGGTCGACGATCCCGTAGCACTCGTGCAGCAACACCCCTCCGCCGGCCAGCTTCGGATCGATCTGCCAGACGGGTCGGTCCACGGCGCCGACACTGCAATAGGCCCAGATCAACGAGACGTGCTCGATCCGGCCCTGTGAGATCAATTCGTGTGCCGTTGTGTAGCTCGATTTGAAGCGGGTCGGTTCCGCCACCGCAAAGCGTACCTTCTCACTTTCGGCCATCTGCATGTACTCGCGGGCTTCCTCGAAGGTCCGCGCCGGCGGGGCCAGCTTCAGAATGTTGAATTTCCTGCGGAGGGCTGTTTTCAGTTGTTCGGCGCACGTGTGTGTCTCGGCGGCGACGAGGAGGCAATCGAACTGGTTCTGCACGATCAGTTGCCGGTAGTCCCCGTAGGCCTGGCAGTCAAACTCCGCGGCGGTCCTCTCCGCCCTCTGCGCATCCAGATCGGCCACGGCTCTGATCTGAAAACATCCACTCGCCGCGGCTGCCCTGAGCAGACGCAGGCCATTGTCGTCCAGACCCAGAACGGCCGCGGTTAGCTTCTCTGACTCCATATCCCCTCTATGTGCCGGCCATCCGTTCGGTTCGGCCTACGTCAAACCCGTGTGTCGCGCAATGTTCCCTGCGAATCACTCGCGAGCGTGGTTTTTGCCGGAGGGAATGATGAAGTGTTCGGGCACGGGGAACCGCGAGCACAGCAGCAGCACTTCCTTGCCGATTCCCTCGATGGCGGATTCCTTGTCGATGTTCTCGGCAACGCGGTGGATGAAGGTCGCGATCTGCTCGGCTTCGGGTTCCTTCATCCCACGGGTGGTAATCGCCGGGGTTCCGATTCGCAGGCCGCTGGGATTGAACGGCGGGGCCGGGTCGCCCGGGATCGTGTTGTAGTTGCTGACAATTCGGGCGCGGTCGAGTGCCTTGGCCAGCTTCTTGCCGGGGATACCCTTGTTCCTCAAATCGATCAGAATCAGGTGGTTATCGGTCCCTCCGGAGACGAGGTCGAAGCCGTATTCCAGGAGCTTCTCGGCCAGGGCCTTGGCATTCTTCACGATCTGCGCAGCGTAGGCGACGAACTCTGGCGTGTCCGCCTCCGCCATGGCCACGGCGATGGCGGTCAGCGTGTGCATGTGCGGGCCGCCCTGCAATCCCGGGAAGACGGCCCGGTCTACCTTGTCGGCGTGCTCCGCTTTGCACAGCAGCATGCCGCCACGCGGGCCCCGCAGGGTCTTATGGGTTGTGGTGGAGACGACATCCGCGTAGGGCACGGGACTCTTATGGATGCCGGCCACGACGAGGCCGGCGATGTGCGCGATATCGCTGATGTGATGGGCCCCGACCTCCCTGGCGATCTCGCCGAAGATATCGAAGTCGATCGTCCTGGGGTAGGCGGTGGCGCCGGAAATGATGACCTTGGGCCGGTGTTTCTTCGCGAGATCGCGGATGGCGTCGTAGTCGAGCCGGCCGGTCTCCGTATTGATCTCATAGGGCACAGAATTGAAGAACCGGCTCGTCAGCGAGACTTTCCAGCCGTGTGTGAGGTGCCCGCCGTGGATCAGTGACATGCCCATGATCGTCTCGTTCGGCTTGACCAGACCGGCGTAGGCGGCCATGTTCGCGACCGATCCCGAGTACGGCTGCACGTTCGCGTGATCGGCTTTGAACAGCTTCTTGGCCCGATTCTGGGCGAGTTTCTCGATCAGGTCCGTGACCTGCTGGCCCTCGTAGTACCGCTTGCCGGGGTAGCCCTCGGCGTACTTGTTCATCAGACAGCTCGATGTGGCCATCATAACGGCTCTGGAGACGTAATTCTCGGAAGGGATCAGGCGGATGGCGCCGCTCTGGCGGGCCTCTTCCTGGCGTATCAATTCATAAATCTGCGGGTCGTACTGTTCGAGGGCCGTCCTCATGACAAATCTCTCCGGAACGTAGAGTAATATGGACTTGCCGCCGGGCGTCGCAGCTGTCAGGCAGGCCGAAAACCTTATAACACGGGCCGAATGGCCGTACAAGCATTTATTCGTTGACAAAATCGAGCCGAAGAGTACCATACGAGTTGATACATCGTTCGGACGGACAACTACTTAGCAGCAATATGCCAGAATCGGATGCCCAGGATCAAACGCAAGCGAGGGCCCACTTCGACAGAGCCCGCCAGGCGGCCGAGGCGGGGGACTTCGACCGCGCGATCGATGCGTACCTTGAGGGCCTTCGGCTAACGCCGGACGAGGTGGCCGAAGGGCACATAGAACTCCGCGTTGTAGCCCTCCAGCGGCAGGAGCGAGGCGGTGGCAAACCCGCCCCGGAACAGGTCAGTCAGCGGCTTGGCGGCGAGACGGCCCTCGACAAGATGCTCAACGCGGAATATCTCCTGGCCAAGGACCCGGAACACCTTCCTTACGGTGAAGCCCTGCTGCGAGCGGCGGCGGCGGGGGGCTACAGCGAGACGGTCAAGTGGATCGCCGATCTGATGTTCCTCGCCAACAACAACGCCCAGAAACCGTCCGCGAGCCTCTACGCGCTGTTGAAGGACGCATACGCTTCGGTCGGGCAGTACGACCGGGCGGCGGCAGCCTGCCAGCGCGCGGTCCGGCTGAAACCGGGGGATGCGAAGCTGGTGAGTGATTTCAGACGGCTTCGGGCCAAACTGATGCCGTCCGGCCGCAAGGCAGGCAAGGCGGCACCGGCGCGCTCCCGAGCGGCAGGAAAGACCCCGCCGCAACGTACGCGCGTCAAGCCGAATGAAGCCCCTGCGGACGCAAACGCTGTTGCGAAAGCGTCGGAGACGACCGATTCGCAGGATCTGGCCGAGGCGAGGCCCTTTTTCGAAAAGGCCCGCAAGGCGGCCGAGCGAAAACAGTACGACTACGCCATCGATATGTACCTGGGTGGGTTGACGCGGGCCCCGGACGCGCTCGAAGAGGGCCACCTGCCGCTCTGCGAGTTGGGCCTGCAGCGGCGAGGCAGGGGCGGCAAGAAGCCTTCGATGATGGAGAAAGTCAAGCGGATGCGGGGCAGGACCCCCCTCGAAACGATGCTCAATGCCGAGTACCTGTTCGTCAAGGACCCGGACAATCTGTCTTACGCCGAGGCGATGCTCAAGGCCGCCGTCGAGGGCGGGTATAAGCGGACGGCCCACTGGATCGCCAACCTGATCTTCCAGACCAACAACGTCATAGAGAAACCGTCCCTACAGACGTACCTGCTGCTGAGGGACTCCTATACCACCCTTGGGCAGTACGACAAGGCCGTGGCGGCCTGTCAGCGGGCCTGTCGCCTCAAGCCGAACAGCAAGGAACTGGCCGACGATTTCAAGAACCTCTCGGCTGAACTGACGATGTCCAAGGGCAAGTACGGCACCGAGGGCGACTTCCGCCAGTCCATCCGGGACCAGGAGACGCAGGCGAAGCTGTACGCCCAGGATCGCGTCATCAAGACCCAGGACTATCGCGTTTCGGCTGTGGAGGATGCCCGCAAGGCCTATGCCCGCGAGCCGGATCTGTCCAAGACTATCTACGGTCTGGCGGAGGCGCTGGCCAATCTGGAGACGGACGAGGCGGAGAACGAGGCGATCCAGTTGCTTGAGGATGCCTACGTCGGTCGTCAGGACTTCAGTTTCAAGGATCGTGCCGGACTGCTGCGGATCAGGCAGATCAAGCGTAAGCTCCGGCGGGTCAAAAGGGAGTTGGAGGCCGATTCGCAGAATGCCGGGGCCAAAGCCCAGATGGCCGATTTGACCGCCGGGCTCGGCGACATGGAACTGGAGCATTACCGGCTGTGCGTGGAGAACTACCCGACCGATTTGTCGGCCCGATACGAATATGGGCTGCGGCTGATGCGGGCCAAGCAGTATAATGAGGCGATCCCTCTGTTCCAGGAGGCCCAGAAGGACCCGCGACGCAAGATTTCGGCGATGGACAAAGTTGGCTATTGCTTCTTTCTAAAAGGTTGGTATGCTGACGCCATCGACGTGTTCAACCAGGCCATCGAGGCCTATGAGATCAAGGATGATGCCGTGGCGAAGGAATTGCGGTATCATCTCGCCCGGGCGTATGAAGAGCAGGGCACCGGCGAAAAGGCACTGGAGATTTACCGCAAGATCGCCCAGTCGGACTTCGGCTATCGGGACGTCAGCAGCCGGGTGGACAAGTTGCGGGCCGCCCAGGCCGGGCCGGAGGGCGGCCAGTCGCCGGGGCCGGAGAAATCAGAACCGGCCGCCGAGCAGTAAGGTAGAGAGTGAGCTTCTGCAGAACAGGCATTCTGTAGGACGCACGTGGAAATAGACGATTGTTCAGGAGATCAAAGTGGCACATTCGTTGTCGGCGAAGAAGAGAGTGAGGCAGAACACGAGAAAGCGAACGACCAACCGGTCCCGCCGAAGTCAGGTGAAGACCCAGATCAAGCATCTCGAAACGTCGTTGTCGGAAGGCCAGGTGGCGGCGGCAGAGGAGCAGTTCAAAGCGGTCGTCAAGAAGCTCGACAAGACGGCTGCCACGAGCACGATGCACAAGAAGACCGCGGCGAGGAAGAAATCCCGCCTGGCCAAGAAGCTCAATGCGTTGAAGGCAAAGCAGAGCACGTGATTGCACCGGCCGTCCGGCCGCCATCTCATTCGCTCTGGGCTGTACGGTCATGATTGCAGTGACATAATCAGCAGCACCCGGTCGAAGCGAACTTCGCTCGGGTGCTGCTTTTTCTTTGGGGAGAGCACGGATGCCTCAGGTTTACAAAGATCGAATCCTCAAGTTCCTGAAGCGCCAGGAGTACCAACCGCTCAAACTCGCCCAGTTGGCAAGAGCGCTGGGCGTCAGCGAGGACGCGTACACAGAATTCAAGACGGCCTTCGATGAGTTGGGGCAGGCCGGACACGTCATCATCGGCGCCGGCAACCTCGTTACGCTGCCTTCAATGGCCGGCCAGGTCGTCGGCATCTTCCGCGCGAATCGGAAGGGGTTTGGGTTCGTTTGTCCGCTGGAGCCGAATGCGCACGGCGATTTGTTCATCCCGCCGGACAGTACCGGCGACGCCATGAATGGCGACACCGTTCTGGCCAAGGTCAAGCGCAAAGGCAAACGCGGCCCGGAGATGCGCTATACCGGCGAGATCCTCGACGTCATCGAGCGGGCGAACAACCGGTTCGTGGGGACCCTGACGCAGCACCCGGAAGCCTGGATCGTCCAGCCGGACGGGAGCCGATTCATCGAGCCCATTGTCGTCGAAGACGTGACGGCCAAGAACGCCCGGGAGAAGGACAAGGTCGTTGTGGAAATCCTCACGTACCCGAGCGAGAAGTACCTCGCTCGCGGCGTCATCATCGAGGTGCTCGGCCGGGCGGGGCAGTACGATGCGGAGATTGCGTCGATTGAGCGCCAGTTCCACCTGCCGGGGCCGTTCGACGCCGCCTGCCTGGAACAGGCGCGGTCGGCCGCGACGGATTTTGAGGCCGTGCAGGCCGACGGTCGAGAGGACGTCACCGACAAGGTAATTATCACGATTGACCCGCCGACCGCCAAGGATTTCGACGATGCCATCAGCCTCGAAACGGATGCGAAGGGCAATTGGGTGCTTGGTGTGCACATCGCCGACGTGAGCCAGTTTATCCCGCCCGATTCGCCGCTGGATGAGGAAGCATACGCGCGGGGCAACAGCGTCTACCTGCCGGGCAAGACGATTCCGATGCTGCCGGAAGTCCTCAGCAACGGCATTTGCAGCCTCCAGCCCGAGCAGCGGCGGTTCACGAAGAGCGCCTACCTTACGTACGACGAGAAGGGCAACGTCCTGGCCCGGCGATTCGCCAACAGCATTATCCGTTCCACGGCTCGCCTCACCTACCTGGAAGCGGACGGCATTCTGAAAGGGCACACGAAGGGCGCCAAACGTGAGGTGATCGAGCTGCTTCGGAACATGGAGGTCCTGAGCCGGCGAATCGAGCAGCGTCGGGCGGCCAACGGGATGATCCATCTCGATCTGCCTGAGCCGGAACTTGTCCTCGACGATGCTGGGCGCGTGGTGGATGCCCAGCCCGCCGAAAACAGCTATCCTCACACGATTATCGAGATGTTTATGGTGGAGGCCAACGATGCGGTCGCTGCCACCCTGGATCGCCGCAACGTGCCTTTCATGCGCCGGATCCACCCGGAGCCGGACATTCTCAGCATGAAGAACCTGGCCAAGCTCCTGCGGGCGATGGGCGTCCCTTCGCCCAAGACGCCGGACCGCCACGCGATCCAGGCCATTCTGGACGCCTTCAAAGGCTCCGAGCAATCGCTGGCCGTGAACATCGTCGTCCTGCGGAGCCTGGAGCGAGCCCAGTACGCCCCGACGAGCATCGGGCACTACGCGCTGGCCTCGACGCACTATTGCCACTTCACCAGCCCCATCCGCCGTTACGCGGACCTGCTTGTTCATCGTATGTTGCAGTACCACATCAACGACCGCATGGACGCCGCCAAGCAGGTCGTCGCCAACCTGGAGCTGGTGGGGATCGGCAGCCACATCACCTTCACCGAGGAGCGTGCGGCGGACGCGGAGCGGGAACTTACAAACGTCCTGATCCTGCAGATGCTCAGCAAGCATATCGGCGACGAGATGGACTGCGTCGTCACCGGCTTGACGGGTTTTTGCGTCTTCGTGCAATCGCAGAAGTTCGGGATCGAGGGCCTGATCACGAACGAAGACCTCGGCCCGGACCAGTGGCGGTTCAACAAGGTCGCCCAGTGCGTCATGGGCGAGCGTTCCGGCGAAGCCATCCGCCTCGGTCAGCCCATGAAGGTTCGCATTGCCAGCGTCAACGTTCCGGCCCGCCAGTTGAGCCTCGTCCCCGTCGAGCCTCGTGGCGAGGCCCGCGAGCCGCCCCGCCCGAAGAAGCGAACGCGCAAGGCCCGTATCGAGCGAAAGCCCACGAAAAAGCGGAGGAAGTGAGTCGAAGCGTGGCTTTCCAGCCGCGACCGTCGATGCTCTTGTGGAGGCTTCCCTCGGGTCTGTACCGGGCTTCCCCGGATTCGTGTGTTCGTAGTTCATTCGTTTCCCCGCGTGGGCCCACCTGAATCCAGCGAGGCGCCCTGGGCTCCTGCCGCGATTTCTTGACACCTGTGAATGATTCTGCAATACTCATCGCTTGGAGCCTGTTATTGCTGCGCAAGCGCTGTGCGGAATGGCAGGGCGATGAATGGTCGGAGCCAGATATGAGAGCATCGGAAATGGGAAAAGGGCAAACCGTCAAGGTCGACGGCAAGCTCTACGTAATTGTGAATTTCGAGCACGTGAAACTGGGCAAGGGCGGGGCCATTTACCAGACCAGGCTCAAGAACCTCGCCGACGGCTCTATTCAAAACGTGCGGTTGCGGTCTGAGGAGAGCATCGAAGAGGCCTATCTCGACGACAGAACGTACGAATACCTGTACTCCTCGGGCGACGAGCACGTCCTGATGGACTTGCAGTCGTACGAGCAGATCACGCTGGACGACGACGCCTTCGGCGACGGCCAGAAGTATTTGAAGCCGAACACGCAGTTGCAGGTCCGTATGTACGAAGGCAAGCCGGTCATCATTCGCCTGCCCAACACGGTGGATCTGGAGGTAACGGAGGCGCCGCCGGATATCAAAGGCGCGACGGCCGCCGACCAGCGCAAGAGTGTGACCCTCGAAACCGGGTTGGTGCTCCAGACACCCTCGTTCATCCGGGTGGGGGATATCCTGCGAGTGGACACGCGCAGCGGTGAATACGTGACGCGCGTCAGGGAGTGAGAACAAGCGGCATGGCTTTTGAAAAGATCAGCAAGACGCTCATCAAGATCTTCGGCTCGCGGAATGAACGCCTGGTGAAGGGCTACATGACGACGGCCCGCCAGGCGGAAGCGTTCGAAGAGCAGATGAAGCAACTTGACGACGAGGCCATCAAGGCCAAGACGGCCCAGTTCAAGGCGGCGCTGGCGGAAGGTAAGAAACCGGACGATATCCTCCCCGAGGCGTTCGCGACGGTCCGCGAGGTGGCTCGGCGCAACGTCGAGATGCGACACTTCGACGTGCAACTGATCGGCGGCAACGTACTGCACGACGGCAAGATCGCGGAAATGGCGACCGGCGAGGGAAAGACGCTCGTCGCCACATTGGCTGTCTACCTCGTCCACCTGACCGGCCGGAGGGTCCACATCGTTACCGTGAACGATTACCTCGCCAAACGGGACGCCGAGTGGATGACGCCGATCTACAACGCCCTTGGATTGACCGTCGGCGCGATCCAGGCGGATATGGATACGGCGGGGGAGGAGCGAAAGAACCAGTATCTTTGCGACGTGACCTACGGGACGAACAACGAGTTCGGCTTCGATTACCTCCGCTACAACATGAAGACCTCGATCGAGCAGATGGTGCAGGGCTCGCTCGAATATGCGATCGTGGACGAGGTGGACTCGATTCTGATCGACGAGGCGAGAACACCTCTGATCATCTCCGGCCCGGCCCACGACGACGTGAGCCGCTACCGCAAGGCGGAGCACGTGGCCAAGCAGTTGCTCAGCCTCCAGGGCAGTTACGATCGCCTCAAGACCCAGATCGACGCGGCCGAGCGGAGGATCGCCAACGCACAGGGGGAAATCGCCGAGGCGAAGAAGGAGAAAGACTCGGCGCGAATCGAGAAGGCCCAGAAAGTGATCGCCAAGGCGGAGGAGGAAACGGCCCTCGCTCAGGCCAAGCTGGAGCAGGCGACGCAGTACTATGAGGTCGAATACGACCGCAAATCGGCCCACCTGACGCACGAGGGGATCGGCGCCGCTCAGGAGATCGCCGGCATCGGTTCGTTCTTCACCGGCTCGAATATGGAATGGCCGCACCTGCTCGAACAGAGCCTGCGGGCTCACGTGGTCTTCGAGCGGGAGAAGGACTACGTCGTGATGGACGGCAAGGTCGTCATCGTGGACGAATTCACAGGCCGGCTCATGCACGGGCGGCAGTGGTCGGACGGCCTGCACCAGGCCGTGGAGGCCAAGGAAGGCGTTACCGTCAAGGAGGAGACGCAGACGCTCGCGACGATCACGCTGCAAAACTTCTTCAAACTCTACGACCAGATCGCCGGGATGACCGGTACGGCGGAAACGGAGTCGGAAGAGTTCATGAGGATCTATAAGCTCGATGTCGTCATCATCCCGACGAACAAGCCGTGCATCCGGGACGACAGGGACGATATCATCTACAAGACGATGCGCGAGAAATACGACGCCATCGTGGAGGAGATCAATGAGACCAGCGCCGCCGGCAGGCCGGTCCTTGTGGGCACCATCAGCATCGAGAAGAGCGAACTGCTTTCGAGGGGGCTCACCAAGAAGCATGGGCTCGATCACGAGGTGCTCAACGCCAAGCAACATGCCCGCGAGGCCCAGATCGTCACCAAGGCCGGCCAGCAGCACAAGGGTCGGGACGGCCGGACGCGGGGCAACGTGACCATCGCGACGAACATGGCCGGTCGAGGGACCGACATCAAGCTTGGCCCCGGCGTCGCCGAGATCGGCGGTCTGCACATTCTCGGCACGGAGCGACACGAGGCCCGGCGGATCGACAACCAGCTCCGCGGCCGCTCCGGCCGCCAGGGCGACGCTGGCTCCAGCCAGTTCTTCCTCTGTTTCGAGGACGACCTGATGCGGGTCTTTGCCGGCGAGTGGACCGTCAAGGCCCTCTCCTGGATCGGCTGGGAGGAAGGCCAGCCCATCTACCACAAGCGGATCAGCAAGGGCATCGAGAAGGCCCAGAAGAAGGTCGAGGAACGCAACTTCGAGATTCGCAAGAGCCTGCTCGAATACGACGAGGTGATGGACTACCAGCGGAAGATCTTCTACTCGCGCAGACGCGACCTGCTGGCCGGCAAGAGCATCAAAGACTTGATCCTGGAGATGATCGACTCCGTCGTCACGAATCAGGCCCAAACGATGCTCGACAAGGAGTACCCGGCTCGATCGATTATCGAGTGGGCCCGCGTGAATTTTGACGTGGACCTGAAGCCCTCGGACGTGGCCGGCGTCGAGCCGAGCGAGATCGAGGCGGCGATCAAGGGGCGAGCCAAGGATAGCGTCAAGAACGATATTTCGCTGTCTCTCGGCGAGTACCTGGAGGATTACAGCGATCCGAAGACATGGGATACCGCCGGCCTGTCGAAGTGGGCGATGAGCGCCTTCCAGGTGAATCTAAGCGCCAGCAAGGTCAAGAGCGAGTCGCCCGAGGAGATTGAGGAGCAGTTGGTCGAAGCGGCGGCCGGGCAGATCGACAAGAAGGACTGCTCGCCGTTGCTTGAGTTCGTTCGGGACGATTTCGCCGTGCGGCGTTTCGTGGAGTGGACGCGGGCGAAGTTCGATGTCCAGGTTGACGTCGAGTCGTTGGAGGGCATGAACGCCGAGTCGGTGCGGGAACTGCTTCTGGAACAGACCGCGGCCAAGTATCGGCGCCGGGAGATCGAGTACCCGGTCGAGTTTGCCATGAGCATGGCCTACGGCCCGCAAGGCCCGAGCGTGTATGGATTCGAGGCCCTGGCCGACTGGGCGAACCGCAAATACAACGCCGGCCTGACCGTCGATCGCATTCAGAACGAGAAGCCCCGCGAGATACACAAGGAGTTGCTCGCCCTCAGCGAGAGTTACAACGACGGCAAGCTGGATGAGGAATTGAGTGAGAAGGTCGCGAGCCTGGACCGAGCCGAACTCGTCGAATGGGCCAACCAGCGGTTCAACGCGTCCCTGCGGGAGGAGGAGCTTGGCGAGGGGGAGAGCGTCCAGCAGCGCCTGGCGGAGACGGGACGCGACTTCCTCCGCTCCGAACTGGCGGACCTCGAACGATACGTGGTCCTACAGGTCTATGACAGCACCTGGAAAGACCATCTCTACGCGATGGACCACCTCAAGGACAGCATCTGGACCCGCTCCTTTGCCGAGAAAGACCCAAAAACCGAGTACAAAAGGGAGGGATTCCGCATGTTCAACGACATGCTGGAATCCATCGACGACCGGGTCACGGATATCATCTTCCGCGTGCGTCTGGAGGCGGGCGCCCGCGCACGCAACGTCTGGCGGGTGAGCCAGACCTCGCATGACGAAGTGGGCCAGTTCTCCGCAGGTGAGCAGCAGCGAGCGGCGGCTCAGGCTCCACAGGGTGAAGTGCAGGTCAAGCAGATCCGTCGGGAGAAGGAGAAGGTTGGGCGTAACGATCCCTGCCCTTGCGGCAGCGGCAAGAAGTACAAGAAGTGCTGTGGCCAGAATGCCCGATAAGGGACAGTTCTTTGTGCGCAAAAGAAAACATCGAGTAACATGGCGCTACCCGATGTTTTCCGGAGGGGAGAAAAATCTTAACTTGGGCTATTGCCGATATCGGCAAATGTGCGTTTGCACTTGAGTCCAAGATTGTTTATTTACTTTTTTCGTCCTATAAGGGGTACGGCCCTGCCTGGAGGAATGTTCAGCGTGCAGCGCGAAGAATTTGCACGCGCGCATTTTTTTCTTTCGGGGTTTTCCTTAATTAGCCATAGTAAGTTCCGGCTT